>Ga0210390_10001378_pt1 | contig 23489 bp, 20 predicted proteins | sample IncBWH11OmetaG_FD_161050 | JGI IMG/M metagenome (GOLD analysis project Ga0210390, IMG submission 161050) | Forest soil microbial communities from Barre Woods Harvard Forest LTER site, Petersham, Massachusetts, United States - Inc-BW-H-11-O ... | reverse complement strand
AGGTGTTTCTCAACATCGTCAAAAATGCCGCCGAGGCGGTGTCCGGCGCCGAGGGGGAGATTGTGCTGACGACCGGCTACCGGCACGGCCTGCGCTTGGCCGGCCCGGGCGGTGAGGGGCGGCGACACCTGCCGCTGATGGTCGCGGTCGCCGACAACGGCGCCGGCATTCCAGAGGATATGCGGCCCTATCTGTTCGACCCGTTTGTCACGTCGAAGCGAAACGGAACTGGCCTTGGTCTTGCATTAGTCGCCAAGGTGATCGGCGACCACGGCGGCGTCATCGAGTTTGACAGCCAGCCCCGTCGAACCGTGTTCCGGGTGTTTTTGCCGGTGGTCGGGCAGGACAGTATCGGGTGATGACTTCGACGATCCTGGTGGCCGACGACGATCGCGCGATCCGAATGGTGCTCAATCAGGCGCTCATTCGGCTCGGGCATGACGTGCGGATGACCGGCAACGCCGCGACCTTGTGGCGATGGGTCGCCGACGGCGAGGGCGACCTCGTGATCACCGACGTGATCATGCCGGACGAGAACGGGCTCGACCTGATCCCCCGCATCAAGCGCATCCGACCCGATCTGCGCATTATCGTCATGAGCGCGCAGAACACTCTGTTGACCGCGGTCAAGGCGACCGAGCGCGGCGCCTTCGAGTACCTGCCGAAGCCCTTCGACCTGCGCGAGCTGGTCAGCGTGGTCGAGCGCGCGCTGACCGCCCCGCACGACGGCCCCGCCGCCGACGGCGAGGACGACCCCGAAGAGCAGCTGCCGCTGATCGGGCGCTCGCCGGCGATGCAGGAAATCTACCGCGTGATCGCCCGGCTGATGGGCACCGATTTGACGGTGACCATCATGGGCGAAAGCGGCACCGGCAAGGAGCTGGTGGCCCGCGCGCTGCATAATTACGGCAAGCGCCGCAACGGCCCCTTTGTCCCGATCAACATGGCCGCGATCCCGCGCGAGCTGATCGAGAGCGAGCTGTTCGGCCACGAGAAGGGCGCTTTCACCGGCGCCACCGCGCGCAGCATGGGCCGCTTTGAGCAGGCGCAGGGCGGGACCCTGTTTCTCGACGAGATCGGCGACATGCCGCTCGAGGCGCAGACTCGGTTGCTGCGCGTGCTGCAGGAGGGGGAATTCACCGCGGTCGGCGGCCGGGTGCCGATCCGCGCCGATGTCCGCGTCATCGCGGCGACCCATCACGACCTGCGCCAGCTGATTCGGCAGGGGCTATTTCGCGAGGATTTGTTCTATCGGCTGAACGTCGCGCCGATCCGGCTGCCGCCGCTGCGCGAACGGGCCGCCGACATACCGTCGCTGGTGCGGCACTTCTCGGCGCTGGCAGTGCGCGAGGGCCTGCCGCCCAGGCGGCTCGACGAAGAGGCGATGGAGCGGCTGCGCACCTATCGCTGGCCGGGTAACGTGCGCGAGCTGGAAAATCTGATTCGCCGATTGGCGGCGCTCTATTCCCAGGAAGTCATCGCGGCCTCGGTTATCGATGCCGAGCTCGGCGAGGCCCCAGGTGCTGCCGAAACGGTCGAGACGCCGGCGGGCGAGGGTCTGGCGGGTGCTGTCGAACGCCACATCAGGGGCTATTTTGCCGCTCATAAGGGCGGTCTTCCGGCCGCTGGCCTGTACGACCGGGTCCTGCGCGAGGTCGAGCGCCCGCTGATCGTGCTGACCCTCGGCGCCACTCGCGGCAACCAGATCAGGGCGGCGCATTTGCTTGGCCTCAACCGCAACACGCTGCGCAAGAAAATCCGCGAGTTGGACATCCCGGTGGTGCGCGGGCTAAAATAACCGTAGGGCGTTGCCGACTTGCCGAGCTGTGCCGAGGGCTCCGGCGGATCGCTTGAAGCACCCGGCCGGCATACGCGGCACCAGTCGTCGTCGGGGGAGGGTGCGACGCTCTGCGTTAGGGGTTGGGCATGAGGGTGATGCGGCGGGTTCGGATGTGGGCCGGCCGTATCGGTCTGAGGCACAAGCTGGCGATCGCGTTGGCGGTCGCCGCGTTGGCCTCCGGGGCGGCGACGTATCTGGCGCTGACCGGCGCGCCGCCGTTCGGCACCCAGCCCAACGCCGTCCTCACCCTGCTAAACCTCGACCTCGTGCTGTTGCTGGCGCTCGGAGCGCTGATCGCCAACCGCTTGTTGCAGGTTTGGGCCGAGCGGCGGCGCGGGCTTGCCGGCTCACGGCTGCAGATCAGACTCGTCGTGCTGTTCAGCCTAATCGCGGTGACGCCGACCGTGATCGTCGCGATCTTCTCGTACCTGTTCTTCAGCTACGGCGTCGAATCGTGGTTCAGCGACAAGGTCCGCACTGCGATTTCGAACTCGCTTGCGGTCGCCGAAGCCTATCTGCACGAGCATCAGCAGGCGATCCGCGCCGACGCGCTGGCGATGGCGAACGACCTCAATCGCGACGCCGTCCAGCTCGAGCTCGACCCGCAGCGGCTCGAGCAGGTGGTGTCGGCGCAAGCCGCTCTGCGCGGGCTGACCGAGGCCATGGTATTCGACCGCACCGGCCACGTGCTGGCGCGCTCGAGCCTGTCCTTCACACTTGGCTTCCAGCCCATCCCGGACGGAGCGATGCGCGTCGCCGACGAGGGCGACGTCGCGATCATGACCAACGACAGCGACGACCGGGTGCGCGCGCTCGTCCGCCTCGACCAGTTTGGCCCGGTGTATCTCTACGTCGGCCGGTATATCGAGCCCAGAGTGCTCAACTATATGGAGGAAACCCAGCGCGCGGTCGCCCAGTACCAGCGCACCGAAAATCAGAGGTCCGGGTTTCAGGTCACGTTCGCGCTGATTTTTCTGATGGTGGCGATGCTTTTCCTGGTCGCGGCGGTGGCGATCGGAATCCATTTTGCCACCCAGCTCGCGGTGCCGATCAGCCGCCTCGCCACGGCGGCGGAGCAGGTGCGCGCCGGCGATCTCGCGACCCGTGTGCCCGAGGGGGAGCGGGACGACGAGCTGGCCTCGCTGAGCCGCGCCTTCAACCGCATGACCAACCAGATCGAAAGCCAGCAGCGCGAGCTGCGCGAGGCGAACCGGCAGCTCGACGAGCGCCGGCGGTTCACCGAAACCGTGCTGACTGGGGTCTCGGCGGGGGTCATCGGGCTCGACCGGGCCGGCCGCGTCAATCTGCCCAACCGCTCCGCCTCGGCGCTCCTCGGCGTCGACCTCGAGCAGTCGATCGGACAGGATCTGGCCGAGGTCGCACCGGAAATGGTCGAGCTCCTCGACCTGGCCGAGCGCCGCCCCAACCGGCTCGCGCAATCCGAGGTTCAGCTTTTCAGCCGCAACAGCACCCGCACCTTGCTCGTGCGTATCGCCGCGGAACACGACGACGCTGTCATCAGTGGCTTTGTCGTGACCTTTGATGACATCACGGAGCTGCTCTCGGCGCAGCGCAAGGCCGCCTGGGCCGACATCGCCCGCCGCATCGCCCACGAAATCAAGAACCCGCTCACCCCAATCCAGCTTGCGGCGGAACGGTTGCGCCGCCGCTATCTGAAGGAAATCGGCAGCGACCGCGAGACCTTCACGACCTGTACCGACACGATAATCCGCCATGTCGGCGACATCGGCCGCATGGTCGACGAATTCTCCGCCTTCGCGCGAATGCCGACGCCGGTGCTGAAGCCGGAGAACCTGGTCGAGATCGTGCATCGCGCCGTGTTTTTGCAGCGCGCGGCCGACCGCAAGATCGGGTTTGAGACAACTTTTCCCGATCATCCGGTTATTGTCAGCTGCGACGGCCGGCTTGTCGGCCAGGCTGTCTTCAATATCGTCAAGAACGCGATCGAAGCGATCGAGGCGCAAACCCCGGACGAGAGAGCAGGCGAGGCCGGGCGCGTCCGGGTGTCGGTCACGGTGGCGGCGGGGCAAGCGACGGTGATCGTCGAGGACAACGGCAAGGGCCTGCCGCGGCAAAACCGCGAGCGGCTGACCGAGCCTTACGTGACCACCCGCGCCAAGGGGACCGGCTTGGGCCTCGCGATCGTCAAAAAGATCATGGAAGATCACGGGGGAGAGCTCATGCTGGAAGACGGCGAGGCGCGCGGCGCGAGGGTCAGGCTGGTCTTTGCCGTCGAGACCCGGGTGGGTAAGCGCGGCGACGATGCCGGTCCGCCGATGGTGTTGAGCGAAGTCGGCCATGGCGCATGACATTCTGATCGTCGACGACGAAGCCGACATCCGCATGCTGATTGCGGGTGTGCTGAAGGACGAAGGCTATTCGACGCGCGAGGCGGCCGACAGTGCCGAGGCGCTGGCGGTTATCCATTCGCGGCAGCCCACCCTCGTGATTCTCGACATCTGGCTGCAGGGCGGCGATCTCGACGGGATTGAAATCCTCAGGCTGCTGCGCGCCGAGATGCCCTCGGTACCGGTGGTCATGATCAGCGGTCACGGCACGATCGAAACCGCGGTCGAGGCGATCAAAATCGGCGCCTACGACTTTATCGAGAAGCCGTTCAAATCGGACCGGCTGCTGCTGGTCGTCGATCGGGCGATCGAGGCCGCCCAGCTTCGTCTCGAAAACGAAGAGCTCAAGCTTCGCGCCGGCGGCGATATCGACCTGGTCGGGATCTCGCCGCCCGCCAACCAGCTTCGCCAGCAGATCGACAAGGCGGCGCCGACCGGCAGCCGTGTGCTGGTGACGGGACCGCCCGGCGCCGGCAAAGAGGTCGTCGGCCGCCTCTTGCACCTGCGGTCGCGGCGCGCGAAGGGGCCATTCGTCCCGGTCAACTGCGCGACGATGCGGCCGGAGCGGCTTGAAATCGAGCTGTTCGGCACGGAGTACAGCATCGATAGCGCGCCGCGCAAAATCGGCACGTTTGAGCGCGCGCACGGCGGCACCTTGTTTCTCGACGAGGTCGCCGACATGCCGCTCGAGACCCAGGGCAAGATCGTGCGCGCCTTGCAGGAGCAGACCTTTGAGCGTATCGGCGGGTCGAGCCGCGTGGAGGTGGACGTCCGGGTCGTCGCCTCCTCGAACCGCGATCTCGCCGGTGAAATCAGCGCCGGACGGTTTCGCGAGGATCTGTTCTACCGGCTGAACGTGGTGCCGATAAAGGTGCCGCCGCTGCGCGAGCGATGCGAGGACATCCCGCTGATGGCGCGGCACTTTATGACGCGCTCGTCCGAAGCGGCGCGGCTCGCTCCGCGCGAGATCGGCGAGGACGCCATGGCGGCGTTGCAGGCCTATACCTGGCCGGGCAACGTGCGCCAGTTGCGCAACGTCGTCGATTGGCTGTTGATTATGGCGCCCGGGGAGGCGCGCGAGCCGATCCGCGCCGACATGCTGCCGAACGAAATCACGGCGATCGCGCCGACCGTGGTTAAATGGGACAAGGGCAGCGAAATCATGACCTTGCCCCTGCGCGAGGCGCGCGAAGTGTTCGAGCGCGAATATCTGCTGGCCCAGGTCACCCGGTTTGGTGGCAACATCTCGCGCACTGCGGCCTTTGTCGGGATGGAGCGCTCGGCTCTGCACCGCAAATTGAAGTCGCTCGGCGTTTTCGGCAACGACCGCCCGCTGAAGGTCGGAACGTGACCTGATGTCGCGCATCGCCTACGTCGACGGCCAGTACCTGCCGCACCGTTCCGCGGGGGTGCATATCGAGGACCGCGGCTATCAGTTCGCTGACGGGGTCTACGAAGTGCTAGCAGTCGTCGGCGGGCATTTGGTCGACGAGGCGCCGCATCTGACGCGGCTTGCCCGCTCGCTGGGCGAGTTGCAGATCGCCGCACCAATGACGGAGGCAGCGCTCAAAATCGTCATGCGCCAGGTCGTCCGCCGCAACGGTGTGGTTGACGGCATCGTTTACCTCCAGGTCACCCGCGGCGCGGCGCCGCGCGACCACGCTTTTCCGAAAGCAGCAAAGCCGGTCCTCGTCGTCACCTCGCGGCGCCGGCGGCAGCCCGACCCGCAGCTCGCCCAAAACGGCATCGCGGTGATTACAATCCCGGATATCCGCTGGCGGCGCTGTGACATCAAATCGGTGGCGCTGGTCGCGAATGTCTTGGGCAAGCAGCGCGCCCGCGAGGCCGGCGCCTACGAGGCTTGGCTGATCGACCGCGACGGGTTCGTCACCGAAGGCACATCGACCAACGCCTGGATAGTGACCGCGGATAATTCGGTCGTCACTCGCCAGGCCGACAGCGCGATCCTCAACGGCGTCACCCGGCTTGCACTCTTCGACATCATCGGACGCGAGAGCCACCGCGTCGTCGAGCGGCCGTTTACCGGCGCCGAGGCAAAGGCGGCGCGCGAGGCTTTTTTGACCAGCACAACCGCCGAACTGCTGCCGGTCGTCAGCATCGACGGCGCCAAGGTCGGCGATGGCGTGCCCGGCCCACTCAGCCGCCGGTTGCGCGAGTTCTACCTTCAGCATACCGCGGCGGCATGAGCGCGATTGGCGAGCCCGGCCTTGCGCGACCGCGCGCGATCCTGTTCGACTGGGACAACACGCTGGTTGACAGCTGGGCGGTGATCCACGAGGCGCTGAACCATGTCATGGCGGCTATGGACAAGCCGCTATGGTCGATCCTCGAAACGCGCGCGCGCGTGCGGCTCAGCTTGCGCGAGAGCTTTCCGCTGCATTTCGGTGAACGTTGGGAGGAGGCGAGGGGGATCTATCTCGACCGCTTTCGCGCGATCCACCTCGACCGGCTCACGGCGCTGCCGGGCTGCGCCGACCTGGTCGGGGCGCTTGCCGAGGAGAGGATTTTTCTCGGCGTCGTCAGCAACAAGACCGGCGCGCTGTTGCGCCTCGAAGCCGAGCAGCTTGGCTGGTCTCGCCATTTTGGTCGGCTGGTGGGAGCCGGCGACGCCGCCGCCGACAAGCCGCATCCCGCACCGGTCGGGCTCGCGCTCGAGCCGAGCGGTGTCGCGGCGGGGGAGGGGGTTTGGTTTGTCGGCGACACCGATGTCGACATGATCTGCGCCGCCAACGCCGGCTGCGTCCCGGTGTTGCTGGGCGGCGAGCTTAGCAGCGATGACGCGCAGCGATGCGCGCCGCGCCTCCGGTTTTCCGAGCCTGCGGCATTGCTCCGGTTTGTGCGGGACTTGTGATTCAGCGTGGCGGGCCTATCTTGGTTTCGGCAAGTCGGCGGGGCACACCCGCCCACGGCCGATCGGGCTCGAGCTGTTCCGGCTCGGCTCCAAAAAGTGAATGGGGGAACCCATGTCTGCGGAGAAGTCACAAAACGTCCAAGATGTCTTTTTGAACCACGTACGAAAGAACAAAACTCCGGTTACCGTGTTTCTCGTCAATGGCGTCAAGCTACAGGGGATCATCACCTGGTTCGATAATTTTTGCGTGCTGCTGCGGCGCGACGCGCATTCGCAGCTGGTCTACAAGCACGCGATTTCCACGGTGATGCCGGCGCAGCCGATCCAGCTGTTCGAGCCGGGCAGGGAGAGCGACGAACTCTGAGCCGAGAACCGAGCACATTTGCCGCCGCGAACGGCACCGTAACGGGCCGCGCGCTGGTGTTGCATCCGGCGCCAAAATCGGCGCCCGGCCCGAGGAATGGCGAGGCTGCGGCCCGTCCGGCCGAAGCGCGTCTTGAGGAAGCGGTGGGGCTTGCACGCGCCATCCGCCTTGATGTCGTGCGCGCCGAGGTCACCCGTCTCGCACGCCCACGCCCGGCGACCCTGTTCGGCACCGGCACCGTCGAGCATCTGCGCGAACAAATTAGCGACGACGCGATCGGCCTCGTCGTCGTCGACGGCGTGCTGTCCCCGGTCCAGCAGCGCAACCTCGAACGGAGCTGGCACGCCAAGGTCATCGACCGCACCGGCCTGATCCTCGAGATCTTTGGCGAGCGGGCGCGCACTCACGAGGGCCGCCTTCAGGTCGAGCTGGCGGCACTGTCATACCAGCGTTCGCGGCTGGTGCGGTCGTGGACCCACCTCGAACGCCAGCGTGGCGGCTTCGGCTTTTTGGGCGGCCCCGGCGAGAGCCAGCTCGAAATCGATCGCCGGCTGATCGGCGAGCGCATCGCCCGGCTGCGCCGCGAGCTCGACGGCATCAAGCGCACCCGCTCCCTTCACCGCGAGGCGAGGCGGCGCGTCCCTTATCCGGTGGTGGCGCTCGTCGGCTATACCAATGCCGGCAAGTCGACCTTGTTCAACCGGCTGACCCGGTCGGCCGTGACCGCGGGCGACATGCTGTTCGCAACCCTCGACCCGACGATGCGTCGCCTCGACCTGCCGTCCGGCCGCGCCGTTATCCTGTCCGACACGGTCGGATTTATCTCCGAATTGCCGACCCACCTCGTCGCCGCGTTTCGCGCGACGCTCGAGGAAGTCACCGAGGCCGACATCATCCTACATGTCCGCGACGCCCATCACCCCGAGAACGAAGCCCAGCGCGCCGACGTGCTGTCGGTTCTGGCTGATCTCGGGCTCGCCGACCTGGCGCTCGATGAGGCGTCGGAGGGCGGGCTGATCGAGGTGATGAACAAAATCGACCTGCTGGACCCTGCCGCGCGCGCCAGCCTCGTCAATCACGCAGCGCGGAATTCGCAGAGCGTGGCACTCTCGGCGGCAACCGGTGAGGGCTGCGAGGCATTGCTCGAATTGCTCGACCGGCGGCTCGACACGGCCATCCGCCCGGTGCGCCTCGACATCCCGCTTGCTGACGGCAAAACGCTCGCCTGGGTGTACCGACACGGCGAGGTCCTCGGCCGCCGCGACGACAACGACGCCGCGCATCTTTCGGTGCGTCTTTCCGAAGCCGACATCGCCCGCCTGCGCCACCAGCAGCGGCTGCATTAGCGCGTTTTCGACCGAGTCGACGCACTCGGCGGGCATCACCCGCACCCCGCCCCCCAACGAGGGGGCGGGAGCACAAATCGGAGTGCTGATCGAGGCACTACCCCTTGGATTGCGGAGGGTTTGGGAGGGGGTGAGCACCGCGATGCAATTTGGTTGGAAATCGCTCTGACGACCCGTTTCAGAGGGTACGGATATGCGTATGCCCGTCGCGCCGATCCGGAACAAAGCCGAGTGCTTCCCAGAATGCTTCACTGCCGGTGGCGGCATTGGCGGTTATCGTTTTTCCGGTGTGAGGTTCTAGCAGGGCGGCTGCGAGCTTGCGGGCGACGCCGTTGCGACGAAGCGGAATCCGCACGTAAAACCGGCGCATGCGCAGCGCACCGGGGATTGCGGGTTCAAGCGTAATCCCACCTATGCCGGCCAAGGTGCCATTCGCATAAACCGCGACCAGCGCCTCGCCGTGACGGTCGAACCGCTGGACGCTGGAGGCCCACTCCGTGGCCAGGGTGTCGAGCATGCGATAGCCTTCACGCCGAGCTTCTCGCCGCATAGCGTCGAACCCGGTGGGCAACGCGTCGGTCACCGAATGGACTTGCAACCAGGGCTCGCCGCGCTTGACTTCCTGCCACAGTGCTTCGAGCGCGTCGAGATCGGGACCGATGCCGCGCTCGGCTGCGCGCGCCTCGAGGGCACGAAAGCGGCGCTCGAATTTCTTGGTGGCGCGGCGCAAGGCGGCTTCCGGGTCCATGTCGAGCTTGCGCGCGAGATTGGCGGCGGCGAACAGGATGTCGCCCATCTCGTCGTCGATTTTCCCTGGATCGGGTGGCTCGACGTCCAGCTCGGCTTCGAGCTCGGCGATCTCCTCGGCGATTTTGGCGATGACCGGGCCGGCTTCCGGCCAGTCGAAACCGATCCGCGCGGCGCGCGCCTGGATCTTGGCGGCGCGGAGCAGGGCAGGGAGGGCTAGCGCCACCCCGTCGAGCACGCTCTCCGCGGCCCCGGCCGCCGCCGCGCGGGCATGCCGTTCCGCGGCCTTGTGCTCCTCCCACGCCGCGGTCTGCGCCGCCGCCGAAGAAATCTCCGCGTCGCCAAAGACATGCGGATGGCGCCGTACCATCTTGTCGGCGATTGTCGCGGCAACGTCGGCGAAATCGAACAGCCCGGCCTCCTCGGCCATTCGGGCGTGAAACACCACCTGAAACAGCAGGTCGCCGAGCTCGTCCTTCAGCGCCGCCATGTCGCCGCGCGCGACCGCGTCCGCCACTTCATACGCTTCCTCGATCGTATAGGGCGCGATCGTCGCGAAATCCTGCTCACGGTCCCACGGGCACCCGCGCTTTGGGTCGCGCAGCCGCGTCATTATCGCGAGCAACCGGTCGATGGCGTTGCCGTCGCGCGATCCGTGCTCGCCTTGCATCAACGGGCGCCGCATTGCTCCGCCCACGCGCGGATCGAGCGGCGGTAGCCTTCCGGCATCGGCAAGCCGCCCAGCTCATCGAGCGCAAACAGTCCGAAACGGCGGTGCTCATTGCTGAGTTGCATTGCGGATCGGTCCGCCCGCACCACGCCATAGGTGACGATCAGCACCTCGCGCTGCGGCAGGACCTCGTAAACCCAGGAGTCGAGGATCGCCACGACGCCCACCACGATTCCAAGCTCCTCGGCGACTTCACGCGCAAGGCACGTCGCCGGGTCTTCGCCGGATTCGAGCCGTCCGCCTGGCAATTCCCATTCGCTCCGCTCGTTTTCGAGCAGCACGACCCGACCGCTCTCGAACAGCACGCCTTTGACCGAAACCGGGAACAATTTGACGGCATTCGAGCGCTCTCCAGCTCCCAGCGGCTTCGACAAAAAAAGCCGCCGATGGCGAGGAGGGTAGTCGAGCGCGCCGTAAACCCGGTAGCCGAAGCGCGGATAGAACTCGGGGCCCTGAAACGAAAACGTGTCGAGCATCGCCGAATGGCACCCGAGTGCCACCGCGCGGCTTTCGGCCAATGCCAACAACTGGCTGCCGATGCCGCGCCGGCGCAGATCGGCATGCACCCACAGCTCGGCGACAAACAGCCAGCCGGCATAGGTCGTCCCCACCAGCCCCGCCATGATCTCACCGTGCTCGTCGCGGACAAAAAAGCCCATTCGCGAAAAGCCCGTCTCGCCAAGAAATTCTCGGTTGTAGCGGTCGAGAGCGATACCGAGCTTCTCCCAGTCCTCGGCCGATGGCCGGTCCTCGATGGTGAGCTGTAAACCTTGAGGCAGATCCACCTGCCACCTCCCGTGACGCGCTTTCGGCCGGGCGAGCGCTTATTGTATCATGCGGCGACCCAAAACACGTCGATGGGGCGATGACACCTGGCGAGCTCGACATCGTGCGCCGGGCCTATGCGATGCAAGTCATGGCGGCTGCCGGCACAGACGATCCGCGCGTCGAGGCGGCGTTCGCTGCGGTCAAGCGCGAAGACTTTCTCGGACCCGGGCCATGGGCGATCCTGCGGCGGCGTATCCCGAACCCCGGCTATGTGACGACACCGAGCGCCGATCCCGTTTACCTCTACATCAACGGCGTCGTCGGCATCCTGCCAGAGCGCAATCTGAACAATGGTGAGCCGTCTCTGCATGCCGCGCTGACCGCCAGCGCAGCCCCGCGGGCGGGCGAGCATCTCGTCCATGTCGGCGCCGGCGTCGGCTATTACACCGCCATTATGGCCGAGCTCGTCGGACCGTCGGGCGCCGTGACCGCGATCGAACTCGACCCGGGCCTCGCCGAACGCGCGGCGGCCAATCTATCGCATCTCTTGCATGTGCGGACCGTGCAGGGCGACGGCACCAAGCTCGCGTTCGACGCCGCCGACGTGATCTATGTAAATGCCGGAGCGACGCATCCCGCACCGTCTTGGCTCGACAGCTTGAAGGACGGCGGCCGGCTGATTCTGCCGCTGACGGCAGCGGGTTTTCCCCACACTCGTCGCGGCGCGGTGTTCCAAATCGAGCGGCGCGGCGGCGACTTCGCGGCGCGTCGGATTTCGGCGGTCGCGATCTTCCCTTGTGAGGGCGGGCGCGACGCGGCGGCGGAACGGGCGCTTTCCGCCGTTTTGGACAATGGCGGCGCCGCGCGCGTAACCCGGCTCTACCGCCGCGACGACCTGCCGGCGGCCGAGTGCTGGCTGCGCGCCCCCGGCTGGTGCCTCGCGTACCGCTAAGGTCGATGTCGGGACGCGGGCAGGCGGATCAGACCGGCGGCAGCCAGTATTTGGTGATCTCGTCGGTATAGGCGCGGTCCGACCAGTCCGGCGCGTCGGCCGACGCGAAGCGCGGGGCGCGCTCGATCCTCGCCCGGTCGACATCGACGACATAGCCTCGCGGCTGGGATCGTGGTTCAGCGATTGCCACGGCACCGGGACGAGGTTTTCGCCAATTCCGAGAAAGCCTCCGAAAGCGGCGATAGCGAACGCGACTTGCCCGGTATATCTGTCGATCATCAAATGATGGATCCGCCGGAGATGGGCTCCGCTTCTGTCGAACACCGCGGTCCCTTCGACCTTTTCCGAAGAGATCAGGCGCCGGGTTTGCTCGGCAGCCAAACCGCTCTCGCCGACATTTGTCGTGTAGTTCATCAGTGCTCTTCCGACGACCATGAGATGCAAGGGAAACAGGCGCCGGGGACGCCGGTTCCGCTTTGCCGCCTGACCGGAAACCTGGCCGGCACGGCTGAACGCTCAGCCGGACTGCCGCTGCGCGCCCGCCGGTGGCCGCCAGGAAATTCAGGCCCGCTCGCCGCCCTGGCCCGAATGGACCAGCAGGTGCGGGCCGAGCTCGGCCAGCGACGGCGCGCCGACAAGGCCGAGGTCGCGGTCAATCTCGTCGCGCAGAATGTCCAACGACCGCTTCGCCCCGTCTCTGCCGGCTGCGGCGACGCCGTAGAGCACCGCGCGCCCGATCAGCACCGCGTCCGCGCCATGGGATATCGCCTTGAGCACGTCGGTGCCCCGTCGGATGCCGCCGTCGACCAGGATTTCGATCCGGCTGCCGACGGCCTGACGGGCGGCTTGAAGGATGTCGAGCGGCGACACGGCCCAGTCGAGCTGGCGGCCGCCATGGTTCGACAACGCGACGGCGTCGGCGCCGATGTCCGCCGCGCGCACGACGTCGCCGACGTTCAGCAACCCCTTAATCACGAGCTTGCCCGCCCATCGGTCGCGGATGCGGGCGACCGTGTCCCAGCACAATCCGCGATCCATCTGGGAGCGAATCCAAAAGGCGCTGTCGAAAAACCCGCGGCGGTCCCGCGGCACAAAGTCGACGACATTCTCGAACCGAGGCATGCCGTGCGCCAGCCCCGACATCAGCCAGCGCGGATGTCGCAGCGCGTCGAGCTTGGCGCTCCACGAGAGGTCCTTGGAGTCCGCGCGGTCGCGCTTTTCCCATTCGCGATTGCCGTAGAGTTGCGCGTCGACGGTCACGACGAGCGCCTCGCAGCCGTGATCGCGGGCGCGCTCTATCAACGTTTCCTGCACTGCGGGCGGGCCAAAGACATAGAGCTGCCACCAATGGCGCAGCCGCGGCACGCGCGCGACCTCGGCCATCGCATCGTTGGACATCGTGCTTTGGGCGAACGGGATTCCGGCTTCCGCGGCGGCCTCGGCAAGACGCAGGTCGGCATGCGGCCAGAAGAGTGCGTTGAGCCCGGTCGGCGCGACGACCACGGGCATCGCCATTTGGCGCCCGAACAACGTCGCCGTCAGGTCGCGGCGTGACACGTCGACGAGCGAACGGTGCGCGAAGCGCCATTCGGCCAGTGCCGCAATGTTGCGCGCGAGCGTCGCCTCATCCTCGCTGCCGCCCTCCAGGTATTCGAGCGCAAAACGCGGCAGGCGACGGTGCGCCATCGCCCGCAAATCCTCGACCGACGCAGCCCGCGCGAGATCGCTGCCGACATAAAACTCGCGCCGCGGCGTCGCGCCGAGCACTGCCGGCGAGCTTGCCCCCAGGGTCTTGTCGGCAGGTCGCGACGCCATGTGGAGCCCGGCGCCGCGCCAAGCCGCGCGCTGCCGGGCCGCGAGCAGCAGCATTCCCAGCGCCGTCGCCAACATGGCGAGGGTCGCGACCGGCGAACGGAGCGCGGGACTGCGCCCCGGGGCCGTTGTCGCGGGCCCGGGCTGGAGAACGCCCGCGGGCTCGGGTGGCACGGCAGCAACCGGATCGGACTTGACGAGCGACATTGGCGACTCGGGGGCTTTGGGCGTGTGCCGAGCCAACCCGCCGCCGCCGGCTTGGTTCCAGGTCCAGGCTCGGTCAGTTCGCACCGCGAACCGGCGCGCGGACCGATCGGGCGTGCGTATAGGAATAGCGCATAAGATATATTATGGAAAATATGGCACGCGTTTCGCCATGAAAACGCGATCGTAGCCCTCGTGCCGGCTGCGGCCGATTTCGGCGAAGCCAATGCGCGTGTACAGCGCGATGTTCTCGGTCATCGTCTGATGCGTGTAGAGGCGCAGCTCGGAATAGCCCCGCCGGCGCGCTTCCGTTTCGGCGAACGCAATCAGGCGGCGTCCGAAACCGTTGCCCTGGCGGTCGGGTCGCACGGCGATGTTGTCGAGCAGCAAGTGATCCGCTTGCGGAACGAGAACGATGATTCCGGCGACCGTGCCGCACGCCTCTTCCAATACGCTGACGGCGCCGGCGGCAGTCCGCGCGGCGTAATCGTCGAGCATCGGCCCCGGCGGCTTGCCGATGCGCCCGACATAGATTGAATAAGCCGCCCGGACGATTGCCTCGATTGCGGTGCGATCGGCGGCGTTGGCGACCCGGATCATAGGTCGGCTAGTTCGATCGCGAGCCCGTCGCAGCCGGGCTCGACGCCGGCGGGCAGTTCGGCGCTGAGGGCGGCGTAGTCGAGGCTTTGGTCCATGTGGGTCACGACCGCGCGGCGCGGGCGTACCCGTTCGATCCAGCCGAGGGTTTTGTCGAGATGGCTGTGCGTCGGATGCGGCGCCCGGCGCATGCAGTCGACAATCCACAGCTCGACGCCGGCGATCGCGGCAAACGCCGCCTCGTCGAGCTCGGTCACGTCGGTCGAGTACGCCATCGGCCCGATGCGAAACCCCAAAGTCGTGCTGAACCCGTGGTTCTGCGCGAAAGGCGTTACCGGCACGCCACGCACCGCAAAAGGCCCGGTGATCTCGTTGGGCACGAGCGTCGGCTTGTAGAAATGACCGGGTTCCGGCGGCGGCTCCAACACGTAGCCAAAGCGGCGGCGGATTTCCGCCAAAGTCTTGGCGTCGGCCCACAATGGGATCGCGGCGTCCATGAGCCGGTTCAATTGCCGGATGTCATCGATCCCATGGAGATGATCGGCGTGCGCGTGGGTCATCAGCACCGCGTCAACCCGCGTCACCCGCGCATCGATCAGCTGCTCGCGCAGGTCGGGCGAGGTGTCGATCAGGATCGCTCTGCCGCCGGTCTCGACCAGCACCGAGGCCCGGCGGCGCCGGTTGCGCGCATCGCTTGGATCGCATTCGCCCCAATTCGGGCCAATTGCCGGCACCCCGGTCGAGGCGCCGCAGCCGAGAATCGTGACCTTCATGGATCGGGCGTGGTTTCGGCGGGCGGCCTCGCCTTTGCGAACAGGCGAAAGAAATTGGCGGTGGTGGCCGCAGCCAGCGTTTCCGGGTCGACCCCTTTCAGCGCGGCGACAGCCGCGGCAGTCGCCGCCACAAACGCCGGCTCGTTGCGCTTGCCGCGATACGGCACCGGCGCCAGATATGGGCTGTCGGTCTCGACCAGCAATCGGTCGAGCGGCAGGTCGCGCACGATCCTGCGCAAGCCATCGGCGTTCTTGAAGGTCACGATGCCCGAGATCGAGACGTAAAAACCAAGATCGAGCGCCGCCTCGGCAAGGCCGCGGCCACTTGAAAAGCAATGCAGCACACCAGGCGGCGGCCGCTCTTTCACGAGGATGCGGGCAATGTCGTCGTCGGCTTCGCGGGCGTGGATGATCAGCGGCAGCCCGGTCGCATGCGAGGCCGCGACATGAGCCTCGAACACCCGAACCTGAACGTCGCGCGGGCTCAGGTCGTAGTGGTAATCGAGCCCGGTCTCGCCGATGCCGACCACCTTGGGGTGCCTCGCCAGCGCCGCCAGCCGGCCCGGCGGCAGGTCGGCGTGATCCGCGGCTTCGTGCGGGTGGGCGCCGACCGAGCACCAGATGTCGGGGTCGGCTTCGGCGATTGCCCGCACACCGGGGAACTCGTCGAGCCGGGTGCCGATTGTCAGCATCGTGCGGATCCCGGCAGCCCGCGCGCGGGCAACCACCGCCTCGCGCTCGACCGCAAGATCCGGGAAGTCGAGATGGCAGTGGCTGTCGACCAGCATCGCCTTGGCAGTGGCCGGGATACTCATGCCGCCGGCATTTCGACAAAGCGCGGGAACAGAGCCGCCGGTTTAGGGAGCCGGGTTCCCGGCGTCAGCGGCGCCGCGCTCAGGGCCGCAAAATCGCGTGCGTCCGCGGGAATGGCGAGCTGATCGAGCAATTTCGAAGCAGACGCCGGTACAAAGGGTTGCACCAGGGTCGCAAGAAACCGGATCGTTTCTGCAAGCGTGTAGAGCACGGTGCACATCCGGGTCGGGTCGGTGCGCCGCAACGCCCAAGGCGCCTGCTCGTCGACATAGCGGTTGGCCTCCCCGACGACTTTCCATATGGTTTCCAGCGCCAAGTGAAATGCCTGCTCATTCAAATGGCTGCGTAGGTTTACTAAGAGGCTACGTGCGGAGTTCAGCAACCCAATGTCCGCATCCGTGAATACACCGGGCTCCGGGATTGCGGCGCCGCAGTCGCGGTTGATCATGACCAGCACCCGTTGCGCCAGATTGCCAAAATCGTTGGCGAGGTCGCCATTCAGCCGGCCTAGCACGGCACGATGCGAAAAATCGCCGTCGCTGCCAAATGGCAATTCGCGCAGCATGAAATACCGAACCGGGTCGACCCCATAGGTGTCGACCAACTGCTTTGGCGCGATGAAATTGCCGACCGACTTCGACATTTTCTCGCCCTCGACGGTCCACCAGCCATGCGCGAAAACACGGCGCGGCGGCTCGAGGCCCGCGGCCATCAAAAACGCCGGCCAATAGACCGCATGGAAGCGGACGATGTCCTTGCCGACCATATGGAGAGCGGCCGGCCAAAGCACCGAAAAATCTGTTAAGTCGTTAGGATAACCGGCAGCGGTAATGTAGTTTATCAGCGCGTCGAGCCACACGTAGACGATATGGCCGGGGTGCCCGGGCACCGGCACCCCCCAGGTGAAGCTGGTGCGGGAGATCGACAGGTCGTTGAGCCCGCCTCTGACAAAACTGATCACCTCGTTGCGCCGCCCGCGAGGGGCGACAGCGTGGGGATTGGCGTCGTAATAAGCCAGCAGCCGGTCCTGCCAGGCCGACAGCCGGAAGAAATAATTCTCCTCCTCCAGCCATTCGACCTCGGCCCCGGTCGGCGCCCGGCCACCGACCAGCTCGCTCTCGTCATAGAAGGCTTCGTCGCGCACCGCGTACCAGCCGGAAAAGCGCCCGAGATAGATTTCGCCGCGCCGCTCCAATTCCCGCCACAGCGCCTGCACCGCGCGGGTGTGACGCGGCTCGGTCGTGCGGATGAACTCGTCGTGCGAGACGTTGAGCAGCCGCGTCACCTCGCGAAACCGTTCGGAATTGCGGTCGGCGAACTCTTGCGGCGAGACGCCGGCCGCGGCGGCGGACTGCGCGACTTTTTGGCCGTGCTCGTCGGTCCCGGTCAAAAATTTGACCTGCCGGCCGTCGAGCCGCATGAACCGCGCCAACGCGTCGCAGGCGACCGTGGTATAGGCGTGGCCGAGGTGCGGCAGGTCGTTGACGTAGTAGATCGGCGTCGTGATGAAAAACGGCCGGGGGTCCATCGCTCTCTCCAAAGCCCAGATATGGGCCGGGACCCGGTGCGATCCAGCGCGCCGGGCCGCGCCGTTTCTAGCGCGCCGCCTCGGCGATGGCAAAGAAGGCGCCGAGCATGGTCTGCTTGCGGTCGAGGTTGAGCTCGCGCGCGGTCGCGAAACCGCGGTCGGTCGCCGCGTGCAGGGCCGCCCACGACTGCGCGTCGGCGCAACCGGCGAGCCGTTGGATGACCGCGGTTTCGCCCGCGACGATTTCTTCGGCCGGCCCCGGTCCGCGCGCGGCGGCGGCCGCGAGGCGCGCCAACAATAGCGACAGCAATTCCCCGCTCGCCCGATAGGCGTCCTCGGCGTCGTTGCGGGCGAGCCGATCGGTCAACCCGTGGAGCCGCCCAAGATCGATCGTCGGCGCCTCGGCCAGCAACTCGAGCAGCCCGCGATAAAGGCCGAGCCCGCCGGCGTCGGCCAACTCCAGCGCACGCCCGATGCTGCCGCCGCTAAGCGCCGCGAGCGCCCTCGCTTCGGTTTCGTCGAGCAGCGGCCGGTACCGGCGCAGCAACGCCACGGTCAGCGGCAGCGGCAGCGGACGCAACACCAGCCGCCGACAGCGCGAGCGTATCGTTGGCAGCAATCGACCGGGGCTGTGGCTGACCAGTAGCAACAGCGCATGATCGGGCGGCTCTTCGAGGATCTTCAGAACCGCATTGGCGGCGTTTCGGTTCATCTCCTCCGCGCCGTCCAGGATGACGACGCGCCACCCCTCCTCCGCCGCGGTCAGCCGGAAGAAAGCTGCGACTTCGCGCGTGTCGTCGACGACGATTTCGCCGCGCAGCCGCTTCCGCCGGGTATCCCAAGCCCGCTCGACCGTCAACAGGTCGGCGTGCGCGCCGCCCGCAACGCGGCGGAAGACGCCGCTGTCGGGGTCGATCGCGAGCCCGGCCTCGCCCTCGGCGGCGGCGAACAGGCCCCCGTCGCCGTCGCCCTCCCTCTTGCCCTGCGCCAGCAGAAAGCGGGCAAATCGGAAGGCGAGCGTTGCCTTGCCGATGCCGCGCGGTCCGGCAAGCAGGATCGCATGCGGCAGCCGCCCGGCGCGCCACAGCCCCGCCAATTCGCGTTCAGCCGCCTCGTGGCCGAGGAGATCCGGGTTCGCCCGCGGCGGCAGCGCCGGGTTTTCCGTCCCGAACTCGGTATCCTGGGCCAATCGCAACACTCCGAACCGCCGCTCGTCGCCGAATCCTCCGCCGCGCGGATCACGACAGAGAATTCGATGCCGAACGATCGATTTGCACCCCGAGCCGCTGCTCGACGGCGGCAAGCATCGCGCGATGCACCAAGCGCAGGTCGGCGGCGGCATCGATCATGACGCAGCGCTCGGGCTCGGCCGCCGCGATGTCGCGGTAGGCTTGCCGCAGCCGTTGATGGAACGAGCGATCGAGACGTTCGAACCGGTCGGCATCGGCGGGCCGGGCGGAAGCCCGCGCAAGCCCAACCTCCGCGGGCAGATCGAGGATCAGGGTCAGGTCGGGCGCGAAATCGCCAAGCGCTATGCGGTGCAAGACCGCGATGTCGACCACCGGCAGACCGCGGCCGTAGCCTTGATAGGCGACGGTCGAATCGGAAAAGCGGTCGCAGACGACCCAAGTTCCTCGCTCCAGTGCGGGCTCGATCAGCCTTGCGACATGGTCGCGCCGCGCCGCAACCAGCAGCAGCGCCTCTTCCATGGCGTCCCAGCGCTCGCCCTCGCCTTCGAGCAGCAGCCGGCGAATTGCCTCGGCGCCCGGCGAGCCACCGGGCTCGCGCGTCGCCAGCACCGCAACTCCGGCGCGCTCGAGCGCCGCCGCCAGCAGCGGCACCTGGGTCGACTTCCCGGACCCCTCGCCGCCCTCGACAGTAATAAAGCGGCCGCGCGCCATCCTTCAGTGCCGATTGCCCCAGACCAGATAGCCGGCGAGCGTCGCGATCCGCCCGATCGCATCCATGCGAGCGACACCGGCGGCGGCGACCAGCGACACCTCCTGCGGCGGCATGTCCGGAGCGGCAACCACAATCTTGCCGACGGACGCACCCTTCTGCACCGGCGCCGGGATCGGGCTGTCGTACTGCAGCGCGACCTGCATGTCCTTGCGTTGCTTGCGCGACAGGGTCAAGACGAGATCCTTGCTGACGGTGAGCGGCACGCGCGCATCGTTGCCGAGCCACACCTGGGCATCGTCGATCGTATCGCCGGCGGCAAACAGGCGATAGTCGTTGAATTCGCGAAATGCCCAATCGGCCAGTCGCTCGCTCTCCTCGGCGCGCGCCTTCATCGACGGGAGGCCGCCCAGCACCATGATGATGCGGCGCCCGCCGCGAACGATGGACGCGGTCAGGCTGAACCCCGCCTCCTCGGTATGACCGGTTTTCAACCCGTCCGCTCCCATGTTCCTGTAAAGCAACGGGTTTCGATTGCCCTGCTTGATGTTGTTGAAGGTGAAATCCAGCTGACTGTAAATCTTGTAGTACTGTGGGAAGTCCTTGATGGTGCGAAGCGCAAGGATCGACAGGTCGCGGGCGGTCACCCACTCGTCGGGGTCGGGGAGACCGTCGACATTGGCGAAATGGCTGTCCTTCAGCCCAATTTCCTTGGCCTTCTGGTTCATCAAGTCGACAAATGCCTCGACGCTGCCGGCAAGCCCCTGGGCGAGGACAACGCAGGCGTCATTGCCCGACTGGACGATGGCGCCGTGCAACAGATCGTCGATACTGACCTTGCCGCCCAACGGGACGAACATCTTCGAGCCGCCGGTACGCCAGGCTTCTTCGCTGACCGGCAGCTCGTCGGTGAGCTTGGCCTTGCCGTCCTTCAGCATCGTGAAGACCGTGTAGACCGTCATCATCTTGGCCATCGAGGCCGGCGGCATCCGTTCGTCGGCGCCTTTGTCGAGCAACACCGTTCCGGTCTCGGCTTCAACGATGATTGCGTGGGTCGCTTGGGTGTCGATGCCGACCGTCGGGGCGGTCGTGTCGGCGGCGGCCGGAACCGGCGCGGGAGCCGCGGTTTTGGCCTTTGCCCTGGCATGAGCCGCCGCGGCTGCCGGCGGGGCGGCCAGGCTGGCCGCGACCAGGAGTGCCGCCAGAACCGAGAGCAAATGCCGCGCCGTAATCATAGCCAATCCCGTTCGTCAGGGTTGCCGTGCCGGTTCAGTTGTTGACGACCCGCGCCTCTGGATAGCCGTCGCCGACGAGCCGCGCCAGCAGCCGGTCGGCCTCGGCGGCGCTGTCGAACGGCCCGAGCCGCACGCGATAGAGTTCGACGCCATTGACCGAGGTCGCCGTCACCGCGACGCTGCCGAGGTTCGCGATGCGCGACTGCACGCGTCTAGCGTTGTCCGGCAACGAAAACGCGCCAGCCTGCACATAAATCCGGCCGGGCGAGGGGTGCTGCCCGGCAGCCTGTCCTTGCGGGGCGCGAGCCAGCGCCGCCATTGGCGACGTCGCGCGAGCGCGTGCCGGTGGCGCCTCCGCGGCCTCCGCCGGCGCGATCAGCGAAAACCGATAGCGCGCCGGCGGCACCGGCGTGCGCGGCGGCAGGGTCGGGGCGGGCGTCGGGGGCGCTTCGCTCGGCGCCATTGCGATTTGCGGTTCCGGCGACGGCCGCGGTTCCGGCGTCGGGGGCCGCGGCGGCAGCGGAACAACGGTATCCCGGGCGGGACGAGGCGGGACGGCGCGCGACGCAGCAGCCGGCGGCAGAGCGGCAGGCGGCGCGTATGCCACGGATGCGGCCGGCGCGGGGGCGGCAGCGGCCGGGGCCGCATCGGCGACGAGCGTCTGCCCGCCGCCGTGCATCGCCTCCTCGGCGGCGGCGATGCTCTCCTCCTTGAGCACCCTCACCCGAACCAGCGTCGTTCCCTTGCTTTCGAAGCCGAGCAGCTGCGCCGCCCGGCGCGACACGTCGATCAGCCGGCCGTTGACAAACGGGCCGCGGTCGTTGACCCGCAATTGCAGCGAGCGGCCGTTCTGGAGATTTGTCACTTGCACAATGCTCGGCATCGGCAGCGTCGTGTGCGCCGCGCTCAGCTGGTTCAGGTCGAAGATTTCGCCGTTCGCGGTCAGCCGGCCCTCGAACTGCTCGCCGTACCACGAGGCAACCCCGGTCCGGTCGTAATTGTAGTCGACCGCCGGATAGTACCAAACGCCCTTGATCTCATACGGCGCCCCGACCCGGTAGGAGCCCTGCCCCGCCGCTCCGTAATACCCCGGCTGGGACACGCATCCGGCGAGCAGCAGGCCCAGCACGGCAATCGGCGCGATAGCTCCGACGCGGCGATCGCCGGTCGCCATCCCCTGCCCCGCCGCGCCCGCTCGCGGGTCAGCCGTGGTCCATCTGCCCGGTGCCGACCATCGCGTCGGCGAGATAGCCGACCGCCCCGGCGAAATAGGTCGACTTGTTCCACCGCATGATCGTGCGGAAATTGTCGTAGACGAGCAGCGCCGGGCCGCCGACGCCGTCCGGCATGACCAGCGATGCCTCGATTTCGCGAGCGCCGAGCGGGCTCGCGTCGATGCCGCGCACCCCCATGCGGCTCCACTCGCCCATCGGCCGCTTGAAGTCGAGGCCGGTCCAGCGCTCGTCGAAACCGGCCGGCACCAGCACCTGCCGGCCCCAGCTCTCGCCGTTGCGCCAGCCGAGATGCGCGAGGAAATTCGCGATCGAGCCGAGCACGTCGGCGCGGTCGTTCCAGATGTCGCGGCGGCCGTCGCCGTCATAATCGACGGCATAGCGCAGAAAGGTCGACGGCATGAACTGGCACTGGCCCATCGCACCGGCCCACGAGCCGGTCATATTGCCGACGCCGACGTTGCCCTCGTCGATGATCCGCAGAGCGGAGATCAGCTCGCCGCGAAAATAGGGGCCGCGCCGCCCGTCGAACCCGAGCGTGGCAAGTGACGAGACCACCATGTAATTGCCGGTGATCTTGCCGAAATCGCTCTCCATCCCCCACAGCGCAACGATAAACCGCGGCTCGACATCGTAGCTTCGCCACACCGCGTCGAGCATGGCGTGGTTGTCGAACAGCGCACGCCGCGCATTCTCGATCCGCTGGGGGCTCACCGTTTTTTGTAGGTACTGGGCAAAGGTCAGCACCTGCTCGGGCTGATGACGGTCGAGCTCGATCACATGCGGCAGGTATTGCGCGTAGCGCAGCGCGCCATCGACGGTCGACGCACGAACGCCTTGCGCCGCCGCCTCACGCCCGACCAGGTCGAGGAACGAGTAGAAATCGCCCTCGGCGGCCCCGGCCCCGGCCGGCGCCCCGAGAACTGCGGCAGGCACAGCTAGAAGAGGCACCGAAAACAGCATCCGGCGGCTGTAGCGAGGCGGCGTCATCGCAGAGCCCCTAATCGCCCAAATTTCCCGCCGTTTTCTTGCCACGGCGCCGGCGGGCGGCGCAATCTCCCGACCGAACCGAGGGAAACGCCGCGCTTTCGGCAGCCGCGTACCGGAAAGCGGCTCGATCAAACGCCGAATCGGCGTGCTTACCATGCGCCCAATCTTGACAAGATGCCGCAGCGCTCGTAACCGAAAGGGTGGATTCCGCGCCCACCGGGAGGAGATGAAATGGGAGAGGTTCTGGGTCTCGGCGTCACCCACTTTCCGCCGCTTTCGGGCACTGACGAAAGCATGGGGCGCATCCTGAAACGGGTCCTCGACGACCCGGCATTGCCGCAACAATATCGCGATCCGGACGGTTGGCCGGCGCCGATGCGCGAGGAATACGGTTCGGACCACGGGCTGTCGGCGGCGC
>Ga0210390_10001374_pt1 | contig 23538 bp, 24 predicted proteins | sample IncBWH11OmetaG_FD_161050 | JGI IMG/M metagenome (GOLD analysis project Ga0210390, IMG submission 161050) | Forest soil microbial communities from Barre Woods Harvard Forest LTER site, Petersham, Massachusetts, United States - Inc-BW-H-11-O ... | reverse complement strand
CGTAACCTCGATGCTGATCCCCTTGCGCATGCCGCATCATCGCACCGCAGACCCCACCGGACAACCGGTTTCCGGACTCTTCCGTCAGGTGCTATCCACTAGGACGCTTGCTTGACCTCTTTCGGGACTCGGAGGTGAGTTCAATCGCGGAGCCGCCGGGCCGTGCCGAACGCATCTGGGCCGAAACATTAGCGCACGAAGGAGTGGCCGTCTTTGTCTCGGATGCGAGCGCCAGGATCGCAGCGACTTGCATGCTTATTACCGCTCCGAATGTTCTACGCGGCGGCCGTGGGCACGGGTTCCTCGAAAATGTCGTTACCCATCGCGATCTTCGTGGGCAGGGGCATGGTCGCGCAGTTGTTCAAGCTGCGCTCATCGAAGCGTGGTCAAGGGATTGCTATCACGTCTTACTTCAAAGCGGTCGAAAAGACCCTCGTGTCCATCGCTTCTATGAGAGTTGTGGCTTCGAACCGGGAGTGCGCGTGGGTTACGTTGCGCGTCGCCCGCAATAAACTCGATTTGCACGGGTAAGCATCACCCTTTGCGGTGCGAAATTCTTCATATTTGCGCCCCCCGTCCCTGCACCCCTGGTGACGGCCGCGATCAGCCGGGGAGGGGCCAGCCGACCCAGTTGCATACCGCTTCGCCCATGACGAGGTCGAGATCGCGGCCCTTGAGCCACGGCAGCTCCTCGGTGAACACGCGCACGCATTCTTTCCAGGAGCAGGGCATCCGGGTGATGTCGGTGCCCCAGAACATGCGATCCGGGCCGAACGCGTCGAAGCAGCGGTGCAGGTGCTCGTGAAAGCTGCGGAACGGGTAGGCGTCCTCGGCGTATCCGACCTGGCCCGTCGCCTTGACCGCGACGTTCGGGTACTTGGCGAGCGCCAGCAGCTCCGCCTGGAAGCGATAGGCGGCAGCGCCTTTGCTGCCCGGCGGCACCGCCATGTGGTCGACGATCAGTTTGAGGCCGGGGTGGCGCTCGGCGATCTCGCCGACCGTCGGCAGGAACAACGCGGCGGCAAGCGCCACCGGCACTTGGGCGCGCTCGGCCGCGGGCCACAGCCAGTCGAGCGTCCCGTCGGTCATCCACTCGCGCTTGTGCCGCTCGTTGAAATAAAAGCGCAGGCCGACCATGCCCTGTCGCTCCTTCCCCGGCTGGTCTTTCCAATGCGCGACGAGGTCGCGGCCGTTCGGGTCGTCGAGGTAGAACCACCCCATGATGCGGAAGCGATCGGGGTATTGCCGCACCGCCGCCATCGCCAGCTCATTCGAATCTGGGTCCCACAGCACCGGGTGGATCAGCGCCCGGTCGACGCCGGCTTCGTCCATCGCAGCGACCGCCTCCGCCGCCGAGTAAGGCTCCTGGCGGTGCGGCGGCGACGGCGTGCCCTTTTCCCAGAGATGAATCTGCGCGTCGACGATCAGCATCTGGCGTGTCCTTTCGGGTGATCGCGAATTTTCCGCTCCTGGCCCTGGACGGTCGACGCAGCGGGTGACGGGGTGTGGCGCCGGCTCAGATCACGCCGTCCTGTTCGAGCGCCGCGATCTCGCCGTCCGGCAACCCGAGCCAGCCGCCGTAGATCTCGCGGTTGTGCTGGCCGAGCTTGGGGCTGGGGACGGTCTCGACCGGGTCGGCGCCGTGGATGCGCAGCGGCGTCGTCGGGACGACGATACGGCCGATCTCGTCGTGCTCGATCCATTCGAGCATGCCGCGCTCGTGCATGTGGCGGTCGCGCATCACCTCGTCGACCTCGCGCACCGGCGCCAGCGGGATGCGGTGCCGCTTGGCGATCGCGAACGCCGCCATCTTGCCGAGCGTCTTGGTCCATGCCGCGACCAGCGCATCGGTCGCCTCGCGATTGGCGACGCGCGCCATGTTGTCGGCAAAGCGCGGGTCGTCGCGGAGATCCTCGCGCCCCATTGCCTTCAATAGATTGTGCCAGTGCTCCTCGACCGCGATGTTCATCGCGACGTAGCCGTCATTGGTCGGGTAGACATTCAGCGGCACCCGGCCGTGGCTGGCGTTGCCGGTGCGCGGCGGCGCCGTGCCGGTCTCGAAATAGGCGTGCAGTTGCGAGGTCAGGGTCGCGTAGGCGGCCTCCTGCATCGCCACCTCGACGAGGCGCCCGCGGCCGGTGCGCTCGCGCTCGAACAGCGCCGTCAGGGTCGCGGCATAAAGATGGATCCCGGAAATGAAGTCGACGACCGCCGGCCCGGCCTTGACCGGCGGCCCCTCGGGAAAGCCGGTCGCCGCGATCAGCCCCGAGACCGCCTGGATCGTCAGGTCCATCGCCAGATTGTCGCGATCCGGCCCCGAGAGGCCGTAGCCCGAGCCCGAGGCGTAGACGAGGCGCGGGTTGACCCGGTGCAGCACCTCCCAGCCGACGCCGAGCCGGTCCATGACCCCGGGCGCGAAATTCTCCAGCAGCACGTCGCCGCGCTCGGCCATCCGGAATAGCAGCGCGCGGCCGCGCTCGTGCTTCAGGTTCAAGGTGATCGCGCGCTTGTTGGAGTTCAGCATCGCGATCGGAAAGGTCGTGCTCTTGCCCGGCGGTGCGCGGCGGCGCAGCGGCTCGCCCTGCGGCGGCTCGATCTTGATCACGTCGGCCCCGGCCTTGGCCATCAACAGGGTTGCGTACGGCCCCTGGTAGACCTGGCCCAAATCGAGCACGGTGATGCCGGCGAGCGGCCGGTTGGCGCCGGCCGGCATCAGCGGGTTTTCTGCGCTTGTGGCATAGGGGCAGCTTGCGGGCGCGGCGGCGCGGCTGTCAACGCCGGGCGAAGGCCATCGCTCGCGACGCGAACCGGATATTCTCGACCCTGCGCTCATCGCCGGACTTCGAGGCGTTATGATCCTGCGACGGGGGCAGAGGATCGGATGAACCAAGCATTGCATTTCGACCTGGTGGCGATCGGCGGCGGCTTCGCCGGGCTGTGCGCGGCTGTGCGAGGCGCCGAATTGGGATTGCGCACAGCCGTGCTCGAAGCCGGCGCCGATGCGGGGTATCTGTGCAACTCGCGCTGGGCCGGCGGGATTTTTCACGTTTCCTACCACGATGTGAAGCTGAGCCCGGACGACCTCGTTGCGGCCATCAACCGTCAGACCGGCGGCGAGGCGGACCAGGAACTGGCGGCGGCGATTGCCGCCGACGCGGGCCGCACGGTCGACTGGCTCGCGAGCCAGGGTGCGGCATTCACGCAGGCGAGCCCGATCGGCTGGCACCGTTTCACGTTGGCGCCGCCGCGCGCGGCAGTGGCCGGGCAGGATTGGCAGGGGCGCGGCCCGGACCGGCTGCTCGGCGAACTGCGCCGGCGGCTGGAGGAGCGCCAGGGCCGGCTCCTGTTGGGCACCAGGGCGGCGTCGCTGCGCTTGGAGCGCGGCCGGGTCGTCGGCGTTACGGCGCATAAGGACGGCGCCGCGCTGGAAATCAGCGCCGATGCGGTCGTCATCGCCGATGGTGGGTTTCCCGGCAATGCCGAGCTGTTCCGCAAATATATCGGCCCGCGGCCCGACCGGGTGCTGATGCGCCACGCCGGCACCGCGATCGGCGATGGCCTGAGGATGGCCGCCGAGGCAGGTGCGGCATTGGTCGGGCTCGACCGCTTTTACGGCCATCTCTTGAGCCGCGACGCGATGGAGAACGAAGGGCTTGTGGCCCTATCCGCAAATCGACGCGGTCGCGGTCGCGGCCATTGTGGTGGATCGGCGCGGCACCCGCATCCTCGACGAAGGGCTGGGCGGCATTGCGATCGCCAACGACCTCGCCCGGCTCGACGACCCCTTATGCGCCACGGTCATCTGTGACGCGCCGATCTGGGAGACCGCCGGCAAAGCCGCGCAGATCCCGCCGAACCCGCAACTGCTCGCCGGCGGCGGCGCGTTGCACCGGGCCGATACGATCGAGGCGTTGGCCGAGATGGCGGGGCTGCCATCGGAGAACCTCGCCGGGACCGCCGCCGAGTACAACGACGCGGTTCGCTTCAACCGGCTGCAGACATTGCTGCCCGAGCGCTCCACCCGCAGCGGCATACCGCGACGGATCGAGACCCCGCCATTCTTCGCGATCCCGATCTGCGCCGCCATCACCAACACAATGGGCGGCGTCGCGATCGACCGGCACGGCCGGGTCAAGCGGCCGGACGGCTCGCCGATTGCCGGCCTGTACGCCGCCGGCGGCGCCACCGGCGGGCTCGAGGGCGGTGGTGCCTTCGGCTATGTCGGCGGGCTGGTCAAGGCGTGCGTCTTCGGCCTCCGCGCCGCCGAACACATCGCGGCCCGGCCCGGTTGAGGGGGCGAGGGACCAGTCTGCTGCCGGCGATCGCTGTCGCAGACTGCTCCCCGATCGCCACCTCATGTTCGTCTATGATGCCGGTCGCGACGGCGGCGCCGCGCGGCCGGAGGCGCTCGCCTACAGGCGTTTCGATCGGACCATTAGCGTCATGAGCGGCAAATTCGCGATCGTCCGCTGGGGTGGACGGCCTTGCGGCATCTGGCGGGGTCAGCGGCGGGCGAGGAGGTGGTCGACCATCGCGGGGGCGGCGCCGAGGTAGTTGGCGGGGTCGGTCAGCGCGCGCAGCTTGTCGGGGCCGAGCGGGCCGGCGACCGCGGGGGTTTCGAGCAGCACGTCGAGGAGCGGCCGGTCGCCTTCGATCGCAGCATGGCAGGCGTCGTAGACCAAATCGTGCGCCTCGTTGCGGCCGGTGTATGGGGCGAGCCCCATCATCACCGCCTCCGCGACGATCAGCCCGTGGGTCATGCCGAGGTTCGTCGCCATGCGCGCCGGGTCGACGATCAGCCCGCCGAGCAGAAACCGCGACTGGTGCACTGCCCCCGCCGCATAGCCGAACGCCTCGGGCACCGCGACCCACTCGACATGCCACGGGCCGGTCGCGCGCTCGAAATCGGCGACCATCGCGTCGAGCACAAGCCCGGCCTGCTGGCGCAACACCTTCGCGGCGGCGAGGATCAACTCGCACGAGATCGGGTTGCGCTTTTGCGGCATCGTCGAGCTTGAGCCGCGGCCGGCGACAAACGGCTCGGCCGCCTCGCCAAACTCGGTCGCCGACATCAGCATCACGTCAAAGGCGATCTTGCCGAGGCTGCCGGCGAGCAAGGCCAACGCCTGGACCGTCTCGACGATGCCGTCGCGGGCGACGTGCCAGGTGATCGGCGGGTCGCCGAGGCCGAGCTCGCGGGCGAGCTCGGTGCGGCTCCTGACGACTTCGCCGCCGTTCCCGAGCGAGGCGAGGGTGCCCGCCGCCCCGCCGAATTGGGCCAGCAACACGCGCGGGCGCAATTGCACGAGCCGCTCGGCATGGCGGTCGAGTGCTGCCAGCCAGATCGCCGCCTTGTAGCCAAAGGTGATCGGCAGCGCGTGCTGCAGGTGCGTGCGCCCGGCCATCGGCGTGTCGCGGTGGCGGCGGGCGAGGTCGGCGAGATGGCTCTGCACCGCCGCCAAATCGGCCTCGAGAAGATCGAGCCCGGCGCGGATCTGCAGCACAACCGCCGTATCCATGATGTCCTGGGTGGTCGCCCCCCAATGCAGCCAGCGCCCGCCGTCGCCGGCTTTCTCGGCGATCTGGCGGACGAGCGGCAGGATCGGATAGCCGACCGTCTCGGCCTCGCGCTTCAGCCGCGCCAAATCGAGGGTTTCGGGATGCGCGGCGATTTCAGCGGCGGCACGCGAGATCGCCGCCGCCGCCTCGGGCGGGATCACGCCGACCCGCGCCTGGGCGCGAGCGAGCGCCGCCTCGACCTCGGCGCAGCGGGCGAGAAAAGCGTGGTCGCCAAACACCGCGCGCATCGCAGGGGTGCCGAACATGTCGGCGAACAGCGCCGAATCCAGAATGCCGATCGCCATCACGCTGTCTCCCCCGCCGTCCGCGTCCAGGTCATGCCGCCACGACCGCGCGGTCGACGCGCTCGACCAGGTCGGCGGGCAACGGCCCGGCTTCGGCCGCGCCGACGCATTCGGCAAGCTCGGCACGGTTCTTGACGCCGAGCACCACGGTGTCGACCGGGAGCGACAGCGCATAGCGGTGGGCGAGTGCGGCCGGCGTCGTGCCGAGCTCTGCCGCTAGCCGGCGGAAGCCGGCCGCGCGCGAATAGTCGCGCAGTTCGGGGTGGCCGGGTGGCAACGCGCGGTCGAGGGCGCTCGTCAGGGCGCCTGCCTGCACCGCGCGAATGCCCATGACGCCAACCCCGTTGGCCCGCGCCGCGGCCATGACCTCGCGCGGCTTTGCCGGGCCGTCGAAAAATTTGAGCGCGCCCGGCGAGTCGAGCAGGTTGGCGATACACTGCACCGCCGCGGGCGCTGGGGTCTCGCCGACCAGCCGGATGATCGTGTCGGGATGGCCGATGCCGGTCAGCCCCCAGGCGCCGATCAGACCCTCGCCGACCAGCTTTTCGAAGACCGGCCGGACATGCTCGACAAAGGCGTCGCAGAGGGTCATGCGCGCGGCGGCGTCGGGCCAATCCGCACGATGGACCGAATCGGGTACGATATTCGAGTGCAAAAAGAACAAATCGAGATGAGACAACCGCAACCGCCGCAGGCTGCCCTCGATCGACCGGCGCAGGGTGGGCTCGATCGCCGCCGGCGGAAGGTCGCCGAGGTTGCATTTGCTGGTGACGTGCACGCCCGGCGGCAGCCGGCCGGCAAAAGCCGCGCCGACGACCTCCTCGGCCTTGCCGTCGCCATAGCGCGGCGCGAGGTCAAAGAGGTCGATCCCGGCCTCGACCGCGCTCTCGACGGTCGCGACGCACTCCTCGAACGTCGTCTCGCCCCAGACCATGCCAAGCCCGCCGCCGCCGAGGCTCAGCGCCGACACCGGCCACAGTTTCCCCAGATGGTGACGCTGCATGACCCTCCTCCGCGATGCGCCGCTGCCCTCTGCGCCGATCCTACAGTGGCGACGGGCGGACCGCACCGTCCGTCGAGGGAACGTCATACCCCGCGGTCAAAGCTTCGCGCGCCGGCCGGTGGACCTCTGAGCGGCCGAAATCTTCGGCGCCGGGCAGCGGCGTCAAAACCCACGATCGGCTGTGCGGGCTGGAACTTAAGCGCGCAATTCACGTTTTTCGGCCGGCGGCAATTACTGCGGGGGCACGGCGTTGCAGACTGCGGAAGTGCGGATCGTCGACGACGACGATTTCGGCGAGCGACTGAAAGACATGCGGCTGTGGCTCGACGGGCAGGAGTTCGAGCCCTCGACGTTCACCTATTTCTATCTCGACCCCGGCATGATGATCCGGGTTTCCTTTGAAAGCGACGGCGAGGCTGAGGCGTTCGCGCGCGAATTCGGCGGCTTTCTGGTTGATGCGCGGCGCGTCGCCGACTGCGCCTTGGCAGTCTAGCACCGCGGCCCGACCGCGGGCCGGGCACCACGACAGGAGCTCGCCCTCTGCTCGCGCGGCCGGCGAGCCTACTGATCCGCCAGCAGCGCTTTCAGCCGATAGAGCAGGTCGAGCGCCTCGCGCGGGGTCAGCTCGTCGGGGCGGGTCTGGCGCAGCAGTGCCTCGATCGCGGTTTCGGCGGCGGTCCGGGCGGGCTCCGGGCGGCGGCGCGCGGCGACGAACAACGGCAGGTCGTCGGCGAGCCGGGCCAGCGCGCCGGCCTCGTCGCCCTTTTCCAGAATTCCCAGCACCTCCTCGGCGCGCGCGGTGACCGATCCCGGCAGGCCGGCGAGCTTGGCGACGTGGATGCCGTAGGAGCGGTCGGCGGCGCCGGGGCCGACCTCGTGCAAAAACACAACCTCGCCCTTCCACTCCTTGACCCGCATCGTATGGCAGGCGAGAGCCGGGAGCTTGGCCGCGAGCGCCGTCAGCTCGTGGTAGTGGGTCGCGAACAGGGTGCGGCAGCGGTTGACGGCGTGCAGATGCTCGATCGTCGCCCAGGCGATCGACAGCCCGTCAAAGGTCGCCGTACCCCGGCCGATCTCGTCGAGGATCACAAAGGAGGACGGCCCCGCCTGGTTCAGGATCGCGGCGGTCTCGACCATCTCGACCATAAAGGTCGAGCGGCCGCGCGCCAGGTCGTCGGCAGCGCCGACACGGCTGAACAGCCGGTCGACGACGCCGATCCGCGCCGCGCGCGCCGGCACAAAGGAGCCGACCTGCGCGAGGATCGCGAGCAACGCGTTCTGGCGCAGAAAGGTGCTCTTGCCCGCCATGTTGGGGCCGGTCACGAGCCAGATCCGCGCCTCGCCCAGCGCGCAGTCGTTGGCGACGAAGCCGCCGCCCGCACCCGACGCGGCGAGCCCGGCCTCGACCGTCGGGTGGCGGCCGCCCGCGATCTCGAAAGCCGCACCCGCCTCGACCACCGGCCGCACCCAGCCGCCTTCGACGGCGCGTTCGGCCAACGCCGTCGCCACGTCAAGGCCTGCCAACGCCGCCGCCGCCTCGGCGATTTCGCCGCGGCGCGCCGTGACCTCGCCGACGAGGTGGTCGTAGAGCCGCAGCTCCACGGCGAGCGCGCGCTCGGCGGCGCTGGCGATCTTGGTTTCGAGCTGGGCAAGCTCGGCCGTCGTGTAGCGCTGGGCGCCCGCCATCGTCTGGCGGTGCATGAATTCCGGGCCGAGCTTGGCGGCGTGATTGGCCGACACCTCGATGTAGTAGCCGATCACGTTGTTGTGGCGGATCTTCAGCGACGGGATCTGGGTCTCGCCGGCGTACCGCGCCTGGAGCGCCGCGATCATGCGGCGGCTTTCGTCGCGCAGCCGGCGCCATTCCTCGAGCTCCTCGGAATAGCCGGCGGCGATAAAGCCGCCGTCGCGGGCAAACAGCGGCAGCTCCTCGGCGAGCGCCCGTTCGAGCCGGTCGACGAGCTCGCCGTGCTCGCCGAGCCCGTGCCGCGCGGCCGCCAACAGCGGCGGCAACGGCACCAGGCCGGGCTCGACTAAAAGCTCGCGCAAGCTCGCGGTCTCGGCCAATGACTGGCGCAACGCCGCAAGGTCGCGCGGGCCGCCCCGCCCGAGGCTGAGCCGCGTCAGCGCGCGCTCGATGTCGGGGCAGTGGCGCAGCCGGCGGCGCGCCGCGGCGCCGAGCTCGGCGCGGTCGCTGAAAAAACCGACCGCGTCGAGGCGGTCGGCAATCGCCGCCGGGTCGGTCAGCGGCGCGGCGAGACGGTCGGTCAAGAGGCGCGCGCCGGATGCGGTCACCGTGCGGTCGAGCGTCGCAAGCAGGCTGCCGCGGCGCTCACCCGAGGCCGCCGTCACCAGCTCGAGGTTGCGCCGCGTCGCCGCGTCGATCTGCATGACCGACCCCGGCGTCACCCGATGCGGCGGCTCGAGGTGTGCCTTTCCCTGCTGGGTCTGGCCGACATAGTCGACGAGCGCGCCGGCGGCGGCGATCTCGGCGCGGCTGAAACTGCCGAAACCGTCGAGCGCGCCGACGCCGTAAAAGCTTTCGAGCCGGCGGCGCGCCGCGTCGCTGTCAAAGCGGGCATTGGGCAGCGGGGTCAGCGTCGGTTTCCATTCGCCCAGCATTTCGAACAGCGCCGAACGGGCGAGCATCCGCTCCGGCAGCAGGATCTCGCCCGGGGCGATGCGGGCAAGCTCGCCCGGCAATGCCTGCTCTTCGGTCGGCGCCAGCGCGAAGGCCCCGGTCGACAGGTCGAGCCAAGCGAGGCCGAGCCGGCCGCCGGCCTCGCCGATGCCGGCGAGATAGTTGTGCCGGCGCGCGTCGAGCAGCCCCTCCTCGGTCAGGGTGCCGGCGGTCACCACGCGCACGACGGCGCGGCGCACCGGCCCTCTGGCGCCGCGCCTCCTGGCCTCCGCCGGGTCCTCGACCTGCTCGCAGATCGCCACCTTGAAGCCGGCGCGAATGAGCCGCGCGAGGTAGACCTCAGCGGTGTGCGCCGGAACCCCGCACATCGGGATGTCGGCGCCGTCGTGCCGGCCGCGCTTGGTCAGCGCGATGTCGAGCGCCCCGGCCGCGGCGACCGCGTCGTCAAAAAACAGCTCGAAAAAATCGCCCATGCGAAAAAACAACAGGCAGCCGGGGTGGGCCTGCTTGATCTCGAAATACTGCGCCATGACCGGCGAAGGGGCGGCCGCCACGGGGGCCGCGGCAGATGCGGCGGCATCGGGGTCGAGGCGGGCGGCTTCGGTCATCGGCGGCAAGGATGGCGGACACGTCAGGCGTTTGACGGTAGCATGCGGCGGTGCGCAGGGGTGCGAAAGAGAGGGGCGGCATGACCGAGGCTGCGGCGTCTTTTCCGGTGGTTCGCGAGGCGGTGGCGTCGTTTCCCGACCGCGCGCATTTTCACGATGCGGTGTCGAACCTGCTCGCCGCGGGATTCGCGCAGAGCGAGCTGTCGGTGCTGGCCTCGCACCATTCGCTGGCCGAGGCGGAGCCCGGCGCCGGACGGGCGCGCCTGCTGCCGGCCGGACTCAGCGACGAGATCAAATATATCGGCCCGTTAACCGTCGCCGGGATCGTCGTGTTGTCGGGCGGCCCGATCGCGGTCGCGGTGGCGGCATTGGTGGGCGCCGGGCTCGGCGGGGCCGCGCTGAAGGAACTGTTCGACGACTATACGGCGCCGCCCCACAGCACCGATTTTGAGGCGGCATTGCACGCCGGGGCAGCGCTGCTGTGGGTGCGCTGCGAAGATGCCGACCGCGAGCTGACCGCCACGCGCATCCTGGAGGAATCGGGCGGGCGCCACGTCCACATTCACGGCCGCCCCGCGGACGAGGCGCCCGACACCGGCAGCTGAGAGTTCGACGGGTTGCGCGAGTTCGCGGTCAGTAGCCCTCGCGCTCCATGCGTTTGCGCAGGAGCTTGCGGTAGCGGCGCACCGCCTCGGCCTTTTCGCGGGCGCGGCGCTCGGACGGCTTTTCGTAGCTGCGCCGCAATTTCATTTCCCGAAACACGCCCTCGCGCTGCATTTTCTTTTTCAAGGCCCGCAGGGCCTGGTCGACATTGTTGTCGCGGACGAGGACTTGCACGGGGGCTCTTCTCCATTGTCGGTCGAAACGGCGCGTGCCGCGGTGATGCTGCACTTATTTAGCACCTGCGCCCTCGAGTGTGAAGGCGAAGGATCAGGGGGCGCGCGCTTTACCGCCGCCGGCACCGGCTCCATATTCCGGCCATGGCCTTGTTGAAAATCGCCCGCATGGGAAACCCGGTGCTGCGCCAGGCGGCCGCCGAAGTCGAGGACCCGACGGAACCCTGGGTGCGCCGGCTCGTCGAGGACATGGTCGAGACGATGGAGGATGCCGGCGGCACCGGGCTCGCCGCCCCCCAGGTCCATCAGCCTTGGCGGGTCGTCGTCTTCTTTGTCTCAAGCGATCGTCTGACCGGCATGCCGGGCGACGTCGCCCAGGACCTGACCGTGCTGGTCAACCCGGTCGTGAAATTACTCGGCCAGGAGCGCGCCTTCGGATGGGAGGGGTGCCTGTCGGTGCCGGGGCTGCGCGGGGTCGTCCCCCGCCACCTGCGCATCCGCTATCGCGCGACGGGGCTCGACGGCGAGGCGATCGAGCGCGATGCCGAAGGGTTTCACGCCCGCGTCGTGCAACACGAATGCGATCATCTTGACGGCGTCCTCTACCCGCAGCGGATGCTCGACCAGCGCCACCTGTTCTTTGTTGAGGAGCTGCAGCGCCATCCGGTCGACCTCGCCGCCTTTCTCAGCGAGGTTCGGCCAAAATGAACAGCCCGCTCGCCGACAGCCAGCGTATGGCGCTGATCGAGGCGATATTGCCGGACGTGCCGTTCGACGGTTGGTCGCGCGCGGCGCTGCGCAGTGCGGCGCGGCGTTGCGGCATCGCCGCCGGCGAGGCGCTGGCGCTGTTCCCGGGGGGTGCCGCGGATTTGGTCGCCGCGTTCAGCGGCTGGGCCGACCGGCGGATGCTCGACCGCCTCGAAGCGCTGCCGCCCGAAGCGGCGTCCACGCCCGACCGTATCGCGCAGGCTGTCGTGACCCGGCTCGACATCGTCGAGCCCTGGCGCGAGGCGGTGCGCCGTGCGCTGAGCGTGCTGGCCTTGCCGTACAACGCGCCGCTCGCGATGCCGCTGGTCTACGCGACGGTCGACGCGATCTGGTACGCTGCCGGCGACGACGCCACCGACTTCAGCTTTTATACCAAGCGCGCGAGCCTCGCCGCGATCTACGGCGCGACGGTGCTGTACTGGCTTGAAGACCGCTCCGAAGGTTTCGCCGACACACGCGCCTTTCTTGACCGCCGGCTGGCGGGCGCTGCCCGCATCGGCCGCGCGCGCCGCGACCTTGCCGCCTTGGCCGAGCGGCTGCCCAACCCGTTCCGCCTGCTGCGCCCGCTACGCTAGGCGGTTTTCGACCGAGTCGACGCCCTCGGCACGCATCACCCCACCCCAAACCACCCCCATCGAGGGGACGGGTGCACAAATAGGAGCGCTATCGAGGCCCTCCCCTTGATTGGGGAGGGTTTGGGAGCGGGTGAGCACGGTGCAATTGGATCGGAAACCGCGCGAGGGCAGTGATCGAGAAATTCGAGCGATCTGGTTACGCCAACTTCTCTCTCACCATTCCGGCGCAGGCCGGTACCCATGCCCGAAATGGGTCCCGACCCCTGTTCGCTGCCAGGGGCAGGCTTTGTCGGGATGGCCATGCTGGAGATGCGCACAACTGCCCGATCAGGCTGCTAGCCGGAAAAGTGCCCTCGGCGGTGAGGGATCAGCCGCGTCATGTGGCCCATCTTGCGGCCGGGCTGGACCTTGTGCTTGCCGTAAAGGTGGAGCTTGACCAGCGGGTCGGCGAGCGCTTCGCGCCATCGGTCGACATCCTGTCCAATCAGGTTTTTCATGACCGCGTCGGAGTGATGCTCGACCGAGCCGAGCGGCAGCCCGCACACCGCCCGCACCAGCTGCTCGAATTGGCTCGTCACGCAGGCGTCGATCGTCCAATGGCCGGAATTGTGCGGCCGCGGCGCCAGCTCGTTGACCAGGACCTCGCCCGACGGGGTCACAAACATCTCGACCGCGAGCACGCCGACAAGGTCGAGCTTTTCGGCGACGTGGCGGGCGATCGCCTCGGCCCGCATCGCGGTCTCGGGCGCGATCCGCGCCGGTGCTATCGTGGTGTCGAGGATGTGGTTGACGTGCTGGTTCTCCACTGGCTGATAGGTCGCCCAGGCGCCGTTGCGGCCGCGCGCGACGACGACCGAAATCTCGCAGCTGAAGTCGACAAAGCTTTCGAGGATGCCGATTGCCCCGCCCATCCGCCGCCACGCCTCGTCCGGCCTGGTCTCGGGGGTCAGCGTCACCTGCCCCTTGCCGTCATAACCCATGCGCACGGTTTTCAGCACCGCGGGGTAGCCGAAATCGTGCATCGCGCGGGTCAGCGCCGTGGCGTCGGAAATCTCGCGGTAGGCGGTCGTCGGGATGTCGATCGAGCGCAAGAAATCTTTCTCGCGCAGTCGGTCCTGGGTGATTTCGAGGATTTCAGGGCGCGGCAGCACCGGCTTCGCCGCCGCCACCCGGCGCACCGCCTCGGCCGGGATGTTTTCGAATTCGAACGTCGCGACATCGATCGCGGCGGCGAAGCGGTCGAGCGCCTCGCCGTCGGTGTATTCGGCGATCGTGGCGGCGCCGCAGACCTGCTCGGCCGGGCTGTCGGGCTCCGTCGCGAAGACATGGCAGCGATAGCCGAGCCGTGCCGCGGCGAGTGCCGTCATCCGCCCGAGCTGGCCGCCGCCCAAAATCCCGACCGTGGCCCCGGGAGGCAGCACAGCGGGCAGCGTCGTCGTCGCTGGCATCAGGCGGCGCCCGGGCTCTCGGCGACGCGCTCGGTCTGCGCCTGGCGCCAGCCGTCGAGCGCCCGCGCCGCGGCGGCGTCCGAGGTACCCAGGATCGCCGCGGCGAACAGCGCCGCGTTGACGGCACCCGCCTCGCCGATCGCGAAGGTGGCGACCGGCACCCCCGCCGGCATCTGGACGATCGACAACAGGCTGTCGACGCCTTTCAGCACGCGGCTTTCGATCGGTACGCCGAGCACCGGCAGGGCGGTCAGCGCGGCGGCCATTCCGGGCAGATGAGCGGCCCCGCCGGCGCCGGCGATGATCACCCGCAAGCCCCGCGCGCGCGCCGAGCGGGCGTAATCGTAAAGCCGATCAGGGGTGCGGTGAGCCGAGACGATCCGCGCCTCGTGCCCGATCCCGAGCCGGTCGAGCGTCGCCGCGGCGTGCTGCATCGTCTGCCAGTCGGACTGGCTCCCCATGATGATGCCCACCCGCGGGCCGAGCTCGTTCATCCGCCTCCGTCCCAATAAATACGGGATTGACGATTATAGAGATTTCGCTCGGACGCACAAACACACCCATTCCAAACGGAACGAGCCGGCCACCCTCTGAGGGCCGCCGGCTCGCCAAAGTGAGGCTCGGCCGCGCCGAGCGATGGCTCAAAGATGGCGGCGGTCTAGGTCGACCGCTTGCGCCGACGCGCCACTCCAAAACCAACAAGCGCCGCGCCCAAAATGCTGAGCGACGCCGGTTCGGGTGCGGGCGGGACGATCGGTGAGGCCTGAACCAGCGAGATGTCCTCGAAATTGCCCGCTGTCAGCGGAGTTTCAGAAATGAAAACGCCGCTCAACGTGTCCTGAACGATAGAGTTCAAATTGCAGTCGAAATACAGTGAAGTCCCGCCCAGGAAAGCATCATTGTCGACCCCTGTGGAACTCCCGCAGACTCCACTCGCATTATGAGCTTGAACCGTCGTGCCAGCGATTTCGGCTCCGGTGGTGGGATTATATTGATTGTAGCTGTTGACGGCATCGCGTCATTGATGAGCCAATTCCCGTTCCCCAGCACGGTGAACCCGTCGCTGTCCGTCAGGTTGGCCCCGGTCAGGGTCGTTAGCGTCACCGTCGGCCCGACGTTTACTCCAGACCCGTTGGTCGCTTGGACAACCTCCGGCCCCGCCGGATAGCCGGTCATGGCATATACCAAGCCGCCGGCGGCGGCCAGATCGACGACGCCGGTGCCCGGAACCGGATTGGGGTACTGAAAGATATCGCCACTACCCGCGCCATTGTTAAAGTTGGCGACGCGAATAAAGTCGGTCGGGCCAAAACCGTTCGTCAGCTCGGTGTAATAAACGAAGTTCCCGAGCACCTCGACGCCGCGGCCGTTGTTGGTCCCTAGTTTGGCGCCGTCGGGAACGAAGCTGTTGACGAACGTTCCCGTCGTCGCGTCGACGGTTTCGATCAGGCCGCCGCCGAACGCCGCCTGGTTGGCGATGACCAGTACGTCGGCCCGCGCCAGCCCGGTGGTGCCGACCAGCGCCGTTGTCGTAGCGAGCGCCAGGGCGAGGCTACCGGTCCTCCACAGAGCAATCCGCTGTTCCGGCATCGTCTTTCTCCCGAGGGTTTATTTTATTTTGTTTTGGTCATAGGGCAATTTGCATGCCAAATTAAGGTTACCAATTATATCAGATGGTTAATGACAATGTCGGGCGATCCGGTTGGCGGCAGTGTAAAATTTTCCGACAGTCCAGGAGGGCCGGACGGCGCCCAATCGCAAATTATCCCAGCTATTTAATAGGAATCTTCTAAGACGCGCGGTGTAAAATATTCCGACAGGTGCGGGCTGAGCGCGCGAACGGCCGGTGTTCTTTTCGTTCAGGCACGATCGGCCGCTAAGCGATGATGTCGGGTAGAAGCTCGCTCTCGATCTTCGAGATCTGGTCCCTCAGCAGCAGCTTGCGTTTCTTTAGGCGCTGCAATTGCAGCTGGTCGAACGGGGCGTGCTCCGAAAGGCGCGCGATGACCTCGTCGAGATCGCGGTGCTCCGACTTCAACGTGGCGAGCTTTGCCCGCAGCTCTTCGGTGTCGAGGTCCATGGCCGATGGATATGGCTAACGTTGTCATTGTATCATCGCAAATGGGCCGCGTCGCCGATAACTCGCAACAAAAAAGGAACGCCGCTAACGAGCCGGCTGCCGGCGACGGCGGGTTGTGGCCGTTTGCGCTCGGCTTTTACGCTCGGCCGGGAGTGGCGGCGGCCCTGATCGCGCTGCAGGACAATGCCGGCGTCGATGTCGACCTGGTCCTGTTCGCGATGTGGCTCGGCCTCTCGGGAGGCGGACGGCTCGACGCGCCGGGGCTCGCGGCGGCGGCCGGGGCCGTGCGCCCGATCCGAACCCTCGTGATCGAGCCGTTGCGGGCGCTCCGCCGGGATCTCAAATCCGCCGCCGATGCCGACGTCCAGCGGCTGCGCGAGCGGATCAAGGCGCTCGAGGTCGACGCCGAGAAGGCGGCGCTCGACCGGCTCGCCGCACGTTTCGGCCGGAGGGACGCAAGCCGCCGCGACGGCGCCCTGCCACTCGCCGACGCCGAGGCCAATCTTACCCGCTGCCTCGGGCGGGCCGCGGGGACCAAGCCCGCCGCGCTGATCCGCGGCGAGCTGAGAGGCTGCGCGGAAGAGATCCTCAGCGCGGCTCCTCGTCCGGCTCGCCCCAGCGCCTGACCGTGCCGCTGTCGAGCCCGAACAGGTCGAGGACGCGGCCCAAGGTCTGGTCGACCATCTGCGCGATCGTCTCGGGCTTGGCGTAAAAGGCCGGCACCGGGGGTGCGATCACCGCACCCATCTCGGACAACGCGGTCATCGTCCGCAAGTGCCCGGTGTGGAGCGGCGTCTCGCGCACCAGCAGCACGAGACGGCGCCGCTCCTTCAGGACCACGTCCGCCGCCCGCGTCAGCAAGCTCGTCGTGACGCCGCTCGCGATTTCCGACATGCTGCGGACCGAGCACGGCGCCACGACCATGCCCAGGGTCTGGAACGAGCCGGACGAGATCGGCGCCGCCATGTCGCCGATCGCGTGCACGACATCGGCGCGGGCGCGGATCGCCGCCGGCTTCAGCTCGGTCTCGAGCGCCAGCGTCACCTCGGCTGCGCGGCTGACGACGAGGTGGGTTTCGACCGGCAACGGGCGCAGCAATTCGAGCAGCCTCGCCCCGTAGATCGCGCCGGAGGCGCCGCTGATCCCGACGATGACGCGCGGGGTTTTAGGCGTCTGTGCCACGGCACCCGCTGTCAAAAACGCCGGCTTGACATATTTTCGTCATCGGGGTTCAGGCGCCCTGGCTGGCCGGACGCTCCGGCGGTATCTTCGGCCGCCCCAACCGTCCTTGAGGAGGGAATGCATGTCGCAACAGGAACGCATCGAGGCGCTGAGAGAACAGCATGCGGCGCTCGAACGGGCCATCGACGAAGAGAACCGCCATCCGCTGCCGAACGACGATGTCATCTCCGATCTGAAGCGTCAGAAGCTTCGCATCAAGGACGAACTCCATCAGCTGGAGCGGCTCTGAAGGCGGCCTTTATCGGTCCGTGCGCCAAAAAGCCGGGGCGGCATCATTCCCCCGGCTTTTTGCTGGCACCCGGGCCGGCGGCGCTCCCTCAAGCCGGGGAGAACATCGGCACCGGCGGGCCGCCGTCGCTCTCCTTGAAGACCAGTTTCACGGGCTGGCCGATCCGGATCCGGTCGAGGTCGCAATCGACGATGTTGGTCATCATGGTCGGCCCCTCGGCCAGCGTCACATAGGCGATTGCATAGGGGACCGGGGTGCGGCGCATCACGCTGTACGTGTAGATCGTGCCGTCGCCCGAAACCTGCTGGAGCCGGGTCTTGTCGCTGAGGCAATTCGGGCAAACGGCGCGCGGATAGTAATGCAGCTTGCCGCAGGCGTCGCATTTGCCGACCATCAACTTGCCTTGCGCCGCCGCGTCCCAGAACGCCTTGGTTTCGAGGTTGGGGACCGGGGCCTGGATTTTGCGCTGCTGGCTCTGCATGACCGTCACTCCCGCTCCATGATCACCGTCGCGGCACCATGCCTCGTGCCGAGCGAGCCGCCGGTGCCGTGCGCCAGGGCGATGTCGCAGTTCGGCACCTGCACCTTGGGGTGCGCCTCGCCGCGCAACTGCCGCACCGCCTCGAGCACTTTGGTCAGGCCGCCGCGATTGGACGGGTGGTTGTTGCACAACCCGCCGCCGTCGGTGTTGAACGGCAGTTTGCCGGTTCCCGAGATCAAATTGCCGTCGGACACAAATCGGCCGCCCTGGCCTTTTTCGCAGAACCCCAGATCCTCGATCTGCATGACGACCGTGATCGTAAAGCTGTCGTAGATAGAGGCGTATTTGACGTCGGCGGGCTTGACCCCGGCCTCGCCAAACGCCGCCGGCCCCGACCACACCGCCCCCGAATAGGTCAGGTCGATGTCGCCCCCCATCTGGTGCTTGGGGGCTTCGCCGGCGCCGACGACCTTGACCAACGGCCGCTTCAGGCTTTTCGCGACCTCGGGCCGCGCGACGATGATGGCGCCGCCACCGTCGCTGATCACGCAGCAGTCGAGCCGGTGCAACGGGTCGGCGATCATCGGCGAGTTGACCACGTCCTCGACCGTGACCACGTCGCGCAGCATCGCATATGGGTTGTACTGCGCGTGGTGCGAGGCCGCGACCTTGACCCAGGCGAGCTGCTCGCTGGTCGTGCCGTACTGGTGCATGTGCCGCATCGCGCACATCGCGTACATGTTCGCGGTCGCCGGCGCATAGGGGTTCTCGAAGGCGGTCTCCGCCGACTGAACCGCCGCCGTGCGGGGTGCGGTGCCGGTTGCCACCCCCTCGGTGCGCGGCCGCCCGGCGAGCGTGATCAGCGCCACCGAGCATTTGCCCAGTGCGATCGCCTCGGCCGCATGCCCGACCTGCAACAGGTATGAGGAACCGCCGGTGTCGGTCGAGTCCCAGTGCCGCAGCTTCAGCCCGAGATAGTCGATCATCGACAGCGCGCCGAGCCCCGGCGTGTCGCCCGACGCGCAGAAATAGCCGTCGATGTCGCCCTTTGAGAGCCCGGCGTCGGCGAGCGCGCCCGCGGCACACTCGGCATGCAATTGGAACAGCGACTTGTCGTCGGCCTTGCGCGTCGGGTGCTCGAAGATCCCGACGATGTTGGCCTTGCCCTTGATGCTCATCGCCGGCGCTTCTCCCTTTCAAGGCGAACGTGTCGCCGCGAATGGGATACCGTTCAGCCGCCGCGGTCAATCCCGGATCACGTGCGCCGCCGGCATGTCCGTTCCGTGGGCTTCATCGTCTTCGGCGGCTTGGAACCCCCGACCCCCGGCTGGCGGCGCCGTCCGCGCGCCACTTTGCGTCAGCGCCGTTTCCCGCCCTGCGGCAGAGTGCTATGAGCCAGCTGGGTTCGGACGAATAGCCGCCGCTTCAGGCGCAGGCGATCACGTTGTCGCCGTCCCAGATGCCGAGAACTACCCGCGCGCCGCCATATTCCGCGACGAGGTACGGATCGAGCCTGATGCGATCCTGATAGAGCTCGCCGACGACAAAGCCCACCGCGGGGAGCCGACGCTGCAGCTGCTCGGCGGATTTTCGGATCTCCAGCGGCACCTCGCGCAAATCCTCCGCGGCCCGCTCGCGCCACCGCGCCGGTCCCCTGACCGGGACAAACAGCGCCGCCGATCCCAGCGCGAACATCGTAAGCCCGGCGGCCACCCCCCAGGGGATCAGGTCGGCCGACAGCAGGAAGACAACCAGGCTGACGCTGGCGAGCAGCACCGCGACTTGTCCAAGCGCCACCGCCTGCTGGTGGCGATACGCCCAGCCGGGTGGGTGGCGGCGGACCTGCTCGGCCTTGTGACGCTCGAGAAGACATGGCCCGATCGGCTCGAGCCCGCTCGCGATGATTGCCGTTTCCAATACGTCGTCGTCCGAGAGGGCAAAGCTTGCACCGTCGAATGGCATGGCAGCACCTGCGAAACCGGTTATGGCGTATGAACAACGCCGCCGGCCGCAAACAGTGCCATCCCCGCGCGGCGCGCTCCCTCGCTCATCGGCCGCGGATCACTGCGGCCCCGTCCTGGTGTTCGAACGCGGTGCCGAACGGCCGCGACACCGCTTCGAGGCGGGCAAGGATCGCCGCGGCCGCGGCATCGCGCGCGAGCGACGGGCGCCCGCGCGTCGCAAGGTCGGCGGGGCCGCCCGACCCGCGGGCGTTCAGCTGAACCGGGGTCAGGCGGGCGCCGCAAAACCGCCCGGCGTCAAAGCGGCATTCGGCGACGACACTTTGCCAGACCTCGTCGTCGTAAAAGCCCTCTTCGGTTGCAGTTTGGAAAATGAAGTTGCCGAGATCGTAAAAGATCGGCCGCTCGCGGTAGACTTCGATCCCTTGCAGACGCGGTGCGCCATGGCTGACATAGAGCGCGGCCCCGGCGTCAATGCAGCGGTGCGCGAAATCGCGCTGCCATGGGGGGGTACGCCGGCCGCCTTCGTCCAACAGATGGTTGTGGTGACAGGCGAGCACGACGTCGGCACGCCCGGCGGCTTCGGCGACCGCGGCAAGAATGCGCTCGGTATCGGCGATGTCGAGCGCGCCGTCGGCGCCGCGGCGCAATTCGTTGACCCCGGCGCGGGTCGGGGTTGCCGCCGCGCCCTCACGGATCGCCCCGCTCGCCGCCGCGACCAGTGCCACCGAACCGTTCCGGGCGCGCAGGTAGGCAGGGGCCGCCGCCGCGGTCAGGTCGCCGCCGGCTCCGGCGTGGGCAAAGCCGCGCGCGTCGAGCTCGCGCACCATGCCGACAATCCCGCCGGTTCCCAGATCCCAGACGTGGTTGTTGGCGGTTGCCAGCAGCGACACCGACAACGCCCCGAGGCACTCGAGCACGACCGGGTCGGCCGCGTGCAAAAACACGCCGGCACGGGTCGGCGGGTCGGCGGACGGGGTGCGGATCGCGGTCTCGAGATCGGTGAAGCAGGCATCGGCCCGCGCGCACAGCGCCGCCAACGGTGCCATATCCGGCCAATCGTCGCCGCGCAAATCATGCTGGATCAGCGCCTGCCCCAACAAGGTGAGATGCAGGCCCGGCCGGGCCAGGGCGGATCGCGGGGCGGCGGTCATCGGCGCCGAGCATAGCCCCGGTGGCTCGACCTCACCACCGCGCCGGGCGCCGCCACGCCATTGTCGCGAGACCCCACCCGATTTTCGGGGGCAATCCTGTCATCGGTCGGCAAAAGCGAGGGAGGTATATCGCGCAAGCCCGCTTTTGACCTCTGGAGCGACGCCATCCGGGCCGCCGATAATGTCGCTCCGGACAGAGGGAGGATCGGATGGCCGCGATCAAATCGGTTGCCCATTTCAGTATTCCGGTCAGCGATGTCGATAAAAGCACTCGCTTTTACACCGAGATCGTCGGCTGCCGCCATTTGCAGACGGTGGGGGGCGGGCGTATGGCGTTTCTCGACGCCGCCGGGACTTGTCTGATCCTGGTCAAGCGCGAGCCGCCGATCAATCCGCTGCGCGACGACCATGGCGGGGTGCATCATGCCTTTGCGGTGGCGCAAGGCGACTACGACGCGGCGCTCGATCATTTGCGCGCGCATGGGGTCGAGATCACGTTTGAGGAAGACCGGCAGGGCGGCGTCTTGAACGGCCCGCGCGCGTATTTCCACGACCCCGACGGCACGGTGCTCGAATTTATCGATCTGACAAGCTACGCCGGGCACGCGCCCTGACCGCGCGTTTCCGCGCCGGAGCCCGCGAGGTTTTGTCCATGTCGGCGTCGAGCCGCGGCAATCGGATGTGCTGGTCAGCCTCAAGACCCATCCGGCGCCGCTGATTCAATTGTTAAATCCGCTCTGAACGGATAGCTTGCCCGACGATCGCCATCTGTTCGCTTTGGGGCTGAATGCCGCTCGACGATGATCCTGCGTCCGTCCTGGAGGCGCGGTTGCGCCGCGAATTGCGCGGCGCGGTGCTGTTCGATGCGTTCAGCCGCGGGCGCTACGCGACCGACGCGTCGATCTACCAGATCGAGCCCTTGGGCGTTGTCGTCCCGCATGACCGGGCGGATGCGGCCACGGCGATCGCGATCGCCCGCGAGGAAGATGTGCCGGTGCTGCCGCGCGGCGCCGGGACGTCGCAATGCGGGCAGACCGTGGCGCGCGCGCTCGTCCTCGATTGCTCGAAGCATTTGGACCGGGTTGTTGCGGTCGATGCCGAAGCGCGCCGGGCGCGGGTCGAGCCCGGGGTCGTCCTCGACCGGCTGAACCGCCAGCTGCGCCAGCACAAGCTGTTCTTCCCGGTCGACCCGTCGACCGCGAGCCGCGCCACGATCGGCGGCATGACCGCCAACAACAGCTGCGGCTCGCGCTCGATCCGCTACGGCAACATGGTGCACAACGTGCGCGGGGTCGACGCGCTGCTCGCCGACGGCACGAGCGCGTGGTTCGGCGAGGTGCCCGGCAATTTCGGCGACGATCCCGACGCCGGCGCGATGCCCGAGCGCTACCGCGATCTCGTGCAGCGCATGCGCGCCTTGCACCGCCGCGAGGCGGGCGAAATCGCGCGCCGCTTTCCCCAGGTGCTGCGCCGGGTCGGCGGCTACAACATCGATTCGATCGACGGCGACGGCTCGCGCGGCGGCCACAACATGGCGCGGCTGTTGGTCGGCTCCGAGGGCACCCTGGCCTTTTTCAACGAGATCGAGCTCGAATTGCAGCCGATCCCGGCGCACCGGGTGCTCGGCGTCTGCCATTTCCCGAGCTTTTTCAGCGCCATGGACGCGACGCGAAAAATCGTCGAGCTGGGCCCGAGCGCCGTCGAGCTGGTCGACCGCACGATGATCGACCTGTCGCGCGACATCCCGATGTTCCGCGCCGTCGTCGATAGTTTCGTTCAGGGCGAGCCTGCGGCCTTGCTGCTGACCGAGTTCGCCGGCGACGACGCCGATGACAACCTGCGCCGGCTGAAACAACTGCACGAGCTGATGGGCGACCTAGGCTTTCCCGGCGCGGTGGTCGACGCGATCGACCCGGCGTTTCAGGCGGCGGTGATGGAGGTGCGCGCGCAGGGCCTCAACATCATGATGTCGATGAAGGGCGACGGCAAACCGATCTCGTTTCTCGAAGACTGCGCGGTGCGCCTCGAAGACCTCGCCGACTACACCGACCGCTTGACGCAGATCTTCGAAAAGCACGGCACCTACGGCACCTGGTACGCGCACGCCTCGGTCGGCTGCCTGCACGTGCGCCCGGTGCTGAACCTGAAGCAGGAGCTCGAAGTCAAAAAAATGCGGGCGATCGCCGAAGAAGCCTTTGCGATGGTCCGCGAATACAAGGGCTCGCATTCGGGCGAGCATGGCGACGGGCTGGTGCGCTCGGAATTTCACGAGGCGATGTTTGGCGGGCGGCTGGTGCGCGCCTTCGAGGAAGTGAAGGACGCGTTCGACCCCGAGGGCCTGTTCAACCCCGGCAAGATCGTCCGCGCGCCCAAGATGGACGACCGTAGCCTGTTCCGCTTCAAGCCCGGTTACCGCCCATTGCCGGTCGCGACGGCACTCGACTGGTCCGAATGGGGCGGGTTCGCCGGTGCCGCTGAGATGTGCAACAACAACGGCGCCTGCCGGGTGCGCGACCCGGGCGTCATGTGCCCGTCGTTTCGCGCCACCGGCGACGAGCGGCACCTGACCCGCGGCCGCGCCAACACCTTGCGGCTCGCCTTGTCGGGTCAGCTCGGGCCCGAGGCACTGGTGTCGCCCGACATGCGCG
>Ga0210390_10001373_pt1 | contig 23541 bp, 20 predicted proteins | sample IncBWH11OmetaG_FD_161050 | JGI IMG/M metagenome (GOLD analysis project Ga0210390, IMG submission 161050) | Forest soil microbial communities from Barre Woods Harvard Forest LTER site, Petersham, Massachusetts, United States - Inc-BW-H-11-O ... | reverse complement strand
CGGGCCGTTCATGCAGATCTTGTTGTAGACCGTCGTGGCTTCCAGGAACGGCAACAGGCGTTCACCATAATAGTGGTAATTGAAGCTGGAAATCCAGATACCGTTTTTGCAGGGGCACGGGGTGTACGGCTTGCCGACGCAGCAAGCCGGGTCGCCGCAGTTGGCGGCAATTGCCGCGCAGATCAACTTCGGGAAGGTGTACGACATGGCCGGCGTGAGCTGGCTGTTCACGTCGTGGTAGTTGTGCTCGGCCAGTGCCATCTGCTTCAGGTTGTTGCGGCACTGCGTGCGGCGAGCAGCTTCCCGCGCTGCCTGGACTGCTGGCAACAAAAGCGCAATGAGGACCGCGATGATCGCGATCACGACCAACAGCTCGATCAGTGTAAACCCTGACTTCCTCGTTCTCAGCATAACGACCCCCTAATCTGGATTAAGAGACATCCTCTAACGCTTCAGTGCTAAAAAATTAGCGTAACCATTTCGCTCAACTGGCTTTTTCATTTGACGCCGCCATCGACGACGTGTCCTATCAGAACGGCTGAAAAATTAACTGTCAATCAGGAAACACGTAGACGGATGCTGAAAATGTTTGTTTTCAGGAAAAAAAATGCGCGTTTTGTGAACTGCCTCACAAGCGGGCAGGCCGCGCGGCAGAAAACTCGCACTGAGAAGCCGCTGCGGACGGAATTCCTGCAGAAAGACTGCGGAGGCCGGAAATTTGGCATTCCGCCTGGTCCAAAAAACCAGCAGCACTGCCGAAATGCCAAAAACTTGGCACAAACGTGCTGCTTTTCAAGCATTACGGCCATGTCACCATTGGCAAGTGCTGGAAAAGATGCACGACGTCGCACCCTCGGCGGCGCCACAATCGGGCATGCGACGGAATGGCAAAAATGCAGCCGATTTCGGGCATTCGACAGGCGAATGCGGTAAGACGGTGTCCGCACGAATTGCTAAGCGATTGACAGGCGATCTCAAATGGTGGATGATAGCGTCCAATATGGAAGACGACTCAGGGTCGCTCAATCAGCGGATCGCCCATCGCGTTCGCGAGCTGCGTCGGGAGCAAAATTGCTCGCTCCAGGACTTGGCGGAGCGCAGCGGAGTCAGTCGCTCAATGATCTCGCTGATCGAGCGTGCTGAGAGCAGTCCGACAGCCGTCGTCCTCGAAAAACTGGCCGCGGGGCTGAACGTGACTTTGGCCTCATTCTTCGAACGGCCCGTGCTGAGCAGCCAGCGGCGCGACCATCCAGTCTCGCGGAGAAACGAACAGCCCGAATGGCGCGATCCCGCGTCGGGCTATCGACGACGAAACGTCTCCCCGGCAGGCGTTCAGCAGCCGCTGCAGATTACCGAAGTCCATTTTCCGCCGGGCGCTCGAGTGGCCTTTGAGAATGGGCTCCGTGATCGACCCGTCTACCAGCAGGTCTGGATGCTCGAGGGTGTCATTGACATTACAGTCGGAACGGAGCGGCATCGGTTGTGTGAGGGGGATTGCTTGGCCATGCAGTTGGATGCTGCCACCATATTCCATAATCCGACGGAAGAGACGGCCCGCTATGCAGTTGTGATCGCAGCGGATCACCTCAGGAGAAGACCATGAGCGGGCCTGTTTGGTTACCGCGGAGGCTGCACTCCGTCACTGAATCTGAACTCGCTCAACTAGCCGATGTGCTGGTCGATTGCGTGGATGGGGGCGCGTCAGTCAGTTTCATGCATCCGCTCAGACGCGAGCAGGCTTTTGCCTTTTGGCGACGGGTCGCTGATGGCGTTGCCGCCGGTGAACGAGCCCTTTTGGTGGCGGAAGACACGGCCGGCATCTGCGGGACGGTTCAACTCGTCCTCCAGCAGCCGGACAACCAGCCGCACCGCGCCGACCTGGCGAAGATGTTAGTTCACCGCCGGGCTCGCCGTCGTGGGCTGGGGGCCGCTTTGATGCAGGCCGCCGAAGCAGCCGCCCGCGAGTGCGGAAAAACGCTCCTCGTGCTGGACTCGGTTACAAATGGAGACGCCGCCCGCCTTTACGAACGACTGGGTTGGGAGCGAGTCGGCGATATTCCCGACTACGCCTTGCTGCCGCGCGGCGGGCTCTGCAGCACGACGTTCTATTTCCGCAAGCTAGGTGCTTAGCGGCGCTGCGTTTTGCTCTGTTGCGAAACCAGTGGTGAGTCGTCCATCCAGAGCCACCATTTGAGGTTCGCCGCAGCCGGCTTGGGATCCGACGCAAAATAGACGGCACAGCGAAACGTGTAGAGCACACACCGATCGACGTGACTGCCGACGATCCGCTCCAATTTCCGATAGAGCCGTTCCGGATCGCGTCCCTGCAACGAGGCGACGTCTCGAATTCCCAGCAGATACAAATCGGCCGCCAGCGAGGGCCCAATTCCGGGAATGACCGAGAGAGCGCGAATCGCTTCCCGCGGCACAGCCTTGCGTCGAGCCTGGTAGGCGGTCGTGGCGGAGACACTCATGGCAACTCCGAGCAGATTTCGACGAGGAAGCCATTCGGGTCACGGACATAGCCGACGATCTGGCCCCAAGGCTTCGTTTCGGGGGATTTGACAGCGGAAGCACCGGCCGCCAAGGCCTGGCGGAATGCGGCATCAACGTTTTGGGTGACCATTCCCAACTCACACGGCGGAGCGGGCTGCTGTGCGCCGGAGGGAGCGATCGCGATCGGCAACATCTGGCGAACGAACGAGTTCGCCGCGAAGGCCAGGCGCGTCGCCCCGCTTTCCAGTTCGCCGTAGTTCTTTTCATCGTCCAGCATTCGCCGAACGAGCCCAAAAGCCCGTTCGTAGAAGCCGAGCGAGGTCTCAACATCGTCGACGTACAAAATCGTGTACCCAAACCTGGCGTTCATGGGGCTCCTTGTTCGCGATCTCTATGGGGAACCGATCGGGACGTATCGGCACGGCCCGGCAGGCGATCCGCGTGCGGTCCGAGCGTCGACCTCAGAGCTTAGGCGACCAAGGCGGCGCTGGATTGGAAAAAACGGTCATCCGCCGTTTTGCCGCCGATAGCGGAGCGGGCTGGTCCCGGCAAGCGGTCCGAACTCGCGAATCATGTGGGCCTGATCGTAGTAGCCGCAGTCCAGGGCCACGCCGGCGAGATTCGCGGCACCCTCGCGCAGGAGTTTCGACGCGTGGCGGAAGCGCAGAATGCGGCTCAGCTGCTTGGGCCCCAAGCCCGAGTGCCGAAGACAGGCGCGCCTGAGCTGACGGTTGCCGAGCCCGGCCGCACCGGCGAAGTCCGCCACCGCCAGATCACCGCAGTTCCGCACCAGCTCTGCGATCGCCTGCTGCACCTCGGTGACTTTTGGCCGCATGACGAGCCGCGATCCGAGCGCCTCGATGCGAGCTTCGATCGATGAGCACCGGGCTAGATGTTGAAACAATAATCGGGTCGCGCGGCCTGCCACCTCTGCGAGCGGTGCCGTCGTATCGTTGAGCGATGGGAGGTCGCACGGCAGACATGTTCCCGCCATCCCCGGCTGGAAACGCACTCCCAAGATTGATTCGCCGCCGCGCAGAGAGACGTCGTGGAAGCGGGTCATCGCCCCGACGACGCGGGCGTCGAGCAGCTGGCTGCCGCGGCTATAGAACAAGAGGTCGATGCAGCCGTCGGGCAGGATCCGCTGGCAGCGGTCGGCCAAAGCCTCGCTGATCCAGAAGCATTCGACGAACGCTGCGAGGTCCGGCGGCGGATCGATCTCGCGATACACGGGCTCCTCGCTCGGCTCGAGCAATGTTTCCAACGACGCGGCAACACGCAGCTGGTAATGTGACATCGCGCGACGAGGCGGGTCAACGCGGAATTTTTCTCAAGCGGACCAGCGAATTCCACCTGGACGCGCGGTGAGCCACGATGCCAGACGCTCTCGAGAAAAACGGCCGTTTGCAACGACCAAGTGGGCCCTTCTCTTCGTTCTGGCGTGGTCGGATTAATCTTCGCCACGCCCTGCACGCTCATCAGCATGTATGAGCCGTTCGCGCTTTTCTCTTATATCTGTGGGCTCAAATCGTCTCCGGAAGCACCTCAGCGCCGTCGTTGCCTGGTGGTTCGCCCGACTCGACTGTGTGCGTCGGGTCGATCAAGAGCCAGCTGCCGGCGGCTACGATCATGGAGATCGCGGCGAGGGCCAAGACCATGTTCCATCGTTTTTCGTCGGCGAGCATGCCGGCGTACCAGGTGAAGCCGGCCGCGCCGAAGCTGGCGCACATGTTGCCGACTCCGAGGACGGAGGCCACGTGCCGCCCGCCGATGTCCTGATACGTGGCCCACATTGCGCCTAAGCAAAAATCAATCGAAAGCGAGATCGCCGCCATCGCCCCCACGAACATCCACACGTTCTTCAACTGCGGCGCCATGAGGTAGATCGCCGCCACCACCACGCCGCCAATCACTCCCGGCAAACGGCGGCCCCAAATCGAGCCGAAACGGACCACGAAGCGGTCTGTCGCCAGTCCGCCGAGCAGGGTGCCGATCATGCCGGCCAAGCCGGTTAATGCCGTCATCACTCCCGCCACAACTTCCTCGTCACCATTTTTATAAGGGCGATGAGTGATCGTCGTGATGACTTCTTTGAGCTGGTCGCCGTAAGTTTCGATCAAGTATTGCGGCAGCCAGGAGACGAGGAACACCCAGCCGACGTCGACGCAGAAACCGATCACGCACATCAGCAGCACTTCACGGCTCGTCAAGATCGAGAGCGGAGGCAGTGCATGGCGCAGGGGCACGCCCCTTATCCGCAAGGCGGGCGCGATCAGGGCGACCTCTTCGGCATTGCACCAAGGATGCTCGCGCGGCGAGTCGCGATAGAGCCAGACGAAAACGCAAACCCACACGAGCCCCAGCGCTCCGTAGGCCGCAAACACGAGCCGCCACCGTCCCGTTTCCCAACCGAGCAACGCTCCCACCAGCAGCAGGAGCGTCGGAGTGATGGCAAACGCGAGCAGTCCGCCGGCCCGCCCCCCCATCGAGACGGCACTGCTGGCGCGACCCCGCGCGCCGTAGGGAAACCAGAGTTTGATCACGCTGGCGGCCGTCGGATACGCACCGGCCTGCGAAATGCCCAGCAGGAATCGCACAAAGAAGATCGCCGCCAGACCGTTGACCAGGCCCATGCTGATCGTCGCCAGCGACCACACAGCGACATACAGGGCCAGCATTCGCCGGGCCCCCAAGGTGTCGCTCAGCCAGCCGGCCGGAACCTGCATTACGGCGTAGGCGAAGAAAAAGGAAAAAAAGACGCCGCGTCCAAGCTTTTCCTTGGACACGTGCAACTCATTTAAGAGCGTGCTGGTGAGCGGGCTGAGCGCGTAACGGTCCAGGTAGAGCAGCATCGCCATCGTGATGCACAACGTCAGCGTGAGGAAACGGACGTTGGTGGGGCGACCGGCGGGGGCGGGGGCGGTGGACTGCAAGCGATTCACCGTAGGCGAGGTGCAAGAGGGCCGCGACCCGGACCCCAGCGCAAGATTCGGGACGCTCGAACATACCGGCCCAGCCGGGTCATCGCCAGTTCCAATCGTGGGTTCGGAACAGGTTCGGGCGTTCTGCTTAGTGGGGGCGTTTGAAAGACGAATCCGTGCGGATTGGCACGGGACCTTATCCGGCGGGATGATTGGCGTCGGCGGGCTGTTCCTTGCGCCGCTTCAATCTGGCCGCGAGGTATCCGATGCAGAATCCGATTCCTGTCCCCTGCATCGTACCCAGGCAAACTAGCATCACGATAAACGCGATTCCGAGCGCGTTTATCTCCCGTCCGTCCGCGATTGTTGTTGCGACCATGCTGCAGCATGAAAGAGCAAATCCAACGATTGCACCCATACTCATCCACGCTTTGACGGGTGCCGCCTCTGGCGTGAATACGACGAGGCCAGGGTTCTTCGGTTCGTCGCTCATGCCCTCATCCTAGCCGTCAATTCCCCGAAGCGCGGCGTCGGCCACGGGTTCTCGGCCGGCTGGAATGCAAACCATAAGGAATGCGATCGCGAGGACGAACAGAATACGTAGCCCTTGTCGCGGGCCTCGCGCAGGTCGGTCATAAACCGCCGACATGAGACAGTGCTGTAGACCTTGAAGTCGGGTGACTGTTCCGACGCATTCGTCGTTGTGGCCTGGCTCCCCGCTCCCGGTACAATCGCGGCATGAGCGACGAACCCAGGAATCGGTGTCGGGCGCGTGCGCCGGCGGTAATATGCATCTATGCCGTCCCGAGACCAAATTGAATCGCTCCTATACGACCTTTGCGTGACCTACGGCTTCTGCTTGCCTACAACGGAAAACGAGAAGCTCATTGACGAACCGCCGGGCACAGTCGATGCGTTCACGGACGCGGTCTACCGTGCTGAGGGAATGGACCCATCGGACGCCACTCCATGGGGTCGCAACTTGCACGCAAAGGTCCGAGCGCGCGTTGCCGAGATTTTCTTTCCAGAGAGCGGACCGTCATAAGTCAGCCCGACTTTTTGTGGAGCCGTCCGACTTTTTGTGAAGGACGGGTTATTTGTGCAAAGCCTCCCTCTCCTGTCGCTCCGACTCTGGACACTTTCGTCGCCCATCGGTGCACAACGGCCGGTCCTCGTGTGCAAACGAAAGTGTCCGGACCGGATTCAGACTTTCGTCGTAAACCGCATCCGCTGTGTCTTTTAACTCCGGTCTAAATGGGAATTGTGAAGATGAGACCGGACCGGACCCGACTCGACGTTTCGTGCTTACCGTTGAGCCTGATAGGTGGCTTGGGGTCGAGCCGTCAGACGTACCCAACGCCCGCGACCGTTGGGTCCTCCTATCCAAGTGAAAGTGTCCGGACCGGATTCAGACTTCGTCGTAACCCATATCCGCTGCGTCGCTTAACCCCGGTCTAAATCCGAATTGTGAATATGAGACCGGACCGGACCGGACTCGCAGTTTTGCGCTCACAGCCGGAGCCCAACCCGGGGGAGCGGCTTGGGGGTCGACCCCTCAGGCTCGCTCACCGGGTCCGACCGCCGGTCTGCGGGTGCAAATGAAAGTGTCCGGACCGGACCTGTCGCATCAGATGACCGAATGGCCGGCGATCACCGAACGACCGTCCCGATCACCGAATGGTTGACCGGGCATTCCCGAGAATCCCGTCGGTGCACCACCAAGCGGCCGGTTGCGGCGATTTCATCCCCGGCGCGCAAGCCGATCTCGGCCGTCACGACGGGGCCAAATTCCATTCTGCCACAATTCGTTAGCCAACCAAGATCGGTTTTCTACGCCGCTCAGTTCTGGCAGTTGCTCGGCCAGAATGCAGACGGGAGATTCGCCTTCGTTGCAAAAGTTCGGGATGCTCGAACAGACCGGCCCGACCAGGTCGCCGCCAGTTCCAACCTCGCTTCCGGACGCGCGGAAATCGCATATTTCTTTCGCGCCGCGACGCGGTTAGGATCGGAGCGAATATTCGGAACTCAAGTGGCCGGGCCGGGCCGATGACCGACGAACTCCGCGTCTTGTGTCCCCACTGCGTGTCGCGGATCCGCGTGGCCACTCCGCAGATCCTGGGCAAGACGGTCCGCTGCCCCAAGTGCGAGGAGCCCTTCGTGGCGGCTACCGACGCGCCGATTCGCGCGGGCAGCCCCAGCCAGACCGCCCGCGTGACTCGCAGCTCCAGCCAAGCCGTCGCCCCGATTGACGACGAGTACGGAGCTCCCGCGAAGCCTCTCGGCGATCCGCGGAATCCCCCCAAACGACCGGCCGAAACGCCCTCGCCCGAGCCCGCTCCGGTCGAAAAGAAGCCTTGCAAGAAGAAGCGGAAGAAATCGCGCGATGTGCCGGAGCCCTCCGGACTCCGGATGTTTTGCTTCGGCTTCATCGGCGGATGGATTGGCGGAATCGCCTGGGTCGGCTTTGCTTACGCTCTGCACGTCCACCTGGGCATCATTGCCATCCTCGTCGGCGTGCTGACCGGCGTCGGCGTGCAGACCGGAAACAGCGGTGCTGACGATCATGGCCCCGGCGAGATCGCCGTCTTCACGGCGTTTGCCGTCATCGTGACGTGCAAATTCCTGGTGGCCTGCCTGCTGGAGCAAAGGTTCCTCGGCATCGAAGTGCTCCAGGCGTTCACACCGTACGACATCATCTGGTGCGCGATCGCCGGCCGTTGGGCTTATCGAACGGCGTCTGGCGGGCTGTTTTAGCCGCTACTACGGGGTGGCGTGTTCCGTTTCTTGCAGCAGCTGGGCGAGATAGTTTTTCCACACGACAGCCAGCGTGTGAGTGCCGTGGCCGCGGGTTTGGTCGCTGAGCGGAATGACGACCGCTTTGCCGTGCTTCACGCGGGCGATCTCCCGTTCCAGAATTCCCAGTTCGGGGGGATTGATCAGGTCGTCGGCTGTGTTGATCGCCAGCAGGGGCGCCTGGATCTTCTCCAGGTCGGGACCGGGGTCGTAGTCGCTCGACGCATCCAGCGCGTACAGGGTGTTGTTGGCGTCCATCGTGCCGAGCGTCCGCGCAATGAACTGATCGATGGCCGCGTCCGCCTTCTCGCGCGTCGGCATCTCCTTTTGACGCTGGACGGGGTTGCTGCTCATGAACATCAGCATGAAGGCGGCCGTTCGCAGCCCGGGGGGCTGAGACGTGTATTCGCCCTTCTTCCACTCGGGGTCGTTGCGGATGGCATCGATGATGGCCCGCCGCCAGATGCGATTGCGTCCCGAGATCTGCGTGGGCAAGCTCGCGAGCGGCAGCAAAGCATCCATGAAGTCGGGATACTGTTCGCCCCAGAGCCAGGTGTGCATGCCGCCCATCGACGTGCCCGTCACCAGCCGCAGGTGATTGACCTTGAGCCCCTCGGTCAGCAACCGATAGTCGGCCGTCACCATGTCGCGGTAGCCGTAATGCGGAAAGCGAGCGTGCAAGCCCTCGCTCGGCCGACTCGAACGCCCGTGACCGATTCCGTCGGGGAGAATGAGATAGTAGCGCGTAGCGTCCAGGAGCTGCCCCTTGCCGAAGAGCTGCCCGGCGAACTCCGGACGCAGAAAGTTGCCTCCTTCGCCCGTCGTCCCGTGCATGATGAGCACGGCATTGCGAACAACCCCTTGGCCGTCGCGTGCGGGCGTTCCCAGCGTGCGATAGTGCAAGCGCAGCTCGGGCAGCGTTTCGCCCGACGCGAAATGAAAGTCGCGAATCACAAAGTCGCCGGCCTGTGGGGCCGGGTGATCGTCAGCGCGCGATGGCGTGCCGCCGCGTGACACCGACAGACTGAGGATGACGATCGTCGCGACGGTACGCTTCATTGTCCGCTTCATGTGATGCCTCGCGCGGGCCCTGGAATGATTGTGATCCGCAGGATACTGTTGGGGCGACTGGTGAGGCATCTGTGATACCGTACGGCTGGCTCGCGAAAATCGCTAAGACACGATATCAAGAGATTATGAACACAATTCGGCTGTCAATCATCGCTGTCTCGGGAATTCTGTTGGCTGCGTTGGCGGGCCGCGCGAGCGCGGCGGATCCGCTCATGGATGCGGCGCGGAAGATTGGCGCGGAGACCACCGTGAACGGCAAGGCCTACGCCAACCTCAAGGAGTTGACGACGATCGGGCCGCGGCTCAGCGGTTCCGAGGGGGCCGCGAAAGCCATTGCGTGGGGCAAGCAGAAATTGGAATCGTACGGCCTCGATCGAGTCGTGCTGCAGCCGGCGATGGTGCCGCACTGGACTCGCGGCGACCGGGAAGAGGCGACGATCGTCTCGGCCACCAAACCAACATCCCTGAAAGTGGCGGCACTCGGCCCTAGCGTCGGCACGCCCAAGAACGGGGTGCAGGCGGGCGTCGTCGAGGTGCACGGGCTGGACGAGGTCGAAAAGCTCGGCTCGGCTGTCCGCGGAAAGATCGTCTTCTACAACCGGCCGATGACCTATGGGGGTCGCGGCGCGTACGGATCGTATGGCCGGACTGTCGACCAGCGCTATCGCGGTGCGGCGGTCGCCGCGCGTCAGGGAGCGGTGGCCGTGCTCGTCCGCTCGATGACCGCCATGCCGGATGACGACCACCCGCACACGGGCATGCTCCGCTACGAAAATGGCGTCCCCATGATTCCGGCCGCCGCCCTCAGCACGCATGCCGCGAACGAACTGTCCGCGCAGCTGAAAACCGATCCCAAGCTCACCGTGAACCTCAAGCTGAGCGCGGCCCAGCATCCGGACGTCTCCTCTTATAATGTCATCGGCGAGCTGACGGGCCGCGACCTGCCGCAGGAATACGTGGTGGTCGGCGGTCATCTCGATTCGTGGGACCTGGCGACCGGCGCGCACGACGACGGCACCGGCGTGGTTCAGTCGATCGAAGTTGTGCGCGCGCTGAAAGCTCTCGGATTGCGACCGCGACGCACGGTCCGCGTCGTGCTCTTTATGGCGGAGGAATTTGGCGGTCTAGGCGCCAAGGAATACGCGGACCAGGCGAAAGCGAAAGGCGAAAAACACTACGCGGCCATCGAGTCCGACAGCGGCGGTTTCGCGCCGCTCGGCTTCGGCGTCTCCGGCAGCGAACAACAAGTGGCGACGGTGAAGAGCTGGGCCCCGTATCTCGGCCTGTTCCATGCCGACGCGATCAAAAAAGGGGGCGGTGGCACGGACATCGAGCCCCTCGCTCCGCTGGGCGCCGTCACGATCGGCTACATCCCCGACGCGAGCCACTACTTCGACTTCCACCACTCGGCCCGGGATCGCATCGAGGCGGTGAATATCGAGGAACTTCAAAACGGCGCCGCGGCCATGGCGACGCTCGCGTACTTCATTGCGGAAAAAGGGCTCTGACGGGACTCGACGACGTTCTCCTGCCCTACGGCTTAGCGCGCCCAATGAAAGAGTCGGCAATTCTCGCGCGGCTGCGACCAATGTGCCTGGGCTTGCCCGAGGTGCGAGAGACCGTCAAGTGGGGACATCCCACCTTCGAGGCCGGTAAGAAGATCTTCGCGGTGCTCGACCGCTACGAAGGGCGGCCGTGCCTTGCGTTTCGCGCGCCGCTCGAAAAAGTTGACGAGCTGCTGACCGACAGCCGTTTCACAGAAGCCCCTTACGCGGCTCGGTTCGGTTGGGTCTGCCTGGACGTGAGCGAGCAGATTGATTGGGCGGAGGTCGAGCGGTTGGTGGCCGACAGCTACCGCCTCGTGGCCCTCAAACGCATGCTGGCGGTGCTTGCCGCCCGCGAACCTGCGGCGACGACCTCGCTGCCGCGGCTCTCGAGGAAAAGACCGAAGCGAGCCCGCTAATCGAGGACTCGCGTGCGGGGAATCTTGATTCGCAACTCTCCGGTGCCTTCGCAGGCCACGGCCGGCAGCGATAGCTTGAGATACTTGACGTACGTACCGGGCGGGTCGAAGACCAGGATGTCCACCAGCGATCCGGCGGGCTTGATCGTCGTGGAAGAAGTCTGACCGACAATCTTCGATCGCCAAACGACTTGCTTGTGCGATTGACCCGTATCGTCCCGCATCCGGGCCGCGTGGTCATTCTTGTCCATGTCGTTGGCCCATCCCGTATATTTCAGGTCCGCGCTGCCGAGGTTTTCGATCTTGAGGGCAATCTTGAGATAAGCGTTGGGCGTCTTCCGCGCCCCGTTCATGTTGACCGGGATGACTTCGATCGGCTCGGTCGTCACCGACTGCGCGGTCACCCGCACTCGCTCGTTGCCGTCGGCCGTGCCGACTCCGTCCCACGGCTCGAGGTCGACGGGCTCTTGGGTCGCAATCGGACCCTCCTGAGGCTTGCTCAGCGCCCACTTCGCCGTCGCGACGCCAACGTAGGCCGCCACCATGAGCAGCGCGACGAACAGGATGCGGATCGGACGCTCCGCCATCCAATCGAGCGAGCCCGAAAGTTTTTCAATCGAGCGATACCAGGCTTCGCTGGGGGTGAGAGGGCCGACTGCGATCTCGTCGGGCCTAGAGTGTTTGCCCGCGTCCTCCGTCTCGTCCTCGCCCTCCTTGAGCATCGCCGTGGGTTTGGGCACGCGGACGGCGTTGCCGCAGGCGTTGCACTTCGTGATGCGTCCCGCGGCATAATTTGAGACGCGAAGGCGCTGGCCGCAAACGGGGCAATTGACATGGATCGGCATGGGGGTCGAATCCCTCGCGGATTGGTGGACGCGGCCCGCCGGTCAGACACAACTTGATCAGATACAACCTGAAACGAGCAATCCTTTTGTGCGCGAGCAATCGTCGCGCCCAGAACATGCGGGCGCTTGACGCCCCTCAGACGTCTCAGAGTGTTCGGCTCTTCAGGTCTGCAGAAGAACGATACTGGGCCGAGCAAAAAGGTCCAGCGCGCGTCTTGTTAATTTTTGCGGAAGAGCGCACGCGTCAATTCAGCGCGTGATCGGCGCGGAGTAATTTGGATTCCACGAACTCGCCCCTGCCCCGCGGACTGTCATTCGCTGGCTTTATTCTGGGGCGGCCCGGCTGCGGTGCCCGATGTCCGATTCGATGGCCAACACGACTTTGACGCACAGCACGCTGATGGCCAACGCGACGAGCCGCGTCGGTCGGGCAGACTGGATCGCGGCTCTGGTGCTGGCGGTCGTGCTCGGCCTCGTTTACGGCCGGGCGGCCCGCGCACCCTTCGTTCATGACGACAACACGTCGGTCCTTCATAATCCGTCGATCGTACGGCTCTGGCCTCCGTTCGGAACGGTCGCCCAGCCTGGGCCATTGCGACCGCCCCGGGACGCCGTCACGTCGGGTCGCCCGTTGCTAAATCTGACACTGGCTCTCAACTATGCCGCCGGCGGTTACAACCCGGTCGGCTATCACCTGGTCAACCTGCTCATTCACATCGGCGCGGCGATTTTGCTTTATGGGATCGTACGACGGACATTGCTGCTCGATCGTTTTCGCGAGCGGTTCGGATTTGCGGCGTCCCAGTTGGCGCTGTCGGTGGCTTTGGTGTGGGCGATTCACCCGTTGCAAACCGATGCCGTCGAATATGTTTCGCAGCGGACGGAATCGCTGATGGGTTTATTTTACTTGGCGACGCTCTACGCCAGCGCGCGGTATTTGACCGCCGAAACCGGGCACGCCCGGACCCTGGCCGCAGTGGGGGCGACAGTCGCCTGCTGGGCGGGGACGGCCTGCAAGGAGGTGATGGTCTCCGCTCCCCTCTTGGTCTTGCTGTACGACCGGGCGTTCGTATGCGGCTCGCTCCGCCGGACGGTCAAGCACGCGTGGCCGCTTTATGCGGGGTTGGCGAGCGGCTGGGTGTTTCTACTGATCCTGAATCTCGATTCACCGCGGTCGCAAGTGGCCGGGCTGCAGGCCGGCTTACCCGCTTACGTCTGGTGGTTCACCCAAGCGAAGGTCGCCCTGATTTACCTCAAGCTGTCATTCTGGCCCTGGCCTTTAATCATTCATCATGAAACCCCCATCCTTTGGACGCTCGCGTCAGCGTGGCCGTGGCTGGTCCCGGTGCTCATCGCCGCGGTCGTCACCTTCATCCTCGTGTGCCGGCGACACGCCGTCGGTTACCTGGGGGCCTGGTTCTTCATCATTCTTTCACCAACTTTCGCAGTTCCCATGCCGTCAGAAGTCGTCGCCGAGCGGCGGATGTATTTGCCCCTGGCCGCCGTGGTCGTCTTCATCATCTTGGGCGCGTTCGCGGCGCTGACGCGTCGCAAATCCGCCGACGACGCGTTCGCAACTCCGGCTGGATCGCGAATCTTCGCTTGCCGATCGGTGCTGATTGTTTCGTGCGGGCTGGCGCTGATTTTCGCTGTCGTCACCAGCGTTCGGCTGGATGCCTATCGCGATGTGATCTCGATCTGGCGGGACGCCGTCGCGCACCAGCCGGACAACGTCCGCGCGACGATCAACCTGGGTTGCGCTCTGGACGATGCCGGCCAACCTCAGGAGGCCATCGCACAATTCGAGAGGGCGCTCGAGATCGATCCGACACGCCCGGATGTGGGGCTGGCCCACCGCAGCCTGGGACTGACGTGGGCCAAGCTCGAGCAACCGGACAAGGCCATTCACCATCTCGAGCTGGCGATGCGCCTGCGTCCCGACGTCGCCGACGATCACGGTGCGCTCGGCTCACTGCTGCTCTCAGTCCACCGTTTCCCTGCGGCCGCGGAGCAGCTCGAGCTGGCCGTGCGACAGCAACCGAGCGACGTCCTCGCGCACGCGAATCTGGCGACGGCTTACGCGAATCTCGGGCGGCAATCACAGGCGCTCGCTCAGGCCGAAGAAGCTCGCTCGCTCGCTCAGGCCCAGGGAGCGGGCGTTTGGCTGGAGCAGATCGACGCCTGGCTGCGCGGCTACCGCGGCCGGCTGTCGCAGCGTTGATTCGCGACCAATCAGGCAAGGATTTACTGGCGAAACCGAGCTAGTTCGCGCTCGGCGAGTCCGGGCTCTCGCGGAAGCGGTAGCCCACGCCGCGCACCGTTTCGATCAGTTCGCGGGCCGATCCGAGCTTCGCCCGCAGCGACCGAATGTGGACGTCGATCGTGCGCTCCAGCACGAAGCTGGCGTTGCCGATCGAAACATCGAGGAGATGCGACCGCGTGAATGCCCGGCCCGGCTCGCGCAGGAAACACTCCAGCAATCGAAATTCGGTCGGCGTCAGATGCAGCTTCTTTTCGTGCAGATAAGCCCAGTGGCCATGACGATCGATCCGTACCGGACCCATTTGCAAGACGGGCTCGTCTGATACGCCGGACGCGTCAAACGCCGGCTCCGTTGACGCGACGGGCTCTTCCCGCAACAGGTGCGGCAGCAAGCGCTCGGGCGGCAGCAACTGCTCCTGTGGCAACAACCGATCACTGTGCGGCCCGTCCACGGACGTTGTGTCGACTCCGTCATTGTCGGCGCCCGGTTGGGCGATCGCCAGCTTAAAGATGGCCGCATCGGCCGCGTTCATTCCCTCACGGGGGGCGCGCGGGCTGTTTGTGTCGTGCACCGCCGCGCGGCTCAGATCGAGCAGGATGAGATTCGGCGTGAGGATGTGCGCTTCACACACGCGATCGCCGCTTGGCTGCGCGGCGGTGGCGTCGGTTCCATTTCTCGCAAAGAGGGAAACGAGCCTCTCAATCAGCGGCCCCTCTTCGATGAGCACGATGCGCGTGGAGCCCACGACAACCCTTCCGAAAGCGGTCGTAAGAAAACAACCATCGGCAACTGAGGGACATGGTCGCGCTCTGTTTCGTCTTCGCGACAGACGACTTGGACGAACGACTCCGTCACCCGCAGACGGAGCGGCATTACACACGCGTAATTGGAGAATTCGATAAACAACGAGTGAAGATTCGATGTGCCGCGCTAAGAAATCACACGAACTGCGCCGACCGGCCAGCGGAGTGCCCCTCGCCTCGCAAAATGCGCGGCAGCATATCGGCTCGCGCGGTTCATGAAGAAATTTGAGGCGAAAGCTATTACGGCCTTCATCAGGACTTCAAAAATTCACCTAAACTCCGACTTGGTGAGATTCCCTATCGATTCCAAGCCTCTTTACTTTGCCGGAATAAAACCATGAAACGCGCGCTGTTCATCCTCACAGTAGTCTGTGCGGGGCTGATGTTGGGTTGCGAAAAGAGCAACGATGTCACCAAGTCGCTGGAAAAAGCCCATAAATCTGACTTTCCGGTGAAGCAGGGAGTGGAACAACGCAGCACGCCGGAGTTCATCGCCGAGCACGTTGAAACTCCCAAAGAGCGTGCCAATTACCTCCACGGTCTGACCTCCGACGCGAAATTCGATCCCAAACAACACGTCGAGATGCTCAAGAAGTACGAGAACGATCCGAACGCGGACGTCGCGTCGGCTGCCAAAGAGCTGCTGGCCAAAGCCCAGTGAAATCGCCGCGTGCCGACGGCCTGGTCGATGTTGATTCGATGAAGGGGGACGGCGGGATGGTCCTGTCGGACTCCCGCGTCTATGCAATCGCCTTTGCGTGGTGCGCCGCGGTGACGGTTCTCGTCCACGGCCCGATGTTGTTCAAGCCGCACGCCGAAGGGGATGAGCTGGTCTATTACGTGTTGTCCCAACGGATGGGCTGGGACCTCTCGAACTACACAACCAAGGACGATCCGCGAGTCAACGACTTGCCCTACACGATCTATCGCGGCCCGGTCTTTCACCATCCGCCGCTCTTGCCGTTGGTCCTCAAGGCAGGTTCGCAGTTCACGATGAACCCATTGCTCTCGTTGCCGGGAGTCGTCACTCCCCGAGCCAAGACCGACCCGCGGTCGTTCGTCGTACCGAGCGAATGCGTGGCCGCGGCTTTTGCGTTCGAAGTTTTCGTCTGCGTGGCCGCCCTTTGGTACGTCTGGAGATTCCTCGCGCTGGTCGGTGTTGAACCTGCATTTGGAGTCGCGGCTCTCGTCGGCCTGACGGTCTGCCCGCTCGTGCTCTTTTCGACTGTGCGGATCCATCACGACGGCTTGATGGGACTGATGCTCGTCTGCGGACTCGTGGCGTTTGCCGAAGCGATTGAGAGAGAACGCGTCCTTGGCGCGGTCGAGGCGGCGATTTGGCTGGTGGCCGCCATGAACGTGCGCTTTAACGCCGTCGCCGCCCTGCCGGTGATCCTGCTGATGCCGTTTTATCGGGCGACCGGTGGCCGGACGACTGGTTATCAAGGGACGGGGGATCGACCTCGGAGCTTGCCGGGTCGCGGCACGGCGGCCCTTAAGAATATCGCGCGGCCGCGACCGCCGTGGCTGGTCGTCGGCATTGTGTTTCTGGCCGTTTTGACGGCCGGTCTGCAGCACTATGTCCGTTTATTCGCCGCTTACGGGACTTTGTGGCCCAGCGCGATGATTCATCCGCTGCCCGGCGTTGCCAAGTTCAGTCCCCTACTCGCCATGGTCGAGCGGATGAATCGTGCTTGGGTGCTGTGGGAACTGGCCGCAATGTTTCCCCTCGCACTGCTGTTCGTGGCCCCCTGGAATCTTCGCGTGCTCTTTGCCGACCTGCGCGCGCGGCGGTGGCCAGCGATGTTTGTCACGGCGTTCGGCTTCTTGTTCGCCGTGCAGCTGGTCTTCGCCTTTAAACCCGTGCGCTATTTCGCCGCGGTGACGCCGCTGATGCACCTGTGCTGGCCTTACCTGCTGCGGATCAAAGCGCCGAACGTGTGGCTGGGCTGGAGCGCCTGGGGTTTGGCCGGTGTGACGGTGCTCTTGATGATCACCACCGGGTTTTTCAACGCGACCCTTCACGATCCCGATCAGGCGGCCGTGATCCCCTCGTTGGTCTTTTATTGGCCTCCGCTGTTGAACGGCTATCGAGCTCACTAATTCGCCGACGCTCGCGCTGTCGGCTCGAAGTCTGCGAAAAACTAGTCAGTTGCCCGTTATGAAGCCTTCCGCCCTCCGTTCGTCGACCCCGACGCCTGTCGCCGCCGCCAGAAGCTGGCGGCCGCTGACGGAGGGCTGTCTGTTGTTTTGCCTGGTGTTCCTCGTCTACGTGCCTTCGCTCTCGTCCTCTTTCATCTGGGATGACGACGACTACGTCAGTGAGAACAGGACGCTACTTTCGCTCGGCGGCCTTCGGCAAATCTGGCTCGAGCCGAGTGCGACGCCCCAGTATTACCCGTTCGTCTTCACGACGTTTTGGACTGAGCAGCACCTGTGGGGACTCAATCCGACCGGCTATCACCTGGTGAATTCCCTGCTGCACGCGGCCAACGCGGTGGGCGTGTGGTTGATCCTTCGGCGGCTTTCCATTCCGGGAGCTTGGTTGGCGGCGGCCCTCTTTGGATTGCATCCGGTGCACGTCGAGTCCGTCGCATGGGTGACCGAACGCAAGAACGTGCTGTCGGCCTCGTTTTATCTGTTGGCCCTTTGGCAGTTTCTCGGTTGGGTGGAGCGAGTTCCCAGCGAGGGCGAAGTGGCGACCCCCGCCATTTCTGTCCGTTCGTACGCATTAGGATGTTGTTTCTTCGTCTGCGCTCTCTTGAGTAAGTCGGTCACTTGTTCGCTGCCCGCCGCCTTAGCCTTGCTACGTTGGTGGAAGGTGGGCCGCCTCCGCTTCCGCGAATTGGTGCCGATCGTTCCGCTGTTCGCGGTCGGCGCGCTCCTGGCGTGGAACACGGCCTGGCTGGAACGGGCCCACGTCGGAGCGTCGGGGGCCGCGTTCTCTTGGACCATTGCCGAGAGGTTCTTGATTGCCGGGCGAGCGCTTTGGACTTATGCCGTCACGCTCGTCTGGCCCGCGAATCTTTGCTTCGTCTATCCCCGCTGGACCGTCGACCCGTCGGCCTGGGGCGGATGGGCGATCGCGGTTGCCGCTGCCGGTGTGCCGATCGTGCTGGCCGCGCGTCAGCGACGAATCTCCGGTCCATTGCTCGCCCTGCTCTTCTTTGCGGGCACGCTGCTGCCAGCGCTCGGATTCTTCAACATCTTTCCGATGCGATACGCCTTCGTGGCCGACCACTACCAGTACTTGGCGAGCTTGGGGCTGCTGACGCTCGTCGCCGCCTGGTGGTTCGGCTCTCAGGCGACCAGGTGGGATTGGCGTGCGCCGTCACCGGGCGCCTTGCCATTCGACGTGCGCCGCGCGATTGCGGCCGGTGTGCTCGTTGTCCTGGCCTGTCTAACCTGGCAGCGGCAAGGCGTGTTTCACGATTCGACCGCGCTTTGGACGCAGACGCTGGCCCGTAATCCGACCAGCATGATCGCCAATATTCAGATGGGCCGGTTGGCCTCGCGCCGCAAGGATTACGCCGCGGCCGAGCAATATCTGCGCGACGGGATTCGTTATCGCACCGACGATCTCGAAACGCACGAATTCGAGACCAACCTGGCCCACGCCCTGTCGGCCGAGGGGCGCTACGACGAAGCGACCATCGAGTTCCAAAAGGCCCTCGCGCGAAAGCCGGACTATCCCGAGGCGCTCAACGGCCTGGCGAACGTGGCGGCCCGTCAGCAGAACTACGCAGCGGCGATCGAGCTTTATCGGAAATCGCTCGAAGGGCAGCCGCAAAACGCCATCATTCGCACGAATCTGGCGAACGCCATGGTGGCGACGGGCCAATCCGCCTCCGCGGAGCGCGAGTATCGGACGGCCCTCGAGGCCGACCCGCAATCGATTCCCCCCCGCTTGGGTCTGGCCCTGCTCTGGGCCCGCGCCGGCAATCTGCCGCAGGCCGAAGCGGAATGTCTGGAGATCTTGAAACTCGAACCACGACACGCCGCCGCCACGCGACTGCTCGCGCGGATCCGAGTCGATCGCCGAATCGCTCGGCCGCACGGCGTGAACTATGCCGGAAAGTGAAACACAGGGAGATCGGAAAAATGGTGTCGATCAGAATCGTATTGGGGGCGGTGGCCGCGGTGGCCGTGCTGTCAGGATCAGTTTGGGTAGGGCGTTACGCACCTTGGGCGGAGAAACAGCAGACCCAGCGAGAATTGACGCTGGTTCGCAAGCAGCGTGAATTCAACGAGATGGAGGACCTGCGACTGGGGCGAACGCCGAAGGATTCCGTGGGAATCGCCACCGCTCCCGCAGTCGATCCTCGACCTCCGCTTGCCGAAACGGCGCCATTCCCCAAGGCCGCGATCCTGGAGCGCGTCTACCGCTTCGGCGCGATGGAGGTTGGCGAAGAAAAGACTCACAAATTTCGCATCGAAAATCGCGGGGAAGGCCCCCTCTCGATTGGCCGCGGGCCGACGCAGTGCAAATGCACGCTCAGCCGCCTGGCGAACGGTTCGATTGCCCCCGGCGGATTTGCCGAGGTGGATGTGAGCTGGACGCCGGTCGAGTTCGAGGAGGCGTTCTCCAAGATGGCCAAGATCTACACGAGCGATCCCGAAACTCCGGAAATTGATTTCGCGGTCATCGGGCACGTCGTTCCCAAGGTTGAGGCCAGGCCCCTAACCTGGAATCTCGGCGAGATCTCCGAAAAGGAGACGAGCAAGGTTGTCGGGAAGATCGGCTCTCCGCTCAACGCGAAATTTAGCGTCGCCACGGTCGGCGTGCCCGGGCCGAACGTGAAGATCACCTACAAGCCCCTCACCAAAGAGGAGCTGGCCGCGGCTCACTGGAGCGCCGGCTGCGAATTCACGGCAACGGTGGGCAAAGACCTTCCTTGGGGCCGCTTTAAGTCCAAGGCCCGCATTCGCGCTACCAACGATCCCGAACATCCCGTCGACGTGGATATCAACGCGGTCCGCACCGGCGACCTTCACTTTCTGCCGGTGATGCCCTTGGTCGGCACGGGGATCTGGTCCTCCAACAGGACCTTGTTGAATCTCGGCGTGTTTGGACACGAGCGAGGCAGCAAAGTCGTGATGCCGGCCCTGGTCTCGTCCATGAAGGGCAACTTCCAGCTGCTGGGGGTCGATTCGGAGGTCGGTTTTCTCAAGATTTCGGCACAACCCGACCCATCGATCGGCGACGCGGAGCGGCAGGGAGTGCGTTTCTTGATCGAAGTGCCGCCCGGCTCTCCGGCACTTTCACGGCCGTCATTTGCGCCCGTCCATGTGACGCTCCGCACCAACCACCCGACCCTCTCGAAGATCGGTTTCGACATCGCGTTCGTGTCGGAGTGAAGGTCCCTGTCGATCGTTTCGAAGCGACTGGCAACGGCATGAAAGTTCGATGAAGGTCTTCCTGGAAGTTGCTCAATAAAACTTGTTTCGGGCTTCATCACACGTTCAAGCACCCTCAGTAGGGTCGTGAGCACAATGGCGGCATTTTTGATTCTGCATTTTCCAGGACACGGAGGGCTGGTCATGTGATACGCACCTCTTCCCCGAACCCACGCAGCGCCAGGCTTTTGCCGACGAGGGCTCCGCTGTGGTCGTTCATCGTCGGGCCTTGGTGCCGCTTAGTCCGAACCCAGGCAGATTTCAGCGGCACCGCCGTTTCACACAACATCACTTGAATTGCCAGAGGAGATAAACGAATGCAATCGATGAACCGTAGCAAGTCGCGGCCACGTCGCGGCTTTACCATCATCGAGCTGTTGGTTGTGATTGCCATTATTGCCGTTCTGATTTCCTTGCTGTTGCCGGCCGTTCAGGCCGCCCGCGAATCGGCCCGTCGCACACAGTGCAAAAACAACCTGCACCAGCACGGCCTGGCCGTGTTCAACTTTGAGTCCGCCACCCGCAACCTGCCGACCTCCGGCGAGGGCGGCGATTACACGACCGCCACCAACCCGTCATCGGGTGCGACTCCCCCCTTCACCACGTTTGCCCTGTACTCCATGCAGACGGCCATCGCGCCCTATGCCGAAGAGCAAACGCTCACCGTTCAATACAACTACACCTACGTCTACAACGACGCCCGCGCAACGCAGAACCAGACCGCCGCTCAGACGGTGATTCCCTGGATGCTCTGCCCCAGCAACTCGCTTTACGCTCCGGACCCGGATGGGTACGGCACGACCGACTACATGGTCACCAACTACACCGATATCGATCCGAACACCGGCGTGCGCAACAAGCTCACCCGTATGAACGGCGCCTTGTCGGTCGGCGGCGGCCCGATCTCGGCCATTTCCGACGGACTCAGTCACACCATCATGATGGGCGAAGACACCGGCCGTCAGTTCGAGACGCTGCAGTACGGCAGCGAATCGCTCTACAACGACCCGGTGTTCGGCTCGAGCGCCGCCTCGTCGTCGGGCATGGGCTTTTACTGGAACGGCAAAGCCACGGTCCTGTACACCGGCGGTGTGCTGCCGACGGGCAACACGGTGACCCCCAGCGGTCACCGCGCGCTGCCGCGCTGGGCGGAGCCGGATAACTCCAACGGCGTTTCCGGTCAGGCCAGCTCGTACTCCCTCAACTACGGCACGGGAGCGGTCTACATCGCGCCCGTGATCAACGGCGACTTCTCGCCGAAGGGCGGTCCCGGCGGTTATGGGTCGGCCGTTGGCGAGCCGTATCAGCTGGTCAATCCGTCCTCGACGGCGACCGGCAACTATACGGCGGCTGCGCCGGCCACCAATGTTTGCGGATGGTACTGGAACAACTGCGGTCCGAACGACGAGTTCTTCAGCTTCCACCCGAGCGGGATCAACGTCCTGATGGCCGACGGCGGCGTGCACTACTTGAGCGAACAGATCGACCCGATCACCATTCGCTACCTCACCACCGCCAATGAAGCCATTCCGACCGAGGGTGGCACGTTCCTGCAGTAAGACCTCCGCGAGGGTTGCCTCGCAGAGATCCAAGCCGTGTCGCCTGACATGGCGTCAAAATCAACCGGCGCCGGACGCACTTTCGGGTGCGTCCGGCAACCGGTCTTTCGCCGAGGTTCCCCCTGTCTTGTCACTGATCGGGGGGGACCCTCGGTCTTCTTCATTTTTTCCCTTGGACCAATCCACCGCAACCCATCCGCGCGATTTGGCGGCGGGCTCTTGACGCGAGACGATTCCCATGACTGCTCGATCCCGTTCCCGGTTTCAACACGGCTTTCGGTTTCAATACGGTGCGGCCCTGAGCGCACTGCTCGTGCTGACCTTGAGTGGCTGCACCATGAAGAGCACCGAACTTTCGAACCAAGCGAAGGCCGAAGCCGCCAGCGGCAATGCGCACGGCGCCACCGATGCGTCGCTGGCCGGCAGCGTGGAAGCGGACGGTTCCAGCACGGTCTACCCCATCACGCAAGCCGTCGCCGAGGAGTTCATGAAGTCGCACCCGAAAGTCGCAATTCGGGTGAATATCTCGGGGACCGGCGGCGGCTTTAAGCGATTCAAAGAAGGCGATCTCGATATCTGCGACGCATCGCGTCCGGTCGAAGACACTGAGCGAGCCGCGTGCATCAAGAACAAGGTCGGCTTTATCGAGCTGCCGATCGGCATTGACGGCATTACGGTCGTCGTGAATTCCAAGAACACCTGGTGCGAGGCGCTCACCGTCGCCCAGCTCAAAAAACTGTGGGAATCGGGGAGCAAGATCAAAACTTGGAACGAGCTCGATCCCTCCTTCCCGAACGAGAAAATCATCCTCTACGGGCCCGACACCGACTCCGGAACGTTCGACTATTTCACGGAGGCGATCTGCGGCAAGAAGGGAAACAGCCGCACCGACTACACGCCCAGCTCCAACGACAATGTGCTGATTCAGGGCGTACAGGGAAATCCGGGAGGGCTCGGTTACTTCGGCTACGCGTACTACGTCTTGAACAAGGACACGCTTCGCGCCGTCAAAATCGCTTCCGGAACCGACAAAGCCGCCGCGATTGCCCCCACGGACGAAACGATCCTCTCTGGCCAGTACAAGCCACTGTCTCGTCCGTTGTTTCTCTACGTCAACAAGAAGTCGCTGTCCCGAACTGAAGTGATCGCCTTCCTGCGTTTCTACCTCGACCGGGGACCAAACCTTGTCAAAGAAGTGCACTACATCCCCCTGCCCGAGTCGGGATACAAGGTGGCGCGTGACCGCCTGACCATTGGGATCGAAGACTAACTGCCCGATTCACCTTCATCGAGAGCCGACGTGCAGGCTCGCGCTGCGGGAATCCCGGCCGGTGCCGGGTGACGAATTCCTTCCCTCTCAAGGTGGATCAATCGCTTGTCCGCCAATGCCCTTCCGCCGATCGACTTGAAACGTCGTTTCTCGGTGATGC
>Ga0210390_10001371_pt1 | contig 23554 bp, 22 predicted proteins | sample IncBWH11OmetaG_FD_161050 | JGI IMG/M metagenome (GOLD analysis project Ga0210390, IMG submission 161050) | Forest soil microbial communities from Barre Woods Harvard Forest LTER site, Petersham, Massachusetts, United States - Inc-BW-H-11-O ... | reverse complement strand
AGGTTCTGATGACCACAACCGTCACGGTGGAAGTGGATGAGGACGAGCTGACCGCCGCTGCCGAGTTGCTTGGTACCAGCAGCCGCGAGGAGACGGTCCGGAGGCTGGTGGCCAATGCCGCCGCGCGGGCTGCCAATGTCGCCCGTAAGCGGGCCGAGATCGCCGAGCGGGAGGCAGCCGACAAGGCAGCGGGCCGGTGAGCGCGCGCGAGTACCTGATCGACGCGAGCGCCTACTGGCGCATCGACCGTGGCGCGGTGCTGGCCGCTGCGTGGCGTGATCATCTTGAGCGCGGCCTGGTGTGGATCTGCCCGCCGACCGAGATGGAGATCTGCCGTCGGGTGTCGAAGGACCAGCATGCGGTTCACCTGCGCGAGTTCAACGAGACGTACGTCCAGGTGGAGCTGCATCACCGGGCTGGCGCCGTGGCGCGCGAGATTCAAGCTGACCTGATTGACGGCGGTCAGGCCGCCGGGGTCCACCCCATCGACCTGCTCATCGCTGCTACTGCCCTCGGCTACGGTTTCACCGTGCTGACCGACGACGGTGACTACGCCGGTCAGATCGCCGCTGTCCGTCCTGACCTCGGTGTCCGCATGGTCGGTGACGGGCCAGATTAAGCACCAGTATCGTTGCGGGTGCCGTGGGCCTTGCCCGCTTGGCCGTCGCTAGTCGTCCTCCTGCATGCCTGTAGTACCTCTCAAATTCGGCTGTAGGGCTGAGCTGGCTTGTTACGCGGCGGGCTGGTACTCGTTGATCAGCCCTGTACCGCTTCAAAACTCAGAGCATGGGCTGTGAGCTGCGGTTGGTGTCTGTGGGGGAGTTGGGGCACGATCGCGATCCGTGTCTTTGCGTCTGCTGTACTTCATCATGGTCCGGGTCTTCGGCTGGCTGGTTCTTTTGGGGCGCAGTCAGGCGTCCAAGGATGCGGAGATCCTAGTGCTGCGTCATGAGGTGATGGTGCTGCGCCGCCAGGTGGCCCGGCCCCGGCCGGACTGGGCCGACCGGGCGATCCTGGCGGCGCTGGCCCGGCTGCTGCCAGCAGCGCTGCGCGGCCATAGGCTGGTCACGCCGGGAACCCTGCTGGCGTGGCACCGCCGCCTGATTACCCGAAAGTGGACTTACCCGCGCCGACCGGGCCGCCCGTCGGCCAGCCAGGAGATCCGCGGCCTGGTGCTGCGGCTGGCCAGGGAGAACCCGGCTTGGGGATACCGCCGGGTGCACGGCGAGCTGACCCGCCTGGGCTACCAGGTGAGCGAGGCGACGATCCGGCGGATCCTCCACGCCTGCGGCTACCGGCCTGCCCCGCGCGGCCTGGACACCTCCTGGCGCAAGTTCCTGCGTGCCCAGGCCGAGGGCCTGCTGGCGTGTGATTTCTTCACCGTGGACACGATCTTCCCCAAGCGCCTGTACGTGCTGTTCGTCATGGAGATAGCAACACGGCGGGTGCACATCCTCGGGGTAACCGCCCACCCCGATGGCGCCTGGACCGCTCAGCAGGCCCGCAACCTAGTCATGGACCTCGCCGACCGGATCGGCTCCTTCCGGTTCCTCATCCGGGACCGCGACGGCAAGTTCACCGGCGCCTTCGATGACGTCTTCGCTAGCGAGGGCGTAAAGATGGTTAAGATTCCGCCGCGGGCGCCGCGAGCGAAACCTCGGGTTGCATACGGCACCTCTTCGGAGCGATTGGTGGTTAGGTGGCGTTCATGCGGGTCGGACAGTGTCGTGCCGGCGTCCTTGGTGGCGGGCTGGTGGGTTGGGTCCGGGCGGGTTGTAAAGGACTTGGCCTTTGTCGTTATACCGCTGCCCGCTGACAATTCCTGCGTGGTACCAGATCTTGACGGTGCCTGGGGACACGCCGAGCAGTTCGGCTATCTGGCTGAGCGGGATCAGTCCGGCGTCGAGCAGTCGCTGGCGGCGGCTGCGTAGGTGGTAGGTGCGGATGACGCGCTGGACCATGGTGAGGTTGTAGGGTCGGCCTTCGCCGTTGGCCAGGCCGCGGCTTTGGAGGATGGCGGCGATTTCGGCGCAGGTGCGGTGGTTAAGGAGCCGGTCGATCTCGTCGATGGTGGTGGCTTTGGCCTGCCGGATCTTCCAGGCTGGCTCGGGGAGTGGCAGGGTGAGGGTGCGGTGCTGGCCGCCGGCCAGGCGGACGTGGGCGGTGATGGTGTCGCTGGTCCTGGTCACGGTGACGTCGGTGAGCAGCAGCCGGGCGATGCGCTTGCGCTCGCGGGCCGGGGTAGCGGGGTCGTTCCAGATGCCGGGCAGGTCGGTGACCAGTAGTCATATATCCGGCAAAGCACCACTTTGCCTGTCCCATGGTGGATAAGTTGCGCTTTCTGGCACTGCAGGATGTCTATTCATGTGCGCTGCTGGCGCCTGCACAGGCGGCGCGGAGCCTCTTATCCTGAATATAATCTGCATCCTTCGTGAAAGGGACGGGCATGGCATGACCACTTTCATCATGGGACACGGCCAATATAAGGGTCCGGACACGTTTGTCCCGATCGGAATGTTGGTCGGTGTTTACGCTGACGTAGATACCTATCTCGCCATGAATGTTGGTATGGCGGTATTGGCGCAGGAGGGAGGTTACAAATCAGCCTATAGCTATAGCTCGACGGAGGACAAGATCTCTGGTATCCACAACTACAAGATCGACCCGCTCACGGCTCCCGAGTATCAGAAGATGATCGCCGTGAACTCTCAGAAGAACAACATCATTTACATCGGGTATGAAAGCAATTATGAGGGCGGGACATACCTGTGCACCGGAGACTACAGCACCTGCCACGATGGCCGCCACGGCTGTACGGGGATCTTGGGCCAGGTCAAGGATACTGATGTGCGGCTCGCATTTTGCATACTGCCGACCTCGCGCCTTGGTATGGCGACGATGACGGACCGCCTTCCTGAGGAAGGAGAATACGCTTCGGCTAACCAGAACCTTGCAGAGTGGCAGGAGAAGGCAAAGATATTCTACGAGAAGATCCGGAAGCAGGAGGACCCCGGCAAGGATATTAAGGAATTCAATGCGTGGGCGGTGCAGAATAATAAAAACCAGCGCGAAGCCGCCTTCATCTTGTCCTCCTATCGTCCTCTCGAAGAGTTTCTCGCGCTGTACGAAGCACGGATGCAGCGACAGAGCCTAGGAGCAGGACCGTTCCTTAGCTACCTGAACGGACTTCCGGAGGAAACCCGAGATCTCGTATCGAAGGGGCTGAGGGAAGAGCAGCGTTCCGGTGGCAGTAATCAGAATCAGGACGGTCAGTCCGTCTCGGACAAGTTTATCGAGTCCTTCTTCATGGCTAGCACTCAGGAACGCTACAACCTATGGAACAGTCTGTCCGAAGACGAGCGCGCGACAGTGAGGGGAACAGCCTCATCAAAGACTGGGCCAACATGGTCGTTCCCGCAGTCGCGTACTATACACAGATGGCTCTTTATGAGCAGCCGATGGGCGCGGCCATCGCGTTTGCATGGAAGACAGGTCTCTCCGAGCACATGGAGAGCGAAGCGCGTGACTGTGACGGCTGGCGTATGTGCCAGGCCAAGCTCATGGGTCTCGCGCAGGAAATTGCTACGGCACAGCAGAAGCTTGATCTCTGGAACAAGCTCGCTGCGTATCCTGAGGCGCAGAAATGCCTTACGCTTTTCATCAGCGGCAGCTCCGATGCATGGCAGCAGGAGGTAAGGCAGCAGCAGACAGCGGTGGAGGAGGGCTCCGGGTGGTCGCAGCTTTATGCGTTGCGGCAGTCGGTCCGCGAATCTCTTGCCAACACGCCAGTGGCCACAGGGGCGAATACGGTCAACGAAACCCAGCGGGTAACCAACCCGGTGGTGACCTATTGAGCCTAATTAGCCTGTTAAGTATGATAGGGGCGGAAGTCCGCCTGACCGAGAGGAGCCGCCGCGTGCTCCGCCAGTACCGGGACACCTGCCGGAAACGACCAGAGCCGTCGGCACCGTCCGTGAGTCCGTCACCGGCGCGCAGCCTCACCTGCCGCTGACGAGGACCGCGGACATGACCGAGAGCGCTTACCTGCTGCACTGCGGGGACGTGCTCGACGCGTACGCCGACTGGCCGGCGCCAGCGGCGATCATCAGCGACGGGGCGTACGGCGTCCGCGGGTTCCACGGCGATACCAACGGCACCGGCGGCCTCGCCGACTGGTACCGGCGGCACGTCGAGGCGTGGAGCCGCAGCGCCACGCCGGCGACGACGCTGTGGTTCTGGAACACCGAGGTCGGCTGGGCGAGCGTGCACCCGCTGCTCGCCGCCAGCGGCTGGGAGTACGTGCAGGCCATCACCTGGGACAAGGGCATCGGGCACGCCGCGGGCAACGTCAACGGCAAGACGATCCGCCGTTTCCCCGTGGTGACCGAGATCTGCGCGTTCTACCAGCGGCGGCTGGAGATCCCCGGCCCCGGCGGCCCCGTACCGGTGCAGCAGTGGGTCCGCCGTGAATGGGAACGGTCCGGGCTGCCGCTGGCCCGGGCCAACGACGCCTGCGGGGTGCGGAACGCCGCCACCCGCAAGTACCTGACCCGGGACTGGCTCTGGTACTGGCCGCCGGGGGCGATGATCGGGCGGCTGGCCGCCTACGCCAGCGCCCGCGGGGCGGCGGCGGGTCGGCCCTACTACTCGCTCGACGGCACCCGGCCGGTCACCGTCGGCGAATGGGACGCGCTGCGCTACACCTGGCGGCACGTGCACGGCCTGACCAACGTCTGGCAGGTCGCCGCCCACTGGCCGGCCCGCAGCGCTACCCGGGTGTCCCGGCACAGCGCCTCGAACTCCAGGATATCCAGCTCCGCCTGCTCCACCCGGATTAAATAGCCAGGGTCACTGGCCGCGATCCGCGCCGCCCCGCCATCCACCGCACTGCGCAACCGCCTGACATATGACCGGAGAGTCGAGATAGCCCCGGACGGCGGCGAGCCGTCCCACACCATCTCGGCCAGCTCATCGGCCGGCACCGGGATATTCGCATGCAGCAGCAAGGCCGCCAGCAAGACCCGGAGCCGCGGCCCGGCTATCGATACCCGGCCGCCTGCGCTGTCCGCCGCCACAAGCGGCCCCAGCAGCGAGAATCGCATCCCGCGTCTCTCCTGTGCGCTCCTGCTGGCTAGCGCACAGCCAGACCAAGCCAATCACCTCAAGACTAGGCCGCGCGCCCGGCAGATGCCACCCTCCCGCCCTCAGACGCCTCCCTGATGCCCCGCCCGCGCCCCTTTAATGCCCCGCTCAGCGGTCAGTATGGTCGCGGAAGCACCGATTCCGGAGGCGCTCCCCAGGCTAATCCGCAGAAGATGGTTTCTATCTCCCCGGCTTTCGAGAACTGGACCGCGCAGAGAAGCGACTCCAACTCGTGCTGACTCCAGCTGCAACGCTGGATAGCCCTGGAAAGCGCACAAGTAAGAAGGGGTCAAGGCAAATGAGAAAACTAACGGTAACGGGCATCACTCGCATGGCTGCAGTCCTGGCGACGGCAGCCAGCATGCTGACAATGGGCCTGGCGATGGCTCCAGTTGCGTCGGCTGACACTGCCAGTACCATCCAAAGCATCGTACAGGGCCAGGTGGGCGCCCAGGCGCACGGGCGGTTGTCTGTCGCTAGCGCAGCGACCATTAAATCAACCAATCGCGGGCCGCGTAACGACCCGCAGGGAACTGTGACGCAGGCCCAAGCTAAGGCCATCGCTTCCGCGAGCGCTGCCTCAATCAGTTCAAATGCGATCGAATCGCGCGCTGAGTACTGGGTGTCGCAGAATATTCCGTACAACCAAAGCGCTTACTCGGACGCGAATTCAGCGCCCATCGGGCCATATCGCCAGGACTGTTCTGGATTCATCTCGATGGCGTGGGGCCTCAGTTCATCGCTAGATACGCAGACGTTGCCGGAGGTAAGTCAACAACTGCCAAGCTACTCGGATCTTCAACTTGGCGACATTCTCGATTACAACAGCACCATCGACCCTGTTAACGGCTCGCATGTCGTCATGTTCGTTAGCTGGGCCAACCCGCAGCACACCGAATATACGGAAATGGAAGAGGCAGGCGGGATCGGAGCTGTGGAACGGACCATACAGTTCCCGTATGACTCGCCCATGGACGGCTCGGGTACGTGGGTGCCATATCGGTATAACAATGTCGTCCGCGCGACGAGCCCGTCGGTCACCGCCCTGGCCGGCGGCGGGTATGTGGAGGCGTTCCAGAACCCGCAGGGCTATCTGTGCAACCGTCTGCAGTCGGGTACGTATGCCTGCACCGATCTGCAGATGATGGCCGGCACCAGCCCGTCGGTCACCGCCCTGACCGGCGGCGGGTATGTGGAGGCGTTCCAGAACCCGCAGGGCTATCTGTGCAACCGTCTGCAGTCGGGTACGTATGCCTGCACCGATCTGCAGATGATGGCCGGCACCAGCCCGTCGATCGCCGGGACCACCGGCGGCGGCTACATCGAAGCGTTCCAGGCCAACACCGGCACCCTGTGGAACCGCAACGACGTCGGAACCGCCGCTGACACCAGCCTGGGGATGGACCAGAGCAGCAGCCCGTCGGTCACCGCCCTGACTGGCGGCGGGTACACGGAGGCGTTCCAGAACCCTCAGCACGACCTGTGCAACCGTCTGCAGTCGGGTACGTACGCCTGCACCAGCCTCGGCATGATGGCCGGCACCAGCCCGTCGATCGCCGGGACCACCGGCGGCGGCTACATCGAAGCGTTCCAGGCCAACACCGGCACCCTGTGGAACCGCAACGACCTCGGAACCGCCGCTGACACCAGCCTGGGGATGGACCAGAGCAGCAGCCCGTCGGTCACCGCCCTGACCGGCGGCGGGTACACGGAGGCGTTCCAGAACCCTCAGCACGACCTGTGCAACCGTCTGCAGTCGGGTACGTACGCCTGCACCAGCCTCGGCATGATGGCCGGCACCAGCCCGTCGATCGCCGGGACCACCGGCGGCGGCTACATCGAAGCGTTCCAGGCCAACACCGGCACCCTGTGGAACCGCAACGACCTCGGAACCGCCGCTGACACCGGCCTCGGCATGATGTGACCCAGCTGACACGCCGAACGGCCTGATTGCGGGCCGTGCGGCGGGCCCCCGTGCTCGCGGTTGCCCAAGATCGCGAGCACGGGCGGGTTCCCCTCGGGAGGCGCCACTGCCGTGAACCCAGTAGCGGGAAGCACGGCTGTTGTGCATCCGGTAGCGGCAATTAGTCCTGCGGCAGGTAAAGCGCGTACCGCGATGGACGCGGGTTCGCAATCGCTAGGTGCGGGCGACGCGTTTCTTTCCTAAGGCCCGTGCGGCTGATGGCCGCAAGCACGCCCACACCCAGCGGGCGGCTGTGCGAGCGGTTCGCCGCCCCGGTCATCGACGCAGTCGCGTGTCAGGACACTCAAGCGCCAGCCTCAGATTCGCCTCGCGCGGATTCTGCTACTCATGTGGCTTGATCGGCTAGGCCGGGCTCGCACCGGGTTAGCTGTTCACTCGCAGCGTTCTGGACGCGGAATAGCCAAACTGCAGGTAGCCGGCGAGGTCCGAAACCACGGCGCGGTAGGAGAACTTGCCAGCGGACTTGCCCTTGATCGTGAAGTTAAACGACCCGCCGCTCTTCTCATGGGTCGTCGCGACGTTGTACCACCGGCCCGACCGCTCGACCTGCAGCGTCACCAGACGGCCCGCACCGGCCGGGCTCCCCAGGCCATAGCCCGTCGTCGACTTACCCTTCTTGATGGTCGATGATTTCAGGTTGAACGACACCGACTGGGCCTCGAGCACAGGATATCCCCAGGACTGATTGCCGCCGGTGCCGAGCACGACGCCGCTGCCGTGCGCATCGAGTGCAGCGGAGAAGGAGTAACTGTTGATCGCGTTTCCGAGATCAACCGGGCCGCTCCAGTGCGAGCCGTTCGATGTCGAGTATTCAAACAGGTCGTAGAGCGGATTTGAGTGGTCGGTCTCGCTGAAAAAGTGCGTTACCCCACTGGGGTCCTGATCGATCGTAGCCGCGCACCCGATATCACAGCCACCGGTGCCAGGCACGACATGCCCGGGCCCGAAGCCCGTGCCGTTGAAGAACCTGAGGATCATGTCGTCCTTGCCGGTCTCCTGCACGGTCAGTAGCGCGCTGCCCGACATTCCGAGGAGCTCCTCGTTCTTGAAGCTGGCGACCCCGGGCACGCTGTCGCGCTGGCACCGCCGGATGGCCGGGGCGAAGTGGCGCAAGCCCAGGCCACCGGGACGCCCGCCGATCCCAGATGAGCTGGTCGCGTTGATCTTGCGGCTGGCGCGGGAGAACCGGCGCTGGGGAGTGGTCCGCATCCAGGGCGAGCAGCGCCGGCTCGGGGACCGGGTGGCGGCCTCCACCATCCGCAAGACCCTGCGTGCTCATCGTGTCCCGCCACCAGCGCACAGGGATGAGTCCTGGTCTGCTTTCTTGCGCGCCCACGCCGCCACGTTGCTGGCTACGGACTTGTTCCACGTCGACTGCGTGTTCACGCTCCAGCGCCTGTACGTCGCGTTCGTCATCGAGACAAGGACCCGGCAGGTACGACTGCTCGGGATCACGGCACGCCCCACGGGCGAGTGGGCCACCCAGCTCGCCCGCAACCTCGCCGGTGAGGAGGAGGCCGGGCACCGGATCACTCATCTGATCCGGGACCGGGACGCGAAGTTCACCGCTGCCTTCGACGCAGTGTCCGGCTCGATCGGCATCAGCGTGCTCCCCACCGCGCCGCAGGCTCCTCGGATGAACTGTGAGTGCCGAAAACCTGCGCCACCTGGGCAGATGCCTTGCGGGACGCCGTCGGCTCGGTCACGCGAACGGTGCCTGTGGGCAGGTCTGGCTGGGTTGGCGTGCGATGATCTTCGCCTTGTGGGCTTGAAGCTGATCTTCCTCGTCGTCTCCCGGGCCGTGTCGGTGCTGGGCCTGTCGCGGCGGGAGACGTGGTGGAAGGACGCAGAGATCCTGATGCTGCGTCATCAGCTCGCGGTGGCCCTGCGCGCGGCCGAGGGCTCATTCGCGTTTGACGTGGCCGGACCGGGCGTGGCTGGCGCTGCTGGCGGGGACGGTGCCGGCGGAGCGTCTGGCGGCGATGCGGCTGATCGTTTCTCCCGGCACGATCTTGCGCTGGCAGCGCGACATCGTCCGCCGCCGCTGGGCACGCCGGTCGCGCCGGGGCCGGTCGGGGCGCCCGGCGACTCATCGTAGGGTGCGGTCGGCGGTGCTGCGGCTGGCCCGGGAGAACGAGTCTGCTGTACTTGATCACGGTTCTGTACCGCTCGAATACTCGATTGAGTGGCTGACCTGGGCTCTAGCTAGCAGGCGCGACATGGTGCTGGTTAGCTGGCCGGGTGCTGCTCTCAAGATCGTCTACTTGCTCGAGTGCCGTGTGCTTAGCCTGGCCGTCCTGGTGTTCCGCGGTAACTTGGCGAAGGATGCTGAACTGCTGGTGCTCCGGCATGAGAACGCGGTACTGCGGCGGCACGTTGGCCGGGTCCGATACGAGTCGGCTGACCGGGCCTGGTTCGCCGCGCTGGCGCGGCTTGTACCGCGAAGGCGCTGGGGCGAAGTCTTCCCCGTCGCGCCCGCGACGCTGCTGGCGTGGCACCGCAGGCTGATGGCGAGGAAGTACGACACGAGCAAACGGCGCAAGCCGGGACGCCCGCCGACGAGCCCGGGCATCGTGCGCCTCGTCGTCCGCCTGGCGAGAGAGAATCCGCTGTGGGGACAGCGGCGTATCCACGGCGAACTCATGAAGCTTGGCATGACAGTTGCGCCGTCCACCGTGTGGGAGATCCTGCGTGCTGCGGGCATCGATCCGGCGCCTCGCCGGTCCGGCCCGACGTGGCGGCAGTTCCTGACAGCCCAGGCTGCCGGGATCGTCGCGGTCGACTTCCTGCACGTGGACACCGTGCTGCTGAAGCGCATATACGTGCTGGTGTTCATCGAGCACGGTACCCGCCGGATGCATCTGGGCGGCGTCACCGCGCACCCGACCGGGGACTGGACGGTACAGCAGGCCCGCAACCTCGGTCTGACCCTCGGCGAGCGGTTCGAGGACATCAGGTTCCTGATTCACGATCGCGGATCGAACTTCATTGCCTCGTTCGACGCCGTCTTCCAGGCCACCGGAGCCAGGATCTTGCGCACGGCCGTCCAGGCTCCGCGGATGAACGCGATCTGCGAGCGCCTCGTCGGTACCCTGCGCCGTGAACTCCTGGACCACGTGCTGATTCTCGGGGGAGGGCCATCTGCGCGCCGTCCTGACCGAGTACCGGGCGCATTACAACGCGGCCCGGCCGCACCAGGGCATCGCCCAGCGCGTCCCCGACGGTAGACACGGCGGTGTTCACCCCCCACCGATGCCAACCTCGACAGCGGACGGATCCTCCGGAAACCCGTTCTGGGCGGCCTGATCAACGAATACACGCGCGCCGCCTGATATCCCGAAAGAACCGCATGTCACAGCACGGATTCTATTTTCGAGCGGCACAGGTTCCTGGTCGTCGGCCGGCGCGCGCGGGTCGTCGCAGGCGCGCAGCACCAACAGCCGCCCGTCCAGCGCGAACACGACGGTCCGGCAGTCCGTGTCGGCCGAGTAGGCGACGATCCCGGCAGAAGTCTCGCGTGCGCGCTCCCGCCGGACGCGCTCGGCCTCCGGTACGCCGCCAGGACCGGAGTTCCACGGCGCCGCCGGATCGGCGAGGAGCCGCTCGCGTTCTCCCGCACCGTCGGCCAGGTCCAGCCCCACAGGCAGGTGACCGGGTCATCACCGCCCCGGGTGCGCAGGAACAGCACCCGCCCGCCGTCCCGCGAGACCGTCACCGCGTGCGGAACGCCCAGCGTGAAGCGCCTCGTGTTGGCCAACTGCTGGAGGGAGTGCCATGCGGCCCTCCAGCCACACCACAGGTTAACCGGTCGCCCGCCCCGGGTCAGCATCCGCACGCGCTAAGTCCGCTCTAGGCCAGCGCTTATCCGGCTTTGCCGATCCCGTGACCAATGCCTTTGGCTTAACGCGCGGCTGCGGGTAAGTGTCCTAAAATCCTCCCTTGTGATCCCCCAGTCGCTGGGAAGCCACTACCTCTTGGTCGAGCGCATTGGCCAGGGCAGCATGGGTGTCGTATGGCAGGCTCGGGATCTTGTGACGGGGAACCTGCGCGCGGTGAAACTGCTTCACCCTGAATATGCGGCAGACCCTACCGCGGTGTCGCGCTTTGTCAGGGAGCGCACTGCCTTGGTGATGTTCCGGCACCCGAACGTGGTGACCCTCCACGACATGATCGTCGAGGGTGAGCGGCTGGGGCTGGTGATGGACCTTGTAACCGGCGCGGACCTGGCTACCCACCGGCGCCAGCACGGCGGTCGGCTGGCGGCCGGTGAAGCCAGCGAGCTGGCCGCCCAGATCTGCGACGGTCTCGCCGCCGCGCACGCGGCCGGAATAGTCCACCGCGACCTCAAGCCGGCCAACGTGCTCCTTGAGGACGGTCAGGTCCGGCTGGCCGACTTCGGCATCGCCAGGATCGCCGACGGCAACTCGATTACGGCGAGCGGTCTCGTGATGGGTACGGCAGCATATCTGGCCCCGGAGGTGATCAAGGGCCAGCAGCCGTCTCCGGCCTGCGACGTGTACGCCGTGGGCATCACGATCTGCGAACTACTGACGGGAGAACCGCCATTCACCGGCCACATCGCTGCGGTCATGCACGGGCATCTGGAGTCCGAGCCCGCCCGCCCGGACGACGTGCCCGAGCGGCTCTGGGAGCTGATCGCCGCATGCTTGAGCAAAGATCCAGCGGCCCGTCCGTCGGCCGCGAACCTGGCGCAAGCGCTGCACAACCTGGCACAATTGCCTGGCGGCAATGCTCCCTCGCCCGCAGCCGGGCCGATTCCGCCTCCGGTTGCGCCGTCCGCGGTGCCGCCTGGGCTAACGCCGGAACGAGCCCCCTATTCCGGCCTGCGCCGCCTGCTGCGTGCGGGCCGGACCCGCGTCGCGGTGGGCGTGGCAGTGCTGGCCATCGCCGTGGTCACCACAGCCCTCATAGTCGACGCGGTGACCGGGGCCGGCCACGCCGGGGCGGGCCGGGCGCCGTCAGCCAGCGCGTCCGGTCCCGGCTGGCATTGCGGACTACGGGTTCCCGCCACCTTCTACTACGGCCACCACACCGGTCAGACGATTCAGGCGTGCATCCGTATCGATCGGGGTTACCTCGAACTCAGCGGCATCCTCACCGGTACGAGAAACGCCTGGAAGGAAAGTATCATGCTGACCCTCCAGGGGCCCGGGCAGAAAAAGCAGCGCTTCTCTTCGCCAGTATGCACTACGGGTAGATGTGTCTACGAAATCTCGGCAAAACCGGCTTCAGGCACCTGGGCCGTCAGGCCGGCATGGTACCGCAACGGCAAGGACTATGAGTCGTCTGGCAGCGAGTCCCCGTTCGTCTATTACTGACCAGCGCCGAGGCACTCCCGAACCTGATCCGCTTCGGGGGCGCCGAGCTGGGTGTAAATGGTGAGCGCCCGTTGCCAGCAGCGGTCCGCCTCGCCGTCGTCGCCGACCGTCCGGTAAGCGCGGGCCAGACCGCCATGCGCCCGTGCCTCTTCGTACGCATCCCCGATCTCCCGGGCCGCGTGCAACGCCATGCTGTGGTGGGTACGCGCGTCACTTGGCCGTCCGCGGGCCAGGAACAGTTCACCAAAGCCGTTGAGCGTGTTGGCTTCACCGGAGCGGTCACCGACCTCCCGGAATAGCGTCAGCGCCTGCTGATGATGCCCGGTGGCCTGCTGATAGCGCCCCTGCCGGACGTCGAGGATGCCGAGGCCGGTCAGCGCATAGCCGCCCGCCGTCCGCTCGCCGGTCTGGCGGCACAGTTCCAGAGCCGTCTCGAAATGAGCCGCGGCCTGCTCGTGGCGACCCCGGCGGAATTCGGTGAGGCCGAGGTTGACCAGAGCGCGGGTCTCGCCGGTCCGGTCGCCGCTCTGGCGGCAAAGCACGAGGGCCGAATCGAAGTGGTCCGCGGCCTGCTCGTAGCGGCCCTGCCGTGAGTCGATCACGCCGAGGTTGAGCAGAGCGCGGGTCTCGCCGGTCCGGTCCCCGGTCTGTCGGCACAGGCAAAGGGCCGCCCGGAGCTGGTCCGTGGCCTGCTGATGCCGACCCTGCCGCCAGCCCGCCAAGCCCAGGCCGTTCAGCGCGGTAGCCTCGGCAGTGCGGTCGCCGACCGCTGCGGCGGCCTTGCGGGCGTGGGCGTGGATGGTGACAGCCTCCGGGTAGTGGCTGCCGGTGTCAAGATAGCGAAACAGGGTAGCGGCGAGGCTGGTGGCGTGGCCGGGCCAGCCGTGATCCGCGGCAAACGCGGTGACCGCCGCCAGGTTGGCGCGTTCGGCATCCAGCCAGTGACGCGCGGCGGCGGGTTCGGTTACCTGCCCAGCGGCCGTACCCGGCCCCGTATCCTGGCCTTGGTGGTGGAGCACACGGCCTCGGTGGCGGCGTTCGCCGGGATACAGGGTGCCTATGGCCGCGGCAGCGGTGTGCACGTAATGGTCAAGCAGCCTGGTCAACGCCTCCCGACGGACCGCATCAGTGGCTCCCTCGGCCGCGACTTGGCTCGCATACGCGCGTAGCAGGTCGTGCATGCTGTACCGGTCCTGCGGGACGCGCTGTACCAGATACGCACGGGCCAGCCGGTCGAGCAGGCGGCGGGCATCCGCGACCGTGCTGCCAATGAGCGCGGCGGCCGCCCAGGAGTCCAGGTCCGCACCCGGATGGAGGCCCAGCAGCGAGAACGCACGGGCGGCGTCGCCGCCGAGGTGCCGGTACGACCACGAGAACACCGCCCGCACCGCGGTACGTTGATCCCCGGCGGCGTCCAGCAGGTCCAGCCGCCGGTGCCGGTCGGCCAGTTCGCTGGCCAGCTCGGCGAGCGGTATGGCCGGTCGGCTGACGGCGAGCTCGGCCGCCACCCGCAAAGCCAGCGGCAGTCGGCAGCACCGGTCGGCCAGAGCTTCGGCCGCGTCGGGATCGGCGTCCACCCGGGCGCCAATTGTGGCTCTGAGCAGCCCGAGCGCGTCGTCGTGAGGCAGCAGGCCTAGGTCCAGGCGCTGGGCGCCGTCTCTGGCTACTAGACCGGCCAGCGCATCTCGGCTGGTCACCATGACCACGCAACCCGGGCTGCCGGGCAGCAGCGGACGGATCTGCGCCACATCGCTGGCGTTGTCCAGCACGACCAGCATCCGCTGTCCGGCCAGCAGGCTGCGGTACTGCGCGGCTCGGTCGTTCTCGTCCGCCGGGATATCGTGCTCGGGAACGTCGAGCGCGTGCAGGAACCCAGCCAGCGCATCCGCCGTCGGCACTGGCCGGCCGGGATCGTAGCCGCGCAGGTTCGCATAGAGCTGACCGTCGGGAAAGCGATCCGCCACCCGGTGTGCCCAGTGCACGGCCAGAGCGGTTTTGCCCACTCCCGCCGTGCCGCCGATCGCGGAGATCACGATGGCCTGCGGCACCTGGTCCGCACAGTGGCCCGCAGGCCGGTCCAGCAGCCGGGTCAGCGCGGCCAGCTCCTCGGTCCGGCCGACGAAATGCGCCACCGGGGCGGGAAGCTGCCGCGGCACGGCTGGGCCGGCACTGCCGCTAGCTGGCGACGTAGGCCGCGGAGCGGCAAGGAACGGATCGGCGTTCAGGATCCGCTGGTGGAGTTCACGCAGCTCCGTTCCGGGATCGGTGCCGAGCGCGTCGGCCAGCACATGGCGGGCCTGCTGGTAGGCGGCGAGCGCCTCGGCTTGGCGACCGCACCGGTACTGGGCGAGCATGAGCTGGGCGTAAAACCGCTCCCGCAGCGGATGAGCCGCGGTCAGCGTTCGCAGCTCGGCAACCAGCTCGCCATGCCGACCCAGGTGCAGGTCGGCTTCGATCTGCCACTCCAGGGCCTGGAGTCGCGCCTGATCCAGTCCCGGCACTTCGTCGCGGTGCAGCAGCTCACAGGGGATGTCGGCCAGCGGCTCGCCGCGCCACAGGCCGAGCGCCCCGGCCAGTAGGTCCGACGCCTCGGCCCAGGCGCCCGCCCGTACTGCGGCGGCACCCTCCCGGCACAGGGCGGCGAAGCGCAGCACGTCGACTTCATCATCCCCGGCCTCGATCAGGTACCCGGGATACCGCGTCACGAGCCGTGCCCCTGCATCAGGTCCCAGCACATGGCGCAATCGGGACACGTGCGATCGCAATGTAACCCTGGCACCGGCCGGAGGTGTGCCGTCCCAGACCAGCTCCGCCAGCGTTTCGGCGGCAACGATCTTGTTCGCGCGAAGCAGCAGTGCGGCGAGCAGCACCCGCTGGCGGGCCGCCGGCACGTGAACGACAGCGTCCCCGTCACGGACCAGCAATGGCCCGATGACCCCGAACCACATCGATCGTCCCCTTCGGGTGGTGCTTTCCAGACCGTACCCGGAAGCCACACGGGCGCAACGCGGACTCCACGCCCCTCAGCGAGGCTACATGAGCATGGCCAGGGAAAGCAGCATGAAGCCGCCAGCATCTCCGGGGCCGCTTATCAAGCGGTACCGCGAGGCCCGGCGGGTGACCCAGCGCGAGCTTGCGGCAGCAACTGGTATGAGCGTCGGCGCCCTGCGTGATCTGGAACAGGGCCGCACCCGGTCGCCGCGCCGGCGAATGCTGGAGGAACTGGCCGCGATGCTGGGCCTGGGCGAGACGCAGCGGAGTGAGCTGGTTCAGGCCTGGCAGCTCACCGCGCACACGACGCGGGAGCGTCCCACCCGCCGCGTGCCCGGCTTCCGCATCGACGTCCTCGGCCCGCTCGCGGCCTGGCGCGACGGGACCCAGCTTTACCTCGGCTCGGGTCGGCAGCGTGCCATGCTCGGCCTGCTGGCCCTGCACGTCGGCGCGGCGGTTCACCGGGACGGGATCATCGACACCCTGTGGGCCGAGCGACCTCCGGCCAGCGCGGTCGCCGAGGTGCAGAGCTACGTCTCCCGCCTGCGCAAGCTGTTCGGCGACGGCGAGGTGGTGGCCTCCTCGGGGGCGTGCTATCGGCTGGCCGCGGGGACCAGTCAGGTCGATCTGGCCGCCTTCCGCCTGCTGGTCGGCCAGGCAAACGGCGCGGCCGCCGGCCCGGACCCCGCGGTCGGCTGCGACTTGTACGAGCAGGCGCTCAGCCTGTGGCGCGGCGACATTCTCGCCGACGTGGACCTACTCCGCGGCCATCCGGCCGCCGTCGAGGCCACCAGCCTGCGGGACGACGCCGTACTCGGTTACGCCGAGGCGGCCGCCGCGGCCGGTACCCCCGCCCGCGCCCTGCCGCGGCTCCGTGGCCTGTGTGCCCGCGACCCCCTCAACGAACCCGCTCACGCTTGCCTCATGATTGCGCTCGGCGCCACCGGCCGGCAGGCCGCCGCCCTCCAGCTCTTCGAAGACCTGCGCCACCGCCTTGATACGGAGCTCGGCATCCGGCCGAGCCACATCCTCGCCGGGGCGCATCTGAAGGTGCTCAGGCATGGTTGGTTACCTGACGGTGACGACCGCGGGACCGAGGATCCCGCCGCCCTTGATTTCCGTGATGGCGGCCCGGGCGACCGCGGCCGTCGCCCGGGCCGAGCCTGCTCAGGGCGGCTAGACGCCCAGCCCCGCCAGCGTGATCGCGGGCGTCCCGCTATAGGTCATGCTCAGGACACTCTTGTCCCGCAGGAAGAACGAGATCGGCTCCGACGTGGGCAGGGACGTGCCGTTCAGCGTGACCGTCGTCACCGACCCGCCCTTGATCCAGGCCATGCAGTCGATGCCGTTGTATGTGGCACCGCTGTCGCCCGAATCGGGGAGGGAGAACGACGGCGGCGTGGTCAGCACCGAGTCCCCGGACACCTTCCCGGCCACCGCGAACGTGCCGCCGCCCAGGCTGGAGACACCCCACCCGCTGTACTGCGCCACCACCTGGCCGAAGCCGCCCACCTTGTTTTCCGCCTTGTGCATGACCAGGAACTCCGGGTTCCCGTTGTCGGGGCTTGCGTTTGACTCCACCACCACGTCGAACTCGACGTTGTACATCTGCGAGTAGCCGTACCCGGAAGCCCCCTCGTTTGATCCCAGGCCCACCTCGATCAGCTTGGCCACCGCCCCAGTCGCCGCACCGCCGCCGCAGTTCCCCCGGATGAACAGCCGCCCGCTGCCCTGGAAGGAGCCGTTGGCCCAGGTCATCCCCACCTGGCCCTCACCGGAGGCAGTGTGCCCGTTGCCGAGCACGTACATGTACAGGTCCCAGTCGTTGTACTCGTGGCTGGTGTTGCCGCTGGTGGTGTTCTCCGTGTCCACCACCACATGCCGGTCACAGTTGATCGTGTGGAGGATGAACCTGGATTTCTCCGTCCACAGCAGGTTGTTGTTGAACCAGAACCCGATCGACTGGCTGCGGGCGGTTGCCGGGACGGCGAAGGAAGTTTGCGGGTTTTTCGTGTAGAAATCGCGGATCATGACATCCTGCACTTGCATTCCCCAGCCGTCCCCCAGGTCTAGGCCGACCGCTGTCACGTTGTTCTCAGACGGGGCGCTTCCCTCAATGATCAGGTCCCGAATGCTGGAGGCCAGGGTCAGCGAGTTTGGCTGCGAGTTCTGCTCCTGGTTCCACGGGATCGAGCGGTGGCAGTAGATCGCGGACATGCCTGGGGTCCAACTCGATACGAGGCTGATCACCGTCGCGCCGTAAGACCCGCGCAGATCCACCGGGAACGCCGCGTACTTGCCGGTCGTGGATTCGGCGTAGACCGTGATCGTACTGCTGATGTTGAAGGTCCCCGGGCCAAGCAGGACCGTGCCCCCGGTTCCCGCGTCGTGTAGCTGGTCGATCGCGGCCTGGATGTTTGCCGTGTCATCTCCGCCGCTGGGCTGGAGCTCGACCACGGGCTGGGTGGTCGTCTGGGCGCTGGCGGGTTTGGCCCGGCCCAAGGTGCTCCCGGCCATCGCGGCCAGGCCGACCGCGCTGCCGGTCAGGATGGCGCGACGTGCTCTGTTTGGGCGCTTTTGGTCGTGCTCTAGATCATCCGGCTTTGCGGTCTTTCGTTCGGGCACCGAATCCCTCCTCGACGAGATCTGAATGAATCAAATGCCAGTAACGCGCGCAGGCGCAGCAACCGGTGGCGGCGGTGCCGGGCGGCGGTGATGCCGCTTATGCCTGGCAATCCATGCTCGGCCGGCGCGTCGGCAATTCGTTATAAAAGGGCAATACGGTAATCGGCGCACGCCATCTGGGTCGCGTACGCGGCTACCTGCGGCGGCGGCGCTAAGCTGGCCGTCATGTACTACGGGATGTCCGTACTAGGGGAATCCAGTACTTGGGAATGAGAAAGCACCATCCGTTCGGACCCTAGGTCACGGTCCTCATCCTTGCGTGCTCTCCTGCTGCCGGGCCGGCTGCGTACTACGGCTTGAACGCTGACGCCGGCATGTCCATGTCGGCCAGCGGAGCGGGTCACGCCTGGGCCTGCGGGTCGCGATCAGTGAATGGCCTGGGCAGGTGCTTTACCTTGTGGGGCTCGGAAATGCGATTCGGGGTGCCATGTGGGCAGTTAGGCAGCGACGTAGTACTCGTGGGTGAGTCCGCCGGGGATCTGTTTCCGGTGGATCCGGTGCTTGGCGAGGTTGACTGGCTCGGGCGGGCGGGTTGCTGCTTGAGCTGGGGTCAGCTGGTAACGGGGAATTTATCTTGTTATATCGCTTATCTCTCCGTACGATGATTTGTGCCGCGCAACGGGGATTTGTGCGGAGAGCAGGACAGGGGAAAGCGATGAAGGCAATGCGCAGGCGGAGGGCATTCTGCGTCGGCACGGCGGCGGCCGCGATCGGGCTCGTGGCGACCGGGACACCGGCCCAGGCGGCGACTACCAGCGTATGGCGGACCGAGTACTACAACACGGGCGCCACGGGCCAGATGAACGGCGTCGTGGCCTACAGCAAGGGCGACGGATGGGCGGTCGGGAACACCTATAAGGGCGAGAACATCGTCTACAGCCTCGACGTGCTGCACTGGAACGGCTCGAAGTGGTATTCCGTCTCGGTGCCCGGCAGCAGGGGGTACTCGGCGAACTCGATCGCGGGGCAGGACAGAGTCGACGTGTGGGTGTTCGCCGAGAACGCCGCCGGAGACTGGAAGGCGTTCCGGTTCGACGGCAGCCACTGGCACACGGTCACGATTCCCTCCGATGCCGGGATCAGTGAAGGTGTTGTGCTGGGCGCCAGCAACGTGTGGAGCGTCGGCGGCGCCTCTTGCACCGAGACGAATGGCAAGCTCACAGGCTGCACGACCCCGATCTGGCATTGGAACGGCTCGACGTGGCGGTCATACACGATCGATGCCGACATCACAGGCTTGGGCGGCACATCGCCCAGTAACCTGCGCGCGGCAGGCCTGACTGGGCAGACCTCTGCCAACGGGAACGGGACGCTCGTCGAGTACCAGTGGAGCGGCAGCAGCTGGGCCAAGAAGAGCATTCCCTCGATAAAGGTCCAGGACGCCTCGGTCGCGACGGACAGCACCAGCGACGTCTGGCTCTCCTCGTGGACCCTGGGCGCCGGCACGGTGACGGCGCTTCACTGGAACGGCAAGGTATGGAGGACCGTCAAGTCCCCCACGTCTGTGGCGGCGACGCCCAGTCTGGTCCCCGACGGCAGCGGCGGCGCATGGTTCGGCACGTTCGCTCACTGGACGGGCAAGGCGTGGGTGAATACCACTCCGCCGCCCTCGACCTGGTCCGGCGGCGCCATCTTCTCGATGGTGAAGATCCCCGGGATGTCCGGTTCCTTCTGGGGCGCGGCCCAAGTGAGCAAAGGCTCCTCGTCCACAACCCACCCCTCGGTCATGATCTACGGCCCGCTGCCGTAGCAGCCTGACAGCTGAAGGCGTCCCGCTCGGAAACTTGGGTTCGTGTTCTGAGCAGGAATTTGGCTTCGGGACCAGCAGCGCGGCTGGGACCTGTGGGGTGCCAGAAGTGTGCCTGGGCTGTGAGCTGCGGCGATAGCCAGGGCCGGCGGTAGGGCATCATGATCATCCGTGTCCTTGCGCTTGCTCTATCTCATTTTCGTCCGGCTCAGCGGCTGGCTGGTCCTGCTCGGCCGGTCGTCGGCCTCCAAGGACGCCGAGCTGCTCGTGCTGCGGCACGAGGTCGCCGTGCTGCGCCGTACCCGTGTAGTACTCCCAAAACTCGGCGATCGGTGTGACCTGGGATGATGGGTGGCCGTGCTGGTTCGCCTGATCTATCGTTCCCTGGCCGTGTTGCTGTCATGGCTTGCGCTGTCGGTCCGGTCCTCGGCGTCGGAGAACGCCGAGATCTTGATCTTGCGCAACGAGGTGGCGGTGCTGCGCCGCGGTAATCCCAGGCCGAGAATCGCCTGGGCGGACCGGGCGGTGCTCGCCGCGCTGGCCCGGATCCTGCCCAGGGCGCTGCGGGCGCACCGGATCGTCACCCGCTACACTGCTGCGCTGGCACCGGCGCATGGTCATCAAGAAGTGGACCCAGCCCAGGGCCCCGGGACGCCCGCCACTGGCCGGTGAGCTGGCCGACCTGATCGTCAAGCTGGCCAAAGACAACCCCAGCTGGGGCGTGGTCCGGATCCAGGGCGAACTGCGCCGCCTCGGCCACGGATCGGCGCCGGCACCATCCGCAAGATCCTGCGCTCCCACTGGATACCGCCCCCGGCAGCGCGAGACGACTGCTGGCGTGCCTTCCTGCGCGCCCAGGCGGCGACGATCCTGGCGGTGGACTTCTTCCACATCGACTGCGCGGTGTCGCTGACGCGGCTGTACCTGGCGTTCGTCATCGAGCACGAGACACGGCACGTGCACCTGCTGGGCATCACCCGGTTCCCGACCGCGGCATGGGCCACCCAGTTGGCGCGCGAGCTCACCGCCGACCTTGCTGAGGCCGGGCGCGGGTTCGCTCACCTGATACGGGACCGGGATTCCAGGTTCACGGCCGCGTTTGACGCGGTGTTTACCGGCTGCGGGATCGAGGTGGCGGCGACCGCGCCGCAGGCGCCGCGTATGAATTCGATCGCTGAGAGGTTCGTGCGGACGGCACGGGCCGGGTGCACCGACCGGATGCTCATCGCCGGTGAACGACACGCGCGCGTCGTCATGGCCGAGTACATCGGGCACTACTACAGCGGACGCAGCCACCAAGGACGCGGACTGGGCCTGCGCGCCCCCGACGACCCACCCAGCGTAGTCCCGTTCCCGGTACCGCCTCACCGGATCCGTCGGCGACAGCTCCTCGGCGGGCTGATCAACGAGTACCAGCCCGCCGCGTAAGCAGCCAGGTCAGACCCTGCAGCCTAATTTTTCAGAGGTACTACAGGGTGGCCGGGTGGACGCGCGCGCAGATGGGCGACGCGATGTTGCATGCTTTGGCCCACGACGTTGACGGCGGACCCTCGGACCCCGAAGCGATATCGACGCAGGTCCGCGATACCACTATGTACTACCGGGTACTCGCTGCACACGAGCAGCGGCTCGCATCGGACCTGATGGCAGAGAATTTTCCAGCACGCACAGGACTGGCCGCAGTGCAGCGGGGTCAGGCGGGCGCTTCGACTGGCAGGCCCAGCGCGTGTGCCGAGTCGCGCAGTCGCTTGTCGTAGCAGACGAACGCGGTGAGTTCGGCGCGCAGTTCGTGGGCAGTGGCCAGGTGGATAGCGTCCAGGCTGCGGAGCGTGCGGTCTCCGATGACCTCGGCGGCAGATGCGATGTCGTCCATGCTGACCAGCGAGACAGCGCACAGCACGACGTTAGCCCGGCTCATCCGCTGCGGCGCGGACCTGGCCACGCTGCGCAACATTTCGATCCGCAGGAGCCTGGAGGAAACGCGTGGAACCCCGGCGCGCTCCGCGATCCACAGCTCCAGCCCTGCCGTCTCGGCCTCGGGCATTACGAGCTTGAGTGCCGCCGAGGTGTCGAGGTAGATCATCAGTAGCGCTCATCGTCACGCATCTCGGCGAGGGCCGCGCTGAGCGAAACGCCCTCCTCGGGCGCACCCCGCGCCGGGGTCGGAGGAATCGGCCCCGCATTGGCTGCAGGGACCGCCCTGCCCTGCGCGATCAGGCGGTCGAGGAGCGGCGCTCCGGTAGTCGGGACGGCCGGGGACAGGCGTGCGACCGGCCGCCCGTGCTCACTGATCTCAAGCGACTCGCCGGCCTTGATCCGGTCGAGCACCTTCGCGGTCTGCCGGTTCAGCTCGCTCACGGTTACCGAGTCCATAATCTAATAGTACTACATGGTACTAACTCAAGGTGCGCGCTGACCTCGGTTGGCCGGTGAGTGCCGAAAACCTGCGCCACCTGGTCAGATACCTCGCGGGACGCTGTCCCGCACGGAAACTCGGTTTCGTGTCCCGCTCGGAAACTCGGTCTCGTGCCGTGAGCTGGGGTTTTGCTGCGGGATTGGTAGCGTGGCTGGGACCTGTAGTCCTGTGGGTGCCGACAATTTTGTCACTGCCGCTGACCTGGTGTTCTCCTGCTGGACCATGGAGGGCGAAGTTCGGTGTCCGGCTGCGCGGGAGTCCGGTGATCCGGCGCTGTCAGTACCTGTGTTGCTGCGATTCGCTTACCTGGTGGTGCTCTGGGTGTTCGGCTGGCTCGCCTTGCTGGGCCGCTCCGACCACGCCAAGGACACCGAGATCCTCATCTGGCGTCATCAGGTTGCCGTGCTCCAGCGGCAGGTCAAGACTCCGCGGCTGTCCTGGGCCGACCGGGCGGTCCTGGCCGCGCTGGCCCGGTTGCTGCCCCGCCGCCAGCTCGGCAAGATGCGCCTGATCGTCTCCCCGCGCACCCTGCTGCGGTGGCACGCTCACCTGGTCCGGCGGCACTGGACCTATCCGCGCCGTGCTCGCGGGCGGCCCGGGACCGCCGAACCGGTGCGGGCGCTGGTACTGGAGATAGCCAGGGACAACCCGGGCGGCGCACCCGGATGTCCTAATGTCAGCGGTTACATGCCCCCACTGCCGCGCGGACACTAGATAGGGATGTAACCGCTGTCAATAGGTCACTTCGGGTGTCGTTCTCGCCGGATTCAAGCCTGGCGCGACGCAGGCTGCTCACCGGCACAGAGGTCTTCACCTCACGACCGGATCAGCACCCGCGCCTAGGAGTACGGGCTCGCGCAGCGTGGCACCGGCATTGAGTCGGCGGTCCCGGGAGCGTGCCGCCGCAGCGGTGCCGCAGGCCGGATTCAGCCGCCTACCGCCGCAGGGCAGTTCCCTGCGACCTGGGTTAAAAGCCGACGGCTACCTGCACGTACTGCGCGTCGGTGCTGTTGAAATCGGAGGACTGGCCGTTGTAATCGTCGTAGGCGAAGCCGTACTGCAGGCCGTTGACGGCGACGGAGTGCCAGAACGCGGAGTAGTAGTTGCACGGGGCGTTCTGGTAGAAGTCAGACGGCGTGTCCTGTACCGTCGTCGAGAACTGTGCCACGCAGCGGTTCAGGCCCGCGCACAGGCTCGGGTCAACGCTGAGATTCGGGCTGCCTCCGCCCTCGCACCCGAAGACCTCCTGC
>Ga0210390_10001369_pt1 | contig 23570 bp, 15 predicted proteins | sample IncBWH11OmetaG_FD_161050 | JGI IMG/M metagenome (GOLD analysis project Ga0210390, IMG submission 161050) | Forest soil microbial communities from Barre Woods Harvard Forest LTER site, Petersham, Massachusetts, United States - Inc-BW-H-11-O ... | reverse complement strand
ATCGACGTGAATGAAAAGGCGCGTGAGATGCGAGTGAAGGGCCAGACGTTCAAGGAAGGCGACTGGATCTCGCTCGATGGCACCACCGGCCGTGTGATCAAGGGCAAGTTGGGCACGCTCGATCCGTCGCCCGATGATCCTGAGCTGCAGACGTTTATGCAGTGGGCCGATCCTTTTCGCAAGATGAAGGTTCGCGCCAACGCGGACATTCCCCGCGACGCCATTCAGGCGCGGGCGTTTGGAGCGGAAGGCATCGGGCTGTGTCGCACCGAGCATATGTTCTTCGGCGAAGACAAAATTCGGCACATGCGCGCCATGATTCTGGCGGACAACGAAAAGGACCGGCGGGTGGCGCTCAAGAAACTGCTGCCGCTGCAGCGCAAGGATTTTGACGGCGTCTTCAAGGCCATGGACGGCTTGCCGGTAACGATCCGCACGCTGGATCCGCCACTGCACGAGTTCCTGCCGCGTCGCGAAGACTTAATGGTGGAAATTGCCACGCTTCCGTACGCGGATGCAAAAGAGAAAAAGGAACTGGTGAAACGCTACTCCGATTACGGAGCGAAAAGCGTCGGTGATCTGAAAAAACTTTTGCCCGCGCTGCTGGCCCGGGTCGAACAGTTGCATGAGTTTAATCCCATGCTCGGCCATCGCGGCTGCCGACTTGGTATCACATATCCAGAAATTACTGAGATGCAGGCGCGCGCAATTTTCGAGGCTGCCGTCGATTGCACCAAGAAAGGAATCAAGGTGCTTCCCGAGGTTATGATTCCGCTGGTCGCCACGGTGAAAGAAATGGCGAATCAGGGCACGATCGTGCGGCGCGTCGCCGAGGAAGTATTCAAAGAAAAGGGAATGAAGGTCGAGTACATGGTGGGGACGATGATCGAGTTGCCGCGCGCAGCGCTGGTGGCAGACGAGATCGCCAAAGAGGCAGAGTTCTTCTCATTCGGCACCAACGACCTGACGCAAACCACGTTCGGATTCTCGCGCGATGACGTGAATAAAGTACTGCCGACATATCTGGCGGAGGGAATCCTGAAGCAGGATCCATTTGCTGCGCTCGATCAGGAGGGCGTGGGACAGCTGGTGAAGATGGCGACCGAGCGCGGGCGCAAGACGCGGCCGACATTGAAGGTCGGAATCTGCGGGGAGCATGGCGGCGAGCCCTCGTCGGTGGAATTCTGCTATCGCACTGGATTGAACTACGTGTCCTGCTCGCCTTTTCGCGTGCTGACAGCGCGGCTGGCGGCGGCGCAGGCCGCGGCGGCTGAAACGCTGAAGGTCGAAGGCGGACGGACGAAATAAAGCGTTAACCACGGAGGGCCCAGGGGTTCACAGAGTACTGACGCTCTGTGTTTCCTTCTGTGTTTTATTGCACCTTCTGCAGGCGGGCGATCAACTTTTGCGGAAGGCTCTCTTCCGATTCCGACCACAGACGGCGCGAGGTAGCGCGTGTATTCATTTCCGCCTTCTTCGTGAACTCGACCAGCTTGGCCACGTTGTCGCGAATCTTGGCTTGAGTTTCTTCGGTGAGCGCAACGCTTTCCTGCACGAATAACGAGTCGAGGCCGAAGTCGATTTCAATATGGCCAGTCTCCTGGTAAGTTCCGTCGTCGAATTCCTCGCCTTGCACAATGAACTTGACCAGGCTGGGGATGAGCAGCCACTGCTGGCCTTTCTCGTCGGGCGTCCAGAGGTCCCAATAGGCGTCGAAGATGTAGGCGTAGTCATCGTGAACAAGGTCGGCGGCAACCACGACCGCTTCTTCCGGCGTAATGCCAGGCGAGAAGCGACGTTCCAGCACACTGGCTTCATTCCAGGAGACGGGCTGCACGGCACCGTAAGTGACTCCGGGACGCTGCACCGAAAACGGGAACTGCTGCAACACGGCGAAGAGGTGAGGCAGCATCGCCGGTCCGGAGAAATCGGGAAACCACAGGCTCAGATATAGAGGATCAGGCATACCGTTTGGTCGGAGGCTACACGGCCTCGACACAGATTGTAACTGCGGCACCCGGAGTGTGCATCGCGTATTGACAGCGAATCGTTGGTTGGCTTGAAGATTATCGCGAACTGAGGGGAAGCCATCTGAGATGGTCGCCAGGGGTTGCGGCGAGATTGACCGATTGACTGGGAACTTTGACAGTGAGTTCCGACGGCTGCTACCATCAAGTGTCCATAAGCAATCCAGCCTCAGAATCGTCCCCGTCGTCTAGCCTGGCCTAGGACATCGCCCTTTCACGGCGGTAACACGGGTTCAAATCCCGTCGGGGACGCCAACCTTATCAACCACTTGCAAATCCCCTCCAGAATTTTGTAGGTCCGTTACGGTCCGATAAGCCTCGGTGCTTGTTTTTTCATCGTTTTTGTCGAGCAGCAAGCTCACAACTCGGCTCTGCGCGTCTCGCTTCGTTTGCGTGATTGCTTGCGCGTAAACGTTCAGAGTGACCGAGATGTTTGCGTGCCGCATTAGCTCTTGCACAACCTTCACGTCCTCGCCGTTCCCCTTGAGGAGCGTCGCGTACGTATGCCGGAACGTGTGCCAACCGAAGTGGCCTACGATTCCGATTTCCTTGGCCGCCGGTTCCAAGTGCGCCTTGTAGAGCGACCCTGGCCAGTACGGCAGTTTGCCTTTGCTGTGAGGGCTGGCGAACACCCAGTCCTCGTCGATTGGGTATGGACTCTGCAGTCGCCAGTTCCACAGGACCTTTGACAGTCGCAAGTCGAGCGGAACAGGTTTCCGAGAGGCCTCCGTTTTGCAGTCACCCACGTGTTGCATGACGATTGAGCGGATGACATGGATCTCCATCTTCTGAAAATCGATGTCTTTCCACTTGAGGCCTAACAACTCCCCAACCCGAAGGCCCGTGAACACGGCGAGGAGTACCATCGTGCGCGTGGGCTCCTTCAGGATGCGAAGCAGTGCCGCAATCTGCCCGATGGAAAGCACAATGGGCATCCTGGTCCGCTTGGCACTTTGACGCACCATGCGTATGGGATTCACATCAAGCCATTCCCATCTGACAGCGTGATTGAAAACCGCGCTCATGATGTTTCGAGCTTTGGCTTTGCTTCCGTTCGCATACTTGAGCGAACGAAGCCACTGCTCCACCGCGACTGCTTTGACCTCGGTTACGTGATAGCTTCCCCACCTGGGCAAAATCCACTTTCGGAAATAGCCTACGTAGGTCACCTGCGTCTTCCGCGTTTTGGTGCAGTCCGGCCCCAGCTCTTTTTCCCGGTAGTGCTCTACAAGCGTTTGAACACTGATCGGGGTCAAGCTGGTTCGCGGATTCTCAGCGTTGATGTCTGCCCGAAGTGCGGCGACGGCTTTCTGAGCCGCCGTCTCGTTCGGATATTGTTCGAGCGATCCAACCATTAGATTGCGTCGCGTCCGACTGCCATCCGCCTGGAGTTCATACCATCGGTACTCCCAAGCCTTCCGGCCACCGGCACGCTTCACGATCTGAAGGCTGCCTTGCTGAAATCTCGTCCGTCTCATCACGATCCTCCGTGGTTAGGGACGGTACGGATAGCTGGCTAACTTTAACCTCAAATGCACCCACGCGTCGAGATCGGATGTGCGAAAGCGCCACAATTTTCCGATCCGCATGGCGCGTATCTCGCCCTTGCGGGCGAGTCGTTGAAGTGTTTTCGGGTGGATCTGCAGCAAGGCTGCCGCCTCGCGCGAATCGACTAACCTCTCGAAATGAGGGAACGGCTGGCTGACTGGCGTTGCTTCGTGCATCTCGCTCATAAAGTCTCCTGCAGCGAGAGTCGAGATCGGGCTGAAATCACCGCGTCGTCTGAAGGTCGGCTTTGGCGTCCGACTTCGTCCGACAGATTTCGAGCCCATTCACTACTCGGCTGGCGTTAGTCTTCGCGTCATGGGCGAACGAGAACATTATTCGTATAGAAACCGTACAAGACGCATTTGTTGCTTCCGATCAAAGAATCTTTTTTCTTTTTGACTTCGAACAAACTTCTCAACAATTGCTTAAAGTGCCTAAAGCGCCTAAAAGTACTTTTAGGTAAGTTTGGGGAATCCACGGGAACATTGCAACGGCCGCACTCAACCACCCCCTCCTTGGCGAGGCGGTTCCATCGATCGGTCGCGAGATTTTCCCTTCTATCTATAAAAGGAACCTGCGGGAGGGAAAAGGTATCGAAAATATTTTCGAACGCGGTCGAACGTTCTCTTGGGAGCGTAGGACCAGACCCAGCAGTAGCTCCGAGCCGTCTGCGACCATATAATTCAGCAGTTCATGCCTTTGGCATCGCCTAACACGAAAAGGGAAAGTCTCCCGGACGTAATGACGTTCCGAAAAACCTGGCGCGCCTATCAATCACGTCTATTGAGTCACCTTGACGGCTACTTGCAAAACCGACGGTTGCATTTGGTAGCAGCGCCGGGATCGGGCAAGACAGTTCTGGGTCTCGAAGTGATAAAGCGGGTGAATCAGCCCACCTTGGTGCTGGCACCGACGATCACTATCCGCGACCAGTGGGTTGATCGTCTTGTCGATCTTTTCCTGCCTCCGGGCAGCGGCAGACCCGCGTGGGTTTCTACGGAACTGAGGAGTCCTGCGTTTCTGACAGTTGCGACCTATCAAGCATTGCACGCGCTCTGCTCGGGCGAACCGGAGGAGCAAGCGCAGCCTATTGAAGCCGAGGAGAACGGTGACTCTAACAAACACCTGTTCGAGCCGCTGAACAACGGCACCGATGCTAGCCACGGCGCTCAAGAGCACATCCCGCTTCCCGAGGCGTTCACCGAAGCAAAGTTCGGAGCCCTTGTCCTCGACGAGGCACACCATCTCCGCGCCGAGTGGTGGAAAACGTTGACCTCAGTGGCGGCGCAACTCGACAAGCCAACGATAATTGCCCTGACGGCAACGCCGCCCTACGATGTTTCTCCGTTCGAGTGGCAGCGATACGAAGAGCTTTGCGGACCAGTCGATGCGGAGGTTTCGGTCCCTGAATTAGTGCTCGAAGGCGACCTCTGTCCGCATCAGGATTACGTCTACTTCAGTACGCCTACCGAGAAAGAGCAGAAGGTGATCTCGGATTTCCGCACTGCCGTGGACTCGTTTGTTGAGCGGCTCCGGTCAAACGAGGGATTCAAAGGTGCGATCCTTGCCCACCCGTGGATTGCGACGCCCGACAAACACACGGAAGATATTCTTGAAGACCCTGAATATCTCTCCAGTATGGTCGTCTTTCTGCACGCCGCTGGACAGGAAGTCCCACACGCTGTATTGAAAACGCTGGGCTTGTCTCACAAACAAGTTCCTGCGCTAGAACTCGAATGGCTGGAGGTTATGCTCTCGCATTGCTTGTACTCCGATGTCAAGAGTTTCCAACCGAGCGAACAGATTCTCAAGTTGCTCCGGCGTGAGCTGCTGGAGATCGGCGCGATTGAACGGCGAAGGGTAAAGCTCCGCGATCCCTCAGACCATCTAAAGCTGCTAACCACATCGATCACCAAATTGAAATCTATTGAGGAGATCGTGCGGCTTGAATCGGGCAGTCAGTGCACCGAATTGCGGTGCGTCATTCTCACTGACTTTATTCGTAAGGCAGAGATGCCAAAATCCACGGACGAGCTTGCAGTCTGCGAAGACATTGGCATCGTTCCGATATTTGAATATCTGCGCCGCGCCGCCTTGTCGGATATTCGGCTGGGTGTTTTAAGCGGGTCGCTGGTAATCATTCCCAGCAGCGCGGAGCCACTCCTTAGGCAGGCTGCGACAGCATTGGGAATTGAACCGCGAGACCTCTCGATCTCTCCGCTAAGCCACGATCCGGGTTATTCGAGCGTCGAAATACGCGGACAATACTATCGCGGCTCAGTTCGCTTGATCACATCGGTTTTCGAGCAGGGCGGAATAACCGTGCTAGTCGGAACGAAATCCTTGCTGGGGGAAGGCTGGGACGCGCCATGCATCAACACGCTGGTACTTGCCAGCTTTGTCGGCTCCTTTGTTCTCTCGAACCAGATGAGGGGGCGCTCGATCCGAGTGGACTCAGCTCAGCCACAGAAAACAGCCAATATCTGGCATCTCGTTTGTGTCGAGCCGGGTTTATTTGGTCCAGGTGACGACTATGAACTTCTGGTTCGGCGCTGCTCCGCATTCGCCGGTGTGAATTCTGCCGCGCCAGTGATCGAGAACGGAACCGAGCGATTGGGATTCGGACATCCGCCATTCAGCCGCGATCAGATCGCACAGATCAATACCCAGACTTGCAAGCGTGCTCTCGACCGCGCAGGCCTTCGCCAGCAGTGGCAGGATGCGCTGGGTGCAGGTTCCATCAAGCAGATGACGGACGGCCTGAAGGCACCGGACGAGTCGCTGCCTCGCGGGTTCGTTCTCACAAACACAATTGCGGCGCTTCTGATCCAAGCTGCTTATATTATCGTCGCGATCCTCGAATATTTCGGACGGATGCTAGGTCGAGTTCGGACCACTCAGGACTTTTGGACCTTCGCCGCATTGTTGCTGGGAATTGCTGCAATTGTGAGTTTGCCTTGGAGCCTGATTGCGTTGTGGCGCTTCATTCGTCACGGCACTCCCGAGCGAAGCATCAAGCAGATCGGGCGTGCGGTTCTCGAAGCCCTGGAGTACGAGGGCTCCATTGACCAGCACGCCGGCGTGTTTCGAGTCTATGCCGATAGGAATGGCGACGGGACCGTCTTCTGCTGGATAGGGGGCGGCACAGGCAAGGAACAGGCAACATTTCTTCGTGCTTTACGAGAGATACTGAGCCCAATTGACAACCCACGATACGTGCTCGCACGACGCAAGATTTGGAGGGTTTTCCGAGAGGACTATTTCGCGGTTCCAGATGCATTGGCGCGGAAGAAGGAAGTTGCTGAGGTATTCACACAACGCTGGAAACGCCTCGTGGGACCGGTTGAACTTGTATACACGCGCACTCCTGAAGGCCGCAAGTTGCTGCTCCGTGCTCGCAATCACTCACTCTCCGGAGATTTTCAGAAACGTGCGGAGAGAGTGAGTTCCTGGAAGTAACTCTGAAAAATGTCGTCTCCCCACGGCGCTAAGCATAGCCGGGGTGCGGCTCGTGTCAAGGCTCACGACCGCTTCGCGGCGCACAAGACGCGGCCTTGACACAATCCTTACGCCCGGCCCATCCTCCGCCATGTGGGGAATGTGCAAGTGTGGCTCTCCGCGAGACCTCAAAGCCCGAGACCAAGACCGGGGCCACCAAGGTCATGTTCCACGCCGACACGGGGAGTCTTTTCCGGTTCCGGTGTGTGAGTTGGAACGGAAGAATGCTGCTCTCCGATCTGCTGGCCAGCTTGCCGGTTCACCCCAGTCATCAAGTCAACACGGTGGCCCTTTTCCGGATCGTATGCGGATAGCTGTTTTCGCGCCAGTTCAATCGCAGACTGCCGCATCGTGGATACGCCGACGGATTCACGAAGTTGCTCGCGGTCGCTGGTGACAACAGCGATCTCGCTCCGGCCGCGGCTCGCGGCGACATAGAACAATTCCTTTTTCATGGCGTCTGCCGAGATGATCACGGTATCTACGGTTTTGCCCTGGCTTCGATGGGCGGTGACCGCATATCCGTGGGTGTAGTCGTGATAGTTCGCAGGGAGCGTTCTTCCGTCTTCGAGGCGAATGGCACCACTTTCTAGGGAACTCACTTTGACCAACTCTCCGTTGGTCGCCCGGAGTTCCGGCCCTCGACGGTTTGCTGTAAGCATGAGGCTGTCGCCAGGGGCAACCTCAATGGGCTGACGCTCATAAACCGAAAATGCCCGTGTTTGTTTCGGCGAGATGTTCACCTCTTCACCGGTTTCTTTTCGCGCAACCAGAGATTCAGGCTCAACACGCACGACTTCCAGAGACTCATGGCGTTTTGCTAGTTTTGTGTCTCTGTGGAATTGCAGAACCTGCCCCTCTTGGTAGTTGGACAGTTCTTGTTTCTGCGCTGCCGTCCACTGGAGCGAGACGTACCGATCAAAAGAATGGCTGACTCCCAATTCGCCGCGATCCTTCCGATCGTGGCGAATCGCGTCGGTGAGTTGGGAAATCTCAGCATGAGTGCCGGCAACTACAAGCGTATCGCGCCCTTCGGCTCGGAACTCGCGATGCAACTCCGCCACTATCTGGCCTCGGTCGAAGACGGGTACCTCGCGAATGGCACCGAGTTTTTCCAATTGTACGAACCCTTCCTCTGGTGAATGCCTCATGGTCTTTACGGCCTCGCGATAGACAGAGTTCGTCTGCCGCTGTACTTCAGTAAGGGAAATACTCTTCAGGCCAGACTCCCGTTCCAAGATACGCAAAGCATCCGAGGCTTCTACGCTGGGGATTTGCCCAGTGTCACCGGAAAAGACAATTCTGGTTCCCTGATTCTCTGCGAGATGCAGCAAGCTTTGCATTTGCCGGCCAGAAACCATGCCTGCTTCATCAACAATCAAGACCCTCCCTCGCAGCGCGTCCTGTGGTTCCTGGGCCTCCAGAAGTCGGGAGACAGTCATCGCGTCACGGAAGCCAACTTTTTCCAGTTCGTCCACCGCACTTCGGGTGGGAGCCACCACGAGAACTTCGTGTCCGGCCTCTCTGAGGCCACGGTCAATTTCACGCAGTGTGGCTGTCTTGCCAGTGCCAGCAGCGCCTCGGACATTGATTGCCAGATCGCGAGAATCGAGCACTACCTCGACGGCGCGCCTCTGCTCGGGACGCAGCTTGTCCGAAGGCTCAAAGTCACAGCCTTTGCTGAGGCGGTCGTAGCGGTCTGTCCCTTGGTTAACTACCGCGATCATGTCGCGTTCGCGTTGGAGGCTCGCGTGTGTCGCAATTTCATCCCCAGCAGAGATGAGAGTCCCTTTCGCACGTTCAAGGGAGAGAGAGCCCTGAAGGTCGCTCAGTTCGACCTTGCCGCGTCCGTGACGAAGCGCCTCGGTTAGAACCTCATGTTCTCTGGCGACTGAGAGACGCTCGAAGATGTGCTCCTGAGAGTATGCAAGCGAAGCCTCATGCACACCGCGATTGATTTGGGGCGATTGGGATTTTGTCTGAGCCTCGTTCAAACAATCCTGAAGCGCTTGTCTCTCATCCAGGGTCATTCGTTCTTGCTGAAGGTTACGGACTCGCTCGGTCGATATCTCCTGAAGCTTGTCAGCCCGCGTTTCCCGGACGAGCACGGCAGTCTCGTTGTCTGTTGGCGCGCGGCCACGTGAATTGGTGAACGACTGAATGGCCGCATCGCGCTGGGCACTGCGTTGGCTGTACTTATCGAGGAGATCCTGGGAGAATCCTTCGATCTCAAATCCCTTGTCACGACCACGAACATCGCGACGGTTTTCAATCTCGTAACCAAGAGCGCGCACTTCGCGAGCCAGGGCATTACGATAGACCTCTGTCAGATAGCTGCGACGCTCGTACAGACCGGAAGCCTGTAGCGCCTTCCAACGTCCTTCAGTCCCATCGTAGGTGAGATTGGCAGCGACGGCATGAGTGTGGAGCTGAGGATCTAGCTGACGACTCGTGTCGTGAGTGTAGGAAGCTACGATCCAGTTTCCGGTGGCTCGATTTTCGTTCAGGCCGGCGAGGCGAACCCTGGTGGCCGAGTATTTCTCTGCTTCTTCCAATGCCTCGCGAACGGCGGTTCCGTGCGCGACGACCAGTCTCTCATCACCACCAACAATGGCCATTACAGAGACGGACTTCGGCGCTGAAAATGTCATATCATAGAGAGAACGTGCCTTACTTTGCTCCTCACCATTGCTGGCGATGCGATCTGCCCCGTGACGTTGCCGGAGGAATTCTCCCGTTTGTGGGTCGAGACCTTGTCGTACCGCCTCAAAATCCTCGGGCGTAACCTCTCCTTTAAGGCCAAGCAGTTCAGCGCCGCGCCCATGCCACTTGCCTTCGACAGTCCGACTCTGGTCGTAATAATCGCTTTGCCGGAGATGGCGCTGAGCGTAGCCCTCACCGCCGGTCATGGCACGAATCGTTAGCACAGGCAGACGCTAGCTCTGTTCGAAGTTTGGGATCAAGGGAGTTGCTGCCGTGGTTGTGCCTCCCACCTCCAAACAGCTGCCATTTCGTGGTGAGGGTGCTAAGTCAGTGACAGATAAGGGCGCGGAGGACAGTGAGTAACTTGAGTGACAGAACAGCTTGTTAATGCTGGATTCCCGCTAAAAGCAATGCTATACTGAGCTTCGAAAATGACGATACAGGCTAAATCCATGATGAGACGGCGCGTCAATCGCGCTTGGCCCTCGGGATTGGTCTGATCATTCGCTAGATTTCCAAGTTCAGATTCGATTTCCGAGGCTCCGACAAAAGTCGGGGCCTTTTGCTTTTTACGGATGCTCTTTTGGCCGGTAGCCAAGCTGGAAAGGCACGTGACTGTTACTCACGCCATCCGCAGGTTCGAATCCTGCCCGGCCAGCCAATTTCGAGGGAATAAAACGGCTCGCTAGTTCAGTAGGAAGAACGCGGCTCTCATAAAGCCGTCGCGGATGGTTCGAATCCATCGCGAGCCACCAGTGGAGGGGCCTCCGGCGAGGGGCAGTGGCTTATACCCACTTCGGCGCCAGATCAGCGCGGCCAGACAGGTTCGACTCCTGTACCCTCTACCAAATTTTCGCGCCGGTAGTTCAACGGACCAGAATAGTTGGCCTACACCCAACAGATGCGGGTTCAACTCCCGAACGGCGCACCAGGCAGGATTAGCTCGAAGGTCGAGCCCGCGGTCGATAACCGCGAGGTGTTGGTTCGATTCCAACATCCTGCACCACTTTGATGTTGAACATGGGTGACTGGCAGAGATGGCTGATGCACTCGCCTCTTAAGCGAGACCAGGCTGGTTCGATTCCAGCGTCACCCACCAGAATTTGCGGAGATTAGTTCGCGGGATTGGCAGATATGGATATGCACTCGCCTTTTAAGCGAGACGAAGTGGGTTCGATTCCCACATCCCGCACCAGAGCTATTTAGCAACGAGGCGGCATAGCATAACGGAACAATGCGCCGAGCTTCTACCTCGGACGATGAGAGTTCAAATCTCTCTGCCGCTTCCAATATGGGGATGTGGTCCAACGGATGAGGGCGCAAGGCTACGAACCTTGAGATCAGAGTTCAATTCTCTGCATCCCCTCCACATTAGTTAGGCTCGCGTGGTCTAAGGCATGATGACGCTTCGGTCCTAACGAAGAGATCCGGGTTGGATTCCCGGCGCGAGTTCCAGATGGGTGGGTAGTGTAACAGAACAACACGGCAGCGTCCGAAGCTGCAAATCCGGGTTTGACTCCCGGCCCGCCCACCAGGCTACGTTGTACTAACAAGTTTCAGTCTAGGATCCAGCAGCAGCGTCGAAATCAGAAGTGGTCTTAGACTAGGCTTTCCAGACCTTGCTGAGTTCCACTCTATGGGCCCCCTCGAGGCCGAAAAAACCGCTCGCCGCCGCTACCATTTGGCAGTTTTCCATCCCTTCCTGCGAGAGGAGATCAATGAATGGCTCGACGACAAAATTCTCCTTGTCTGCCACGCTTGCGCCCTCAATCTCAGCAGGAAAATCGATCAGTAGCAGTCCAGGGAAGTGTGACTCCGGAAAACGCATTAAAGTTAGTAGGGCGTAGTGATAAGCGAGCAGGAAGTAGAGGGTTAGCGTTCCACCGAGTTTATTCTGCCAGTCGGATTTTCCGACCCTTATGCGTAGAGTTTTTTCCTGTAGTTGCACGGAAACGTCGCCGACAAGCCAGGCATCCTTATTTGCTTCGTTGAGTTTGTTGAGATACGTGTTCATTCCGTCTGCGAGCCGATCACCTAGAGTCGCATAGTCGACCGTACTCGCTATTTCCGTGACGCTTCCACTTAGCTTGTCAATTTCAGCCTGAATATCCTGAATCGTCTTGGCAAGAATTTCCCGTCGATCCAAGGCTGCCTTTACGCGCTGAAGTTGTCTTCTCTTTTCCTGTAATCGTCCTATGGACATGTTAGTAATCGCCAACTCCGGTGGGAGAATTGCTGCGGCGGCGGTTCGCACTGGTCTTAGGAGTTCCTGCGTGCCATTAATCTTCTCCCTTAAGAGCGTCTGGTGTTCCTGTAGACCCGCGGTCTCGGCCTCAAGGCGATTCAGCAGTTCATTCAGTTCAGTTATTTCTGACCGGATTTGTTCTAGCTCGAACTCGATGCGATTCACGCCGGAGGCAGTAGCACGGGCGTCTAGCGGTTGCTTGCAAACGTAGCAGCGCCCTTGTTCCTCATGTGCTGCAGAGATTTCTTGGTCACAGGCCGGGCAGTGTGTAACCTTCAGGTCAGCAAAGACGTTTCCTGCGCTGATTGATCGTTCAAGCCGCTCCACCTCGTGGCCAAGGATTTCACGGTACTCTCGAAGATGTGCTTGCCGATTCCTGGCCTTTTTCAGAGTATTCGCGTTGTCCTCCATCTCACTTTGGAGCTTTACTAATGTCTGGGTCAGACCTTCAACTGCGTCTGGTAGAGGCGCCGACTTTGTGGATGCGGCAGCCCTGAGATTGGACAGCAGTGCATCGCGTTCTCCAGCGAGTTTCTGTTCTTCCGCCAGAAACCTTCTATCGGCATCGGCAATCGATTGTGGGGTTAGGGCGACCGACAATTCATCGGCTTGCATTAGCTCGCGTGATATTTCCTGAAGCGTGCTAATGAAGTTGTCCCTCTGCGCTTGAAGAGTCGCAAGCTGATTCTGCTTCGCAATCAGCGATTCGAAATCCGTCGAGAAGACTCTGTTGCCAACGCCAAGGAATTGGAGAAGCGACGCGTGTTGTTCGGATGCTGGCTGCTTATCCGCTAGATCGCTCCACATGTTCTGCCGACGGTAGACGTGGCGCACCAAACTCCGCCAGCCGAGTTGCGGCCATGCGCGATCGCCATAAAGACTGCCTTGCGGATAGTGGAATGGCCGAATCTCCAGTCGCTCCAGCAGAAAAGAACGATAGTCATCCAGCGAGAGCGGACGGTTGCCCAGAAACACCTTTGTCACTGCCCCCTTCTCCTTCCACCTTCGCTCGATACCGAACTCCTCACCAGCTATAAGAGCCCTCATGCGAGCTACATCGAACTTTAGAAAAATATCATCGGTCTCACGGTGCTCGGGGGATGGGTCGTCGCCCAGAAGAAAGTCAATCGTCTCCATCCATTTTGTCTTGCCGGTATTCGGGGGGCCAACTAGGACATTCATGCCCAAGCGAAATTCGACATTCTCCCTGCTCGAATCCCCTCCTTCGCGCTCAACTTCGAGAATGGCTATGCTCTTGGGGGGCATTACCGAATGGCCTCGCCTATAGGCTTCTCAGCAACTTCTTCTTGGAAGACTTTGTACACGAGATTCTTTAGAGCTGATCCGGTCCTGTTTCCAAGTATCTTTTTTACAGACTTCATATGATTGACGATACCAATGAAGGGAGTCGCGTCGCGGAGTTCCTCGGCCAGTTCTTTGCCCTTGGTTGTCAGTGTGAACTGAAAGGCATTTTTGTTCTTGGAGACACTAATAAGCCGACGACCTTCGAGGTATGCGAGAACTTGATAGTATCGGTTGTCCCACGGTCCGTAGTGAAAGCGGACCATTCCGGATTCTCTCGCTATCTCGGCGCCGGATATCGGATGGCCAAGGTATGCGCAGACCTCATCAAAGAACTCAGGGTAGCGGACGAAGAAGTCTAACTTTGCCATCTTGGTCAATCCATCTATCCTGTTGTTTGTCCCACACAGGCGAAAAAGCAGTAAGATACGCGCTGCGTGGAGCTCGATTAGATCTTCAGAAACGACCGGAAGCGCTGCCGGACTGGCGCTAAGATTTGCTATCGATTTCACGCTTCTGCCTGTGTGAAACGATGTAAACACCGGTCGGTGATGTTGTACATGCACCCAAACAGAAATGATTTCGGGATTCTGTCAGAGGCAAGCCTGGACGTCGATATTTCTCCAAGTCGCTGCAGGCATCTCGAATGGAATTGCGTCCCGTTATCGCTCAACTCGCCGGCATCCAATTTCGCGCGCAAGGCCAGAAGAGCTGCCGATACCTCACTTTCGAGAAGGGGTCGTTCCTCAATATCAAGATACTTCGGTCGCAGGATCTCTCGGAGGTAATCAGAACGCTGCTCCAAGGCTGTCTTTACGACATCGTCTGGGAGGAACGCCCGTTTCATTTTGTTTTCCAATCTTTTTCCTGCAGCTTGGGCAGGGTGTAGCATTTGGTCGACCGCGTTTCGGAGCCATGCTACGAGTTCCTCCCGGCGAATCTTCTTTTCTTCTGGAGCTTTCCGGAACTTTGCTGTTGCTGCATCCCACGCCTTCCGTACAAGCTTCGCGTATAGCTCTTCTAGCTGATCAGACGCAAGCAGATACCCGAGACCGTTGATAGCACGATGGAGACGCTGAAGATTGCTATTCTTCTCGGAATCCAAGTCATGAGCTATCTGCCAGTATGTCTCTTGTACCCAAAAGACGACATCGTGATTATTAGGAGAACGAACGCTCGCCAGTTTCTCACCCAGCTTAGTCGCAAGTTGTACAAGTTCGCTCGCGGCTTTGATTCGTGCCTCGCAGTTTCGAGCAAGGCTCAATGGTTCAAGATCTTTGTTTATTGGTCGTGCAGTTACGATTCGAAAACAACACGCTTCCTGGCATCGGTCATTTGCGAGCGACTTCTCCACGATGCACTTGCCAACGCCTTTGCCGTCACGGGCAGCTTCTGCTTCTGTGAGTTTTGCAATCGACCATAGCTGTTCAAGCTCACTTCCTTTGACTTGAATAAACTCGACTTGGAGAGCGCCTCCCGAGTGCATTTCCAAAAGCAACATCACGTCATCGTGAGTTTCGCACCAGATTTCTTTGATTCGAGAATCGATTAGAGCATCAATGCACAGACCCGCCACGACGTGATCTTGGAAACCCAGACCCCGGCGTGCAACTTCTCCACCTTGTTCCAGCGGATCCAGATCAAATATTGACTGGGGACGCGGTATAGGTTCTGAAGGTTGATCAACCATAGCTAAGTTGGCCCACTTCCAATACTTTCTACGTTTTCGCGACACTGTACCATACTTCAGTGATTGCTATTGACGAATTCGCGGAATAATGCCACAGTGATAGCTGAGTTCTAGCAATGATACGCAAACCCCATACCGATTGCTTCCCGACACCGGCCACGTTTACGTGGCAAGGAGCGGGGGAAGGTACGTTCATGTAACGGGGGCGATCCATAGCGCGTAGTTTTTCTGAGCCTCCGATACAAATCGGGGGCTTTTGCTTTTTGCGGCGTATTTCGCGAATGCGCAGATAGGAGGCGGCGTCGTCTAACGGCCAGGATGCGGCCCTTTCAAGGCTGAGATGGGAGTTCGATTCTCCTCGCTGCTACCAACGTTATGAGTACACAAACGATTGAACTCGAAGGCTTTGAGATCGAACTTGCTTCGGAGCTTTACTGCGATCGCGGCGGCGATCACCGCGATTTGGTAGATGGTGCGCGCGCAGATCGCAGGAGACTCGGCCACAACGTCGATGATTCGGCGGTCTTGTGCGCGCGATGCATGAAAGCAATCTCGCTGAAAGCGTGATGCCGGGTCGTCTAGTGGCAGGACCCTGGACTTTGAATCCGGGTACGGGCGTTCGAATCGCTCCCCGGCAGCCAGTTCTTTGACAATTTGAAATTCCCTCTTCGTCCAATGGCAGGACGCTGCGCTCTGAACGCGGAAATCGTGGTTCGAGTCCACGGGAGGGAGCCGGAGCTATGGTCTATCGGCAGGATGGCTGACCGTCTATCAGCAGGGACGGGTTCAATTCCCGTTAGCTCCGCCATAAGTTTGCGGGAGATTCGTCCAGCGGCTAGGACACTGGCCTCCAGATCCAGTTACGAGGGTTCGAGTCCTTCATCTCCCGCCAAGAGCGAGCATGGTATAGCGGCTGGTGCCTCGGGCCTCCAACCCGATGACGCGAGTTCAACTCTCGCTGCTCGCTCCAGGCGGAAGTCGTCTAGTGGCCAAGACGCGACGTTGCCAACGTCGAGAGCGCGGGTTCGAGTCCCGCCTTCCGCTCCAGGGTTCGGTTCGAGGCGGTGTAGCCAAGACAGCAAGGCATCTGCCTGCAAAGCAGATCATCGGGAGTGCAATTCTCCCCACCGCCTCCAGATTGTCGCAAGGAAGTTTTGTGCTGGTGTAGCTCAGTGGGAAGAGCGCGGGCCTCGTAAGTCCGTGATCGGCGTTCGAATCGCCGCGCCAGCTCCGCTGGTATAGCTCAACGGGAAGAGCAGGCGCACGGTAAGCGCCCGATCGCAGTTCGAGGCAGCGTGCCAGCTCCAATGTTTTGCTGCTGTGGCCGACATACAAAGGCACCTGCCTTGTAAGCAGGTCGATGCTGGTGGGAATCCAGCCAGCAGCTCCAAATTCGATGGCGGGATTGGCCGAATGGCTTAGGCACTGGATTGTGGCTCCAGTCACGAGAGTTCGATTCTCTCATCTCGCCCCAATGGGCGGTTCGTATAAGGGGATTACCCACGGCCTGCAACCGTGAAATGCGAGTTCGAGTCTCGCACCGTCCACCAAAGTTTGGCTCGGGAACTCGACGGCAGAGTGCTGGTCTGAAAAGCCAGTGGATACGGTTCAATTCCGTGCCGAGCCACCAGGAGTTTTTGATGTCAGTTGAAAAACAGATAGAGACCTTAGAAAAGGAAATCGATTCGTTCTTCTCGCGCCTGGCTCTCCGGCACTATCCCCGTAATCTTGCTCACTGGGCGGTGCTGACGAAAGTTGCGATTGAGGTTCAGCGTGCCTCGGAGCCCGAGTATGGTGGGCCCAAGCACCGACACGTCGGAATGAATCTGAGCCGTATAGCGGGGCTACTGTTGGACGAGGTCGGATCAAGAGGCAATCAGAGATTCGCGAACCGAGGGTCTTTGCGTTGGAGCCCGGAGCTTGATCTTGTCACGTATCGTGCTCTGAAGGAGGGCGAAGGGTACTTCCACGCTTGGGCGTCACTTTCGTTCTGGCACCAGCGGCGATTCGAAGCGGAGGTTTCCGATCGGACGATCAGATTCACCACCGCGGAGTCTCAGAGGGAAAGGCAGGTGAAAGCCTTTCAGAAGAGAATGGTGAAGAAGGCCGAGCGAACACCTCCTTCGGACAGCTTGGCGCCTATGACTCCCTCTCGTTTGGAGATGTTTGAACGGCTTGCATTGTCCGCTGGGGGCGGCAGATCGCGGACGGTGGCGTATAAAGTGCCGGACGATCTGTACTCGGATCTGTTTACGTGGTTTCAAGAGCAATCAGAGCTGCTTGTTCGGCACCGGGATGACATTAATCTAGGGAGATATTCGATCAGAGACGTGAAGGGGTTTCTCGGCGCGCTCCAGACGGTGTGTGCTGTTCATGATCACGTCTGCTTCCTTATGGCCAATAAGCGCAGGGAATTCCCGACTAACTCTGCTGTACTCGCTAAGACGAGAGCTGAGTGGGTTTCGGAGCTTTCGCGAGTCTCCGGGGTGAGCGCCCAGCCAATCGCAGAAATAGTCTGTGATCTGACTTTCGGGGTTAGGAGGGCTATTGATTTGCACACCGAGCTTTTCGTACCGCTGGACAGGAAGGGAGAGAGATTGGGACTCCTTCCGCAGTTTGGTCTCTCAGCGGCCGTCGACGAGAATCTTTTCCGAACGCTGTCTCGCAGCGACGGCAAGAGATACGACGCGCTCGGGGGATTCAAAGAGGTGGAGATGATAGACGACTTGCGCAATGCGGCTTCAGAGTCTGTCTCGGTGACTGGTCCATTCGATCTACCTAGGGAAGCGCAGACCGATTTGGATCTCGTGGTAGTGGACGAGGCGTCTTCGACAGTCTTGCTATCTGAGCTCAAGTGGATTCGTAAACCACTATTTGCCAAGGAAAGGATTCGGGCTGACGAGGAGTTCTTGAAGGGGCTTGATCAGCTTGCAAAACTAAGGAACTTTTTGTACGCGAACCCCTCATACCTCAAGACGCGCGGGGCAGTCTCGCAGGATCTGACGTCTTATCGAAATGTGCACTTTGTATTAGTAGGGAGGGATCACATGGTTTGGCCACCCGAGGATCCGTGGTGCCTTATAACTGAGTACGAGGTACTCAAGAAGCGATTGAAGGGTACCGCGGATCTACACGACACGGCGGTCGAGCTAGGTCGCTATGACTGGCTTCCTGTCGAGGGTGTTGACTTTGAGATCAGGATGGACTCGGCGACAGTTAATGGCGTAACGATCGAGGGGGAGACGTATTACCTCCTGTAAAAGGAAGATGTTCACCGCGACTATGACAGAAACAACTTACAACGTAATCAAGCCCGACAACGGCGTGCCCATCAAGGCCTGGAGCAAAGGTGTCCCGCTCGAAGATGCTGCGCGCCAGCAGTTGCTCAACGTCGCGCAATTGCCGTTCATCTACAAGTGGGTGGCGGCCATGCCGGACGTGCATTGGGGCATTGGCGCGACCGTGGGCAGCGTGATTCCGACGCGTGGCGCGATCATTCCAGCGGCGGTCGGTGTGGATATCGGTTGCGGCATGATGGCCGTGAAGACCTCTCTGCACGCCAACCATCTCCCGGACAATCTGCACGGCATCCGCACGGCAATTGAGAAGGCTGTGCCACATGGACGTACCGACAACGGTGGCAAGAACGATCGCGGCGCTTGGTCGGATGCCCCTGCCCATCACTCGGAAGTGTGGGCGAAGATGGAGCCTGCGTATCAGGCGATCATCGAGAAGTATCCCAAGCTGAACCATGTGCAGCGAATGAATCACCTGGGGACACTTGGCACAGGGAATCACTTCATCGAGGTCTGCCTCGATGAGAACGAGAACGTCTGGTTCCTGCTGCACTCGGGATCGCGCGGCGTGGGCAATCGCTTCGGCACCTTCTTCATCGAGCTGGCAAAGAACGACATGCGCCAGTGGATGATCAACCTGCCTGACAAGGACCTCGCATACCTGCCGCAGGGCACGGAGCACTTCGAGGACTACGTCCGCGCAGTGCACTGGGCGCAGGACTACGCGCTGGCCAACCGCGAGTTGATGATGCGTAACTTGATCGCGGCAGTGCATGGCTCGGGAGAAGTCCCAGCGTTCGAAGAGAATATTGAAGTCGTGAGCTGCCATCACAACTACGTGACTTGGGAGCACCACTATGGCGAGAACGTGCTCATCACGCGCAAGGGCGCAGTACGTGCGCGTGAAGGCGACATGGGAATTATTCCCGGCAGCATGGGGGCGCGTTCGTACGTCGTGCGCGGTAAAGGCAATCCGGAAAGCTTTATGAGCTGTAGTCATGGAGCCGGACGTGCCATGTCGCGTACCGAGGCCAAGCGCCGCTTCACTTTGGACGACCATGCCAAGGCGACGGCGGGCGTCGAGTGCCGTAAGGACGCCGATGTAATCGACGAAACGCCGATGGCGTACAAGTCCATCGACGCGGTGATGGAAGCGCAGCGTGATCTGGTGGACGTAGTGCACACGTTGCGCCAGGTGGTGTGTGTGAAGGGGTAGACAGGAGAGGGCTGAAAGGCCCTCTCCCATAATCCGGGTGTAGGGTAGCGGCCACCCACATGTCTTGGGCACATGTCCACGCAGGTTCAACTCCTGCCACCCGGACCATTTTTTGTGTTTGCGAGGCGGGACATTCGCGCCAAAGCTAAAGATTACGGACTCGTATAATTCGACCATGCTGCTGACGCTCACAACTACGCATAACCCGGCGACGGACTTGGGCTTTCTGCTTCACAAGAACCCAGCAAACTTGCATTCGTTCGATCTGTCGTTTGGGAAAGCACATGTTTTCTACCCCGAAGCGACCGCGGAAAGGTGCACGGCTGCCTTGCTGCTCGATGTCGATCCGATTGGACTCGTTCGTGGCAAGCGGGGTCAGCATGAGGGCGGAACTCTTGATCAGTATGTGAACGACCGGCCTTACGTTCTCTCTTCTTTCCTCAGCGTTGCTATGGGCAGAGCTTTTGGGACAGCCATGTCTGGTCGCAGCAAAGGGAGGCAAGAACTGGCAGACCATGCGATTCCGTTGACTGCAAAGCTGACGGTTGTGGCCTGCCGCGCCGGTGAGGGGCTGATCCGCGAGCTATTCGAGCCTCTCGGGTACAGCGTAACTACAGAGCACCATTCGCTTGACGAGAAATTTCCAGAGTGGGGTGAGGGACCGTACTACTCTGTGACCTTGGCGGGGACTTTCCGCTTGCAGGACCTGCTCAATCATCTGTATGTGCTTGTTCCGGTGCTGGATGCTGAGAAGCATTACTGGATTGGCCAGGACGAGGTTGAGAAACTCTTGCGAAAAGGGGAAGGCTGGCTGGCGTCGCATCCACACAAAGAGGCGATCGTAAAGCGGTACCTTCCGCGCCAGAGGCAATTGGCAAGAGAAGCACTCGCCAGGCTAACGGAGGAAGACAACCCCGATCCTGACGCAACAGAGGAAGCTCACTCTGAAGAAGAAACGAAAATGGAGGAGCCGATTCGGCTCTGGCAGCAGCGCATGGGGGCAGTGGTTGCTGTGCTTCGATCCGTCGAGGCGAAGCGCGTCCTAGACCTTGGCTGCGGAGAAGGGAAACTCCTGCGAGCCCTGTTGGATGAGAAGTCACTGACAGAGATCGTGGGTATGGATGTTTCGTACCGGAGTCTTGAGATCGCGAGCCAACGTCTGCGACTCGACCGGATGCCCACGAAGCAGAAGGAGCGGCTGAAATTGATGCATGGTTCGCTGATGTATCGCGATAAACGCTTGGCCGGGTACGATGCGGCCACGGTCGTGGAAGTCATCGAACATCTGGATGCACCCCGGCTGTCGGCATTCGAGCGTGTTCTTTTCGAAGCGGCACGTCCGAAAACGATTATCGTGACCACGCCCAACTGCGAGTACAACGTGAAGTTTGAAACCCTGCCGGCGGGAAAGTTTCGTCATAAAGATCACCGCTTTGAATGGACTCGGGAACAATTCAAGCAGTGGTCACGCCAACTCTCTGAACGGTTTGGGTACGCAGTAAGGTTTCTGCCCGTAGGAGAAGAAGATCCCCAAGTCGGTGCGCCCACACAAATGGGGGTCTTCAGTCTTGGTTAAAAGCTCAAAATCGACTCTCCACCTGATTGTGCCCACGGGAACTCAGATCGTTTTGCGAACAGATGTTTTCGTCCATGCTTCTCAGATAGAGTACCCTCGTGGCTCGGTAGCGGAGATCGTGCGCCCGCCCGATGACGGCGGCCACTCCTATCGCGCAAAGGTGACCGATGGAGCCGAGTTCAGCGTGCGGCGTCATGAATTCTCAATACTGAAGCAGGTAAAGGCAGGCCCAATGGGTGATCCTGCCCACGTGTTGGCGGAGTACGACCTCTACGAAAATGTGATTTATAAGTGCGTGGTCGGTTCCCAGGCCTACGGCTTGGAACGGGACAGTTCCGACGTAGACCGACGGGGCATCTACCTAGCTCCCGCAGAACTGGAGTGGTCGTTGTATGGCGTCCCAGAGCAACTCGAAAGCAGAGAGAGCGAAGAGTGCTACTGGGAATTGAAAAAGTTTATGGTTCTGGCTCTTAAGGCCAATCCAAACATTCTGGAGTGCCTCTACACGCCGATTATCGAAAAGCGGACACCGATTGCCGACGAGTTGTTGGCAAGACGTGAGATTTTCCTCTCGAAATTGGTCTATCAGACCTACAACGGCTACGTGATGTCGCAATTCAAGAAGTTAGAGCAGGATTTGCGGACTTCCGGGGAGATTAAATGGAAACACGCGATGCATCTGATTCGGCTGCTGCTGGAAGGTGTGACGATACTCAGAGACTGCTACGTCCCCGTACAGGTCTCGGAGCACCGTGACACGTTGCTTGCCATCCGTGACGCGAGAATGACGTGGGAGGACGTGAATACCTGGAGACTCGCCCTGCATCGAGAGTTTGAAGAAGCGTTTCGCCTGACGAAGTTGCCTGATGAGCCCGATTACGCCGGGGCGAACAGTTTGCTGATAAAAGCGCGTCGCTCGACGGTCGGGGGTGCAAGCGCGTGAACGAACAGCTACTGCTTGCGGTCAAAGAACATCCGTATCCGCTCCTATTCGCAACGATCAGCGGAGCGCATCTCTACGGGTTTCCGTCGCCTGATTCTGACTATGACCTGAGGGGTGTTCACATCCTGCCCGCGGATGAAGTGCTTGGGCTGGGCTCAGTCCGCGACACCGTGGAGGTTTCCAAGAAAGAGCCTATCGACCTCGATCTGGTAACACATGACGTTGAAAAGTTCTTTAAGCTGCTTTTGAAGTCGAACGGATATGTCCTTGAGCAGTTGTACTCTCCACTCGTGGTACATACGACACCGGAGCACGAAGAGTTGAAATGGATTGGGAAGGGCTGCGTCACCCGCCATCACGCGCATCATTATTTCGGGTTTGCCGAGAATCAATGGCGGCTCTTCCAGAAAGAGGACCCGCCGAGGGTGAAGCCTCTCCTATATGTTTTTCGCGTGCTGCTGACGGGGGTTCATCTGATGCGGACGGGGGTAGTGGAAGCAAACTTGAATAGTCTGAACGAGCAGTACAAGCTGGGTTACATACCGGAGCTGATTGAGCGGAAGACGCGGGGTGCCGAGCAGCAGACCCTGGACGCGACTGAAACTTCGTTCTACGCCAGCGAGTACGATCAGCTTCGCAAGAGACTTGAGGAAGAGGCGAGTAAGTCCTCGCTCCCTGAGTCTCAAACTGCGAGATCCGCGTTGAATGATCTGCTGGTTCGAATTCGTTTGAAAACCGTAGGTGTTCTTAGAGAACCCGGTACACAGTGCCCAGTCTGTCTGTTGCCTTATGCCTTTCAAGAACCGGGCGGACATCAGAACTGTTCTCAATGCGGATGGGAGGACGATCCGGCTCAGAGAGCTTGTCCGGACATGAGAGGGGGTGCTAACAAGCATTCGCTAGTGGAAGCAAGGGAGTCGTGGAGAGGCGCGAAAATCAGTCAATGAACATTACGATCCCAGAACTTTCATTGGTGGTACTCATCGGTCCTTCCGGCTGCGGTAAGTCGAGTTTCGCTCGGGGGAACTTCAAATCCACAGAGGTTCTCTCTTCAGACTTCTGTCGCGGTCTTGTGTCAGACGACGAGAATTCCCAAGAGGCGACGAATGATGCATTCGATGTCTTGCACTACGTCGCTCGCAAGAGGCTCGCTGTTGGCCGCCTGACCGTAGTTGACGCGACAAACGTCCAGCCTGAAGCGCGCAAGCCGCTAGTGGCGCTCGCTCGCGAGTTTCATGTTTTGCCGGTGGCGATCGTTCTGAACTTGCCAGAGAAGGTCTGCCACGAACGCAATCAGAGTCGGCCCGACCGCCAGTTCGGCCCTCACGTCATCAGAAACCAGTCCCAGCAACTGCGGCGTTCGCTACGGGGACTTGAACGTGAAGGCTTCCGCCATGTGTTCGTGCTGTCGAGTCCAGAGGAGGTCTCCTCGGTCACGATCGTACGACAACCGCTTTGGAATAACCTGAAACACGAGCATGGGCCGTTCGACATCATCGGGGACGTGCACGGTTGCTACGAAGAGT
>Ga0210390_10001368_pt1 | contig 23573 bp, 22 predicted proteins | sample IncBWH11OmetaG_FD_161050 | JGI IMG/M metagenome (GOLD analysis project Ga0210390, IMG submission 161050) | Forest soil microbial communities from Barre Woods Harvard Forest LTER site, Petersham, Massachusetts, United States - Inc-BW-H-11-O ... | reverse complement strand
GCTGCGCATGTTGCTTGGACTTGAAGGCGGCGGTCCGCAGAAAGGCGACAAGGCGGGAGCGTTTTTGTGGTCGTCGCTGTCTGATTTGTGGACCTACTCGGCCAACCGCGTGCCAGAGATTTCTGACTCGATCGTCGAGATCGACAGCGCGATGCGCCTTGGCTTCAGCTGGGAACTGGGACCGTTTGAACTGTGGGACGCCGCAGGAGTTGAGGCCACCGTCGCTCGCATGAAGAAAGAAGGCAAGCCGGTGGCAGCGAATGTTGAGAAGTTGCTGGCATCCGGCGAGAAGTCCTGGTACGCCGACGATGCCAAGACTCCGTCGCGGCGGGTTTATTTCGACCTGGCCGCCGGAGGCCGGAAGCCAGTTCAAGTTCCTGCCGGCGTGTGGTCAGTGAGCGTTGCGAAGAAATCCAACGGCGTGGTGAAGAAGAATTCCGGGGCGTCGCTCGTCGATCTGGGCGACGGAGTGGCCTGCATCGAGTTTCACTCGAAGATGAACTCGCTTGGCGCCGACATCGTTGGCCTCATACTGCAAACGCTCAAACCCGCTGGTCCGGGCGACGCGTTCGACGCCTTTGTCATCACTAACGACGCCACGAATTTCTCGGTCGGCGCCAACCTGATGCTGCTGCTGATGAGCGTGCAGGAAGAGGAGTGGGACGACGTGGACCTCGCCATCCGGCAATTCCAGGGCATGACGCAGGCCATTAAGTTCTCGTCGAAGCCGGTGGTGGCCGCGGCTTTCGGATTGTGCCTGGGCGGAGGCACGGAAATCTCGCTGCACGCGGCGGCTCGCCAGCCTCATGCCGAGCTTTATACCGGGCTGGTCGAAGTCGGTGTCGGTCTGCTGCCCGGAGGCGGAGGCTGTAAGGAGATGCTGCTGCGCGCCGTCGATGGCGCTGCGGCTGCGCGTGGCGGCAAAGGTTCAGGAGACGGACTTCCTCGATCGGTCGAAATGCTGGAAGCCATGAAGCGAGCATTTGAATTGATTGCCACAGCGAAGGTGGCGACCTCCGCACACGAAGCTCGCGGCCTCGGTTTCCTTCGCGACAGCGACCGCATCACCATGAATCGCGAGCGCGTGCTTTCTGATGCCAAGGCTCGCGCCCTCGAACTCGTCCATGCCGGCTACGAACCGCCGGTGCCTCGTATGGACATCCCTGCGCCCGGCGAAGGGCTTTTGGCCACGCTCAGGATGGGTGTGCACATGATGCGTCAGGGCGATTTCATCACCGATTACGAAGTGAAGCTCGGGACAAAGATCGCCGAAGTGCTCTGCGGGGGCAACGTTACGCCCGGCACGCCAGTGAGCGAGCAGTACATCCTCGATCTGGAGCGAGAGGGATTTAAGTCACTGTGTGGAGAGAAGAAAACGCAGGAGAGGATTCAGTACACGCTGAAGACGGGTAAGACGCTGCGGAATTAGCCGTTGCCGTTTCTCCAGGGATTTTCTGCCTGCTACAATTTGGCTCATGCGAAAACTTTTACTAGTTGCCGCCGCGGTCTTTGGGCTCGGCGTCGTTATGTTTGGGACCTCACTAGCTTCAGCCCAAGCCAGTGATTCTCCCCAAAAAGAGGTTCAGCCCGACGTTCCGGATGCGATTCAGGTGCCCGCGGGTGAAGATGTAGTGCTGCTCGCGCATGCGACGGGATCGCAGATCTATACCTGCCAGGCCGGGGCGGATGGCAAGTTCAGTTGGACGCTCAAGGGACCCGACGCGGAGCTGCATGATCGAAAAGATAAAGTGATCGGACAACATTTCGCCGGTCCCGCATGGAAACTGAAGGACGGGAGCGAGGTGACCGGGAAGGCCGTTGCCCACGTCGACTCCCTTGATGCTCAATCAATTCCCTGGCTGCTGGTGAAGGTGGTTAGTCATTCAGGAACTGGTCAGCTCGCTAACGTGACGAGCATTCAGCGGGTTCACACGCACGGCGGCCAGCCTCCGGCTGAAGGCTGCGATGCGGCTCACCGCGATGCTGAGACCAAGAGTGCCTACACTGCTGACTACTATTTCTACACTCCGGCGAAGTGAAGCGGTTGCGGGGGACCGAGCATCCAATAAGCCGATAGCCGGAACCGAATTATCACGAGCGAGAACACTCATGCGAGAAGTCGTAATTGCCTCTTCCGTCCGCACGCCGGTAGGGCGCGCTCATAAGGGCACGCTCCGCGCCACTCGTCCTGATGAGCTGGCCGCCGTCGCTATCAAGGGCGCGCTGGAGCGCGTTCCACAACTCGATACCAAGGAGATTGAAGACGTCATCTTGGGCTGCGCGACGCCTGAGGCCGAGCAGGGGATGAACGTGGCCCGCATTGCTTCGCTGCGCGCTGGGCTGCCGGTAGAGGTTTCGGCGCTCACCATCAATCGATTTTGCTCCTCGGGACTGCAGGCGATCGCCATGGCCGCCGACCGCATCATGAGTGGGGGCGCTGAGGCGATAGTTGCTGGCGGCACCGAGTCGATGACGATGATCCCGATGGGCGGGCACAAAGTTTCGCCGAATCCCTGGCTCGTCAACCACTACCCCGACGCTTATCTCAACATGGGCCTCACGGCTGAACGCGTGGGCCAGCGCCTTGGCATTACGCGCCAGGCGGCTGATGAGTTCTCTCTGCGCAGCCATCAGAAGGCACTGGCGGCGATCCAGGCTGGCAAGTTCGATGACGAAGTTGTACCGGTGCCCGTGAGTTTTACTACTCCCAACGGATCGAAGCCTAAGCGGCAGGAAATTGTTTTCAAAATGGACGAAGGTCCACGCGCCGACACCTCACTCGAAGCTTTGCTCGCGCTGAAACCTGTATTCCACATGAAGGGCACTGTGACTGCTGGAAATTCTTCGCAAACGTCAGACGGTGCGGCCGCAGCGGTGGTGATGTCTGCCGAACGCGCGAAGGCGTTAGGCATCAAGCCACTGGTACGCTACGTTTCTTTCGCCACGGCCGGATACAAGCCTGAAGAAATGGGACTAGGCCCGGTGTTCGCGATACCCAAAGCTCTGAAGATGGCTGGGTTGAAGCTCTCCGATATCGATGTGATCGAATTGAACGAAGCCTTCGCCGCGCAGGCGCTGGCGGTGATGAAGGAAGCCGGGCTCGACCCCGAGAAGGTAAATCGCAATGGTGGCGCGATTGCGCTGGGGCATCCGCTGGGTTGCACCGGAGCCAAGCTCACTGCAACGATTATCCGCGAACTTAAGCGCCGCAACGGGCGTTACGGCCTGGTGACCATGTGCGTCGGCGGCGGCATGGGTGCGGCCGGGATATTCGAGAATCTGGCGTAACCTCGCGCGTATTACCAAAGCAACGCGCTTCTACCTGTTTTCTCGCTTACAATTGGGAGGCTCTCTGTGTCTCGCCTCCGTGGCGGATTTTGCGTTTGAAGGGATTAGTGATGGCCACGACCACAGCGGTACCCAAGACGAGAATCGCCGGCGGCAGCTTCCTGCTTGAGTCCCGCCGCCCTGACGAAATATTTACGCCCGAAGATTTCACTGAGCAACAACGATTGATCGGGCAGACTGCGCAGGAATTCACGGTCAACGAAATCCTGCCTAACGCGGAGAAGATGGAGCATAAGGACTTCTCCATTTCTCGCAATTTGCTGAAGAAGGCTGGAGAGCTTGGACTGAGCGGTGTCGAGATCCCCGAAGCTTACGGCGGACTCGAAATGGACAAAGTAACCGCCGCCGTCATCGCTGACCACATCGCGCAGTATGCCGGCTTTGCGACGACCTGGGGCGCACACACCGGAATCGGCCTGCTGCCGCTGGTTTACTTCGGCACAGAGGAGCAGAAAAAGAAATATTTGCCGCGTCTGGCGGCCGGCGAAATCGTTGGCGCGTATGCTCTGTCCGAGGCATCTTCGGGTTCCGATGCGCTGAATTGCCGCGCCCGGGCTCAGCTTTCCTCCGACGGCAAGCATTACATCCTCAACGGCGAGAAGATGTGGATTACCAATGCTGGCTTCGCCGACCTTTTCACCGTTTTTGCCAAGATCGATGGCGAGAAATTTACCGCGTTTCTGGTGGAGAAGACTTTCCCTGGGATATCCATCGGGAGCGAAGAACATAAGCTGGGCATTCGCGGCTCTTCCACTTGTCCCGTCATTTTGAACGATTGCAAGGTTCCCGTGGAAAACCTGCTGGGCGAAATCGGCAAAGGCCACATCATCGCCTTCAACATTCTGAACGTCGGCCGCTTCAAGTTGGGCGCCATGTGCGTAGGCGGAGGCCGGGTCTCGCTCGAACACGCCATCGGTTACGCCAAGCAGCGCAAGGCTTTCAATAAAGTCATCGCGGATTTCGGTCTGGTGCGGGAGAAGATCGCCAACATGGCTACCCTGATTTACGTTGGGGAATCGGCGATTTACCGGACAGTTGGCATGATGGACGGCGCGCTGAATGAAGTCGACAAGTCGGGCGCTGACGCCATGAAGGAAACTCGCAAGGCCATTGAGGAATATGCGGTGGAGTGTTCCATCATCAAGGTGTGGGCGTCAGAGATGGTCGGCTACGTGGTCGATGAGACTCTGCAAATCTACGGTGGCTACGGCTTTGTTGAAGAGTATCCCGCGGAGCGCGCTTACCGCGACGCCCGCATCAACCGCATCTTCGAAGGCACCAACGAAATCAACCGGCTTATCATTACAGGATTCCTGCTGAAGCGAGCCATGAGTGGGCAGTTGCCGCTGATGCCTGCCATCAAAAAGCTGATGGATGAAGTGCTTTCCGGACCTTCGATGAGTGAGGATCTTGAGGGCGCGCTCGCTGAAGAGCGCAAACTCGTGAACCAGGCTAAGAAACTAGGCCTGTGCGCGGCAGGTGCGGCCACGCAGAAATACATGCAGGCGATTCAGGACCAGCAGGAGATCATGGGCGCCATCGCCGACATGACGATCGAAACCTACGCGATGGAGTCGGCCGTGCTGCGCACACAGAAGATCGCCGAGACGAAAGGCGAAGCTGCGGCCGCGCTTCCGATTGCAATGACGCGGGTCTACCTCTCGCAAGCCATGGAGAAGGTGGAGTCCGCTGCCAGGAAGGTGATCGCTGCTGTCGCCGAAGGCGATATGCTTCGCACTCAGATCGCGATCCTGCGCCGACTGGCCAAGCATGAGCCCTTCAACACCATCGAACTCCGCCAGCAAATCGCGCAGAAGATGATCGAGCGCGGGAAGTACACGTTGGCGTAGGATTAGTCGCTTTTTTTCAACTCTTCCATCACGCTCTGGATCAACTCCTTCGCGTCGGTCAGACTCTTCATGATGATCTGGATGTCCATCACCGGCTTGCCGGGCCAGCGCTGACTCTGGCAATAGACACCATGCTGGCCGACCAAAGCCATGGCATCGGTAATGGTGTCCATAGTCACGGCCAGACGCCCGCGGGGCACGCCCATCATGGTTTCGTAGTGTTCCAGTTCTTCCTGCTTCTCATCGAATACCGGCATCAGGAGATTGTAACCGCGGCGGCCGAGGGAGCATAATCATCGTCTGCTGACATATCTCTTTGAAATGCGTCTAAGGCTATGTCCATTGCAACGTACTCAAAAGGAGAATCCATGCAAAAACGAATTGCTTTTTCCGCGCTGCTGACGATCCTCTTCACCGCCGCTGCCTTCGGCCAAAGCCGGCCCAGTCCGGCGGCATCAGCGACGTGCGATCTGGGTGGCGGTAAAAGCGTGAAGACCGACTATTCCAGTCCGCGCATGAAAGGCCGCAAGATTTATGGCGACCTTGTGCCCTTCGGGGAAGTGTGGCGCACCGGCGCCAATGAGGCGACAACCTTAGTGAGCAGCGCCGATGTAGTCGTCGGCGGCAAGACCGTACCTGCGGGCAGCTACACCATCTTTACTGTGCCGGGAGCTGACAAGTGGACGCTGATCGTCAACAAGAAGACCGGCGAGTGGGGCATTCCATACAAATATGAGAGCGATGAACTGGCGCGCGTCGATATGAAGGTATCCAAATTACCGGCGCCCGTCGAGAACTTCACCATCGCCTATGACAAGTCCGCGGGCGGCTGCACGTTGCGCATCGATTGGGAGACAACGCGAGCTTCGGTAGATATTTCGGCGAAGTGACGCGTAAGGCGTGTAGCTAGCGCCGCCGTCCCGGCGGCTGTCCCTTGGGCAGGGTTAGGGAGCGAGCGTCTCGCCTCTATGGCCGGCGAGACGCCAGCGCTACAAATTTATACCGAAGGCTTCCATCGCAGGATGGGCTTGCGTGCGGCGGCGGTCTCATCGAGCCGCGAAACCCGCGTCGAGTGCGGGGCATCGAGCACCGTCTGCGGATCTTCTTCGACTTCTTCCGCAATCGACTTCATGGCATCGATGAATAAATCCATCTCTTCTTTGGACTCGCTCTCGGTGGGCTCGATCATCAGCGCGCCTGGAACGATCAGTGGAAACGCCGTTGTATAAGGATGGAAGCCGTAGTCGATCAGGCGTTTGGCAATGTCCATGGTGCGCACACCTTTTTTCGCCTGCAGTTTGTCGCTGAAGACAACTTCGTGCATGGTCGCGGTTGAATAAGGCAGATCGTAGGCGCCCTCGAGTCCTTTGCGAATGTAGTTGGCATTGAGCACGGCATCTTCGGTGGTTTGCCGCAAACCTTCCGGCCCGTTCGCCTGAATGTAAGCCAGCGCGCGGACAAACATGCCAAAGTTACCGTAGTAGGCGCGAACCCGCCCCACGGAATGCGGACGGTTGTAATCGAAACCTAGCGTACCGTCATCCTTGGTGACTACGACTGGCGTGGGCAGGAACGGCTCGAGGATTTTCTTGATCGCGACCGGCCCCGAACCCGGGCCGCCGCCGCCGTGCGGCGTGGAAAAGGTTTTGTGCAGGTTCAGGTGCATCACATCGACGCCGAAATCGCCCGGCCGCACTTTGCCGACGAGCGCGTTCATATTCGCGCCATCCATGTAAAGCAAGCCGCCCTTGGCGTGAAGAATGTCGGCAATCTTGTGAATGTCCTGCTCGAACACTCCGAGCGTGTTGGGGTTGGTGAGCATGAGCGCCGCGACATCTTCACTCATCTGCGCTTCCAGCGCGCCGATATCGACCATGCCGCGCGCGTCTGACTTCAGGTTTTCGACGGCATAGTTCACCATCGCCGCGGTCGCCGGATTCGTACCGTGCGCCGAGTCCGGAATCAGAATCTTTTTGCGCGCGTTGCCCTGCGACTGATGATAGGCCCGCACCATGAGCAGTCCAGTCATCTCGCCATGCGCGCCGGCTGCGGGCTGCATCGTGATCGCGTCCATCCCTGTAATATCGATGAGACATTCGCTGAGCGTCTTTAGAATGTTGAGCGCGCCCTGTGAAATCTTCTCCGGCTGGTAGGGATGCCCGTTCGCGATTCCCTCCACGCGCGCCACAGCTTCATTCACGCGCGGGTTGTACTTCATCGTGCATGAGCCCAGCGGATACATGCCCAGGTCGATCGCGTAATTCCATGTTGAAAGGCGCGTGAAATGGCGAATGATTTCGATCTCACTGACTTCGGGCATGCTACCGAGGTCTTTTCGTTCGGCTGATCCGAGAAGCTTGGAGGCATCGACTTCAGGTACATCAAGCGGTGGCAGTTTCCACGCGGCCTTCCCAGATGAAGACTTTTCAAAGATCAGACCCTCGTTCTGATTCACGTGGCGGGTGGCTTTGCGAATCCTGTTCTTCATCGCGCCACCTCCTCAACCCCGGCTTCTTCTTTAGTCGATGGCGCGGATGCGTCCCTGTCGGCAACCAGCCGCACCGCCGCGTCGATCGAGTTCCGCGTGGTCAGCTCGGTGCAGCACCACAACGCCGCATTTCCTAGTTCCGGATAAAACTTGTTCAAGGGAAGGCCGCCAACGATTTTGTGCCTCAGAAGCCGGCTGTTGATGGCGTGTGGATCTTCCTTGGTCTGTACAACAAATTCGTTAAACCGAGGCGCGCCGGCAAACAGCACCTTGCCGTGTTTGGCGAATTGCTCTGCTGTGTACGCTGCCTTCGCGAGATTCTGCCTGGCCAACTCCTTCAATCCGACCTTGCCGTACACCGTCATGAAAATGTTGACCATCAGCGCCACCAGCGCCTGATTGGTGCAGATATTCGACGTAGCTTTCTCGCGCCGGATGTGCTGCTCGCGGGTGGCCAGCGTAAGCACGAATCCGCGCCGGCCCTGTTTGTCGACCGTCTGGCCAACGAGCCGGCCGGGCATCTGCCGGACGTATTTCTCTCGCGTCGCGATCACTCCGCAGTAGGGACCGCCAAATCCAAGCGGCACGCCAAAGGACTGCGCTTCCATCGCGATGACATCGGCCTCGCGCGGCGGCTCCACAATTCCCAGAGAAACTGCTTCGGCGATCGAAACCACGAGCATCGCGCCATGCTTGTGCGCGACCTCAGCAATTGCTGCGACGTCTTCGATGGTCCCAAAGAAATTCGGCGACTGGATGAGCACGCACGCGGTTTCGGGCGTAATCGACTTCTCCAGCTCCTTCAGATTCAGCCGCCCATTCTCGCCGAAACCGGCTACCGAAAGCGGCATCCCCTGGTGGGTCGCATAAGTCGCCAATACTTCCCGGTATTCGGGATGCAAACTTCGCGCCACCACTACCGACCGCCGGCCGGTGAGCCGCACCGCCATCATCACGCCCTCGGCCGCGGCGGTTGAACCGTCGTACATGGAAGCGTTGGCCACTTCCATGCCCGTCAGTTCGCAGATCATGGTTTGAAATTCAAAAATCGACTGAAGCGTGCCCTGTGAGATCTCGGCTTGATAGGGCGTATAGGCCGTGAGAAATTCACCGCGTGAGATGAGTGAATCAATAATGACAGGGCGGTAATGAGCGTAGGCGCCGGCACCCAGAAAACTGGTGTAGCCTTCCCCGTTTTCCCGCGAGCGTTGCCGGAAGTAGTCCACGATTTCCGATTCCGCCATTTGGCGTGGGACTTTGAGGTCGCGGCTCAATCGATATTCTGCCGGGATCGGGGCGAACAGTTCGTCGACCGAGCCGAGGCCAATGGTCTTCAGCATGGCTTCGCGGTCGGCAGGGGATTTGGGTAGATAGCGCATAGTTAGGAAAGTGTTTAGATGTAACTCGGGGTCAGTTGGATTGTGACAGTCGTCTGCTGGCTACCGCCGTATACGGGATCACATGATTTTCAGTGACCACCCTCTTCCGCCACGAACTTTTCATAATCGGCAGCGGAAAGCAGCCCATCCAGTTCGCCCGGGTTCTTCAGCGTGATTTTCAACATCCAGGAGCCATGCGCATCCTTATTTACCTTCTCGGGCGACGTTGCCAGATCAGCGTTAGTCTCGGTGACCGTGCCCGAGGCTGGAGCGTACAGATCCGATACCGCCTTCACGGATTCGACCGTCCCGAAAGTCTTGCCGACTGCCAGTTCCGCACCCACTTTCGGCAGTTCGACGAAGACGATGTCGCCCAGCGACTCCTGCGCATGGTCGGTGATGCCGATTGTGGCCGTGGTCCCATTCGGCTGAATCCACTCGTGCTCTTTGGTGTACTTCCGGTCTGTTGGATAGGCCATGATTGCTTCTAGCTCCTGACTGCTAACAAAAGCTCCGCGCGTTTATGTTGTTTTCTTCGGGCGCTTATAAAACGGCGTCGGCACGACTTGCGCTTCCACGCCTTGCCCGCGAATCTCAACCTTCACCACAGTGCCGACTGTCGCGAATTGTGGTGGCACGTAGGTCAGCGCGATGTTCTTCTTCAAGAAGGGTGCGGGGGACCCGCTGGTGACGTATCCAATCTCGCGATCGCTGTCGTCCAGCACCTTGTGCCCGTCGCGAGCGATGCCGCGCCCCGTCATCTCAAGGCCGACCAAGGTCCGCGTCACGCCCGCGGCCTTCGCTTTCTCCAGCGCGGCACGGCCGACGAATTCCGGCTTCTCCATCTTACAGAAGCGATCGAGGCCGGCTTCCCAAACATTGATCGTATCGGAAATCTCATGGCCATAGAGCGGCAGCTTGCCCTCGAGGCGCAGTGTGTTCCGCGCTCCCAGGCCGCAGGGGATAATGCCGAATTCCTTGCCCGCACTCAGAATCTCATTCCACACTCGCGCGCTCGTCGCTTCATCCGCGGGAACGTAAATCTCGAATCCGTCTTCGGCCGTGTATCCCGTGCGCGCTATCAGAATGTCCTTCAGCCCACAGACGGTGCCACGCGTCACCCAGTAGAACTTCACTGTGCTCAAGTCTGCGTCGGTCAGCTTCTGCAGGACGTCCACGGCCTTCGGCCCCTGGATGGCAATCTGGGTGAAGTCGTCCGAGAGATTTTCCACCGCGCAATCAAACTGCCGCGTGTTGTCGCGTACCCAATTGAAATCCTTCTCGCGCGTGCCGGCGTTGATCACCAGCAGGTATTCATCCTCGCCCAGGCGATGGACGATCACGTCATCCACAAACGTCCCCTGCGGATAGAGCAGCGCGGAGTACTGCGCCTGCCCAACTGCCAGCCGCGAAGCGTCGTTCATCGAAATATGCTGTACCGCGGCCAGCGCCTGCGGTCCCGCCAGCCGAATGTCGCCCATGTGGCTGACATCGAAGATACCTACGCCCGTGCGCACCGCAATGTGCTCATTGATGATTCCGCAGCCGATCGCCGCAGGATACTCGACTGGCATATCCCAGCCATTGAAGTCGACCATCTTCGCGCCCATCTGGCGATGAACCGCATTCAGCGCAGTTTTGCGGACAGTGGTTATGCTGGCGGGCGTCGCTTCCACGGAAGACAAAGTCCAAACCTCAATCAGCGAGCAGATGGATGGACTGCTCGGCATGTGACTGTTTACCGTATCACGCGGTTTTTCAGGCGGTCAAACAGGGAGGGTTAGGTAAAGAAGACGCTGCGAAGGCGATTCTTCGCGTTCGCATTTTCCGCGAACTTCGCGTGCCAGAGGTTGAGATTTTTCATTACTGGCCGAACTGCACCGTGACGTGCGCACCTGCCGACACGTGTGTGCCTGCCGGCGGGGATTGTTGGCGAGCCAAGCCGCTGCCGATGGCTTCGAGTTCGAGGCCGGCATCTTGGGCCGCTTCCACGGCGCCGCGCACGGTCTTGCCAACGAATGATGGCACTTCGATCCCGCCTTGCTCAACGTCTAACACTACGGTTCCCGTTGCAGGCAGCTTGGGGGGCGCAGAAGCCATATCCGGACTCTGGGCTGGTGCCTGGCCTGGGTCGCTCGACGGAGCCGGTGCCGGCTCACTTTGCCGCATCGCGGCGTCGACTACATGTCCATCCGCGTGGGTGGTCGCGGGCGCGGGGCCGCCGTGAGCTTGCCGAAGGGGTGCCCGCGCCCCACTGGAATCTCCGCTTACGTCGGCCGTCTCCAGCGGTTCGCCGGGATGGTCGGGGGTACCTTCTTCCAGATCTTTATCTTTCGCCCGGGCTGCCAGCAGGAGTTGACGATTGGGCGCCAGTGGCAGATCGTGCGGCGTGTGGAGATACTCAAGCACCTGCTGCGCTACGCGGCGAAATACAGGCGCGGCCACTTGGCCTCCCTGGTGCGGTCCCACCGCCGAATCCAGAATCACGGCAACCACAATCTGCGGATTGTTCAGGGGCGCGAATCCCGCAAACGATCCGACATATTTCGTCTTCGAATACGCCCCGGTCGCCGGGTCAACCTTCTGCCCAGTGCCAGTCTTTCCGGCTGACGTATAACCTTCCAGAATCGCCTTGCGGCCGGTGCCCTCGAGCACGACCTTCTGCATCATCGACCGCATTTCGGCCGCCGTATAACTGGAAATCACCCGCCGCGATGCTGCCGGATGAAATGCCACGGTCTGCGGCGTGCCCTGCGGCTCGACCTTTCCCGCGACAATGCGCGGCGCGACCCACACACCGTCATTGGCAAACGTGGAAACCAGTCCCGCAAGCTGGAGCGGAGAAATGCCGATCTCCTGTCCTATCGAAATCGCGGCAATGGAGACTTTCGACCAGCGGCTTGGAGGCTTGGTCAGCCCTCGTGTTTCGCCGGGCAGTTCGATTCCGGTTTGCTGCCCGAATCCGAAAGCGCGAATGTATTTGTAATAACGGTCTTCGCCCAGGCGCAGCGCGATCTTGATCGATCCCACGTCGCTCGATTCGGCCAGCACGCCCCACACGGGCAAGAGGCCGTGGGGCTTCGAGTCACGAATGCGCATGCCGTTATAGACGATCGATCCCATCTGGCAATCGAAGACTTCATCCGGATTCGTTAGCTTCTCTTCAAGTGCCGCCGAAATCGTCACCAGCTTGAAGGTCGACCCGGGCTCGTAAACATAGCTGACGGCGCGGTTGGTCAGCGCGTTCGGCGTGATCTCCTTGCGCAGATTCGGATTGAAGGTCGGCCGATTCGCGAGCGCCAGAATTTCACCGGTGTGCGGATTCTCCACGATCACCGTGCCCGCAATCGCTTGCGTGTCGTGAATCGCCTGATCCAGTTCCTTTTCGGCGACGTACTGAATATTCTTGTCGATGGTCAGGACTAAACTCTCGCCCGGCTCCGGCTGCTTCTCGACGTCGGAAAACCACCGCCGGCGAGCATCCACGGAGATGAACATCTTCCCGGCACGTCCCCGCAGCTCGTCGTCGAATGCGTGCTCGATGCCGCTCTGGCCGGAGTCCTCCATGCCGACAGTTCCGACCACCTGCGCCGCGAGATCTCGCGCAGGATAAAAGCGCTTCGGCTCTTTCTGGAAATGGATGCCCTGCAGGTTCAGAGACTTGATGCGCTCGATGGTCTCGTCGTCCGCTTTGCGCGCCACCCAGCAAAATGTTTTGTGATTGCGGCAGTCCGCGAGCACCACGTTGCGATCTTCGCCGGTGATCCGCGTAATCAGCGAGACAGCCGTGGGCAGGTCTTTTACTTCGGTTGGCACTGCGAAAGCAGAATCCACAAGTACGGACATCGCCAGTTCGTGTCCGGCGCGGTCATAGATCACGCCGCGCTTCGCGGAAAGTGGAATCTCGCGTTGCTGCTGGTGCTCGGCCTGCTTGACAAAGCTGCCGTAGCGGAAAATCTGCAAATAAACCAATCGCCCGCAAATCGCCATGCACCAGAACAGGAGCATCGCGCTCAGCAGGTAAAGCCGCGTGTTCTTGCCGAGGTTGGAGTTAGTCGCCATGCGGCCGTTCTAGACAAACATGGCGGTCCACCATTCAGTGGCCCGCCAGATAACTTCGTGTGGAGACATCTGCGCTCGGCTCCGTATCGAGTGCAGCTCGGCTGTTTTTCCCGCCGATGCTCTATTGCCCCACCGGCAAAATCACTGGCTGGGCGCTTGCCAGCACTGGCGCATTCGAATCCGCGGCTGCGCCATCCATTCGGATCACCTGTCCTGGTGCCGGCGGTACCAGACCCATACGCCGCGCCATCACGTCAATTCGTTCTGGATCGCGCAACGATGCATCTTCCAACCGCAGCGCCCGGTTCATCTCAGTTAAGTCGCTCAGCTCTCGCTTCGCCGATTCGATCTGGTAACCATATTCAATCGCCCGGAAGTGCTGCCAGGCGTAGGTGAAGACCAGAAGGAACAAGCAGGCAAGCGCGGTGCCAAACTGTTTCATCTCGCGATTGCGCCCCGGGTCTTCTACCTTCACCAGCCGCGAGTTGTCGATTGCCTTAGCGAAGTAGATTTCCGGCGTTCCGGTGAAGAACGTGTTTCGCCGGGCCGCCGGGACCGCACCTTGAATTGCCGCTGCTGCTGCCATTTATGCCGCTCCTACGAGAATCGGCTCACTCTGCATCTGCGGAGGCTGCAGCTCAAAAAGCCGCTGCAGCTCCAGTTCGTCGGCGATCTGCTTCTGCAGCGCGCCCCGTTCGGCCCGCTCCACTGTCGCCATCAAGTCGTTAATCAATGTGCCCGTATACATTTTCCAGCCTCAATTTTGGATTCCTACCACGGAACCCCCGCGCTTCCTTAGCGGATCTTTATTTCTGTCCGCTCTTTCAGAACCTGAAGGCCCGGCACGCCATTACAGCTGTGCCGGGAACCCCGGCAGGTTTTCCGGAGCTAAACTTTTTCCGCCGCCCGCAATTTCGCGCTGCGTGCCCGCGGATTGCGATCGCTCTCTTCTTCTGTTGCCCTGAGCGGCTTTCTGGTTAGCACGCTCAGCGACCTCTGCTTTGCCGCTTCTCGGAAGGCATCCTTTACGATGCGATCCTCGAGCGAATGAAAACTGATCACCACCACGCGTCCCCCTGGCTTCAGGATCCGGGGCGCCGCTGCAAGCAACGCCCTCAGATCGTCCAGTTCGCGGTTTACGAAGATTCGAAGAGCCTGAAAAGTTCGGGTCGCCGGATGAATTCGCCTTGACTCAGAATTCATTGGCCGGGCCGCGGCTGATATGACATCCGCAAGATGTGCGGTAGATCGTATCGGCCGCGACCGGACAATGGCTCTGGCGATTCTCCGCGACCTCCTTTCCTCTCCGAATTCGTAAATCACATCGGCAAGCTCGCGCTCGTCGAGGTGGTTTACCACTTGTTCGGCGGTGCGCTCCGACCGCGGGTCCATCCGCATGTCGAGCGGCCCATCCGCCTGAAAACTGAATCCGCGTGCCGCATCGTCCAACTGCAAACTGCTCACTCCGATGTCGGCGAGCAGGCCGTCCGTAGAATTCCGGCCGAACCGCTTGCCCACTTCGGCGAACGAACACTGCAACAGCGTGACCTTGGGAAAATCTTCCCCGGTCAGGTTGGCTCGCGCTCGTTCGAGCGCCGCAGGATCTTTATCGAGCCCAATCAAATGTCCCGGTGCGCCGAGGCGTTTTGCGATTTCGTAACTGTGTCCGCCCAGGCCCACCGTGGCGTCGATATAGGTCCCGCCACGCCGCACGTTTAAAAAGTCGATCGCTTCTTTTAAAAGAACCGGAACATGAGTTGGTGAGAGATGACTCGCTTCCCTTCCACCACCATGCCCAACCCCCTGAGGGGTGTCTGTGAAACCCTCGCCCACTAGATGCCCAATTCGTCGAGCGTCTTCTCATCGTCAGGCGTGAACTTTTCTTCCTCGATCTCTTGCTTGAACAGCTCTAGGTTGCGCACTTCCAGGTACGTCAGATTCCCCAAAACCGCCACTTCGCCCTTGATCTTGGCCGTGTCACGAAGCAACTGCGGCATGAGCAACCGGCCTTGCCCATCCATTTCCACCTGCTGCCCGTAATAATTCACTCGAGCCAGAAATTTCTTCTTCGTAGGATTGAAGGTGGAGAGCCCGGCCAACTTCTGCTCGATCCGCTCCCATTCCTCGAAGGGATACACTTGAGCAACCTTTCCATCCAGACTGGTGATGTAGAATTGCTGTCCGTACTTCTCGTCGATCACCCGCTTGAATTCCGCAGGGACCTTCAACCGTCCTTTTTCGTCGACGCGAGTTGGGTGATTGCCGCGAAACATGTGCAAAGCCTCTGTGGAGGCCGGATTCTGTTAAGGGTCTGGTCTTCCTATTAGCCACAACGACAGCAACGAGGGAGGTAAAAGCAGCGCAAAGTTCGGTCAATCTCGGGTGGTTCGGGCTGTTTGTCGTGCTTTTGGGTCGGCTTCCCACCGGCTCCTCTTTATCAGCTTCCCGTTCCCACGACCTTAACTGTGTTGACCACTCCGTTCCACTTTCTCCCACATCTTACCCGTAAGTCATTGATTGTCAAGCGCAAACTTGAAGGTAGGGGTCCCGCTTCGGGAGTGATTCGACAAAATACGAGTGCTTGTGGTTAACCAGAAAGACGACCACAAGGGGTTGGGTTTATGCTCCAGGTTCCTTCGCTATTTATTCGCTAACATTTTTCTTGCACTCCGCGCCCATGGCGGATTTTCCTGTGGATAACAGGGTATTCGACAAGAAAAACAGCCAGATTTCTTGCAGCTCGATAACCCCACGCGGTTATTCCCGCATTTCTCTCGCTTCCCTTCTGACCCTGCTCTATGATGCGGCGATGAAATGCTGTCTCTATCTGCTCACTGTTGGCATCTTGTATGGACCGTTCCTCCGCGCCTCTGACACCGTCAAACAACAAGAAGCGATCGCCCGCCTAGAAGAAGCCGTTTCGAAAACCAACATCTTTGAACTACCGTCGTTTGCGATGAGGGCGGAGGTGCACGTCGAGAACCATGGAAAAATGATGGATGGCACGTACGAGCTCCTCTGGAACGGCCCGGACCAGTGGAAGGAGCGGACCAGTCTCCCTGGCTACAGCGAAGTTCAGATTGGGGGAAAGGGAGCCGTTTGGCTCCAGCGCAGCCCCGACCTCATACCGTTCCCGATTCACAACTTGCAGCAGGCACTCGGCTTTAGCTCCAGCGTGGGTTCGCCCCAGTCCATGTCGCTCGTCCAACTGGGTCTCACTCCGAACGACACGATCAAGAAAACGAATAAACGAAAGGACCACGGCGACAAGTTAACCTGCTTCGAGATTGAAAATGAGCAGAAGTACAGGCCCGAGATCTGCATAAATGAGGGCAGCGGCATTATCGCCCGAGCCACTCCCTATTACTCAGACGCCGATCTCCAGCCGGTTGGCGGGAGGGTTTTTCCTCGTCATCTGAGCATTCATCATGGAAACGAAACCGTGGCCGAGGTGAACATCACCGAACTCTCCACTCCAGCCCAATTTGCGCCCGAAACTTTCACGCCGCCGGCCGGCGTCGTGCCTCAGGCCGGGTGCATGAATCCAACAATGCCGCGGCTGGTCAAGAGGCAAAATCCAGAATACCCGCCCATTGCGCGACAGCAGCGCCGTCAAGGCTTGGTTGCAATCGACGCGTTGATCGGTAAGGACGGAGTTCCGCGGACCCGAAGGGTGGTCGAGAGTGCGGGGCCCGATTTTGAGGCTTCAAGCCTGCACGCAGTCAGTCAATGGCGCTATGACCCGGCGATGTGCAACGGCCAACCAGTCGAGGTCGAGACTGTCGTAACGGTCAACTACACGCTCTCGTATTAGGGCGACTGGGATCCTCGGGCAGCGGTCATTCGCTTCATGGCGCACGCGAGCCTCAATAAACCGCGTCACCCGCGCGGCTGGTGTGAATCCGTCCAGCTTCCACCGAGATCGAGTAAGGCTCTCCGCCATCCCCACTCCACGCTTGCACGTCGAACTTGGCTCCGGTAGGCGCACGGTAGGCCGCCACATTGCGCAAAGTCAAAGGCTGGCCCGGCTTGCAGACCTCCGGCGCGTCCGTGACTTGCAGAAAATAAACTCCAAGCCCGGCACCCACTACTTTCGCCCTTCCGTTGGCCTCCACCAGCAACGCCGATTTCTCATCGATGGCAATCTCGCGCGGCGCTTTCGACCAGCCATCCTGCACAATCCGCGCCAGGAATCCCAGACTGCGTCCCATGCGATCGCGCTTGGCGAAATGGCTGTCCGTGAGAATGTTTTCAAGGCCGGGAACTTTGAGAAAATCGCGCACCACGGTCACTCGCTTGATGTAAGGATCAGCAAGAACTTCGCGCGACGCGAGATCGGCATCATCTGGCTTATCTTCCAGGCATCCGTAGACGAACTGCCCCAACACCGCCAAACCCGCGCTGGTTCCTCCGATAGGCTTGCCTGCAGCCACGTGCGCGTTGATTGCATCCTCAACCGGTGTTCCCTTCCAGAAGTTGACGTAGCGCGACTGGTCGCCGCCAGCTATGAAAATGGCCTCGGCCTGCCTGATGATCTCGGCTACTCGCGGTTCCTGCGCCGCTTTCCGGCTGGGAATGATCAGCGTCGCGATGGAATTTGTCTGGCACAAACCAGCGATGTAGGGGTTGTAATCAGCGCCGCCGTGAGCCCGTATGATCAGAAAATCGCCGCCGTTGCCTTTGGCGCACAGCCAGCGAAACGCTTCGTCCAGGTCGGTGCCCCCGCCCATCATCGCCACTCCTGCTTCGGCGTGAATTTGCACGTCATGCGGGCTGCCCTGGCGTACGTACACAAAGTCAGCCGCGCGGCCGACGGCGGCAATTCCGAACAGAACGAGACTGACAAGCAAGACACGCGCGAATCTCATGATCCGACGACTATACCCCAGAGAAAGACTGCAGGGTCGAACCCAGTTTCATCGCCATTGGCCAGAATTAGGTGTACACTTCGTCCGTTTATTCAACGACGATTTAGGGGGGCGCTATGCATCTGAACCGAGGCAGGATCTGGCTGGGCGGTCTAGCAGGCGGCGTGGTCTGGACGATCTGGAGTTTTCTCGTAGGCAAGTACGTCATCACCGATGCGCGCTACCTGGCAGCACAGAATGCCGGGTTTTTTCTGAAAGTGCCGCGCTATCCCTACTTCGCGGGCTTGTGGATCGCGCTCGTGTTTATTCTGGCGATCGCGGCTGCACATCTTTACGCCTGGGCGCGTCAGGGTTTGGGACCCGGTCCCGGCACTGCACTAAAGGTCGGCTTTGTAGCCGGGTTCTTCGCCGGATTCCCGGATAACTTCGCGCAGATTACATGGTTTGCCGGTGACCGTGGGCTTCCTTATGGCTGGATGATCGACATGTGGTTTGGCGCCATCCTGGCAACGCTGGTCGCGGGCTGGGTGTACAAGGACTAAGAAGCAATCGGCAATTGGAACTCGGTAATTGAATCGCCGATGCCTACTTCGTCGCCTCGACAAATACCGCGGTCCCGTAAGCTAGCACTTCGGTGACGCCCTGCATCACTTCGGTCGCGTCGTAGCGTGCGCCGACCACGGCATTGCCGCCCAGTTCGGCGGCGTGCTGCAGCATCAAGTCGAAGGCTTCGGCGCGCGTCTTCTCGCACAGGTTAGTGAGCAGCGTGATGTTGCCGCCGACTAGCGTCTGTAATCCCGCGCCTATCGTGCCGAAGATCGACCGCGAGCGCACCACGATACCGCGCACAACTCCAAGAGTCCGCGTTACGCGAAAACCGTCCAGTTCAAACTGAGTCGTGACCATATTGTGCGCCACCATCCGTCCACCACCGGTGTAATGTGTCGCCATCGAGGTCTATCCTTTCTGAATCGGCGATTGCCCTGTTACCGAGCACCTAACTATATCGCGAATATTATCAAGAAGTCGTAGAGACGTAGCTTCCTACGCCTCTCTACACCACGGAACAGGCCACGACTCAGCCACCAACTTACTCTAACTCGGCGGTGATGAAGAAATCTCCCGACGCAGTATCGTACCCAATGCTCAGCACGTTAGGTTTACAACACACTTGGCAATCTTCCACATAGCTCTGACGGTCTCCGGCGGACACATCGACCGAAGTTGAGTTCCACTCGCCGCAACCTGCACATTGGAAGCCCGCTTCCATGAGGCAATTATCCCCCACGAATCGTCGAGGGACATATAATGTCCCATCTCATATCTTTGCACGGAGGTTTCATGATCTCGCGGCGGCGGTTTCTCGAAGCTGGTAGCGTGGCGGCAGGAGTTTCAGCAGTGGCTCGTCCTCTGCTGGCATTCGGTGCGACAGTCGACGAAAAATCTGCCTTGCCGCCGTCCCTGGCGCGCTTAAGTTCGCGGAAGAACGAAGCCACTCCCATAACCCGCGATGAACGGCAAGAACGCCAGGACCGCGCCCGCAAGCTAATGGGCGAGAACGGGCTTGACGGCGTCGTACTGATGGAAGGTACGTCGCTGAGATACTTTACCGGCATTCGCTGGTGGGGCGGCGAACGCCTGTTCGCACTGGTTCTCCCCGCCAAAGGTGAGGCGTTTTATGTGTGTCCCGCGTTTGAAGAAGGGCGCGCCCGCGAGCAGATCGCAGCCGCTCCCGATGGTGAGAATCCAGATGTGCGCACGTGGCAGGAAGACGAAAGCCCTTACCAGCGCGTGGCGCAAGGATTGAAGGAACGTGGCATGGCCAGCGGCAAGCTCGGGATTGAAGAAACCGTGCGTTTCGTTTTCGCCGACGGGATTGCCAAAGCCGCTCCCCAGGCGACGCTGACGAGCGGAACTCCGGTGACCGCAGGTTGCCGCAGGATCAAGAGCACGCACGAACTTGCGCTGATGAGTTTGGCGAACCAGGTGACCCTCGCCGTGTACGAAGCGGTTTATCACGCGCTGCGCGAAGGCATGACGCAGCATGATGTGGGAGAGTTGATCGCGGCGGCGTACGGACAGATGGGCTTCCCCGGCGAGGCCAGCGTACAAGTGGGAGAGTACACGGGTCTGCCTCACGGGTCGAGGACTCCGCAGGTCATTCACGAAGGTTCGATCGTAATGATTGACGATGGCTGCGACGTGGAAGGATATCAATCCGACATCACGCGCACGTTTGTACTCGGCAAGGCCCCGGAACAAGTAGGGGATAAGATGCGAAAAGTCTTCGACATAGTCCATCGTGCGCAGTCGGCAGCGCTGGCCGCGGCGCGTCCGGGCGCGGAATGCGGTTCCGTCGATGCCGCAGCCCGGAAGGTCATTACAGACGCGGGCTACGGACCGGATTACAAATATTTTACTCACCGCCTGGGCCACGGTATCGGCATGGACGGCCACGAGTGGCCCTACCTTGTGCGGGGCAACGCCACCAAGCTAGCAGCGAACATGACCTTCAGCGACGAGCCCGGCATCTACATTCGTGGCGAGTTTGGCGTCCGCCTCGAAGACGATATGCACATCACAGAGAACGGCGCGGAGTTATTCACCCCGCAAAGTCTGTCTCTGGAGGATCCCTTCGGGAAGGCTTGACCTGCCTCACCAGCGCAATTGCCGCAGGTATTCGTAACTGTTTTTGATGCTGTCGAAAGGTGCGTCGGGCTTGTCGTGCTCGACGATGTAGTGCTTGATCCCTGCCTTCTCAGATTGCGCAAAAATCCGCTTCCAGTCGATGATCCCGCTTCCAACTGAGGTCATGTCTTTGAGCGAGTCTCCGAAATCCTGGCCACCGGCGGCGGAAATTTTTGGCAACTTCTTCATGTCCTTCACGTGCACGAGCGGGAACCGGCCGGGATAGCGGTCAAAATACTTGAGCGGATCGCCGCCACCGACCTCGATCCAGCACAGATCAAGCTCCATCTTGACGAGGTCCGAGTCACAGTTTTCGAGAAGGAAATCGTAAGGCAATTTTCCGTTAACGGGGAGAAACTCGAACCAGTGATTGTGATAGGCGAACTGAATGCCAGCCTTCTTGCTAACTTCGCCGGCATGGTTGAAAGTTTCCGCGGCGCGCCTCCAACCGTCAGGCTGGTTGCGGATTTCTTCGGGGATCCAGGGACAGACGATGTAGCTCTGGCCGATGATTTTAGCGGACTCAATCTGGGCCAGCCACTGGTCTCCGAGAACATCCCAATCAACGTGACAGGAGGGTGAGACCAGACCATGGCGGTCGATGGCAGCTCGCACCTCTTTGGGCGAGCGATCAAAATATCCAGCGAATTCGACCTCCTGGTAGCCGATCGCGGCAACTTTGGCCAGAGTGCCATCGAAATCAGCTTTCATCTGGTCGCGCACGGTATAGAGCTGCAGGCCAATTCTATCGATCTTGTGGTCCGCCGCAGCCCGGCCGATGCGGCCGGTGAGGAGCGTGGCTGCAGCAACCGTCGTGGCACGCTCAAGGAACGTGCGGCGATTCATCATGGCATTTCCTCCGGACTTTAGCTCGGACGGACCTGGTTCGCGGATCATTATACGCAGGAAAGCGCAGTGGCAGACCGCCTTCCCGGTAAAGTGGAAGCCAGCGGCAGCGTCAGCGCGGACGCCGCCGCGCTTGAAATGCTCTACTTCGGCGGAACTACCAGGTTATTAGTCACCGAGAAAATGCCAGATACACTGTTGGCGCGAAGTCCCGCAAAGTTCTTGTCGCCTTCATTGTCGACCACTCCTTCGAGAGTAACGTTGCCATTCTTCACAATGATGCGAATCGGCTTCTGCACACCCAGAGCGTATTTCTCCAACGCAGGGTACCCATAGATCGCGCGATACAAGCGCCGGCGCAGACGATCATCCATGGGCGAGGGGGGAAGCACCTCAATCTGGTTATCCACCTGCTCAACCCCTTCGATGTGCTTCACCGCGTTCCCGGCATCGGATTTCAATGTAGGCCTTACAACCTGCCCGAGCAGCGTGACCGTAGACCCATCCACTTTGTAAGCAATGTTGTCGAATACTCCGAAATACGGCAGCATCAGAAGCTCGTGGCGAACTTCTCGGGTGATGCGTTCCTGCGACTTGGCTGAGGGCTGGCCGCGATCCTGAGCAAATCCCAGCGTCGCGATCGATAACAGAGCAATAACGATAACCGATTTCCTGAACCTCATACCGGCTTCTCCTTTCTTGAAGTTTCTTCCCGGACGGGGCCAGTTTACTCCAAGCTGGGGCCCTACGAAACCTGGGCGCATGGAAAGACTCTGAGGAACTCCAGGACTTGCAGAGTAAGCAATGATCGGGAAGATTTTTTGTGGGGCGGCGCGCGGCGTGAAGCGCGCCGGTGCAGTAGGCGGGCGGGGAGGGCATGGTTCCCGCGAACTGCACCGTCGGCCTTGCCGGTTCAAGCCGAAACGCTGAGGCCCCCATTTGCCGAGGAGCTGCTTGAGGAATTGCTGCTAGGGCTGGAAGAGGATTCGCTCAATAAATTCAGGACGATCTGTTCGTTGCTGTTAGGAGGCAAGTTGAACGTAATCTCCTGCGCGTTCGAACCCTGGCTGCCCACGCTGAGGGAAACCTGTTCCCCTCCGCCGTTGGTTGGGTTGAGGTTGATGGTGATCTGCTCGGGGCTGGTGCTGCCACTGCTATTGCCCAGATTGAGGATAATTTCCGGCCCGCCGCTGGAGGCGGCCGCACTGGAAGCGGAGCCGGCAGCGATGCTGTTGCTACTAAGGTTAAGGATAATTTCCGGTCCGCTGTTCAAAGTGGAACCGGCGCTGGGAGCGCTTTGCGTGCCCGCCCCTCTTCCAAAAGTGCTTTGGAGCGTACTGAAAGCGGCTTGTGCCCCTGCCAGGTCGCCCGACTGCAGGGCTTGTCCGATGGCTGTAAAATCCTGCTCCCGCTGTGGTCGCGAGAACGGGTCTCCGCTGGCGAACGGGCCGCTTTGGCCGAGCTGAACAATGTTGTTGTAAGCCGTTTGAGCGCCCCCTAGGTCGCCGGACTGCAGTGCTTGTCCGAGCTGGTGCAGATCGCTTTGCCGAGTTTGAAAATATTGCTCCGTCTGCTGGTAAATGGAACTGCTGGAAATGGCTGCTGTCGACATTGGTATCTCCTCAGAATTCGGTTGATCTGACAGGAACGCAATAAAGGTTCTTGCCATCCAAGGGCCATATCGGCTTTAAGAAAAACAAACTTTAAGAGCGCCGACGCGACAACAGCAACTTCTGTTGAGGTTTTCTTTCCGATTATCGTCACGAAAGGCAGGGCGCGTGGCGTCCGAAATCAGATTTTGTTAGGGAAGCCTCACCAACGCTGCTATCCCGCTGTCAAAAGTAGAAACAAACTCAGGGGGTATGGGGATGCCTCCAAAGCAAGCTCACGATTTCCACCCGTAGGCCAAAGACCTGCAGACTTCCCCACAGGCACGAGTCCAGGGTTCAATGGTTCGCTGGACTCACATTATTTCTTGGTTTCTTAAACGGTGGAGGTTGCGCTCTTCGCCACGAGCCGCTCGATCGTGGCCCGCAGCCACGTG
>Ga0210390_10001367_pt1 | contig 23596 bp, 23 predicted proteins | sample IncBWH11OmetaG_FD_161050 | JGI IMG/M metagenome (GOLD analysis project Ga0210390, IMG submission 161050) | Forest soil microbial communities from Barre Woods Harvard Forest LTER site, Petersham, Massachusetts, United States - Inc-BW-H-11-O ... | reverse complement strand
AGAACGAAATAGCCAGACGGCGAGAATCGACAAACTCAGAACCAGCGCCAAGGCGACGATGCCCCCCGTGTTCCACGGCCGGCGTTTGGGTGCAACCGCCAACGCTGACTTTTGGGGCGTCTGCCCAGGCTCTGTCGCCGGCGGACCGGCAGCTGCAAATTCTGGCCTTCTTAATCGCGCATCGGTGTCGAGGACTGACACGTCCGCGATAAAGCGATAGCCACGTTTGGGAAGAGTCTCGATGAATCGGGGATTCTCAGCCGAGTCCCCCAAAGCACTCCGCAGCTTGCCGATAGCGATACTGAGAGCCTGATCGAAATCACCGAAACTTTCGTTCGGCCAGACTCGGCTGCGCAATTCTTCACGGGTGACCACTTCCCCGGGATGTTCCAGCAGGATCTCCAGCAGCTTCATCGGCTGCTGCTGCACTTTGATTCTCAAACCCGCCTTGCGCACTTCGCCCGACTGGAGAGAAACCTCGTACGTCCCGAATCGAACGACGGAGTTGGGCGGGGATTCCATAGGGCTTTTGGGGCTTCGCACGGAAGTCTAGCACTTCACGCACAGGGACTTCCCGGACTCAGGATATATGCAGAGCTAAGTCCTTAGCCAGGAATCAGTTAGCGGATGATGAGTTGGATATATGGAAAAAGTCCCCAGTTAATTGACGCCGAACGACTGGCAGGTCAGAGTGGGCAGCAACCGGGGTTCGAACAGATTGAGGAGAAGGCAAATGGGGAATATTGGACTTAGCTCGCAGGGGATGGTCCGACTCGCGGCTTCGTCGTCGCAGGACCGGCCGTCGGCGGGGTTCGAAGAATTAGCCATGCCCCTGTTCGATTCCCTTTACAACTTCGCCAGCTGGCTTGTGCACAACAAGAGCAATGCCGAGGATCTCGTACAAGAGACGTACCTGAAGGCTTTGCGCAGTTTCGCATCGTTTCAGCCCGGCACCAATTTTCGGGCGTGGATGTTTCGAATCCTCAGGAACACTTTTCTAAGTTCGCGCTCGACACTCGATCGACGCATGACGGTTGAGATCGAGTCGGAGGACGACCTCCCGGTGTTGTCCGCAACTTCCGCCACTCCTGAATCCCTGTTGATCGAACGTTCGCGCAAGAATGCCGTTCAGAACGCAATCGAACAACTGCCGGTCATCTTCAGGGAAGTCATTTTACTGTGCGATGTCGAAGATGCGTCTTACCAGGAGATCGCCGAGATATTGTCGATCCCGATGGGAACTGTGATGTCGCGCCTGGCCAGAGCGCGGAAGGCGGTTCGCGAGTCTGTGCTTAGCGTTCCACAGGCGCGCCCAATCGCAAACCTGGTTTCCTCACGCAGCGAGGCGTGAGAAAGGCTGTCGAACGGCACAGAAAGAGGAAAGCCAATGGCAACTGCCACCTTATCAGCAACCTTGAACGCTCCAATATCCGAACTGCGCCTTCCCCCGATGGAACGGATTTTGATCATCGAGGATGATGGTGCCTTGCGGACGATTCTGCGACGGCTTTTCTCTTCGGAAGGTTACGAGGTCGAAGTCGTGTCTGATTCGGCTTGTGGCTTGCAGAAACTCCACCAAAGAGCGCCGGCAGCAGTCATCCTCGGCCTGCCCCGTCCAGGATCCTCAGGATGTGATCTTTGCAGGAAGATTACGAATCTCATTCACGGTCTGCCCCTGGTAATTCTTAGCGGGAGCTCAGACGTTACGGACAAAGTTCTGCTTCTGGAAATGGGTGCTGACGATTACGTGACCGTGCCCTTCAACCCGAGGGAGTTGGTTGCGCGCGTGCGCGCGCAAATTAGGCGTGCTTCGCGCGTCCGGCCGGAAGAGATGTATGTTTTTGAAGACGTGATCGTCAACTTCTCAAAGGCCGAGATTACTCGGGCCGGTGAGAAGATCCTGGTTACTCGCAAGGAATTCAAGACACTCGAGTTCTTGACGAAGAACGCCCAACGCGTGATCTCGCGGGATGAACTGCTCGATAAAGTCTGGGGGTACGAGCACTACCCCTGTACACGGACGGTGGACAACCACATGCTGAAGCTGCGACAGAAACTAGAGAGGGACCCCTCGCACCCGCTACACCTACTCACGGTGCACGGCTTGGGCTATAAGTTTGTGCCTTAAGCCATTCTGGCAGATTCCCATAGGGCGGGTATAAATGTGCGATCGCTTCCACGAGAGCAGAGCAAAACACGGGCTCGATGACGGAATGTCCGTCGACTCGCGCTTTCCTTAGCAAACAACATCCCATTTGGAATGGGGATGGCGACGATCCTTTAATCCAGCTACAACAGAGAGCACACAGCTACGCTGAAGTTTGTTCAGCGTAGCTGTGCAAAACGCTCTTCGAGTGTGACACTCAAACGGGTTGCTTTCTGTTGCCAGTAACCCGTGACTACATTTACAGCGAGTTCAAGAAAGCGATCAACGCATTTCTGTCTTTGGGGCTCAAGTCTTTAAAGCCCTGCGCAGAATCTTGTGCTTCGCCATTATGGCGTGAGATCGCATTTTCAAGAGACAACGACTTCAGGTCGTGCATGAAACGCGCTTTTGTGCGCAAACCCCAAAGTGGGGCGGTTCGTAGTTTGTTGGCCGTGTCTTGCGGTCCAACCTGGACAATGCCATCTCCGGTTCCGACGTCATGTAACAAGAAGTCGCTAAAGGGATGAATTATTTTGTCCCCCAGAGCCTCTGGAACCGTAAACATGCCACCATCGATAACCGTCCCTGCAGGGGCCGTCGTTATGGACTCCACGTGGCAGACATTGCAACCGACCTGTCGGAAAAGCTTTCCACCATTCGAGGCTGTTGGCGTCGCAGCAAGCACTGTGTCGCGCGGTGGAACCATTGTGCCGCGTATGAACTGAGCAAAGTGGTCAATGTCAGCCAAGCCAAGGTTGTCTGGCTGATCTTCCGGGTCCGTCGTAGTCTTGAGTACTGTGGTAACGTCCTTGGGGCGCAGCCGGTTCGTGATGCCCATTTCGTTGAGATAGGCATCCCCAATAAAGGAGAGCAAACTGCTGTGCTGGTCCTTCCAGCCGAAGCGTCCGACGCGGGTTTGCCCAGGGGCTTCGAAGATCGGAGCCTGCACCACTTCCCCATGAACTTTACCGTCGGTCACCTCGGGTTGTCTCTCGGAGATTGCGATTAGAGTCGCGTCGTCTATGGCCTCTACAAAGCCATCCCCAAGGGTGTTGAGGGCAGCGCGTAAGGTGCGGATGTTTTCGGTCGCAGGTATGTGTTCCTGGGCCTCGGGACCGATAGCGCGATCATTGACGATTGACCTGCCGGTAATCGTGTCTTTTCCGTCGTTGATGAAGATTGTCGGGTTGACGAAATTGCCATTTGCATCATTGTGCCCAACCCGGAGTTCTGTGATTTGGCTGGCTGCCCCACTATTTGGATTCTGATGGCAAACGACGCAGCTGGTTGCGTTGTACACAGGTCCAAGCCCATTTGCGACGGTCTCATTTTCCTCATAGACCTGTTGATCCCGAGCAAAAGTGTCCCCGGGTGGCTCGACGATTCCGTTGCTGATGCTTTGTGCGCTGTTGAAGCTGGGAGTGTTAAAACCGGCGGGTGCTTCCGTTGCTGACTTCGCTGCGACTCTGGCGAGTCCCGAACCCAAAGCGGCCACGGCCGCGAAAAGGCAAGAGCATAGGAGAACCTTCCTCCAATGGGGCATGAGCATGAGCGTTCCTCCAAAAGACACAGTCGCTTACATGCGTGCACGACGTAAGCTGGCTGATTTGCCGGCCTCAAGTCGTCAAGCCGTGGCGGCACAATCGAGAACTACGGTCTGAAGTTTGAGGTCCGGTAACTATCTAAACTGGGTCGGTCAGAGATTATTCCCAGTGCCGCAAAAAAAATTCCGGGAAGGACAGCAGAGAGCAATGCGCTTGCGGCGAGGCTGAACAGGCGCCGTGCCTTGTCGGCAGATGGCCACTTGACACGAGTCATTACAATTGTCGATGTCCAATCTATGACGCGGCCTTGAACAATTTCGCGAGGCTATCGATGTTTGCAGCACTGGCGTCGCCGATCACGAAATAGCGAAGCCCGCCCTGACTCCATGTTTCCATGTTGAACGACAATTTGTCCGACAGGAGAGAGCTATCAGTCAACCTGGCTGGCAAGGACCGTTCCTGAAATACGAACACAGAAATATGATGCTTTCCCGTGTCGTAAATGAGATGTGCACCCGGCGTTTGCTCCAGATAGGCCATTCGCCCGCCCAGCAGAGAAAAGCCGCTATTCTGGAGTTCTGGCAAATTGAAGGCGAAAGGAATCCTTCCCTGGAACCAGGGCTTCACCGTGTGCCGATCGGTGGAGATGACATCCACCGGCGCTGAACTGGCCAACGTCGCCACATGCAAGTCTGCAATCTCGCTGAACACCTGGTCTCTGCCGGATCGGTTTTCAAGGTAGGTTGAAGTGAAGGTTCCAACCATGAGAACGACGACTGCGGCTGTCGCTAACATCCATCCCAGGCGGAAGCTATGTCGCGGCTTGGACGCAATCTTCTGCTGCATTCGCTTCCGGAACTCAGCACTGGGGGTGAAACGTTTTCCAGCTACCTGAATCGCACGCTTCAACTGCACGCGCGAGAGGGCGTCCGCAGAGCACGACGGGCAATTGCGCACATGCGCGTCGAAAGTGCGCATCTCCTCCACCGGAACCTCTCCGTCAAGGTAGGTGTCGAGTTTTGCCTTCCAGGATTCACAGACCATGGTTTGTCCCCCTAGCAATTCGTGGTGCTGCTTCTGGTTGCACGTGTGGCCGCAACTGATTCCGTAAGGTCTTCCGCGCACGCGATAAACGTGACATTACGGTACCGATAGGAACCGCAAGCGTGTCGGAAATCTCTTGATACGACATCTCCTCTACCTCACACAAAAGAAGGATCTCGCGGAAATGCACCGGGAGTTCATTGATCGCCTTCTGCAGCAATTCGTTGCTCGATCGCGCCAATAGAAGCGTCTCTGGCGTGTCGCGCTCAATGGCAGGTTCCGGTCCTTCTTCCTCCTCGTCGACATCGAGAGGTACGGTCATTGCAACTTTCAGGCCCTTGCGAGAGGTCAAGAACGTGTTGCGCAGGATGCGATAGATCCATGCCCGGAAATTAGTACCCAACTGAAAAGACGAAAACCCTTTCAACGCCTTAACGTAGGTTTCCTGAACCAAATCTTCAGCTTCATCGCGATTCTGAGTGAGCCAGTGAGCAAAGTTGTAAAGCTGATCGAAGAGAGGTGTGGCCAGTTCTTCGAACGAGTCGAGTTGGAGATTCGCTCCTGACCGGTCCACAGAATGAGAACTTCGTAGTCCTGGATTTATTCCCTTCAAAACAACAAATCGGTGAAAAAACTGCGATTTGCACGAAAAACACTGCAATCACGGTGGCCAAGTCTCGTAAACGGCCCGAATAAACCCCCACTGTAGTTGAAAACTGGCGACCCTCGCAAATATTCCATTGAAGTCAAATGAATTTGTCGTCCCGCTCGACAATTATGGAATCCGAGCGGAATAAAGCGCTGGAAAGTCCGTTATCCATGGTGAAGGTTGTTTTACGGGAGACGGATTGTGAGCCGCAGAGGAAGCAGATTCGCCAATTTCAATCCGACGGCCATGACCGTTCTTGCCACTGTACTGCTGGTATCGAGTGGAGCGTTGGCCAAGGATCACAAGGCTAAAGGATCCGACAACCAGGCCCGCGTGGTCGCCCATATTTCGTTCACCGGGCTATCAGCTATTGACATGGCAATGCAGAAAAAGGGAAGCAACAAGTACTACCTCTATGTGGAGCATTCACAAGACCAAGGCATCTCGATCATCGACGTCAGCAAGCCCGCGGATTCCAGAACCATTGGAGTGATCCCGTGGCCGGATCGAATGGTGTCGGGCAGGATGAACGTGGCGGGCAATTTCGCGATCATCGCCGAAACTGGGGTTCCCGCAATGCCCAGCAGCACCTCGAATGACGACCTAGTGGTTTGGGATCTGTCGAATCCAGCCACGCCGCGAGTAGTGCAAAAGTTCTCTGGAGTGGTCAAGTGGCTCCAGGATGAACGAAATTTTGTTTATGTCTTAAATGGCGACGGCCTGTGGGTGGTAGCAAGGCCAGAGGAACGACAGCCGGAGCCGACTTGGCCTGCTATGCCGGAGTTCGACTAGTAACTGAGCAGGACCGTGAAGTGGCGGTGGAGAGAAGTAGATTCCGAACAACCCCCGCCCAAAATACTAGAAAAGGCACATTTATGGTAAATCCATTTGATCTTAAAACGGCGCTTTTAGCCAAGCACGCGCAACATGTGGTACTGATCCACTTTCCCATCGCCCTGTTCATTACGGCAGTGACTTTCGATGTCGTCGGACAGTGGACGAAACAAGTCGGCTTGGCAGTGGCGGCGTACTACAACTTGCTGGCAGCGGCGATTTCAACTCTCCCCGTTCTGGTGACAGGGCTTCTCGCCTGGCAGTTCCAACTTGAAGGGCAGAAACTCAAGGGCACTCTATTGCTGCACCTCGTGCTTGCGTGTGTGTCAACGGTGATGATCTGGCTAGTCTGGTGGGTACATTTCCGCGCGCGACGACGGTCAGTGAATCTGCCACGCTACCGCTTTGCGGTCGAACTTCTGGCGGTCGGCCTTGTGGCCTTGACGGGGCACTTGGGCGGATTTTTGAGCGGTGTGAATCTCCCCGGTTAAGGGGACTCCGACGAGATCCAGCTTCGGATAGGCGAACCGGAGTAGGCCTGCGCAAAGAATAGTTCACATGCCTGAGCGATGCTCAGATTCCGAGGACCGGGCAACGCGTTGGTGCTTGCAATAGGAAGGGGTCATTTCATGTTGGTTAATGCGGAAGGCACATCGCGGCAATCCCCGATGCGCACTGGCGAGGTAGAGCTGTTGGAATTCCTCGCGCAAAGGCGTGCCTGCGATGACCGGGATCGTGAAATAGCGTGTTCCAACGTCGGGGCATTGGCACGGGGAGTCAGGAATGCGCTGCTGACGGTGACGCCGCTGTGGATCGCGCTCGTCTGGTGGCTGGCAAGGTGAAGAGAAGGATCTTATCCGCTCCGCCAGTCCACCCCTTCCAAACAGCCGCGGAAGTCTCGGATGGGCCCTTCGATTTTTGCGGGAATAAAAGCGACTCGTGCCAGTTATCAACTGTGAACGCTACGAAAACACCGGAGGCCAGATGACAGACAAAAACAAAGATCTTATCGATCAGAAATTGCAGGATCTCAACAACGACGGCGTCGATCGTCGGGGATTCCTGAAGTGCATGGCATGGGCAGGTACAGGCCTGGTCTGGACTATGAGCGGCGGCATTCCAGTGTCGCGGGCTTTCGCCAAAGGCCACGGCAAGGATGCCGTCAAAGGCGGGGACTTCAGCTTTGTGCAGATCAGCGACAGCCACATCGGCTTCAACAAGCCGGCCAACCCGGACGTCACCGCGACTCTGCAGACGGCGATCAACAAGATCAACGCGATGCCCCACAAGCCGGAATTCATTATTCACACCGGTGATCTGAGTCAGCTCTCGAAGCCGAGTGAGTTCGACACGCTGGACCAGGTATTGAAGGGTGCGTCGGCGAAGCAAGTCTATTATGTGCCGGGTGAGCACGACATGCTGAGCGACAACGGCGAACAGTTTCTCCAGCGTTACGGGAAGGGAACCAAGGGCAGTGGCTGGTACAGCTTCGATCAAAAGGGCGTCCACTTTGTGGGGCTCGTCAATGTCGCCAATCTCAAGGCCGGCGGCATGGGGTCGCTCGGTCACGAACAACTCGAGTGGCTGGAGGACGATCTCAAGGGCCGTTCTGCCAGCACTCCGATTGTCCTCTTTGCACACATTCCACTGTGGACCATCTATCCGGATTGGGGATGGGGAACTGACGACAGCGAACAAGCTTTGTCTTACGTCAAGCGCTTCGGTTCGGTGACGGTGTTGAACGGCCACATCCACCAGATCATGCAGAAGGTGGAAGGTAAGGTGTCATTCCACACGGCGATGTCCACCGCCTTCCCTCAACCAGCGCCGGGAACTGCTCCCTCAGCCGGACCGATGAAAGTGCCAGCCGACCAGTTGCAGAAGGTGTTAGGTATCACCGATGTGAACTATCTGGTCAGCGGCCGCAGCCTTGCGGTTGTCGATTCGCCACTCGGAGAATCAGACGCTTCGTCCGCAGGAAGTGGAGGCGGCGCCGGAGGCCGATGAAATCAGCTCCTCCGTGGGCCGTCAACGACCAGGTCCGCACCAATGAAGATCGAAAACAAAAAAATAAACTACAAAGGAAATGGAACTATGAAACGGAACAGTTTCTGGCTTGCAAGCTTCACAGCTTCAGTGTTCATCGCGATCGTGCTGCTAGTCACGGGGTCGCCGGTCGTCACGGCGAGTGACCAGCCCCCCGCGGCTAACGCGGCCGTGAACATCGACAATTTCGTGTTTGGCCCGCAAACGATAACGGTGCCCGTCGGAGCCACGGTTACATGGACAAACAAGGATGACATTCCTCATACCTCGGTCAGCACAGACGGCGTGTTCAAGTCCAAAGTGCTGGATACGGATGAGAAGTTCTCCTACAAGTTTGAAAAAGCTGGAACGTATCCCTACTACTGCACAATCCACCCGAAAATGACCGGCAAAGTCATTGTTCAGTGAACTCAAGCTTCTAACTGGTGCGCAAGGAGACGGCCTCGCGCTGGCAGCCACGTCGGTTGCGCTGCAACAGGTCGCTCTCCAAAGCGCCGTAAACCACTATGAGCGTACACTCGGCACAATTCGCAACTTGCAATGACCTGGACCTTGTCCACGCGAGCAAGAAAGGGGACGTGGCCGCCTTCGAGCAACTCGTGAAGCGATACGGCGGCAGACTTCTCCGGATCTCTCAAACCGTCACGCGAAACAGGGAAGATTCCGAGGACGCGGTTCAGGAGGCCCTGTTGAAGGCCTTCCAGAATCTGGCCGACTTCCGAGAAGACTCCCAATTCTCAACCTGGCTGATTCGCATCACGGTGAACCAGTCGCTGATGAAACTAAGAAAGCAGCGTACCCACAAAGAGGTTTCCCTGGATGAGGATTTCCATGCTGATGAGGACGTGCTTCCCCTGGATGTCCCCGATCGAGCCCCGAATCCGGAACAACTATGCTGGGCATCTGAATTGCGAGACATCCTTGTCAGAACCGTGGAAGAACTCCGTCCGATCTTGCGGACGGTCTTTGTACTCCGTGACGTCGAGGGACTCTCCATCGAACAGACGGCACAAGCGCTCAACCTAAGCCAGGCGGCGGTGAAGGCGCGGCTGTGGCGCGTCCGATTACAGCTTCGCGAACGCCTTAACAGATACCTCGGCGAGCAGTCGACTCTGGCGCCCGAAGAGTTGGCCCCGACGAGCAGGGTGACGAAGAAGATCATCGGCCTGTTTGCCGAATGCCTTCGTGACTCGATCCCTCGCACATATTCGACCAGCGTCGCTCAGTAACGACATTCTTCTCCGAATGGGCTTTCTGCCAACTCCCTAAGAGTCTGACCCAACGCCTATCACGTACCGGGCGCCGCCATCGCGCTGACCATGGACGCTGGCGCCGGACCAGTTACAAACTCTCAACATACAAGTGACAAGCAAATGACATTGGGGCGGAATCTCGTCAGCCACGAGCGCGTCTAACCCAGTGACGCTTAGATGTGCGGAAATGACCGAAGCATGTGCGGCGCCAAATACGGAATAAAACCAACATGAACACAGTTAGTACTAATGAAAGAGCTAACACACATTGATAAAGGAGAAGTCATGAAGAAGTCGTATGTTATCGCAGTACTTATGTTGACGTGCTTACTAGGAGTCGGAGTAAGTGCCCGTGCTCAAGATGCCGATGCAATCGTCGTGAGCGCTCCGTTCGAGTTCGTGGCAGGAGGCGCAACTCTGCCTGCGGGAGAATACAGGATAAGTCGGATTCATCCCGGCATCAATCGAGAACTGGTCATCAGTGGCTATGACAAAGGGAATGCGTTTCTGCTTCCGCTAGTGTTCGACGGGATTGCGGCCGCAAATGGCCAGCCAACGCTCACCTTCGAGCACCTCGGCGGTAAGTACTTTCTCACCGGAATCAAAACATTGAGCGGCGTTTATACCCTGCCGGCCTCTCGGGAGATGGTCATGCTTGGCAAGGCGACCACTCCAAGCTCCAGCACTTCATCCGCCTCGGGCGGTCAGTAGGTCGGAAATAAGATGTCGGGCTCGCGCGGTTGTGACAGAGGATTCGAGACTTAGGAAGTAATCAACCTGATTCTCGATACTCTGTCCAACTCGCGTACTCAACAGAGAACTATAGGTCAGATTCATCGTTGCACAAATCCAATAATCAGGTCTTATAGAGGACGAAATGAAAAAAGCAATCTCGTTAATCGGACTGCTGATGACGTTGGCAATTCCCTCGGGATTGCTTGCACAGCAGGCCGGCTTTTCCCAGACGAACCTGGTCTCCAACACTGCCGGCGTGGCTAACACCACGGATCCTCAACTGTTAAACCCCTGGGGGATCTCGATTCTTCCTGGGCAAGACTTCTGGATCGCCAACAATAATAGCGGTACCTCCACTCTCTACGACAATCAGGGCAACAAGGATACCGGCCTCGTAGTGACGATACCCGGGGCGACGCACAATCCGAATGGTAATTGCAGCCCCGGCTGTCCCACGGGCAATGTGTCGAACGGAAACGGTTCTTACTTCGGTGGCGGGCAGTTCATTTTCGATACGGAGGATGGCCTCATTGCCAGCTGGACTGGCGCGAGCAACACCGCAGCCGTGGCTTTCGACAACTCCGCCAGCGGCGCGGTCTATAAAGGCCTGGCGTCGCTCAATAGCACCTTCCTCTTGGCGGCGAATTTCAATAGCGCAAGAATCGACGTTTTCGATCGCAATGTTAACCTCACCTCGTTGAGCGGTTCGTTCACCGATCCAAAGCTTCCTGCAGGCTTCGCTCCCCATGGCATCCACGTGATCGGAAACCAGATCTACGTCGCCTATGCCATGCAAGATGCTGCCAAGCACGACGCTCAGCCCGGTGCCGGTATGGGGCAGGTTGATATCTTCGACGCGAATGGCAATTTCGTGAGCACTTTTGTCGCTGCGGGTGGAAAACTCAACGCTCCTTGGGGAGTTGTGGCGGCGCCTGCGACTTTCGGAGAATTTCCGAGCGCGATTCTGGTGGGAAACTTTGGTGACGGTACCATCAACGCGTTCGATACAACCGGAAAGTTTCTCGGCCAGCTCACCGACTCATCCGATAAGGTGCTGGTGAATCCTGGCTTGTGGGATATGGTGTTTGGCGGAGGCGGGACCTCTGGAGATCCCGGGACTCTATACCTGACTGCAGGCGGCTCAAAGCAACCGAACTTCCCCAGCGGAGGAAGCACCACCGCTGTGTTCGCGAGCCTTGTTCCCGCGGCGGCGGTCGGCGGGCCCAATTTTTCGCTGAACCTGTCGGCTTCGACTGCGACCGTCATGGCAGGCAGTTCGACCACTCTAATGGTGAGTGCTGCCGCGGTGGGCGGGTTTAACAGTCAGATCTCTCTGACTTGTTCGGCACCCACCGGTCTGACCTGTACTTTGAGTCCTTCAACGATTTCTCCCGGGTCGAGCGCATCGTCCTCGACGTTGACGCTCTCTGCTGCCTCTACACCTCCAACCGGAGGCTATCCGTACACGGCCGCCCTGCTACCTGGTCTAGGCGTTTTCGGAACTCTGCTTACCACTCGCAGGCGGAAACCGCTCACTCGGCAACACTTCGTGGGGATCAGCATACTGGGGCTGCTGCTTCTCACCTCACTATTCACTCTCGGATGCGGCAGCAGCAATGCCAAGGCGCCTGTCCCATCTCAAACAACTTTAACAGTGACGGGCACATCAGGTGCGCTAAGCCATAGCGTGCCTGTTGGCGTATCCGTTAACTAATCCCCGAAGCCTGGCAAGGGCGTACTCCGGTGCGCCCTTGCTCCACTTCCAAACGCGTTCGCACTTTGTGAAATCGCGAAGAGTACTAATTCTCGCAATCGGGACAACCCAAGCAAGGAGGCCAGATGAGCGTTTTTAAAACCAGTCTGCTAGGTCGAACCAGAGTCGCCGATGGAACAATGGCATTTCAGCTTGAAAAGCCTAAAGAGTTCAAGTTCAAGCCCGGACAGTACATTGACCTGACGATCCCGGACCCCGAGCACGGAGCGGCTAACCAAATCACGCATACCTTCTCAATCGCAAGCTCGCCTTTGAGCAAAGATCTGCTACTCACGACCCGTATGCGGAACACACTTTTCAAGAGAACACTCGCTGCCTTACCTGTTGGCAGCGCGGCGCAGATCGAAGGACCAATGGGATCTTTTCATCTGCACAACAATACGGCCATGCCCGCTGTGCTTCTCGCCGGTGGAATCGGAGTCGCGCCGTTTCTCAGCATTCTTTCCTATGCTGCACAGGAAAGGCTGAGCCATCCTTTATTTCTCTTCTACGCCAACCGGCAACTGAAGGATGCAGCGTTCATCGATGATCTCTGGCAGTTAAAGCGTGAAAATCCAAGATTTCGCTTTGTGCCGACTCTGACTCGCCCGACTGATCTTGGTCCGTCGTGGACGGGAAGGACAGGACATATCAGTTCGGAAATGATCTTCGCGGAAGTAGGACAAATGCGAGGCCCCATTTATTACATTGCTGGCCCGCCTGACATGGTCGCGGGAACAATTCAAACGCTGGGCAATGCTGGAGTAAACGAAGACGACATCCGGACCGAAGAGTTTGCGGGCTACTGAGGTTCGGCTCGCCGAGTATGGCGAAGAGTTAATGGGATTGTGATGCTCTCTAATGCAGGCTTTCTTGGTAGCGGTGCCCCCTTCAGCGCGGACCTGAACCTTGTTGTGCAGGTCACGATGGGAGGAGCCTTAATCGCTGGCGCATATCTCGCAAAGAGACGGCGCTACAAAGCCCACGCCGTTTGCCAGACCAGCGTGCTCGTCTTGAATTTGGGGATGATCGGGCTCCTGATGTGGCCTTCGTTCCTCCAGCAAGTTAAACCGGCCCCGGCCAGGGCTTTACACAAATGGTATTACCAGGCCGCAATCATACACGCGGTGCTGGGAACCATCGCCGAGGGAATGGGAATTTACATCGCCGCCGTGGCAGGAACAAAACTTATCCCGAAGCGTTTTCAGTTCACCAGCTGGAAGTGGTGGATGCGGGCAGAGTTGGTGTTGTGGATGGTCGTTTTGGTGAGTGGCTTCGGAACATACTGCGCATGGTATTTGGCGCCATTCCGTTAGCCGTCTGCCCATGCTAATGGTGCTCACGCGTCATCGAGGTAACGTGTGGCAGATATTGAAAAGGGGAGTGGATGAAAATGCTGGAATTAGCGTCATACGGTGTCACAGGCCTGGTCGGAATACTGCTCGTCGCGTTCTGCTTCGCATGCAAAGACGAATCTGCATCATTCAGCGACAAAGCGTCGTCCGGTCTAGCACACGACGCAGAGTTGCGTCATTCGAGGCCCGTTAAGCAATGCACATGCGCTCCAAACGACGATCCGGGGCCGCAGCACCAGAAGCACGAGGGAGATCTAAATGGCTAACGTTGCTGCCACTCTACCGCTGCATGAGCGCGCCATGCCATTCCTGGCGCACTTGGAAGAGTTGAGGAAACGGATCATCTTTTCCGTTCTTGGAATACTGGTCGGGTTTCTTCTCTGCTGGTCGCTGGCGGACCGGTTATTCGGACTAATGCAGCGCCCGATTATTCAAGCCCTGCGGCACCATGGCATTGGTGGGGGCTTGGTGTACCTAAATCCGACTGACCCTTTTAATCTCTATCTGGGAGTGGCTCTCGTTCTCGGACTATTTGCCGCTTCGCCATTTGTGTTTTATCAACTCTGGTTGTTCGTGGCTCCCGGACTGTACCGCACCGAAAAGCGGTATGTACTTCCATTCTTAATCAGCGCAGTGGGCCTATTCCTTGCCGGCGGACTATTTGGATACCAGATCGTTTATCCCGCCTCTCTCGACTTCCTGATTGGTTACGGCGAACGCTTCCAACCCATGATCACGATTGGAGAGTATACGAAGCTGTTTGCCACGATCATTGTTGGTCTTGGGCTGATGTTTGAAATGCCGATTCTTGTGTTCTTCCTGGCCTTGATGCGAGTGATTACGGCGAGATGGATGTGGCGGAATATTCGCTATTCCGTTCTTGTCATTTTCATTGTGGCGGCCATCGTTACGCCCACCTCCGACATCCTGAACATGTGTCTGTTCGCAGCCCCGATGATGGCGCTCTATGCCATCAGTATCGGCGTGGCATGGCTGGCCGGAGCCCGTGGTGAGAGCGCCGGAGTGTCGTAGGCCAACTCAGAGTTTCATATGTGGCTTTGGGCTGCCGCTGCTCAGGGATTTGTTGGCGAGGTTGTTCCAAGGTCCTCGCATGTCAGAGGAAACTATTTGTCACGGACAGGGAATAAAAATAAGCCCGCTAAGTTCTCACGTAGTTGGACCAAACTAAAACACTAAGAGGAGTAGAGCATAAATGAGAGACTGTGATCGGCAACATCGGTCTAATACCTTCGCGCAGGCACAGTTGCTGTTGCTATTGGTTGTATTGATGGCGGCCGTCAGCGGTGACGCACAGACTTCAACCACAGGAGACATTGCCGGAGTTGTTACAGATCCATCAGCAGCGGTCGTCACCGGTGTGCCGATGACACTAAAGAACGTCGATACTGGCAGCTCCACCTCCACGACAACCAATGCACAGGGATCATACAATTTCTCTCTCCTGCCGCCCGGGAACTATTTGGTTGTGGTAAATGCCGTTGGTTTTCAGAAGGTCACCAAGCCTGTAACGGTCACGCTCGGGACGAGCACCACGGTGAACCTGCAACTGGCTCTCTCATCGCAAAATGAAACCGTGGAAGTGACCGACGAAGTGACAGGCGTGCAAACCGAAGACGCCAACCTCCAGACAAACTTCAATGCCCAGCAAATTGCCGTTTTGCCGAATCCTGGAAATGACCTGAGCGCTGTTGCCCTGACGGCACCTGGGGTGGTGATGAACACGACCGGTGGCTCTGTATTTGGGGGCGGTAACTATGAGTTTTTCGGGTTGCCGTCGAACTCCAATGTGTTCACCTATGACGGGGCGAACGATAACGACCCATACTTCAACGTCAACAACAGCGGCGCCACCAACTTAACACTCGGGCTGAACGACGTGCAGGAGACCAGCGTAGTGACCAATGGCTACAGCGGCCAATTTGGCGGTCTGGCTGGAGCGAATATTAATTACGTCTCGAAGTCCGGCACTAATTCCTATCACGGAAATGCGGAGTACTGGTGGAACGGCCGTGCTTTGAACTCCAACAATTATTTCCGGAATCAGGCCAACGGCATCGCCGGGAGCGATGTCGCTCCGCGTCCGTTCGTGAATGCCAATCAATATGCGACCTCATTCGGTGGGCCGATTAAGAAGGACAAATCTTTCTTCTTTGTCGACTATGAAGGCATTCGTTTGGTCATCCCCTCACTCTTTTCGGTCAACCTGCCGACTCAGCAATTTGAAAATGCGGTGATCGCGAACCTGAACAGTGTCAGCCCCGCTTCGGTGCCTTTTTACAACCAACTGTTCAGCATCTGGAATGCGGCTCCAGGGGCGGCGCGCGCTCAGAACACTCTCGCGGGTGGGGGTTGTTCGAACGTTACTAGCTTGGCGGGAGTTGCCTTTGGAACAACCAACCCCTGCGCTACCGAACTGCAAGGGGGCACATCTCAAGCCACGAACGACTATCTGATCGTGGGGCGCTATGATCAGGTCATTGGCAACAACGACAAACTGTTTCTCCGAGTGCAACATGAAAGTGGTCAACAGGCGACTTACACCGACCCCCTTAGCCCCGCCTTCGATGCCCATAGTGCTCAGCCGGAATGGCAGAGCCAGTTGAGCGAGACGCATACATTTGGAAACAACAAGGTAAACAACTTCATCGCCTCGCTGCAGTGGTATAGCGCGCTATTCACGATGACGAATCCAACTGCTGAATTTCAGGCCCTTCCGGAGACCGTGTTTCTTGATGACGGCTCCCTGTTCCCTCTGAACAACGAGGGTACCGCCTTTCCTCAAGGCCGGGTCATCACCCAGTATGGGATTGTTGACGATTTCAGCTGGACTCGCGGCCGACACGAATTGCGCTTCGGAGTCAACTTCCGCCGTGACGACGTCAGCGACCATAACTTCCAGGACGTGATTCCGTTTACTCAAGAAGTGACCCTGAATGATTTTGCATTCGGAGGGGCGGCGCCAGTCCCGCCAGGGGGTACCCCAGGGGGGAGCATTTTATCTCAGAATTTCCCCCTCAATACGAATGTACCCATAGCGCTCTACCAACTTGGCTGGTATGCCTCGGATGAAGTCAAGGTTACTTCGAACTTGAAATTAACACTCAGTATGCGTTTTGACCATTTGTCCAATCCAATCTGCCAAACTAATTGCTTCCAAAGCCTGTCGGAGCCATTTCAGAATTTGAGTCGGACCGCACCGGTGAATCAGGCCTTAACTACGGGGTTGCACACCGCCTTTCCGTCTGTAACGTCGATTGTGTATCAGCCCAAGGTCGGTTTCGCGTGGTCGCCCTTTGGTGCTAAAAACACCGTTGTCCGCGGCGGGTTTGGCATCTTCAGTGATGCCATTCCTACCGGCGGGATCGACGACATCCTGACCAATGCGCCAAATGATCCCTCATTCAACCTATTCAATGGTGCGCTCTCCCCAGCGGCTCCGGGAAGCCTGAACGGGCAAGCGACTGCGGCCAATGCCGCTTTCCGCGCTAATTTTGCTAACGGCGGAGCTGTGCCGGCCTTCAACTTCTTCAATCCAGGTGCAGTGCAGATTCCCCGTTATGACGAGTGGGACCTGGAAGTACAGCAGGCCATAGGTTGGCACACTACGCTGAGCGCAAAATATGTGGGAAATCATGGTGAACATGAAGAGATCACGAATCCTGCTTTGAACGCTTTCAGTGCTACAGGCGCTCCATTCGGAGCTTTGCCGACGACCCAGCCGGATCCGCGATTCGGGGTGGTTGCCCAGACACTGAACGTTGGCAACTCCAATTACAATGGCGTCACATTGACTGCCGCGCATTCGGTGAATGGTGGTTTTCAGTTCCAGGCTTCCTATACCTATAGCCACGCTCTCGACGAAATCTCTAACAGCTCGCTGAATCCATTCGGCGTGAACACCAACAGCAATGTTGATGTCGTCACGCCCCTCAATCCGTTCAACATCCGGCAGCTTAACTACGGGAATGCAGACTACGATGTGCGGCAGTCGTTCGTCATGAACTACGTCTGGAGTGACGCCATCCGTCATCTCACAAGCCGCGGTCCGGATGCCCTCGTGAAAGGCTGGACGTTCTCCGGAACGATCTTCAAGCACACGGGGTTCCCGTATTCGATCTATAGCAGCAATGAGACTGCGGCTCTACAACAAGGCTTGTTCGGCAGTGCAAATCCAGCCACTGCTACGGCTGTGCTGGCCAATGTCGTAGGCTCCCCTAATATCAACTGCGGCGCCTCAGCTGCTCAACTCGTGAACGGGCAGCCGAATTTCTGCTACAACGCAGCCAACTTCGCGGATCCGACAAACGATTTCGCTACCCAGCGGCGGAACCAGTTTCGTGGGCCCGGATACTTCGACACGGACTTCGACCTGGAGAAGTCCTTTGCCATACCGGCGTGGGAGAAAGCCCAATTCTCCATAGGAGCAAGGTTCTTCAATTTATTCAATCACCCGAACTTTGCATTCCCAAACACAAATGCCGACAGCAATCAGTTCGGGCAAATTACCCAGACGGTAAGTCAGCCGACGACCATTTATGGCTCGGGTCTGGGCGCGGATGCATCTCCAAGAGTAATTGAGCTGCAGGCTAAGTTCGTTTTCTAGACGAAGCGAACTTTGTTAGGGCGGCCCTCCCCGGGCCGCCCATTTTTGTCGGCATCTCGCGCGGCGGCCGCTAATGAGCGTTGTTAGCTTCATCCCGACGTGCAAAAAGAATATGTATTTAGGTTCAGGGAATAAATACGACCAAGCTTAGTTATACATAGCGTCGGACATAGTCCCCCTGAAGGCGAGCCTGAGATGACGACACGTTGCGACGGGTCCAGTTATTTGGAAAGACTTGACAATCAAATGACATCCTCGACGTATCTCGGCACCGATCACCGCGTCTAACACACAGTTCGAACAACTTTGTAGTCGAAGGAAGATAAGAATAAGTATGAAGGAAAAGCAGCTTCTCGCACCTATCGGCAGTTCAGTGGACCGCCGTTCGTTTCTGAAGGGCGGTCTTCTGGCAGGGGGCGCAGCGGTAGTGGGCGCCGGTTTGCTAACCAATGGAACTTTGGCCAGTGCACAAGAAAGTGGTTCCCTCAATGCAGGCGATATCGCCATCCTCCGGTTCCTCGCGGCAGCGGAACTGATCGAGGCAGACCTTTGGACACAGTACGCGGAACTCGGTGGTATCGGGGCCAATCTGCCCGTTGAGGTTGACCCGAACCAGACGCCGAACAACTATCAGCTAGCATTGTCGAACCTTGACGGGGACGCCACTCAGTACATCACCAGCAACTGGAAGGACGAACTCACCCACGCTGCTTTCCTCAATGCCTATCTCGAGTCCAGAGGAGCTGAGCCGGTCAACTTCGACGAGTTCGAAACCTTGCCGGGTAGCACGGCTACCGGATCAACGGGCATTGGGCGCCTGACGAACCTTATGAATCTCAACGTCGACACGAGTTGGTACGTTCGCTACCGCAGCGCGACCAATCCCGACCTTGGCGCCACCTTCCCCCAGGCGATCACTCTCAACGGAGTGACCGCGATTCCCAGAACCGATGCCGACTTCGGCACCATCGACCCCACCTTCAACGTTCCTGGTAACGCGCAAATTCAGGCGATCGCGAACGTGGCAGCCTTTCACTTCGGATATATCGAGCAAGGTGGTTCGAGTCTTTACGGTTCCCTGATTCAAAAGGCGACGGATCTGGAAGTGGTTAAGATCCTGTTCGGCATCGGTGGAGATGAGGTCGCGCACTTTCTGGAATGGGTTGATTTTTCCGGGAACGCAGTGCAGGCCCCGGTGGCGCCGTTTACCGACGCTGTATCCGGCCTGACGTTCCCCAACTTCTTCAGCCCGCTCAATCCGCTGATTCAGCCCAGCCTCATCTTCCCGGTCCCGACTGAATTCAAGCGCAACCTTCCGCCTGTCTCGATCATTCGTCCACTGACCGATAAATTCGGCGGCGCGGTGGCGACGATCAAGAGCTTCACTGCAGATGGGCTTTTCGTTGGCCAAAGCAAGCAGTTCCTGAACCTACTGCAAAAGATGGCTGTCGCGGCTGATGCGGCAGTACGTTTGTAAGCAATCCGTTCCCGTGTACTTGCTTGTTGTCTGGTGGGGGCGTCGCGCCCGAAATATGAGTCGCGGCGCCCGCCTTTTCGTCCATCACCACTGTCCACACGTATTCGGCGAGAAATCTAAGGAGGATATATGTTCGAAGGACTGTTTCAACCCATGCACCTGCTGATCATCTTCGGAATTGCCTTGCTTGTGTTCGGACCTAAGAAGCTCCCCGAACTTGGCAAAGGAATCGGAGAGGGCATCCGTGGCTTCAAGTCGGCTATGAAAGCTGATGAAGAGAAGCCGGCCAGCACCACGATCAACGTCACCGGCGGCCAAGACGCAACCAAGGGGTGAATGGTGGGGGTAAGTACCGAAATCCTGTTCATACTTGTGCTCGGACTGCTGGTATTGGGTCCGAAGCAGCTGCACACCTTGTTGGGACACGTGGCGCGGGCTAAAGCTCAGTTCGAAGAGGCCAGCCGGGGTCTCAAGGCTCAGCTCACGGCGGAACTCGACGCGACGCATCAGGGGGGAGACACCGATGCGTCGCGCGGGTTGGATGGGGACCAGTGAACCATCCTCGGATCCTCGGCATTGGAACAGCAAACCCGCTGGTTCGGTTGAACCAAGAGCAAAGCTTTCGTGCTGCGGGCTACCAAAGCGAGCGCATTCGCAAGATCTTCCTGAACAGCGATATTGATTATCGCCATTTCTATCTAGAAGGTTCTCTGAATCGCAGGGAAAGCTCCGATCAGCTGAATCAGCGCTATCTGCGCGGCGCCATGAAAACAGGTTGCCGCGCGATTCTGGACTGTGTGAAGGCAGCTGGAACTACCGTGCAGGATGTCGATTTCCTTGCCGTCTGTACGTGCACCGGCTACGTGTGTCCGGATGTTGGCAGTCGTCTCATCGCACACATGGGCTTTAACAACAACCTGCAGAGAGCGTCGATCGTCGGCCTGGGATGTGCGGGTGCCATTCCCACGATGCAGCGCGCAGTCGATTTCGTTCGCGCAAATCCGGGCCGCCGAGCAGTGGTGCTAGCCGTCGAGATTTGCTCAGCGTGCTACTACATCGACAACACACTTGCAACAGTTGTCGGGAACGCAATTTGCGCTGACGGCGCTGCGGCCTTCTTGCTTGCCGACGACCAGCAAACCAAACACTCCTATCCCCAAATCATCGACTTCGAGACTTTTATCGATACCGAGCAGATCGAGGAGGTTGGACTTCAACATCGCGAGGGAAAGCTGCGAATCGTGCTGGGATCTTCAGTTCAACACCTGGCTGGCCCCATGATCGAAGCGGCGCTCGAGCAATTGCTGCAGCGTCATGGACTGTCGAGATCCCGCATTGGTTTCTGGGTTGTTCATCCGGGTGGACGGAAGGTGATCGACAACGTTCAAAAGCACTTCGATATGACGGATGCCCAGTTGCGCTTTTCCAGAACTGTATTGCGCAATTACGGAAATATGTCCTCTCCCACAGTCATGTTTGTTTTGGAGGAAGTTGTGCGGACCGGAAATCCGCAGCCGGGAGACTGGGGAGTGATGATCGCGCTAGGACCGGGGATGGCCGCGGAGGTAGCACTACTCAGATGGTAGCTCGACGGTTGGCTCCTCGGCGGCTGCGACAAGTTCTGCGCCTAATAAGCAGTGAGGGCGTCTGGACGGAGATCAAGCAGTTCTTGAACCCTCGAGTCCTTGTGCGGGGACTTGTAAGAAGGGCGGAAGAGAATCCCTCCCCTCCCGCTCTATTCGAAATGGCGACTGCTTACTGGCTGTCGCAGGCGATTTATGTCGCGGCGAAGCTCGGCATTGCCGACCTGCTAAGGAACGGTCCCCAGTCGTGTGTCGCATTAGCCACTTCGACCGGTTCGGACGCCCCATCGCTTTTCCGTCTGATGCGCGCTTTGTCGAGCGTGGGGATCTTCGCGCACCTCGGCAGAGGTCACTTTGCTCTCTCCCGGCTGGCAGAGCGCCTTCAGACCGGCGTTCACGGATCGCTCCGGGCGATGGTGATCACGATCGGCGAAATTCACTACCAGGCGTGCGGGAGCCTTCTGCACAGCGTCCAAACCGGGTCTCCGGCCTTTAACACTGTGTTCGGAGCAAGCTTATTCGATTACCTGCAACAAAACACCGATGCCGCGGATGCCTTTAATCAGGGCATGGCGAATGTGTCCTCGATGCTGGCCTACGCGGTTCTGATGGCCTACGACTTCGCGGGAATATCTTCGATCGTCGACGTCGGAGGAGGGCAAGGCAAGCTCCTCGAGAAGATTCTTCAGTTCAACCCGGACATCACAGGTACGGTTTTCGATACAGCATCGACGATCGAGGGAGCACAGCAAGGCTTTGGCGGCGATGTACGGAAGAGGCGCTGCTCCTACGTTGTCGGAGACTTCTTCACCTCGGTTCCACAAGGAGCAGACGCCTACCTTCTGTGTGGCGTGATTCATGACTGGGACGACCGTCGTGCACTCAGAATCCTTAGAAACTGCCGTCGGGCTATGACGGAGAAGGGGAGACTGTTAATTGTCGATATGGTGGTACCGGATACGGACGCGACGTCTTTCAGTAAGCTTCTCGACCTGAATATGCTGGCGATGACCGGAGGACGCGAACGCACCCAGGCTGAGTTTCGAGCTCTGCTCGATGCTGCCGACTACAAGCTAACGAGAATCATTCCAACCATGGCTCCGCAGAGCATCATCGAGGCCGTGACGAAATAGCAGCGTAGCTGCGCAACCCCTGAAGGACCAGACCGACGTCGCGCAGCCGCGGGAACCTGAAGCCTCCGGCATTTACCTTGTGGTACTGTGACCACTCTGAAAAAGCTGTGTTCTGACTATTCGTGAAGCTCTCTCACGGGATGACAGGTGCCAACAAGCGGGTACCAATAGTAAATAACAATATTAAAGATGAGCGCCAGGCGGATCGCAGGGTTGAGGCCTCTTGCTGGGAGACGATCATGCTGGCAGCGGATATCTCACCGGGGCCGCGATCGTGGGCAACTCCACACGGAAGGTGGCGCCATGGCCCGGCCGGCTTTCGACTGCGATGGAGCCGTGGTGCTGCATGACGATCCATTGTGCGATGGCCAGCCCAAGTCCCGCACCGCCTTGGGCGCGGCTTCGGGCCTGGTCGACGCGGTAGAAGCGTTCGAAAATCTTGCTCTGGTTTTCCTGGGCGATTCCTTCTCCGGAGTCCTGCACGGAAATCACCGCACTCTCGCCCTGGGTTTCGAGCCGCAACTGCACCGAGCCCGGCGGCGGCGTGTACTTGAACGCGTTGTCGAGCAGAACGTCGAGCAGCCGACGGAGCAGGGTTTCATCCCCTGTGACAAAGGCGTCTGACGTGTCGATGCGCGATGAAAATTGCAGGTTGCGAATGGTGGCCACCTGCCGCCAGCCCGCGGCAACGCTGGTTAGCGTTTGCCGCAAATCCACGGGTTGAAGGTGCAAAGCTTCGCGGCCGGAGTCGGCGCGGGCCATCGAAAGCAATTGTTCAATCAGGGCGGTTGTTCGTTCGGCCTCGATCAGGATGTGGCGCAGCGACTCCTTGTATTCGGACTCTCCACGCGATCGGCGCAGCGCGAGTTCGGCTTCCGTGCGGATGAGAGATATGGGTGTCCTCAGTTCGTGCGAGGCGTCGGCGGTAAACTCCGTGATCCGCAGGAAGGCTGACTCAATCCGATCGAGCATTTCGTTCAACGTGTCCGACAGGCGTTGCAGTTCATCTCCAGTTTCCAATTTCTGCAGGCGGCTGTTGAGATTTGTTCCGCTGACCGCGCGCGCCGTTTGCACCAGCGCATCCACCGGAGACAGTGCCCTGCGGCTGAGCCAGTAACCTCCGCCGGCGGCGGCCAGCAGCAACAGAGGCGCGAACATCAGCAGATATGAGCGGAACTGAGAAAGGGTTTCGGTAACGTCGTCGGTGGGAGCGCCCATCTCAACCGTGTAGATGTGGCCGTTGATCTGGGTGAGCCTGGTAAAGATAAAGCGGAAGGGCCGGCCATCGATCATGCGGCTCCTGGTGAAGATCCGCGTGATTTGGTCTGGTGGCAAAAGGGCTGACTGGTGCGCTTGCAGGAACTCAGAGCGATAAATCAGCTCGCCGGTCTCGGCATATACCTCAAGATAATCGCCGGAA
>Ga0210390_10001366_pt1 | contig 23598 bp, 14 predicted proteins | sample IncBWH11OmetaG_FD_161050 | JGI IMG/M metagenome (GOLD analysis project Ga0210390, IMG submission 161050) | Forest soil microbial communities from Barre Woods Harvard Forest LTER site, Petersham, Massachusetts, United States - Inc-BW-H-11-O ... | reverse complement strand
GGCTCATCGAGGAGACGCCGCGCGACAAGTGCTTCGAGCTGATCGTCGGGCAGTTGCAGCAGGGACTCCCCTATCGCAACTTTTTGGCAGCCCTGTTTCTGGCCGGCGTGCGGAACGTCAGCCCGCATCCCGTCGGGTTCAAGTTCCATTGCGTGCTGGCAATGCACTCGGCCAATCAGCTGAGCCTGGATGCGGCCCCGGAGGATCGGCTGCTGCCGCTCTTCTGGGCGCTCGACCAGTTCAAGAAGTCGCAGGCCGATAACGCCCGCGAAGGCAACTTCCGCATGCGGGAGTTCACGGGGACGCTGCCGTCGCCCGAGAAGGCCGCCGACGAGTTCCACGACGCGATGCAGACCTGGGACGAAGAACGGGCCCAACGGGCGATCGCCGTTTTCGTGCGCAGCCGCGGCGCCGACGAAGTGATCGAGGCCCTGTGGCGGTACGGGGCCCGCGACTTTCGCGACATCGGCCACAAGGGGATCTTTGTCGCCAACTCCTGGCGGACCCTGCAGACGATCGGCTGGCGGCACGCCGAACCGGCCATGCGGTCGCTCGTGATGGCCCTGCTCGACCCGGGCGGACGCCGCGGCTCGAGCACCGTCAGCAGCGGGCCGCGCCCGGGGCTCGATGATAAAGCCCACCTGGCCAACGCCGAACGCGCGACCGAGGTCTTGCCGAAGCTACCGGCGGGTTGGACGGACGGCGGGAGCGACGCAGCGGCCACCGTCGACCTGCTCGAGGCGATGCGCACCGCCACGACCGAGGACGCCTGCCAAAAACTCCTGGACCAACTCCAGTCGGGCAAGACGCAGGCTCAAGGGGCCTGGGATGCCGTCCACCTGGCGGCGGGCGAGCTGATCATGGGTCAGCCGGGCATTCTTGGCATCCATGCCGTCACGTCGACCAACGCGCTGCACTTCGCGTTTCGCACGGCCGTCGATCCCCTCACGCGGTTGCTCGTTTTGCAACACGCCGTGGCCTGGATGGGACAGTTCCGGCAGTCGATGAAGGGAGGCTCGCGCGGCGAGGTCGGCAAAGTGAAGATCAACGAACTGCGGCCGGCCAAGATCGATGCCGCCGAGCCCAAGGCGGCCGCCGAGACTTTCGAGCTGGTCGGAAACGATTTGTCCGGAGCAGCCGCGCGGGCGTTTGCACTGGCCCAACAGCATTCACAGCCCGAGACCTATTTCAAGCTGGCTCGCCGGCTGATCTTCCGCAAAGGGAACGACGCCCACCGCTACAAGTACGCGGCCGCCACCTTCGAGGATTACGACCTGGTATCGCCGGCCTGGAAACCGCACCTCTTGGCCACGTCCGTCTACTACCTGAACGGCTCGAACGACCCGGATTCGAAGCTGATGACAGAGGCGATCGGCGCGGTCAAAAAAGTGTAAACGCTACAAGCAAGTTTGTAGTGACCGCCCGGTCGTGCTTCGACATTCGGCGCAGCCCTCAGGGTCCGGCGGTTGACCGATGACCGGCTCGCCGACCAATCCCGGCTAACTGCGGGTCGAGGCGGCAGGCTGGTCCGGCTTGCCCCGCCGGCGCTTGGCGCGATCGAGGGCGCGGTCGGTTATTGGACGCGCCCGCGAGAGCAGGTTGCGAGCCCACTGAAACTCGGTCGCCAGCACACCCAGGCCGAGGGGGATAAACACAACCGCCGGGCCGGGCGTCACGATCATGATGATGCCGGCAACAAGTAGCAGACCTCCCACGACAAAGACACCGGCCCGCCAGGCCAGCCGCAGCGCTCCCTCTGCCAAGTGTCGGATCCTCTCTTCGGGCCAGTGCTTGAGTACCCGAAAACCGTGGCGTCGGCCGGGCTGGTTTTATGGATTTCCCTCCGCCCCTTTCCAGCGTTCGCCACACCGGGAATCATACGCATTCGACGCGTGTCGACGAGTTGCCCCCGCGTATGAAATTCGGAATAGCCGTCGAATGCGGCTGAGTCGCAGAGAATCCGCGCAACCTGCGTGACTTTTCCCACTAAGGCCGACGTGCGCGACCTATAATAAAGCAAATACCGTTGAGATTGGGGCGGTTTTGCGGTCAGCGCACAGTTGAGGGAGCGTGCTGATTGCACCGGCCCGGCCCACGCGATTCGATACGCTTCACCTCGTCCCGAGTCACTTCTGCACGGATGATCTGGCCGACCTAAAACCGCATTTGCGCACCATCGGGCATTGCAATTGCATGTTCCGTGACGATGCGCGCCCTTCAATGGGTTTTTCGAACAGAGGTTCGGAGAACTGGGATGCGGTCTTTAGAGTCGCAACAGGAAGTGAACGGCGCGCCGGTTGAACGCGAGCGACGGTGGCTTGCCCACTATCCCGCTTGCGTCCCGCAGACGCTCAAGTACCCCGCGATCCCCGCGTTTGGCTTGCTCGAACACAGCGCCGCCGAATTTCTCGACCGCGACGCCTGCATTCACCTCGGTCACAAGCTCACGTATCGCCAGCTTCGCGAGATGGCCCGCCGCACGGCGCATCTGCTGACGCAGTTCGGCGTGCGGCCCGGCGATCGCGTCGGCGTGCTGATGCCGAACATGCCCGAATTCCTCGCCGCGCTCAACGGCATTTGGATGGCCGGTGCCACGCCGGTGGCGATCAGCCCCTTGTCTGTTTCGGAAGAAATCTCTGCACTCGTGTCGACGACCGGCTGCCGCGTCGTGCTTGCGCTCGACGTGCTGGCGCCGCTCATCTGGCGGGCCAACGTCCAGCCGGAAATCACCATTCTGACGACGCTCCAGCACCGGCTGTCGGGTTGGAAGAAGTTCGCCTATCGCGCGGAAGCGCTGCGGCGCTTCCTCTTTAATGTTCGCCACCGCCAAGGACGCGCGTGCTGGTTCGAGCGCGAGTTGAAAGAGGCTAACCCCAACTTCGAGCCGATTCGGCCCGCATCGCTCGACTCGCCGGCGTTCTTGCTGGCCACCGGTGGGACCACGGGACGTCCCAAGGTCGTCGCCCTGTCGCACCGCAACCTCGTTGCCAACGCCACGCAGATTCACGCGTGGGCCGGCACGCAGATGGGGAACGACTCGGTGCTGGCCGTCGTGCCATTTTTCCATAGTTACGGCCTGTCGAGCTGTGCGCTCACCGGCGTCTCGATGGCGGCCACGATCATCATGCACCACCGCTTCGTTCCGGAGACGGTGGCCCAGCTGATCGAGCGCTACCAGCCGACCGTGATGCCGGCCGTCCCGGCGATGCTTGTGGGACTCAACGACCTGTTCGGCAAACGTCCGCTGCGGCAGAGCCTGCGTTACTGCATTTCGGGCGGAGCGCCGCTCGACCAGCAGATAGCCGCCGAATTCGCGAAGCACACGGGCGCGATCGTCGTCGAAGGCTTTGGTCTTTCCGAAGCCGGCCCGGTGACGCACGTCGGGCCGCTCGACGGCACCTCGCGGGGCGGCACGATCGGACTGCCCCTGCCCGACACCGACGTGCGGATCGTCGATCCCGACAACGGCCTGATCGACGTGCCCCGCGGACAGATCGGCGAGATGCTCATCCGGGGCCCGCAGGTGATGCTGGGTTACTGGAACGACGACGAGGCCACCGGCCGCACGATTCGCGACGGCTGGCTCTACACGGGCGACCTGGCGGTCGAGGACGAGGACGGGTTTTTCCGCATCGTCGATCGCAAGAAGGATCTGATCATTACCTCGGGCTTCAACGTCTATCCGAGCGAGGTTGAGCCCGTGCTCCGGCGATTCCCGGGCGTGGCCGACGTTGCCGTCATCGGCGTGCCGAACCGCGAGCGGGGCGAAATCGTCAAAGCGGTGATCGCCACCAAGCCGGGGGCGGACGTCGAGCTGCGCGAGTTGTGGATTTACTGCGATAAACATCTGGCAAAACACAAGCGGCCGCGGGTGATCGAAATCACTGGAGGCGAGCTGCCACGAAACTTTTTGGGCAAGGTCTTCCGAAGGAAATTGCGCGAAGTCCCCGATCCCGCACAAACCTGAGCTATGGCCACCTTGATCGCCTACTGGAAGGGTTCGACGAGGCGGCGCCTGCTCCGCGGTCTCGCTGGACTTGCGGCTTGCGTGGCCCCGCTGGTGGTGCTGGCGCTCAATCCGAGCCTGGCCATCCGCGCGCTGGAATGGGGACTGTCACGCAAGCGGGCTCGCGGGCAAACAACCGCGGCCGCCACACCCCAGCCGCTCGCGACAACAGCTTACGCCGGTGCCCTTAAAACCGCGTCCACGAGCGACGCTGACGCCGATCGCGGGGAGAAGTCACTGAATACCGGCGTGCTGCACCCGGCCATTGCCGCCTCGATCGGAGCCCCACGGCTCGCAAGTCCCGCTTCCGAGACCAACCGGCAAACGCTGGCGACCGGCGGCTCCGACGAAACCAACCTCGCCGTCTTGCACCGCGTGCTCGACCTTCTGAAATCGGGCCGCGAACGGTTCGGCCGGATTCCTTCCTACAATGCGATCTTCAACAAGCGCGAGCGGATCGGCGCGGAAGTCAGCGACCTCTCGACGTTGGAGATCAAGGTGCGGCATCAGCCCTTTGCCGTCTATCTCAAGGTGCTCGAAGGCCACAGCCTCGGACGCGAGGTGCTCTACGTCGACGGCGAGAACGACGGCAGCATGCTCGTCCGCATGGGCGGCTTGAAGGGACGGCTGATCCCGGCCTTGAAGATCGATGCCACCGGCTCGATCGCCATGAACGAGTCGCGGTACCCTGTTACCAAGGCCGGCATCCTCGGGCTGACCGAGTCGATGATCGCCCACCGCGAGATGGAACTGGCCAACCAGGTCTACGCGCACGCTCGCCAAGAGGCCGACGGCGTCGTCGACGGGCGGCCGTGTGCGGTGTACAGCTTTTTGTTCGACAATGCGGAGCGCTCGCCCGACTATCGCAAGTCGATTCAGTACCTCGATCGCCAGTGGAATGTGCCGCTGCAAGTCGAGAATTACGGTTGGCCCGAGCCGGGTCAGCACCTGGAGGGCGCGGCCCTCGACGAGGGCACCCTCATCGAGTATTACAAGTACTCGAATATCGTCGCCGACGGCCATTTGACCGACGACGATTTCAGCCCGTCCAATCCCGAATATCGCTTTCGGCGGTAGCGCGCGGCGGGCGGCGACTTGCCAGCACCCGTACAATTCCTGGCGGAAGCCCGGAAGAGCCGGGCCCCGGAGTTGGCGGTTCTTAGTTTCGGTGCCGCGCAAATCCGACTGCGGGCCAGAGTCGCCAATTCGCCCGCACGGATGAGGTCGTGGCTCCAATAGGAGGAACAGGACCATGGATTCGCCGGTCATTGTCGGCGGCGTCCGCACGCCTTTCGTCAAAGCGGCGGGATCGTTCAACTATCTCCCCGCGCAGGAACTCGGCCGACTGGCCGTCCGCGAGCTACTCGAGCGGCTCAATCTCGAGCCCGATGCCATTGACGAGGTCATTACGGGCAACGTCGCCGGGACCGACGCGGCCAACGTCTCCCGCGTGATCTCGCTGCGGGCCGGCATTCCCGTCGATCGCGTGGCCCACACCGTCAATCGCAACTGCGCCAGCGGTCTGGAAGCGGTGACGCAAGCCTACGAGCGGATTCGTACCGGGCAGGCGCAGGCGGTGATCGCCGTCGGCGTCGACTCGATGAGCAACATCCCCGTCATCTGGACCAAGTCGCTCACCGACGACTTTTTGGAATTCAGCCAGGCAAAGACCGTTTGGAAGCGGCTGCGGGCGCTGGCCCGCGTGCGGCCGCGCGACTTGGCGCCGGTGATCGGCATCAAGCAGGGGCTGACCGACCCGGTCTCGGGCATGATGATGGGCGACACGGCCGAAAAGCTGGCCCGCCAATACGGCATCAGTCGCGAGGCGCAGGATCTGTTCGCGCTCCGCAGTCATCAGCGGGCGACGGCCGCCTGGAATGAAGGCCGCCTCAGGGACGAAGTGTTTACCGTCTATCCCGAGAAGGCCAAAGGGGCCGTCGAAAAGGATATCGGCCCGCGCGACAATCAGACGTTGGAAGCCCTCGGCAAGTTGAGGCCGTTCTTCGATCGCCGTTGGGGCACCGTGACGGTCGGCAATTCGTGCCAGGTGACGGACGGCGCGGTCGCACTCTTGCTCATGACCGAGGAGCGGGCGCGGGCGCTCGGCTTGCCCCGCTTGGGACGGCTTCGTGGCTATGCCTATGCCGGCTGTGACCCGTCGGTGATGGGACTCGGACCGGTTTATTCGAGCAACAAAGTTCTCAAGTCGACCGGCGTCCACATGAATCAGCTCGATCTCGTCGAGATTAACGAAGCCTTTGCCGCACAGGTGCTGGCCTGCCTGAAGTGCTTCGAGTCGCCGCCCGCCGCTTGCATCGGTACGGATGGAGCGTCGGCTTTGGGTCCGATCGACGAGGCGCGGCTGAACGTGAACGGCGGCGCCATCGCGCTGGGTCATCCCGTCGGAGCCAGCGGTGCGCGTCTGGTGCTGACGATCTTGAACGAACTGGGACGCCGCAAACAGACCCTCGGCCTGGCGACAATGTGCGTCGGAGGCGGCCAGGGCGGCGCGGCGGTCGTCGAACGACTCGCGGACTGAGAGAACTGGCGAGCGGTCCGCCGCGGCGGATCAGCCCGCCGGTTCTGACTTGTAGCTTTACGATGTCCGACCGACAGCCGTGACCCCTCCGCTAAACAGACAAAGCAGTCAACCAGGAGCCAAGATGGCCGTGATGTGGCACGCGGGCGAACCGCAGGACGGAATTCTGTGGGTTGAGATCAACTGGCGGGAGCGGCCCGTCAATGCGCTGTCGCGCGACACGCTCAACGAACTGTCGGAACTGATCGGTCGCATCCGTTCCGACTCGGCCATCACGGGCGTGGTCTTCAAGAGCGGCAAATCCGGCAACTTCATCGCCGGGGCCGACGTCACCGAGTTTCAGAAGATCCGCTCGCCGGACGAGGCGCGGCAATTCGTCCTGCAGGGCCAGCACATCTTCGACGACCTCGCGTCGCTCAAAGTCCCCACCGTCGCGCTGATTTCCGGCGCCTGTCTGGGGGGCGGACTGGAGTTCGCGCTCGCTTGTCGCTGGCGAATTGCCGACTACAGCCGCAAAACGCAGATCGGTCTGCCCGAGGTGATGCTGGGCATTGTCCCCGGTTGGGGCGGCACGCTGCGACTGCCCAAAACGGTCGGCTTTGTCGAAGCCGTGCCACTGTTGCTCACCGGCCGAGCCTTGAATGGCCGGCAAGCGGCACGCAAAGGCCTTGTACACGACGCCGTGCCGACCGAGGGGCTGGACCACGTGGCCCGCACGCTTCTGGCGACAGGCGGACGCCACCTGCGGCCGCGGAAGGTCGGACTCGTCGGCGGATTGATCGATCGTCTCGGCCCGCTCAAAAAGCTCGTCCTTTGGCAAGCCACGAAGCAAGTCCACAAAACCACGCACGGCCACTATCCCGCGCCGTTTGAGATCATCGAGGTGCTGCGCGAAGGCATCAGCCAGTCGCCCGAGGAGCACCTGTCGCGCGTTCGCGACGCCAACGTGCGGCTCGGCCAGCTGCCGGTCACACGGGAGCTGGTCCGACTGTTCTTCCTGAGCGAAGGAGCGAAGAAGGTTCCCGAGTCGCTCGGCGCCTCGGTCGATGCCGACACGATCGAGCACGCCGCGGTGATCGGCGCCGGCGCAATGGGGGCGGGAATCGCCCTGTTGGCGGCCCGCCGAGGTGTCTGGACGCGGCTCAAGGATATCAACGCGGACTTTGTCGCCCGCGGAATGAAGAACGTCCGCAAGTTGATCAGCACGGACGTCAAGCGCCGCCGCATCACCGCGCTCGAAGGGACGCAGGCCCTCGATCACCTCAGCCCGACAACCGATTACCGCGGACTTAAGCAGGCAGACGTGATCGTGGAGGCGGTCGTCGAAGAGCTCGACATCAAGCACCAGGTCTTCACCGAGCTGGCCAACGCCACCGGTCCCAAGTGCGCGCTGGCGACGAACACCAGCTCGCTCACCGTCGCCGCGATTGCCGCCGGCGTGCCCGACCCGTCGCGCGTGGTCGGCTTGCACTTCTTCAATCCGCCACACCAGATGCCACTGGTCGAGGTCGTCCGTGGCCCGCAATCCGATCCGCAGATGGTCGCCAAGGCCGCCGCCCTGGCCACCCGCATCGGCAAAACGCTGGTGCTGGTGGGGGACTGCGCGGGATTTTTGGTCAACCGCATTCTGGCTCCCTACATGAACGAAGCGGGCCACCTCGTCGCGGAGGTCGACGATCCGCTCGAGATCGACCGGGCGGCCGTCGAGTTTGGCATGCCGATGGGGCCGCTGGCGCTCATCGACCTGGTCGGGCTGGCCGTCTCGAGCCACGTCTCGGAAAACTTGCGGGCGGCCTACGGCGAGCGGATGGAGCCCGCCCCGATCTGGCAAGCGCTCAAGCAATCCCCAGAGTCGTCGAAAGCGGGCGGCATGAAAGTCATCGAGAAGACCTGGTTCGGCAAGCGGCTGAATCCGGCCGTGCTCGCCGCGGCCAAGAGCGTAGCCCGGTTCTCGGGCGGCCCGAAGGTCGTGCTCTCCCACGAGGAGATCGTGCAGCGTCTCGTCTACCCGCTCATCAACGAGGCGGCCCGCTGCCTCGACGAGAAAATCTGCGAGAAACCCGACGACATCGACCTGGCCATGGTCTTCGGCACCGGCTTTGCGCCTTTCCGCGGCGGACCGTTACGCTATGCCGACAGCGTCGGTGTCGCCAAGATCGTGCAGGCGCTCGACACCCTGGCGACCCGGTCACCGCGCTTTACGCCATGCGATCGGCTCCGCCGCATGGCGGCCGCCAACGAACGCTTCCACCCGGCCGAGCTCTAATGCCTCGTGGTCCGTCCATCGCTTTCTGACAGGTACGGGTGCCACGGTTGAGCTTGCTCAACCGTGCTCTTAACGGGTCAGCAACCGGAAAGAGCACGGCTGAGCCGAAGCGTCTCAGCCGTGGCACCCGAATTACCGGACGCCCTTACGACTCCGCGTGGGCATGTTTTCCGCTGTGAATCGCGCAGCATGCACCCGACTTTTGCGGTCGAGCCGCGAGTGTCGGCCTGCTCGCGCCCGCGGTACGCCTCGAGCTCACCCTCCCTTCTCGTCCCGCCTCACGGGTTGCATTCCCGCTCGCTTTTTCGTCTGATTTAGTCATCCGTTGAGCCGTTCCGGCTGCCGTATCGGGCGCCCGATCAAAAATCTCGCACATCCGTTTTGCATGGAGTTGAGGCACGAACCATGACACGCGCTTTTCGAGCCTGGTCCCTCATCTTTGCCCTGGCGGCGGTCGCCGCGCCGAGCCGGCTGCCCGCCGCGCAAGAATTGTCGAGTGCCGACGTCGAAAAACTTGCCAAGTCGGTGACCATCCAGCGCGACGAATGGGGCGTGCCTCACATCTCCGGTCCCACCGATGCGGCCACTTCCTTCGGACTGGCCTACGCCCAGGCCGAGGATTTCTTCTGGCAGGTTGAGGACACCTACATCCAGGCGCTCGGACGCCATGCCGAGGTGATCGGGGCGCCGGGACTGTCCTCCGACGTGTTGATGCACCTGTTCGAGGTCCCGTCGCGCTCGAAGTCCGACTTTGAGACGTTGGACCCGCAGCTCAAGCAGATCGCCGAGGCTTACGTCGCCGGGCTCAATTACTTCCTGGAAAAACACCCGAACGTGCACCCGCGGCTGTTGACCCACTTCGAGCCGTGGCAGGTGCTGGCGTTCGATCGCTTCACGCTCTTGTCGTTCATGTATTCCAAGTCGCACGCGGACAAGCCGGTGCCGGCCGAGTACGAAGAACGGATGGCCAAGGTCACCGGCTCCAACGAATGGGCCATCGGCCCGAAAAAAACGAAGTCGGGCCAGGCCATGTTGTTCATCAATCCGCACCAGCCCTGGTACGGCTACGGCCAGTTTTATGAGGCCCATTGCAAGAGTGACGAGGGGCTCAACTTCTCCGGCTCGTGCTTTTACGGTTCGCCCGTGCTCACCATGGGTCACAACGAGCACCTGGGCTGGGCCCACACCGTCAACGAGCCCGACATTGCCGACGTCTATGTGGAAACGTTCGACGAACCGCAGAACCCGCTGGCCTATCGCTACGGGAACGAGCACCGCACGGCCGTCGAGTGGAAGGACACGATTCTCGTCAAGAAGGGGAATGAGAGCCCCGTCGAGCATCATTACACGTTTCGCAAAACGCATCACGGGCCGATCGTCGGCCGGCAAAACGGCCAGCACGCTTTCGCCGTGAAGATCGCCCGCATCTTCGACGCCGTCCGGATCAAGCAGGCCCTGGCGATGACCAAGGCCAAGAACTTCGACGAGTGGAAGGCGGGAATCTCCCTGCTCAACCTGCCCATGTTCAACACGGCTTATGCCGACGACACGGGCCGCATCTTCTACGTCTATAACGGGGCCATTCCCATTCGCGATCCGAAGTTCGACTGGACCAAGCCGGTTGACGGCAGCAATCCGGCCACCGAATGGAAGGGCCTGCATCCGTTTGAGGATCTGCCGCAGGTGCTCAACCCCAGCGACGGTTACGTGCAGAACTGCAACTCGACGCCGTTCCAGACAAACGACGTCGACAATCCGGAGGCCCGCGATTTTCCCGCTTACATGTTCGAGGACGCATTTCTCGATCGCCGCCGGTCCCAGATGTCGCGGAAGCTGCTCCGCGAGGCGCACGACGTGACCTACGAAGACTGGCAGAACCTGGCCTTCGACACCACGCTCTACTGGCCGCTCACCGAATTGCCTGTCTACAAGCGGCAGTTCGAGGATCTGAAAAAGTCGGATCCCAAGCTGGCCGAAGAAGTGAAGCCCTACCTCGACCACTTGCTCGACTGGGATTGCCGCGTGACGGCGGACGGCACGCAGGCCCTGTTGTGCACGCAGTGGTACGGCGACATGTACGGCGACCATTATCCGGCCGAGACTCTCAAGCCCGAATACCTGACCAGCATTCCCGCGCGGTTCCGGGCACTCGTCGAAGCCGCCAATAAGCTGAAGGCCCTGCACGGCGATTGGAAAGTCGCCTGGGCCAAAGTCACGCGGACGCAGCGGGTGCCCAACTCCACCTCGGTCGAAGCGGCCGGCGCCCTGTTCCGCGATCAGAAGCCCAGTCTGCCGCTGGTCGGCGCTCCCGGGCCGTTGGGCGTCGCCTTCACCCTCTATTACAGCCCGAGCATTCCGCTGCGCAAGCAACGCTTCGGCGTGGTGGGTGGGTCGTTCATGGGCGTGTACGAATTCGTGCCCGGCCGCGTGAAGTCGGCGACGCTCTTGCAGTACGGCGACAGCGGCGATCCGAAGTCGCCTCACTACTTCGATCAGGCCAAGCTCTACTCCGGGCACAAGTTCAAGACGGCCTGGTTCTACCAGGATGAAGTCGACGCCCACACGCAGGCGAAGTACCACCCAGGCGAAGAGGCCAAGTCGTAAAAACCAGTCGCGGGAATGTCCGCGCCCTTTCGAGCGGCGTGTGTGCGGTCGGCGTCGCCGTGCTGATGCTCACGTCGCATGTGAGCGCGGCGCGGGCTGACAGAGACGGCGTGCTGCGCGACGTCGCGCGGTTTGACGCAGAGCGCCGCGACGCCGGCGCATGGAACCGTCGGCGCGAGGAACTGCGGCGCGAGTTCCTCAAAGGGGCCGGGCTTTGGCCGCTGCCCAAGCAGGGACCGTACCGCGTCTTGCGTCACAGCTTGCGGACGCATGCCGGTTACACGGTCGAGAACGTAGCCCTGGAAACGCTGCCCGGCTTCTACTGCACGGGCAACCTGTATCGACCACTGAGGACGTCGCCAAACGCGGTCCCGGCCGGCGCAGGCTCTGGGGGGCCTGCCGTGCTCTGCCCGCACGGCCACTTTCAGCCGCTGGGCCGCTTCCGCGCCGAGCAGCAGATCCGCTGCGCTCACTTGGCGCGGTGTGGCGTGACCGTTTTTTCGTACGGCATGGTCGGCTGGCAGGATTCGACGCAGACGACGCACGACGACCCGCTGGTGCTGGCGCTGCAGACTTGGAACAGTCTCAAGGCGCTCGATTTTCTATGCTCGCTCGAGGGCGTCGATCCCGAGCGGATCGGCATGACGGGCGCGAGCGGCGGGGGCACGCAGACTCTCTACCTTGCGCTGCTCGACGAGCGGATCAAGGCCTCCGCGCCGGTCGTGATCATCTATCCCTGGAGCGCGCCCGAAGGCTGCTGCCGCTGTGAGGGAGGCTTGCCCATAATGCAGGCCGCTCACACCAATTGCATCGAATTCGCCGCGGCGATCGCCCCGCGTCCCCAACTCATTATTTCCGTCGGCCAGGACGCGACGCACGATTTTCCCGAAGTGGGGCTCCCCTTTGTTCGCCGGACATACGCGACGTACGGTGCGGTCGAGCGCGCGGAAAGCGTCTTCCTGCCCAAGGAGGCGCACGACTTTGGCCCGTCGAAACGCGCGGCCGTTTATTCGTTCCTCGCGCGGCGGCTCGGCTTTGACGATCGACCGGAGGACTTGCGTCGGATCACGATCGAGTCGCCGGCGCAGCTCGAAGTCTTTAACACCGCCCACTCGTTGCCGGCCGGCGCCGTGCACGGTGCGGCCGCCGTCAAGCGGGCCTTCGAGCAGTTGCCCCGGGGTTCCCAGAACTGAGCGGAGTTCCGGCACGATGGGCCGGCGCTTGAGCGGTCAGGGGCAGTCGAACTTGCGGATTTCGCTCCGGCCGTTGCGTTCGTCGATGACGATCAGCTGGTTCATGCCGAACTCCGCGCAGCGACGCTTGAGCTGCGGCAGATACTCGTCGAGCGGCGGCTGTTTTTGCTTTTCGAGCGGATAGGTGTAGTGCTGGTAGCCGTAACCCGACCAGAAGTCTCCTTCCGGCCGGTCGTACAGACCGTCGATCATGGCGATGCCCGAGAGGGCCGGCGCGACGAACGGCCCGTCCTTGGGCGAATAGGCGTCGTGCAGCAAGCCCCAGAACTGGCGATTCGACTTGGGGATGTAGAGGAGCGAACGCCGCTTCTCCGCCAGCGGCAAGCGGTCCAGGCTCTGCAAGAGGGGCACGATGTTTTTTTCGGTCCGCAGCCGTCCTTCGACGACGGCTGCCTGCTGGTCGATAATCTGCCGCGCCTGAGAAATGTTGCCGCTCCACGCGGCGTCGAGCGGAGAGGTGGCGGTGGGAGGCAGCCCGAGCGAACCGCGTACGGCCGCCGCTGCGTTACTCAGAAGTGCGTCGGTGTTGAGCAAAAACGTGCCGACGGCGAACAGTCCCAACAGTCCGGCCAGTGCGCGTGGCATGGTGATGCGGTCGAGCCAGCTTGCCCTGACGCCCGTTTGCGGCCGAGCGTGGGCGTGGGCGCTCACCGGATCCGCCGCAGCGGGTGTCGCCTGGCGTCCGCCGCTCCGCACCGGCCGCAGCACCACGGCCAGCGTCAGCCCCAGCGCCAGCCACTGCTGATCGATGGCGAAATAATGCGTGCTCGAATAGTCGCTCAGGAGAATTTCCGGCACCGCGCCCAGCACGGCGATGATCAGCACCAGCTCCACGTCGAGCAACTGTCGCGCGCGGAACGCGCTCACCACCTCGCGTAGTGTGCGGGCCCCTTCTTCGCGAAGTCGCAGGCCCACGAAAAGCAGCGTCCAGGCGTAGCAGAAGAGCCAGTAATACGACCACCAGGTGAAGCCGACCAGCGTCTTCAGGGCATTGAAAGGGGAAATCCCCGCGACCTGGCCGTATTCCGGGTTGTAGGTGAAGAGAAAGCCGCAGTAGAGGATCACCAGGCCGATCACGGACGAGGGTGCGGTGATTTTGCAGCGGTAGAGTCTCAGACGGAAGAAGAACCAGGCAGCGGCCGCCGAGAGGAGCATCATCACGGAAATCTTGAGCAGCCCGACGACGGCCGGCAGCGTGCAGATGAAAACGAAGCCGAGCAGCACGTCGAAGCTCCGCATTTCGGGCGCCGTCTCGATATCGCGCGACAGGGCCGACACAGCGGCAATCCCCAAGAGCGCCACCGCAATCGCCAGACCGTACGATTCGCTGACAAAGAGAGGTGAAGCGCGTGCGACCGGGTCGATGCCGATCCCCAGCGGCAGCACGCCGATGATTCCCGCCGCCAGCACGAACCAGAACAATAGGGCGGCCGGATGGAATCCTTCGTCAAACGGCGCGGCGCTCGTCTGGGCCGCGGCCGCCGCGGGCGACTTGGCCGGTCGGCGGGCTTCGGTCTCCCAATCGACAACCGGTCGCCCCGGTCCGCGCCAGATCTCGCTGATGGCCACGGCGAATGTCAGCAGACTGAAGGTGATGAACGGCGCGAATATCACCGGGTAGGCCAGGTTGTAAAAGTCGACCACCGAAATATCGAGCAGGTTTGAAACACGGGCGAATGCCCAGTGGCTGCCGAAGTGATAGAGCACGTGCGGCAGGCCGTCCAAACCCGTACTGCACGCGCCGTACGTGCGGAGCATGTTGGCGAGCGTGATATGAAACAGCGTGTCGATGTGGGCGTAACCGTTGCAGAGGCTCTCGACGAACAGCGGATTCTCGAATCCGCCTCCCCAGATCGAGCCCGCCGCGTAAAAGCCGAACAGCAGGCCGAAAAGGCCCATCCAGACCGCTCGGGCCGGACGCACACGCCCAACATTCTCGACGATCCGCAGGGCCAGTGCCGCCACGCCCAGGCCGGCAAAGATCAGCGCCGCCGGCCGCGTCACCGCCGTCAGCTCGACGCCCGCGAAGACGACCAGGGCCAATCCGGCCAACGTCAGCGGCGCGTGTCCGTGCCACCAAGGGGCCACGAGTGGATCGCCGGAGGTGCGAAGCGCTTTGCGGGCGGCGTACGAAAAGTTGACGAGAAACCAGCTCAATCCGACGAACTTCGCCCAGGTCCAGAGCGAGTCGTCCGGAAAGCCCAGGCGTGCGCCGAAGCCGATCGCCGCGATCACCGGCGCCATCAGCGACGCGAAGAATGCCGCCTGGGCGTAGGTGGTTTCAAGCGGGCGATTGTCGGGACGGTCGGCCATGATTGTTAAGGGCTAAAGAGGCAGATGCAGCTCGCGCGAGACCAATGTCGCGCTCAGCTCGCCGATGAAAGTGACAATCACGCCCACGAACAGCACGCCGGTCGCCGCCTGCGTGTTGCGGTAACGGAGAATCCGCCAGACCATCAGCGCCAGCACGAGTGGCGCGACGATCCCCGCCAGCCACCGCAGCCAAAGCCACATCAAAGGAGTGCCGGTCAGTCCGTTCCAGAGACTTGCTCCGCCCATCGTCAGCACGACCGTGGAGATCACGAGCCGCAGCCCCGCGGCCGATGCGAAGCAGACGTTGGCCGTGCTCAGCGGCGCAATCGACATCGTGGGTGACGTGAGGTACCAGTGACCCAGCAGCATGCCCACGGTCGCGCCGCCGATTGTCAGGGACGTCGCCAGCTCAGAAAAAGCGGTCACGAGCGACAGGCTGGCGCCCAGCGTCTCGCGGGAGAGCGACCCGGCCAGCAGCGTCCCCGTGGAGAGGATCGCGACGGCGAACAGGCAGACTGTGCCCGCGGGACGGCGTCCGAGCGTCCACAGAATCGAACTGAAATAGGCGATTCCCGCGGCCGTGAACGCTCCAGCCCGCAAAGCGGCGAGCGGCAAGAGGGGCGTGCTCTCGGCCGTGCCGAAGATCGAAGTTCCCAGCGTAATCCCGGCGAGCGCGCCCAAGGCCAGCGCTAACAGCGATTCAATCCGGAAGAAGCCGGTGGTGATCTGCGACCGCGGCAAGAGCAGCCAGGTCAGGCTGATGCCGCAGAGTAGTCGCAGCGAAAACTGGGCGATCATGGGCAGGCGCTGAGTGTGAGTGGGGCAGACGGGCGCGGAGAGGTCGTCCTCGGTTTGGGCCGGCGGCTACTTGGCGGCCCCGTTGATCAGGGCCATCGCCTCGGCGCGGCTGGCCGGGTTCGTTTTGAATAATCCACGCACGGCGCTCGTCACCGTCAGGCTGCCCGGCTTCTTGATGCCGCGGATCGTCATGCAGGTGTGCTCGGCTTCGAGAATGACGATCACTCCTTTGGGGTCGAGCTCCGCGTTGATCAGGTCGGCGATCTGTTGCGTCATCCGCTCCTGGATCTGGGGCCGGCGCGAGATTTCCTCGACGACCCGAGCAAGCTTCGACAGGCCGGTCACCTTCCCTCGCGGCAGATAGCCGACGTGTGCCTTCCCCAGAAACGGCAACAGGTGATGTTCGCACATACTGTTAAAGGCGATATCCCGCACGAGCACCATTTCGTCGTAGGTGTCGGTAAAGACTTTCTTGAGGTGCCGACTCGGATCGCTCGTCAGGCCGCAGAACAGCTCGGCATACATCCGGGCCACGCGAGCCGGCGTTTCGCAGAGGCTCTCGCGGTCCGGATTTTCGCCGATGGCTGCCAGAATCTCGCGGACGGCCCGTTCGATTCGCGGTAGGTCGACGCTCGCGTCGCGGTCGTTGTCACTGGTCGCGTGATTGGCAGCGGTCATGGGGTGGAGAGTCGCAGGGTGGATGATCGAAGGTGAATGGAAAGCACCGCCGGTTTCGCGCGAGCCGCCCGGGCCGGTCGCGTGCTCGGAATTGGCAGTTCGGGTTCCACTATTGTAGTGAAGCGCGCTGGAGGCGGGCCACGCTTCAGCGCAGGCGAACTACTTCCGCGCCCGGGTAATAGTGGTGCAGGATGGCCAGCGGCCCAGAACCGGCTTCGCCCATTCCCCGGGCTCCCAACTGACACAGGCCCACGCCGTGGCCGTGCCCTCGCCCTTCCAGCACCAGGACGCCGTCGGCGATCTTGGCCTCGAACTGATAGCTGGGGACTTTGGACGGATTGAGCTGCCGGCGCAGGTCGAAGGCCGACAGCCGATAACGCCGATTGCCGTCGCTCACCTCGAAGGTGGGCTCGCGAATGGCGTCCGAGCGGCTCGTGCGGCGAATCGACACCAGCACGCCGAACGGCTTCCCTTGCCCCCCTAAGAATCGCTGAAGCCGGCTCGCCACTTCGCTTAAGGCCAGCTCCTGGGTCCAGCGAAAGAGCTCGGCGTCCTGGCACCAGGGACAATCGACGGGGGCCAGGGCCGCACTCTCGTCGCCGAAGACGGCTGCTCCGCCGACCGTCCGCCCACCGCAGACTGCCGTGTAATAGGTACAGAACGGCTGCCCGTCGCACAGGCAGATGATGCCGGCCGTTTGGTGGGCCGCATGCCGGCTCGACTCGGACTCAGCCGCAAAACGCCGGCCGTCGCGCCCCCGATACTGATAGCCGCCGTAGTTCTGGCTCCGCGTGGAAGCGAAGACGTCAAAGAGCGGACTGGGCTGCGAGCCGCGGAGCTGGTAGAGAACGTACGATCGCGCGGCGATTGCCTGCGCCTGGCGGGCCGCGTCGGGAAAAGCGGCCGGCATTTCCCCGTCGACGACGCTGGCGACGTAATCCTCCAGCCCGACGACATTGACGATCACAATTTTTCCGCCGCGTTGCCGCGCCAGCCGCACTCGGCCGCGATATTGCCGGTCCCCCACCCAAATGGCCGGCGAGTGCTCGGGCACAACTTCCAGCATCGCGCCCTCGACGGACTGTCGGCCAACTCGGAAGCCATTCGTCAGCGCCGAGATCGTCGCCTTGAATCCGCTCCCTTTGAGCGTGGCTGTCTGAGCGCTGTCCGCGGTCATCGTGTAGGGCCCGTCGACCGTAATCTCGACCTGGGCGACCGGGTTGTTGGTGAGTGCAACCCGCACCGCGTCGGGCAGCGTGAGCCCCCGGTGTTCTGGAACGTCCGCCAACTCGCGAAACGAGCGGAGGCTCGCCGGCAGCGAGGGCGATTCAAAGAGCGAAGAGTCGCCGGCAAACCGCCAGCCGACCACCAGTCCGGCGACGGCCAGCAGCAGGACGAAGATGATCAGCTTGCCCCTCATGGGCGGGGAACCATCCTTGGATGATCAGGGGAGAGAGCGCTCGGCTGACGGACGCGCGAGGATTCTCAGCTTCCTCATTCGAACTTCGTCCGTGTCTGTTCGATCGCTGTCCGGCTCACTCGTTCCGCAGCTTGAGGTTCATTTCAGCAAGCTTGGCGCGGATTTCGTTGAGCGACGTGACGCCGAAGTTGCGGCTGCCCAACAATTCGTCGGGCGTTTTTTGGATCAGGTCGCCGAGCGTCGTCAGCCCCAACCGCGACATGCACTTGCGGGCCCGCACCGACAGGTTGAGGTCCGACAGCGGCATCAGGTTCACGGCCTGTTCCTGCGGCGATAGGCTGGCCGGTGCGAAGAGCGGCTCGCGCATGCGGGGCATGCCGACGTTCTGGCCGACCCGCAGTCCGTGCGCGCCCAAGAGTTCGCGCACTTCCCGCAGCGAAGTCTCGCCGAAGTTGCGGCCGTTGAGCAGCTCCTCCTCGGTCACCTGCGTCAGATCGCCCAGCGTGAGGACGTTCATCGCTTCGAGGCAATTGCGGCTGCGGACCGACAGCTCGAAATCGCTGATCGGCCGGGAGAGGATCGCCTCCATCTTCGCGGCATCGCGGACGGCGTCCTCGTCGTAGTACATGTCGCTGGCCGCTTCGATGTCTTTCAAATAGAGCCGAGCCCGTTCGTTCATCGGGTCGACTTCGAGCACGCGGCGGAAGCAGAAGGCGGCTGCCCGGTAGTTCTGTTCGTCCTCGTACATGAGCCCGAGGTTGACCAGGGCGCCCAGGTGAATGGGCGGACGGGACAGCGCCTGCTCGTAGAGGCGGATCGCCTCGGCGTCGTTGCCGCGAGTTGCGTTCTCGAATGCCAGGCGGAACAAGGCCCGCGAGTGCCGCGGATCCATGTCGACGGCGCGCTCGAAATACTCGACGGCGCCGTAGGTATCGCCGCGATCGGCGCGGATGCAGCCCATCTGGTACGAGTACTCGGCCCGGCGGGCCCCTTCATTGACCACGCTGCGGAGCATGGCCTCGGCTTCGTCCAGCTTGGCGTCGGCTCGCAGTTCGCCGGCCCGCCGCATGGTCGACTCGACCTTGTCGTAGCCGAGCTTGGCTGCCTCGGCAAAGCGAGACTCCGCTTCGGCATGGCGGTCGAGCGCCGACAGTGCGAGCCCGTGATAAAAGGCGGCGACCGCGTCACCGCTGACACCGGCGAGCGCTCGCTCAGCCTCGCGCGGATGCCCCAACAGGTAGAGCCCCACGCCCAGGCGGGCCAACAGGGGCTGCGGCGGCTTGCCGCCCGAGGTGGCCTCCCGCTGCAGCGCGAGAAATTCCTGGCGAACTTCGGGCAAGGTGGGCGTCGCCAGCAGACGCTCGAGCTGTCGCACGTCGTCCACGGAGTAGGGAGCGGTCTTGTGAATCAGGCCCTTGAAGTCGACCGCTTCGGCGATTTTTTCAGACGACGCGTGCAGCTGCGACACGACGACTTCCCGCCGAGGATTCGAGAAATTTGCGATTTGGCGACCGGATTGCCGCCTCCCTGGAGACGCCCGCGGAGACCCGATTCAGGGTCTCCAAGGCACGAGTATAGCGACGGCGTTCCCAGTTGAAAACCGTGCGCCCCGATCCGGCGGCGCGGCCAAGTCGCGGGGTGTTAACTCTTTTGCCTGCCGATTCAATCTCCCCGTCCCCCCGGATATACTCGGTTGCGTTGCTAATCGGTGAAGAGGCCGCGATGTGCAGCGACGGCGTCCGCCCGCCCAATTCGATTTTCCTGCCAACCCTCTGCCTGCTGGTGCTTTGCTCCTCCCCGCTCGCAGTGCAGGGGGCCGAGCGGCGTGCCGCCGGAGAAGCGTTCTCGCCGGCTGATCGAGCGCATTGGTCGTTCCGGCCCATCGTGCGTCCGGCCGTCCCCCGGGTGGTAGCACCCGACACGACTTTGACGGGTGCGAAGAGCGCCGCGGCGAATGTCACCGAGACGGCCCGCACGCCGATCGATGCCTTCCTACTCGCCCGGCTTGCCGAACGCGGGCTCTCCTTTTCGCCCCCCGCTTCCCGCCGCGAGTTGATTCGCCGCGTCACGTTCGACTTGACCGGCCTGCCGCCGACTCCGGCGGAGGCGGAGGCCTTCGCCGCCGACCCGGCTCCCGATGCCTACGCGCGACTCATTGAACGGTTGCTGGCGAGCCCGCACTACGGCGAAGCCTGGGGACGGACGTGGCTCGATCTGGTTCGGTTTGCGGAAACGGCCGGCTATAAGGCCGATCCGTTGCGGCCCCTCGCCTGGAAATATCGCGACTTCGTCGTGCGGTCGTTCAACGCCAACGTTCCCTATAACCGATTCGTGCAAGAACAACTGGCGGGAGACGAACTGTTTCCCGACGACGTCGACGCCCAGATCGCGACCGGCTATTTGCGGATGTGGCCTGACGAAAGCAACGCCTCGATCGTGGCCCTCGCGCGGCAGGACGCGCTCAACGACCTGACCGGCAACGTCGGCTCCGTCTTCCTCGGATTGTCGATCGGTTGTGCCCAGTGCCACGATCACAAGTTCGATCCGATCAAGCAGCACGACTTTTACCGGCTCGAGGCGTTCTTTGCCGGCATCGTTCCGGTCGAAAAAGTGGCCGTTGGATCGCCGTCCGCGATTGTCGAGTACCAGCGGAAGCTGGCCGCCTGGCAGGAGCGCACGCGAAGCGTCCGAGATGACCTGTTTCGCGTTGTCAGCACGGCTCGCGCGCGGGCGGCGGCCGAACGTCGCAAGCGATTTCCGCCGGAGGTGCTGGCCGCGATCGATAAACCGGTCGAAGAGCGAACGCCGCTGGAGCGGCAGCTCTTCTTTTGGTCCGACCGGCAGATTGAGGTCAGCGAAGCGCAGATCGTCGCCAAGATGAGCCCCGCCGACCGCGCGCGTCTTCCGCAGCTGCGACGGCAAGCGGCCGAACTCGAGGCCGCCCGACCCAAACCGCCACGGATGTCCGACGTGATGGCAACCGTGGAAATTCCCGGTCCGATCCCGGCGACCTTTCTCAACGCGGGTGGCAGCTACGAGAAACCGGTTCGCGAAGTGCAGCCCGGCTTCCTTTCCGTGCTCGACCGCGACCGCGAACCGGCGGCAAAGATTATTCCCCCGCGGGCCGGTGTGGACGGTCGACGGACGGAGCTGGCCCGCTGGCTCACCGATCCGCACAATCCGCTCGTCGCGCGGGTCATCGTCAATCGAATTTGGCAGGGACATTTCGGCCGGGGCCTGGTCGACAACGCGAACGACCTCGGCACGCAAACTCCGCCCCCCAGCCACCCGCAACTGCTCGACTGGCTTGCGAGCGAGTTCGTCGCCCGCGGCTGGGACGTGAAGGCCATGCATCGCTTGATGCTGACGTCTGCCGCCTATTGTCAGACCAGCAATCCGCCGCAGGCCGGAAACCAGTCGTCGCTGGCAGCTCGGCTGGATCCCGATAACCGGCTGTACTGGCACGCCAACCGCCGTCGCCTGAAAGCGGAGGAAATTCGCGACTCGCTCCTGGCGACCTCCGGTCGACTCAATGAAAAGATGTGCGGGCCTGGTATTCGCCCGCCGCTGCCGGCCGCCTTGCGTCAGGACTCTTGGAAAGTGACGGCCAAGCCCGTGGAACGGGACCGGCGTTCGGTCTATCTCTTCGCCAAGCGCAACCTGCCCTTTCCGCTGCTGAAAGACTTCGACCTCCCCGACATGCACGAAAGCTGTGCGCGACGCACGGCGACGATCATCGCGCCGCAGGCGCTCGCGCTGTTTAACGGCGACTTCGCCGTTGCGTGCGCGAACGCGATGGCGGAGCGCCTCATTGCCGATCCGCGACTGACCGACTGGAGCGCGCGGGCCGACGCCGCGTATCGCATTGCATTCGGTCGTCCGGCCGCGGCCGACGAGCGAGCGGAGGCGATGGAATTCTTGCGCACGCAGGCCAGCCACCTGGTTTCCGCGCACGGCCTGCATGCCGATGCGGCTGCCCACCAAGAAAGTGAAACGGCCCTGCGAACCGCCTTTGCCGACTTGTGCCACACCCTCCTGAACGCGAACGAGTTTTTGTTCCTCGACTGAAATCCCGCCGTTCCCTCCGCCTGCGGACACTCGCCATGCAACATTTCGAGCAAGCCGGCAGCCGCCGCGATTTTCTCTGCCGCGCCGGCGGTGGCTTCGGCGCCATCGCCTTGCAGGGCCTTCTGGCGCAGGAGGGCTTGCTGCCGTCTCAACAGGCGGCGGCCGCACCGGGTGCGAACTCGAGCGCCAAAGGAGGCACCTATCCCGTCCGTGCCAAGAACGTGATCTTTCTGTTCATGGACGGCGGCCCGAGTCATATCGACACGTTCGACCATAAGCCGCTGGTCAACACGTACGCGGGCCACCCACTACCCAAGAGCGTCAAACGGGTCTTTACGCCGATGGCCGTAACGGAGAATCCGCTCTTGGCGTGTCGCCGTCAGTGGCGGCGGTACGGCCAGAGCGGTCGCTACGTGTCGGACTGGTATCCGCACGTCGGCGAGCACGTCGACGACATCTGCCAGATTCACTCTTGCACCAGCGACGGCATCAATCACGTCGGCAGTGTCTGCATGATGAATACGGGCAGCGTGCTCGCCGGCCGCCCGAGCCTTGGCGCCTGGGTGAATTACGGCTTGGGGACGCAGAATCAAAACCTGCCCGGTTTCGTGGTCCTCTTGGATAATGATCACGAGCCGCCGGGGGGCAGCCGGGTTTGGGGCACGGGCTTCATGCCGGCGACGTTCCAGGGAACGCAATTCCTCAATGGACGCGAGCCCATCCTGAACCTGCATTCGGCCGCCCGCATCGGCGACGAGCGGCAGCACGGCAAGCTCGACTATCTGCGAAAGCTCAACCAGCGGCACCTGGCGACGCGAAGTGGAGACGACCAGCTCGAAGCGCGAATCGCCTCGTACGAGCTGGCCTTCCGCATGCAATCGCACGCGCCCGAGGCCGTCGACCTGACACGGGAGACTGCCGCGACGCAGCAGGCCTACGGGCTCGCCGATCCGGCCACCGCCGCCTTCGGCCGCAATTGTCTCATGGCCCGCCGCCTGGTCGAGCGGGGCGTGCGCTTCGTGCAGCTTTACTCCGGCTCCGGCAGCCGCTGGGACGCGCACAGCCACATCGAACAGAATCACGGCAGCCTGTGCCGGCAAACGGATCGCCCGATCGCTGCTCTCTTGGCCGATCTCAAGCAGCGGGGACTGCTCAAGGACACGCTGGTCATCTGGGGCGGCGAATTCGGCCGCACTCCCATGTCGGAGAAGGGAGACGGTCGCGATCACAATCCCTACGGTTTCACGACGTGGCTGGCTGGCGGGGGCGTGAAAGGGGGCCACATCGTTGGCGCGACCGACGATTTCGGCATGCACGCGATCGACAACCGTGTCTCGGTGCGTGATCTCCACGCCACAATTTTGGCCCTGCTGGGCCTCGACCACACCGAGTTGATCTACGTTCACCAAGGACGGCCCGAACGGCCGACGGTGAACGAAGGCACCGTGGTTGAAGACGTTTTTGCCTGAACGGGCGCTCGATCTCTTAAGAGATCGTTAGAAAACACGGCCTCCCCACGGCGGCAAAACGGCGAACAATGGATTAACGCCGCACGTCACTCGTCGCCTTGCTGTGCAGGAGTCCTGCCATGTTTCGGAATTGCTCTGTTGCTCGGTCCCCGAACCGAAAGACGTCGCTGTTGTTGCTGCTTGC
>Ga0210390_10001365_pt1 | contig 23613 bp, 13 predicted proteins | sample IncBWH11OmetaG_FD_161050 | JGI IMG/M metagenome (GOLD analysis project Ga0210390, IMG submission 161050) | Forest soil microbial communities from Barre Woods Harvard Forest LTER site, Petersham, Massachusetts, United States - Inc-BW-H-11-O ... | reverse complement strand
CGCAGGCCGAAGACGCCGAAGTGATTGGCCGCTGCCATCTGGCGGCGGCTGAGATTGCACGCCAGCGCAACATCGAGGAGGGATACCGCACCGTGCTGAACGTGGGTCCTGGAGCAGGGCAGTCGGTGTTTCATCTTCACGTCCACCTTTTGGGAGGACGTCATTTGAGCTGGCCTCCGGGGTAGGAGGGCAGTTCCCAGTTCCCAGTTCCGGTTTCTAGTTTCCCGCTCCCTACTGTACCGTCGGATTCTCGTCTTCCGAGGCTCCGTGGCGGCGCAGCAGTTGAGGCAGGTTCTGGGAGAAAGCGGACCGGGGCAGAACCATGTCGCAGCCCACTTCATGCGCTTTCTGTTTCAGATCGCCTTGCACGTGGGAGAGGAATCCGATGATCGAGGTTCCCTTCTTCAACTTCGCCTTTAGTTTGGGGATCAGCGTCAGCGGCTTAGCGTTGACGTTGTTGAGGTCAAAAATAATCAGCGAAGGCTTCTCTTCGCCGTTCTGTTGCATGCGATCAGCGAGGTCCTTGTCGTTCTTGGCGAACTCGACCTTGACGTTGAGCTTGCGCGCGGTCTCTTGAATCTTGGCGGCGAAGAACAGGTCGTCGACGAAGGCAAAGATGCGCGAGTTGGAATCCTCGCGCAACGCGGGCAGAGGCTCGGGATCGGCGGGCGCAAAAGGCGCGGCGAAGCCGGGACGCTGGCGGCGTGCTCCCTGGCCGTTGTTGCCGTTGCCGGCCAAGGCAGCGCGATAGCTGTGGTCCATGGGCGCGGTGTAGATGCCATCCTGGTTGTGACGCGCCTGGCTCGGGCCCGCGGGGCGCGGCCCACGGGGATTGTTCGGGCGGCGTCCGCGACGCCGTCTATTTCTGCCTCCACCAGCGGAGGGTCTTCCTGGTCCTTGTCCCTGTCCAGATGATCCTGCGTTCATAGTCCTCTCAAACCTGCTGGGCCGGGTATTCGTCCCGGTGCAGGGCGGCAAAATCTCACGATGTCCGGTTCCCCATTGGGTTGCGGCAGGCTCTCACAGGGTTGGCGCGAAGCCACTGTTCTTGCGGGGCCTAACCACTTGCTCGGTCACACCACTCAGTCACATACGTCAACCATCAAGTTTCGCGATCACACGTTCGAGGGGGCACAGCCCACTTTTCATGCGGAACTGCGGGTTGGGCTGGAACGCAATCGCGATCGACCGCTCTCTGGTGATACAAACTCGCACTAACAAAAAAATCTAAATTTTGCGTATCGGTTATCCGTTATCGGAATCCGTCGCGCCGCCGGGAACGGCCTGGGGCGCGGAAGGCCTACGCGGGAACGAGGCCAATGAGAACAAAGCAATGGTACTCGTCCCCGCGCCAGCGCGCAAGGGGCAAAGTGGGAGCCTTTTTGCACAGGAGGACATGGCTTGTCAGGTCTCAGGCGTTCGGGCTCCGGCGAGGTCAGACGGAAAAGCGCGTGTGCATGAAAAGCGCTCCGCACTGGGCGGAGCGCTGGCTGGCTGTGTGCGGCTATTGCGACACGTTGAGAGTGATAGTAAGCGGCGACCCGTTGCTGGTGAGCGGAACCGGATTCGCGCCGCCAGTGGTGGCGTTGATGGTAACCACGTAGGAGCCAGCAGGCGTCCCTGGGTTTGTCGGGGTCTTGGTGCCGCCGCCGCCGCTGCCGCCGCAAGAGCCTAACCACAGTGTGGAGAGGCCGAGAACCATGATCAGGCTGAGCAAGCGCAGGCCGCGAGTGCGTGATCCCACAGCAAAAACAATTCCGAACAAGCCGGGAAGGAGCAGAGCGTACAAGATGCGGCTGCCGCGCTCCATAGGCGGGCGCAGTTGCCCGGTAGTGGGGGCGGTGGTTACGAGATTGAGCGTGACCCCGGCCGCAGTGACGGACTGGCCGTTCGAGGGACTCCATTGGCAGGAGATTTCCGCCGTGGCCAAAGAAGGCGTTCCCGAGCAGGTATAGGTGAGCGGCAGAGCCGTAACACTGCTGGTTACAAAGGAAATGGGTGTGCCCGTGCCGGTAACGGTGAGATTGATCGGAGCCGTTCCTCCCACTGTCACTGGGAAGGTGGCGGCAGTTGTGGTCAGGGCGAAGGACTGGTTGGTCGTGGTCACCGTCAGGTTGACGGTTGCGGTAACCGCCGACGCGCCGCTGGTTCCGGTGACAGTGATCGCCTGCGCGCCCGAGGGCAGCGCCATGTTGGCGGCGGTGGTGATAGTTACGGTGACGGTCTTGGTATCGGTGTGGACGCCGTCGAGTGTGACGCTACCAGGACTAAAACTACAAAGCGCTCCTGCGGGCAGATTCGCCGTGCAACTGCCAGGGTTGGAGGCCGTAGAGTTAGTAAAGCTCACGGTTCCGGTAAAGCCCGTGGCGGGCGCGATGGTTATCGTCGAGACCGCCGTCTGCCCGGCGGGGACGCTCGCTGGGTTGAGCGCACTAGCGGACATGGTGAACGGGACCGTAACGGTAACGGTCGTGGGGGCGGAGGTCGAGGCGCTGACCGACGCGTCTCCGGTGTAGGTGGCTGTGACGCTGTTGGTGCCGCCCGGTAGTCCTGTAGTGGCGAACTTTGCCGTTCCGGTTGTGGTTGACGGGTAGGGAACGTTCAGAGTCGCACTCCCCAAAACTGTCGTCGTGGCGCCATTGAGAGTGGAGAACCGGACTGAACCCACGCCACTCGCAGGTGTAACCGAAACCGAAAAGGTCACGCTGGTGCCTATGGTGACATTTGTCGCGGATGGCGTAATCGTGATCGAACTCCCAGTGCCACGGGAAGCGGCCCAGGCAACGGCGAGGCTATTGCCATCGACGGAGCCAAGACCCGCGACCACGTTATATCCAGTCGTCGAGTCGGAGTTAGAGGCGTCGAAGCCGAAGACACCCGCCGTCGGGCAGATTACATCGGTGGGCTGACCAGAAGGCGTGTTCTTCTGGCAGTAAACGTCGTTGTCCCCGCTAGTGATGTGGTGAAACGCTCCATTGGCCGGGGTCGCGGCCAGACTGTAAAGCGTGGGATTGATGTTGCCCAGACCGGCACTTCCGAGATACTGATTGACCAGGGTGACGATGCCGGCGAAGACAGGAGACGAGGCAGAAGTTCCGCCCACGACCGATTCGTAGTTATCCACGGCGCTTGAAACGCCGCCGGCGCACGTACTGGCTGTGCTCGTGCTGGAGGTCCATTGGTCTAGTGGCGTGCAGAAGATGTAGCCCGGGAAGTCGGGAGAGGCCAGAAGCGAGACATCCGGCACGAGGCGATAGGTTGTCGTCAGGCTCGGAATCGTAATCGCGCTCTGCCATGTGGGTCGTGGAAATCCTGCCTCGCAGATATCGCTGGGCTCGCTTACGCAGTTGCTCACACCCCCACCGCCGGCGGAGATCCAGAGGTCTTCCTGCGCGGTCGCGGCGGAGGTGATATCGACCCAGCCAGTAACCTTCGGACTACCACCCTGCGAGCAGAACTGAGGGTTGAGAATGTTGTCTTCACAGAGCTGCGCAAATGCCGCAGTGTCGTTCCAGGAAGCCTCTTGCCCCTCAAGGCTCGTGAGTGCCGACCCGCCGAAGTTGACGGTGCTGGAACTGTTCGAATTCCAATAGCTGCTGTTGTAGAAGGTGGGAAAAGGGATAGACGTGCCGCCCACGCCGGTCACCTCCGGGCTGCTGGCGGGATAATTCACCGCCAATCCGCCGACCGCGCCGGCAAATGGCGGGCTAGTCTCGTCACTCGGCGGGTTGCGGTCACATGTGGCCGCGCCCGAGTCGCCCGAGGAGTTCATGATGGTGATGCCCTCGGCGTTGCCTTGCTGAAGCTCGGTTTCCAGCGACTCAGCCTCGGGCTCGCACAGACCATAGCTCATACTGATGACCGGAGCGACTACGTTGTCGATGGCATAGGCCAGAGAGGCGTTGGTGCCGCCGTTGTTCGTGATTTCATTGCATTGGGAATTAAACGTGGCGGGAGCGTTGACGAAGATAATTTGCGCATTGCGCGCGGTTGCTCCCGACCATTCGATGTCGAGGTCGGATTCGACCAAGTCACCGCAGGTACTAGGCGCGCCCAGGTCGGCAACACCGGGAACCAGCAGGTATTGAAAATTAGTGGTGTTGCAGGCCGCAGCCGTAACGATACCGTTCGCATCGGTCGAGCAGTCGGTGATGGCGTTCAGCCCGAAGTCAGAGCGGAAGTCGGCGATGTCAGCAAGGTAAATATCGGTCTGGCCGATGATTGCAAGCTTTTGTCCGGTGCCGTCGATCGCGGGCGATGCAGTGTAGAGCGGATTGAGATTGTAGATGGTCGCGATGTCGCCGGGGGCCGCGACGTATCCCGTGCCTACGCCGGTTGTGAAGCTGGGATGGGGGCCGTTCCTGCCGCCACGCGCCGGTCGAACATACATCGGCTTCGGGTGATAATCGGTGAGGCCGCGAACTCCGGTAACGACGCCGTTCAGCGCCGCGGGCACCTCGGCCGGGGTGGAGTTGGCAATATGTTGTTGACCGTTAGCATTGTAGCGATGGATTTCCGTTTTAAAGGCACTTTGGATCTGGGCCGCTGTGCCGCTGAAGCTGACCGAAGTGCGCCCGCGGGGGACGCTGAAAACCTGGAAGCCCTGCAATCGAAGCCAGGCCGTAATCTTGGTGATGTCGCCCTGGCTCACGCCAAAGCGCTCGGCAAATTGCTCGGGAGTTAGCCACTTGTGGTAGTTGGGCGAGGAACGATCCTGTTGCTGCGCGAGAAGCAGATTGAGCGCAACTTGCTGACTTGGCGAAGGAGCCATGACAAGCGTGACACGGCCGAACTGGAACGAAGGCTCAACCGGGCCCTGGTCGTATTGTGGCTGCGCGCGCCGGTCGGCATGGCCGGGAAGCGCGATCATCTGGCTGGAATCAATGGGACCGGCGATGCGGTCGGGCTGCTGGGCGAAGCACAGAGTTGAGGCTAGTAGAAGCAGAAGCAACTTCAAAGATCGCATGAAACGCTCCGTCTGCAGGGTTGGGTCTGAGGTACTCGGTTCCTTAGCTTATACGGCTTTATTGCTGTCTGATCAAGTATTCGCTGGGAAGGTTGTATCTAGGAGGTAATGTTACAAGTGGCACCGTGCCAAGGCGAGCATTGGGGTAACAACTCTGGGCAGGTTTGGGACGCAGTTTGGCGCATTCGTGCTTACGCCCAGTGAAGACGTGCGACTGAACCTGACTCGCTCAGAGCCCTTCTTGCGGTCAATCCACTTTGCAGTCAATTTAGTTTCAGTCAATCCCAGTTCAGACCACCTGCATCCAAAGTTTCAGGGTAGAATCTTCAGCTGAAATCCACGCGGAGAGGATTTATGCGCTCTTTAGCCAATCGAAACGTCCTTATTACAGCTGCAATTCTTCTGCCGGCCGCGCTGCTGCTGGCAGCCGATGTGGACACGAAGTTCCACAACGCGCCGGCGTCGGCGCAAGCAACCAAGGATCCGTATGAAGGCCAGCCAGCGGCCGTGATCGCGGGAAAACAGCTATATGCGCGTAATTGCCTGTCGTGCCATGGGAAACTGGGAAAAGGTACGGGCAACGTGCCCTCGCTGGTAGATGGCAAACTCGATTCCGTCACGCCCGGCGAAGTCTTCTGGTTCATAACGCGCGGCGACAAGGATAACGGGATGCCTTCATGGGCGTCGTTGCCAGTCCGGCAGCGCTGGCAGGTTGTCACGTATGTGAAGTCAATGGGAGCGCCACAGTCGGCGCAGGAAGCAAGTGCGCCGTCTCCGGTCGACACGGCCCCGGTCGACACCAGTACCTCGACGCTGAAAGCTTCGCCGCCCACGCCACCCTTCACCGACTTCCGCTATGAGAAGCCGGGGACGTTTCGCAAGATAACTGTGGCCGACCTTCCGCAGCCCTATACCACGCAATCGGCCGAAAATGGTCCGAAGTTGGTGGCGCGACCGGAGAATGCCTGGCCGGTGGCGCTTCCTGGATTCAGGGTGGGTTTGTATGCCGGCGCTCTCGATAACCCTCGGACCTTGCGCACCGCTCCGAACGGCGACATCTTTCTTACCGAGAGCGATCCCGGGCGCATCCGGGTGTATCGCGGGCTGACCAGCGACGGAAAGCCCGAGCAGTCCGCCGTTTTCGCCAGCGGTTTGAAACATCCCTACGGCCTGGCGTTCTATCCTCCCGGACCTGATCCGCAATGGTTGTACGTAGGCAGCACCAGCGAACTGGTTCGTTTCCCTTATCACAACGGCGATCTGAAAGCGAGCGGCGCTGCGGAACACATCGCCGACCTTCCCGGTACGGGCGGGCACTGGACGCGGGCGGTGGAATTCTCTCAGGATGGCAAAAGAATGTTTGTTGCCGTGGGCTCGGGATCGAACGTAGACGATCCCGACACTCATCCCCGGGAGAAAGACCGCGCCGACATTCTGGTGTGCGATCCCGCGAACTGCACTTTAAGTGTCTATGCCTACGGCATTCGCAATGCCGGCGGCGGGATTGCCGTGGATCCCGAGACGGGCGAGCTGTGGTGCTCGGTGAATGAGCGCGATGCGCTGGGCGACAACCTGGTTCCCGACTACATCACGCACGTACAAGAAGGCGGATTCTACGGCTGGCCGTGGTGGTACATGGGAGGGCATCAGGATCCGCGTCATCAGGGCAAGCATCCGGAATTGAAAGATAAAGTGATCGTCCCGGATGTGCTGTTGCAGCCCCATAACGCGTCGCTTGGATTCACTTTCTATGAAGGCCAGCAATTTCCAGCTGAGTACAAGGGAGACATTTTCGCGAGCGAGCACGGCTCCTGGAACAAAGCGGTGCGCGTGGGCTATGAAGTAATCCGTATCCCTCTACACTCGACCGGCCACGCCAGCGGCGAGTATGAGGATTTTCTCACTGGCTTTGTGCTGCCCGATGGCAACGTGTGGGGACGCCCAGTGGGAATAACGGTGGCTCCGGATGGTTCGCTGCTGGTAAGCGACGATGGCTCGGACTCGATCTGGAGAGTCAGCTACGGAAAGTAGCGCCGGTAGCCTGCCGGCGCGAGCGAACCTGCGGAAGAAAATAGAAAGATGGTGGGCGCTATAGGATTCGAACCTATGACTTCCACCGTGTGAAGATGGCACTCTACCGCTGAGTTAAGCGCCCAACCCTTTTCTATTCAAACATCAGTGGCTAGATCGCGCAACTCCAAGGGCGCAATGCGTGCCGTGCGGGCCAGGTGCTTTTACGCTGCCGGAGGCGGTGTTTGGACACAAGAACGGGGCATGGTAGCCTATCCTCGGCAGGGGCAAGGGCGGGTTCGGAACCGCTGGCACCCGTGTCCAATGTGACTGCTGATGCCGGACGAAAAAAGGCCCCTTCGACCTACCGTATCCTCCTCATCTGGGCGGACTTCCGGGGCTTCGTCTGATCAGGACAAAGAGCAACTTTCCCTCCCTGACGGGGTTCAATCTAGTGTGAGTACTGCCGCCATGGACCGGGGCGTCCTAATGGCCTCGCTGGGACCGCGCCCGGCGGGCGCTTTGGAACCCGCGATGGCCGGTGCCGAAAGCTACACGGACGCCGAAGTCATGCTGCGAGTGAAGGCGGGGGACCAGTCCGCCTTTGATTACCTGGTGCAGAAGTATCGGCGGCCGCTGGTGAGTTTTATGTACCGCATGGCTCGCAACTCGGCGGCTGCGGAGGATCTGGCTCAGGAAGTTTTTCTGCGCGTATACCGCTCGCGTCAGACCTACGAAGCCAGCGCCAAGTTCACCACCTGGCTGTATCGGATCGCGACCAACCTGGCGGTGAACCACGCGCGTGACACGCGCCACGAACGCCCGGAGGTGACGGTCAGCCTGGATGAGCCCGACGAGGAAACCGGAACGACGCTGGACGTGGCCGACGGCACGATCACAGCGGAAGAAGCTTTGCTGCGGCGGGAGCGGATGCTGGCGATCCGTGGCAAGGTGGAAGCTCTGCCGGAGCGGCAGAAGCTGGCCGTAATCATGCACAAGTACCAGCAGATGGATTACAAGCAGATTGCCGATGTTCTGAAGTTGAGCGAGTCAGCGACGAAATCGTTGTTGTTTCGGGCGTATGAAACTTTGCGGGAACAGTTAAAAGAATTTTTATAGAACGCATTTTTTCTGGTTGAAGTGATGTGGCCGGAAGTGGCGGGGCCACAAGTGACAGGGCGAAGAGAAAACAAGGGAGCATGGTTATGAAGTGCGATGAGATTCGCGAAATGATGCCGGACGTGGCGTCCGGCTTGATGGAGATGGCCCCGGAGATCCGGGGACATCTGGCCGAGTGCGGCGCGTGCGCCGGAAAGATGGCAGAAATCCAGCAGACCATGGCGCTGCTGGATGAGTGGCGTGTGCCGGAGCCGTCGTCGTATTTTGATGTGCGTCTGCAGGCGCGGCTGCGGGAAGAGATGGCCAAGCCGCAGGCGGGCTGGCTGGCGTGGTTCCGCCGTCCGGTGCTGGCCGCGGCGCTCACGGTGCTGATGGCGGTTGGAGTGGGCCTGTTCCTCTCCGAGGGCAACAGAATCTACAACGCTGGCGATGACGAGATCGCCGTTATGGATCAGACAGAGCCAGGGACGGCGGTGAGCGATCTGCAGGCTCTGGAAAAGAATCACGATCTGTATTCCGACTTCGATTTGCTGGATGACCTGGAAGTGCAGAAGGACGTGGTGGCAAATCCGTAAGAGGCTAAGAGGTAAGAAGAGGTAAGAAGCAGAAGTTCGAGGTGTAGTGCGGAGTAAGGCGATTTCAAGGGCGGGAGAATGGGACGGGGAAATTTGATGACGCGATGGATGGCTGCGGCTGCGTTGGCCGCGGCGGCCGTTGCGGTGTCTCCATCTCCCAGCCTCGCGCAGCGAAACTACTTCCGGCCTGTCCAGGTACGGCCGTCGGCGCCGAATCAAAACCATCCGATGGCTCGCCCGGGAGGTCATGCGGGCGACTGGCTGCGCCGCTACCAGGGCCTATCGCCTAACGAGCAGGAGCGCGCGTTGCAGAGCGATCCGGCATTCCGCCGGTTGCCTCCAGAGAGGCAGCAGTTGTTGCGGCAGCGGCTCCATCATTTCGCCAGTCTTCCTCCGGAGCAACAACAGCGCATGCTGAACCGCATGGAGACGTGGGAACATCTGACGCCCGGTCAGAAACAACAGGCGCGAGAATTGTTCGGCCGCATGCAGCAGCTTCCGCCCGACCGGCGGCGCATGGTGACTACTGCGGTACGTGACCTGCGCGCGATGCCGCCGGGACAGCGGGAAGCAATCATCGATTCCAACCGCTTTAGAGGTATGTTCTCCCCAGAGGAGCGCGACATCATGCGCGGAGCCACCAGGCTGCCGCTCGCGGCACCGGAGAATGGCAAACCTGAAGCACCGCCGGCACCCGAGCAGTGACGTCAGTTCTCGGTTCTCAGTTTCCAGTTTCCGAATCTGCTCAGTGAAAATCGTGCGAAACGGTTTCAGCTTTCGTGACAAACAGGGGTTGCACACGTTCCGCTTTCACTGAGATCACGTTATCCTGATTCTGAAGAATTCCTTCGATGGCCAGGAATCGTTCTGAGGTCAGCAGCAGGCGGTTGCGGTGAAAAAGATCAGGCGTGATGATCGCGTTGGCCACTCCCGTTTCATCTTCCAGACTGAGAAATACAAAACCTTTTGCGGTTCCCGGCCTCTGGCGCGTGATTACGCAACCTCCGATGCGAAGACGCTTCCCGTTGGGAATGTCGCGGAGTTCGCTGGCGCGGCGAATGCCCATGGCATTCAGCCAATCGCGGCGGTACGCCATGGGATGCCGTCCCACGGTCAGACCGGTGCCGTGGAAATCGGCAACCAGACGCTCTTCGTGGTTCATGGGTTGGAGCGGCGAAGGCGCATCGGGTTCGGGCAAATTTTCCAGCAGCGGCCCGGAGCCGCGCACGGCACGCTCTACCTGCCAGAGAGCGTCTCGGCGGTGAAGTTTCGAGTGCCCAGTACCCAGTACCGAGTACCCAGTGAGGCCTCTGTCATTCCGACCCCCGAGCGGATGCGAGGGGCGAAGGAACCTCGGTACTTGGTACTGGGTACTGGAAACTGCATTCAGCGCTCCAATTTCCGCCAGCGTGGTGAGTTCATCTTTGCGAAGTTCCGGAACCCGGCGAGTAAGGTCATGGATAGAAGCGAACGGAGCAAGCATGCGCTCACGCACCAGCGCCTGAGCACTTTCCTCCCGCAAGCCGCGTACGTAGCGCAATCCCAGGCGTAGCGCCGGAGCGAGTCGCGAGTACCCAGTACCTAGTACCGAGTTGCGAGATTCCTCCGCCCCTTGCGCTCGCTCGGAAATCGGAATGACAGAGGCCTCACTGGGTACTCGGTACTCGGTACTTGGTACTGCCTTACTGGCCACTGGCCACTGACCACTGGCCACTGTTTCCAACGTGCACGACCACTCCGAGCAAGTCACATCCACCGGCAGCATTTTCAATCCGTGGCGTTGCGCATCTTTCACGATCGTCGCCGGAGAATAAAATCCCATCGGCTGATTGTTGAGCAGCGCGGCAGTGAACGCAGCGAGATAGTGGCACTTCAAGAAAGCGCTGGCATAAGCGATCAGCGCAAAGCTAGCAGCGTGAGATTCAGGAAACCCATAGAGCGCGAAAGAGGAGATGGAAAGAATAATTTTCTCCTGCGCCTCCGGCGGAATTCCGTTCTGCGTCATGCCGGCGCGCAGCCTGACCTCGATTTCTTTCATGCGCGCCTGCGATCGCTTAAAGCCCATGGCTCGGCGCAAGTCTTCCGCCTCGCCGCCGGTAAAGTTAGCCGCGATCATGGCAAGCCGCAGCAACTGCTCCTGAAAAAGCGGCACTCCCAGCGTGCGCTTGAGCACAGGTTCGAGTGAAGGATGCGGATACGTGACCTCTTCCCTCCCCTGGCGGCGCAAAAGAAAAGGATTCACCATCTGCCCGACGATCGGTCCCGGCCGGATAATCGCGACCTGCACCACGATGTCATAAAAGCGTTTCGGACGCAGACGCGGCAGGCACGACATTTGTGCCCGGCTTTCCACCTGGAACAGGCCTATGGTGTCGGCTTGTTGCAACGCAGAATAGACTTCAGGATCATCCTGCGGAAGATGCGCCAGATCAACTTCCTCTCGATAATGTCTGCTTATAAGCTCGATGGAATCCTTGAGCACAGCCATCATTCCCAAGCCGAGCAAGTCGACTTTGATTATGCCCATGTCCGCGCAATCTTCTTTATCCCACTGCACCACCACGCGGCCGGGCATGGAAGCCGGTTCGAGAGGGACGATAGAGTCGAGCTGTCCCTGGCAGATGACCATGCCGCCGGAGTGCTGCCCAAGATGGCGCGGCATGTCTTGCACCGCAAGGCATAGCTCGTAATATTTGCGCAGACGCGGATGTTTCAGGTCGAGTCCGGCATCTTGGAAGCGGCGGTCGAGCGCATCGTTTTCGTCGCGGAATTCCCAGGTGGCAACAGCGGCAGAAATTTTCGCAAGCGTTTCCGGATCGAACCCGAGCGCCTTGCCCATTTCGCGCGCCGCCATACGGTTGCGGTAAGTGATGACATTCGCAGTCATAGCCGCGCCGCGCTCGCCATAGCGCCGGTAAACATACTGAATGACCTTTTCACGCTCGTCGCCGCTGGGCAGATCAAGATCGATGTCGGGCCACTCGCCGCGCTCCTCCGATAGAAAGCGCTCGAAAAGAAGCTCCATGCTGACGGGATCGACGGCCGTAATGCCCAGCGAATAACAAACGGCGCTGTTGGCCGCCGATCCGCGTCCCTGCGCCAGAATGTTTTGCTTGCGACAGAAGTCGACCAGATCCCAGACGATAAGGAAATATCCCGCGAGATTAAGTTTTTCGATCAGCACGAGTTCCCGCTCAATCTGGCGACGGGCGCGGGTTTGCATGTCAGGTGAAGTTCGGCCATAGCGTTGGCGAAAACCTTCCCAGGTGCGCTCGCGTAGAAACGAATTCATGGTTTCGCCCTCGGGAACGGGATAACGGGGAAATTGGTAGCCGAGATCGTTCAGCGTGAATTCCAAGCGCGAGGAAAGTTCGAGCGTATTGTTGATGGCTTCGGGCAGGTCGGCGAAGAGTTGCTGCATCTCCTGCGGCGATTTCAAATAACGCTCGGAGTTGCGCGCCAGCAGCCGGCCCGCGGTAGACAGCGTGCGATGATGTCGGATGGCGGTGAAGGCGTCGCAGAGTTCGCGATCTTTTGCAGCGGCGTAGCAAACGCCGTTAGTCGCGAGCAGAGGAAGATTGAGCGACCTCGCAATCGCGATAGCGGCACGGTTGCGCGTTTCTTCTTCCCGGTGGAAATGGCGCTGCAACTCGATGTACACATTGCCACAGCCGAAAATTCCAATCAGTTCCTCGACTTGCTTGCGAGCCTCCTCGATGCCATTGTGCCGCAAAGCCGCGGCCAGCGGCCCGTCCGCGCCGCCGGTCAGGCAGACAAGACCCTGGGCATGTTCTTCCAACTCTTCGTTCTGAACTACACCTTCACCTTTTTTGGAACGCAACTTCATCTTGGTGATCAGTTGGCAAAGATTTTGATAGCCGGCGCGGGAGGAAACGAGGAGAGGAAGACGAAATGGTTTGTCCTTCCGAGCTACTTTGTCATTCCGAGCGGAGCGAGGAACCCCCATTCCCTGCACGAATCGCCGGATATAGGGATCCTTCGACTCCGTAAGTGCTTCACTTCGTGAAGCACTTGCTCCGCTCAGGATGACAGGATTAAAAGACTGGCACATGACCTCCGCGCCGATGTGCGCCTTGAGCTCGAACTTTTTCGCCGCCATATGAAAACGTGGCGCACCGTACACTCCGTCAGTGTCGAGCAATGCAATGGCAGGCATATGGAGCCGGGCACAGGCCGACATCAATTCCTCAGGCAAGGAAGATCCTTCAAGGAAGCTAAAAGCAGAGCGGGCGTGAAGCTCGATATACATCAGTGTTCAGTGATCAGTGGCCAGCTTTCGTGAATTCCGCAGAAAAGACTGACCACTGATCACTGGCAACTGGCCACTGTTTTTCAGTCATAAGTGCCTTCCACGAACCAGCTTCCGCCGAGCAGATCGTGCACGAGCCGGTAAAGAGCGACACTGTCTGCATTTTGCAAAGCGATGTCCCACTCGTCGCGCGCCCATGCTTCCCGCTCCCACCAGTCGCCGGAACTGCGCCACGGGCCGGTTTTCCAGAGCACATTGCCCTGCACTTCTTTTTTCTTCAAGCACACAACTCGCGCCAGTTCTCCGTTCTCCAAAGTCACGGTGGCACGCAGTAGTGGACGGAACAAGCGAAGAGCAGCAATGGCAGATTTTCCTTCTGCCGCTTTTTGGCAATCTATTTTCAGAGCTGCTTCGGGCGTGAAGCGCCGCATGCGAAAACCTTCCGCACGGTGCGTATCCAGCAACTCCACCGAGCCCACGCGCGGCTCGCCGACCAGCCCGGCTATGCGCGCCAGCGTGAGTTCCAGTTTTTCCGGTTCCGGCGATGGAGGCAAAAACAGGCCACCTTGGGCCGACCGCGGCCACGCGGGTTCCGCGGCAAGATGAATCTTCTGGATGGGCGCGCCCGGCGGATGCGCGTTCAAGTCCAGTTGCAGCAGCTTAAGAAAAAGTTTGGCATCAAGCATGGGAAGCGGAAGACGAAGAGTTCGGCAGAATTGGCTTTGCCGCCCGGAAATAAAATGCCGAGCCGGAGCGTGAGCTTCGTTATGTAACGCATCGCTTTCGCTCGGAATCCCGAAAGTTTCAAGTTGGGGATCAACTCCCGCTAAATTCTGCAGCGCCAGCGTAAGCCGTAATTCTTGCGTATTCAGAGCGCGTGCGGCCAAGCGCGCACAGACCTGATCAAGCAGACGATTCAGCAGGAAGGCCAACGGCTCCAGCAGCACGATGGGATATTCCAACTCGATGGCTTCCTCAAACACCGCCGGCGCTTCCACCGGAACCAGCGTCCGAGAAGCCGCACCCCGGGCCAGTTGCTGCAGGCGCAAGCCTTCCTGTCCCAAGCGCTCGCTCAGCGCGATTTCCGGTAGCGCCGCCAGAGCGCGCAGATTACGGATGCCCCAGCGCTCGAGAGTCGCGAGCAGGTCGGCTGATTTTTCTCGTTGCCCCTCTTCCTTTTTTTTTCCTTCTCGATCTTTATTTTCATCCCAACCGGCAAACAAAACTTCCACCGGCAGAGATCCCAGAGACTCGGCTTCTTGCCCAGATGGAATCACAGTTACACCGGTAAAACCCCGAGCCGCAAGCTGGGCAGCATCGGGATTCGAAGCCACAGCGACATTCGCATCAAGTCCGAGATCGGCGGCGCGGCGGAAGAGACTATGGGCAATCTTAAGCAGCGATCCAAAAAGCGATTCCATGCCTTCGAGATCCACAAGAGCCATGTCGGCAGCAGCATCTTCCACACATGGCGAGAAAGACTGCGCGCAATCCAGCAGAGCGGCGTGCGCCACGGATTCCTGCAACAGAGAACGCGGACGCAGCGTCAACTCCGAACAAAGCTCCGCCTGAGCTTTCGCCATTCCTGGCGTGATACCCGCGCGGCTTGCGCTTTCATTCACGGCAAAAACTTTTTCCAGCGGAGGCGTGCCTTCGAAAATAGCCACGGCCCGCGCGCGCAACTCCGGCTCGGCGCGAAATACCGCGGCCACGGGGAAATTCGGCACGAAGATGCAGGCAAACATGAAGCAGTACCTAGTACCCAGTTGTCAGTACCCAGTCAGGTTTCTTCCGGCAACTGGGTACTGGCAACAGGCTACTGTTTTTTTCATCCCGCCCAGGCAGTCTTGCTGGCAAACGTGATCTCGGCAGAACGAACCGGTTTGCGATCCAGCCGGGAGCGCACCAACTCCGCCGTGATTTCCAGTTCAGTCAGCAATTGCGCGTGTGTGGGCAACGCGAATTGGGAATCCATAGATGTTTCGTTTGCTCGATTTCCCGACTCTCCCATCCTCATCACTCCCAGCTTGACCAACCCCAGCTTGACCAACAAAGAAGAGCAGCTTCCGGCAATAGACTGCCGCTCCACTGCCAGCAGCACGGTCGGCGTATGCTCCACGGCGCGGCGGAACCGGAACCACGTAGTCAGGGGGATGCGGCGCGCTGCTTGCTCCGGCAGATCGCCAAGGTCGAGAGCGATCAATCCGAAGCCTCCGCTTTCGAGCAGCAGGTCGGTAGCGCGTAGAAGTTGTTCCAGGCTCTTCTCTGGTGAATTTTCCCCACAGCGCACCCACAGCAGCCGATCCAACTCGACCCCCGCAGCCGCGGCCGACTGCGGATCGAGAGCATCACTGGCGTCCACCAGCACGCTGCATTCTCCACGCCCCGTGGCAGCGGCCAGCGCAGCCAGCAGCAAGGTGGTGCGGCCCGAAGAAGCCGGACCGCAAATTTCCGTCAGGCAACCGCGCGGCAGGCCTCCGGTAAGAGCATCCATCGCGGCGACACCGCTAGAAACCATTTCCGGCGCAGGACGCACCGCCAACTGCGAAGCCGAAGTCACCCCGGCAAGCCTCGCATCTTTAGAACTAGAAAAAACGGAAGTTAAAAAAGCTCGCTGCGGCGGTCGCCCCTCGGCGCAAAGCTCCGCCCCGGAAGGCTGCGGGCAAACTCCGGCGTCCTCTTCAACAAAAACAAAAGGGCGGCCCTGGGCCGCCGAAGTGGAAACCACTGCGGAAGACATAGATTCCTCGGGAAGATTTCAGGGAACGCCGGGGCGGAAAGCCCGGAGGCATTTTCGCTTTTTATTCGCCTTTAAGAATTCTGGACCCGGCGGCAGCGATTGTCAAGCTAAGACCAGAAAATTTCTCTATCTCCACCGGCCCATCCCCGATTGCTTACCTTGGCATCCCTCCGCCGTCTAAGCCAAACAGCACAGCGGTCAGACGCAAGTTACTCCATTTTCAAGTGCTTATCCAAGGGTTTGCGGCTGAATCAGCTGTTCGATTTCCTACAGAAGAAGAGGAGTTCCTCCATGCACAGAGCTCGTCTGCTTGTTTTGTTGTCCGGCCTTCTCACGTTGGCCAGTCTCTGCCAGGCCCAGGGCATAATGCTTGATCTGCCGCTGCAGAGCCAGCATGCGGTGATTACGCAGCGCCTTGGCCTCACCGACATCACCATCAACTATCATCGCCCGCTGGTGAACGACCGCCCAGTCTGGGGCAAGCTCGTACCTTACGGACAGGTCTGGCGCGCCGGAGCCAACGAAAATACCACTGTCACGTTCACCGATCCGGTCACGATCGAAGGCCAGCCGCTCGACAAGGGTACCTACGGCTTGCATATGATCCCCGGCGAAGATCAGTGGACGGTGATCTTCTCGAAGATGTCTACCGCGTGGGGAAGTTTCAGCTACAAGCAGGATGAAGATGCATTGCGGGTCACGGTGAAACCGCAAACCGCCGAATTCCACGATGCCCTGACCTATGACTTTGATGATCTCAAACCCGACTCTACAGTAGTCACCCTGCGCTGGGAAAAGGTCGCTGTGCCGTTCAAGGTTGCGGTCAAAGTAGACGAGGTCGTCGAAGCCAGCATCCCCCGGCAAATACGCGGGCTCAATCAATATTTCTGGGAGAGCTGGGACGAAGCCGGAAACTACTACCTCGCCAATAAAATCAATCTCGACGAGGCGCTGAAGGATGAAGACCAATCCATCCGGGTCGAAGAGCGCTACGACAATCTGCACGCCAAGTCGCAGATTCTCGAGGCCATGGGCCGCAAAGACGACGCCGCGACCGTCCTGAACAAGGCCTTGGAGAAAGCCAGCGCGCAGCAACTTTACTTCTATGGCCGCCAGTTGCAGGGGCAAAAGAAGCAGGAAGAGGCATTCGCTATCTTCCGCTCAAACGCGAAGAAGTATCCCGACTTTTGGATATCGCACGTTGGACTGGCCCGCGTTTATAGCGGTCAGGGCGAATACGACAAAGCCGTCAAAGAATTGCAGACCGCTCTTGCGGGCGTGCCCGATGATGCCAACCGATCTAACCTGGAGAAATATATAAAACGCGCACAGTCCAAAGAGGACTTCAACCGCTAGCGATAACCAAAAACAAAATTGTGAGAGAGATGGGCCGGCCCAAAGGGTTGGCCCATCTCATTTGTCGGGATTGTTCATTTCGAGAATGATCTACGAAAATGCCGAATCAATAAGTGCTATGGGGTTTTTCCGCCAACAGCCAGCCGTCGACCTCTCCCTCACCACACCCGGCAAGCGTTCGCCCGCACCATCTTCTGACCAGCCTTGCAACCAAAAGCCCGGGCAAAGTCAGACATATTCGAAACCACGTTGTCGACGCGGAACATAGGCATCGAGTGCGGATCGGTGGTAACGATCAGACGCGCCACTTCCGGACGTACGGCCGCGCACCACGAATAGGCATAGGAGAGGAAGAAACGCTGACGATAGGTCCAGCCGTCCGGACCTTTGTCGTCGAGTGACTTCCCTTGCGTTTTGAGCGCGGCCTCAAGCGCGAAAAAGGCGAGATGAATGCCGCCGTTATCCGCCGTGTCCTCGCCCTGGGTCAGCAAGCCATTCTGTTTGACCCCGGGGCCGGCATCAGGAACCTCCTCCGTGTACTGATCGGAGATGCACTTGCCGCGTTCGTCATACTGTTTCGCGTCTTCCGCAGTCCACCAGTCGCGCAGGTTGCCGTGCGCGTCGAACTTGCGCCCCTGATCGTCGAAGCCATGGGTAAGCTCGTGACCGATGACCATGCCGATGGCGCCGTAGTTTACGGAATCGTCCATATCCTTCTCAAAGAACGGAGGCTGCAAAATGCCCGCCGGGAAGTTGATTGTGTTCAACTGCGGATCGTAATAGGCGTTGATGGTAGGCGGCGTCATGGTCCACTCGCTGCGGTCCACCGGCTTGCCAACCTTGGCTACCCAACGCTCGAATTCGGCTGCTGACGCCTGCTCCATGTTGCCCAGGTAGCTCTCGCGCGTGATCTTCACGCTCGAATAATCCCGCCAGTGCGAGGGATATCCAATCTTGTCCTCAATCCCCTTCAGCTTCACGATGGCCTGCTCCTTGGTGGCAGGCGTCATCCACGTGACGCTTTCAATGTCGTCATGCATTGCCCGCTCGATAGCGTGCACCATTTCAAGGGTCCGAGCCTTGCTCTCCGGCGGAAAAGCGCGATCGACATAGGCCTGCCCCAGCGCCTCGCCCAAATCGCGGTCGGCAGCCCGGGTGCAGCGCCGCCAGCGCGGAAGCTGCTCTTCCTGTCCCGCCAACGTGTGCGCAAAGAAGTCAAAATTTTCGTCGACCGTCGCTTTGGTCAAATACGGAGCGGCGTTGTGAATCACCTGCCAGCGCATGTAAGTCTTCCAATGCTCGAGCGGATGTTCGACCAGCAGTTTTTCCTCGGCACGGAAAAACGCGGGTGAAGTGACGATGTAGTGATCCGTTGTGGGGGCCTTCACCGCTTTGAGGTAAACATCCCACTCGATGGAAGGCGTAAGCTCCCGAATCTGCGCCAGACTCATCTTGTTGTTTACGTTCTTCGGATCGCGGCGCGTGACGTTATCCATCTGCGCCTGAGCCATGGCGGTTTCCAGTTCAATCACGGTGCCGGCGTCGGCGCTGGCCTGCGCCTCCGTTTCCCCAGCCAGAACGAACATTTTCTGCAAATGCGCGCGGTATTTCTTAAGAGTCTCAACAGACTTGTCGTCGGTTTTGATGTAGAAATCGCGGCTGGGCAGGCTTAGGCCTCCCTGATCGATCTGCGCTACCACTTTGGAAGCGTCGTCATAATCTTGCTGACCGGTGAAGCCGAAAAATGGAGAGTTCGTTTGATTGTCCGACTGCTCCCACGCGCCAGGAAACAGGCGGTGCAGATGAGCAATCTCGAGCGTAATTTCTTTCTTCGACTGTATGGCGGCAATGCGGTCCAGTTCCGGTTGCAGGGGCTTCAAGCCGGCCGCTTCGATGCCGCTCTCGTCCATGCAGGCAGCCCAGTAGTCGCCAATCTTCTGCTCCGCGGCGCCGCGATTCGCATCGTTCTTGCTGCTCGCCTCCAAAGTCTCGCGCAGCAGGTTTTCATTCCACAGTTCCAGGCTGCTTCCCGTGCTCCAGTACACCTGGTCGGCAGGGATCGGATTGGCCTTGAGCCACTTGTTGCAGGAGTACTTGTAAAAATCGTCGCACGGACTCAGCGTTTGGTCGGTCAGATTAGGATCAAAGTGTTCGAGCTGGGGAGCTTTTGCCTCCGCCGCGCCGCCGGGAGTTGCGTTGGGAGTTGCGTTGGGAAACACATTTTGCCCCAGCATCGCCAGGGGTAGGATGAGCAGCAATAAAAGACAAAGGATGACTCTGGAAGTAGACATTTCGGCCTCTTTCGGGCAGTAGACGAGATGGGAGCAAGCGCAATCGCTCCTTGAAGAATACGCACTTAGGAAGATGAAGGTTCCGCAAAGCGCAGGGACAAAACGGCAGACTCCGGACCTTCCCTACAGGGCAACATAATATATGACGCACGGCCAGACGCACGGTTAGCGGAGAAACTTAGCAACTATCCCGTGTTGTGCAATCCCGCAGCGATGCCGTTGATAGTCGCGCCCAGAGGATATTCAAGTTTCCCCAGATCTTGCCCTACGTCCGGCCCCAGTTGCTTGCGCCTTAAAAGCTCCACCTGGATAAGGCTCATTGGGTCCACATACGGATTGCGCAGATGAATGGATCGCGCCAGCACCCGGTTGCGCGCCAGCAACTCCCGTTGACCGGAGATTCGCAAAATCATCTGCCGCGACCGCAGAAACTCCGCTTCCAGCATAGCGAATACGCGCGTGCGCAACCCCGCGTTCTTTACCAGCCCGGAATAAACGCGGGCAATGTGAAGATCCGCCTTGGCCATGCCTAGCTCGACGTTGCGCACCAGGTCCGAAAATAGAGTGAAATGCTTCAACATCTGGCGCAGCAGCCGCTCGTGGCCTCTTCCCTTTCTGGCGAAGCTCTGCAATCCCTGCCCTACTCCATACCACGCGGGCACGGCATGGCGGCTTTGCATCCATCCGAACACCCATGGAATGGCGCGCAGATCTTCCAAACGGCGGCCTTTGGTTCGCCGCGATGGCCGCGAGCCGATGCGTGCTGCATCGAGTTCCTGGATCGGCGTGGCCTGCTCGAAGTATTCAACTAGGTCGGCATTCTCCGCGATGTCGCGGCGATAGACGCGATGGGCCTCTGCCGACATTTCTTCCATAGCTTCTTCCCAACGCGCCTGATCCTTTGGCTGGGCGCCCGAGCGCGTGAATGCTTCCAGGCTCGCGGCGATCATCAGTTCCAGGTTCCATTCCGCGAGCACCGCGTCGGCGTACTTCCAATTGAGAACTTCTCCTTGCTCGGTAATGCGGATGTGCCCGGAAAAACATCCTTCCGGCTGGGCCAGGATTGCCGCATGTGTCGGGCCGCCTCCGCGCCCGACCGTACCGCCGCGACCGTGGAAGAGACGCAGTTTCACGCCGCATTCTCGCGCCACACCGTGCAGATCACGATGCGCCTTATGCAGTTCCCAGGTGCTGGTCAGCATTCCCCCATCTTTATTGGAGTCAGAGTAGCCCAGCATTACCTCCTGCCATCGTCCCCAGGAATCGAGCAGCGGTTCATAATCAGGATGCCGCCACAGGCGCCGCATCGCCTTGCCCGCCCCGCGCAGAGAATCAATCGACTCAAACAGCGGCACCGGCATCAGGCCGGGATCACGGTCGCCCGCCGAACCAGCCAATCGGACACCGCAAGCCCTCGCCAGGCGAACAACGTTGAGCACATCATCTTCGGACTCTGCGCCGCTGATGATGTACTGACAGATCGATTGTGAGGGATAAATCTGCTTGAGCCGCTGAATCGTACGAAAAGTCTCGATCAGCTCGCGGGCCTGAGGAGAAACTTCGTTACCGCCGGAAGAAACGGCCCCTGCCGCCAGGGCCGGGGCGGTCTCTCTCAATTCGGTCTTCCTTATTTTGGTCTTTCTCAGCCCGGTGCTTCCCAATCCGATCTTGCTCAGGTCAATCGTTCTTGTGCCGATCTCCTCTAGAACTTCAGCATGCACCCGAGCGTGCTGCCGAATATCAAGCACCTGAAGATGGAAACCAAAAGTTCGAAGTTGCCGCAGCAACGGATCGACATAGGCCTCCGCGAGCCGCTGACCGCGATTCTCCATCAGGCTCGACCGCAGCATAACCAGATCGGATTCGAACTCCGCCGCGTCCTTATACGAACCCTGAACGTCCGGGCCTTCACGGCTGCGCTGCAGACGATAAACCACGTAGGAAAGAATACGGCGATAAAGCTCCGTCGTGTTGCCCGCTCCCCAACGCATGGCGGCTCCGGGCAGCGATCCTTTATACTGCGCCAGCCGCGATACAATCTCCGCGGACACACCCGCCTGACGCACCGACGAACTCAGGCAATCGCTCAAGAAATCCACGTCACGAACATATTCGCGGAGAATCATGGCTCGCGCCTGTTCAAGAGCATCTTTCACGCATTCCGGCTTGACCAGTGGATTGCCATCGCGGTCACCGCCGATCCAGGAACCGAAACTCAGCAGATTTGGCAACTCGGCCACATCGAGAATCGCGCCATAAACGTCGCGCATCGATTCCGCCACTTCCGCATAGATACGCGGCAGCGCTTCAAACAGCGAAAGGCGGAAATAACGCAAGCCCATGCGGATCTCGTCATCGACCGTCGGCTTAGTCTGCCTCACTTCATCCGTCTGCCAGAGCGAAGTAATTTCGGCGTGGATCGCTTGTTCACATCGCAAAGCTTCGGCCTCAGTAAGGGGCAGACGGTCCAACCGCTCCAGTTGTTCGGCGATGCGCCGTCGTTTCAGCAGAATAGTTTGCCGAGCCACTTCCGTCGGATGGGCCGTGAACACAGGAGTCACCATCACCTGGCGAAGCGCCGCAAGTGCTGCTTCCGCGGAAATCCCGGCTTTCTTCATGCGCAACAAAGTTCCGCGGAACGATCCGGGCAGAGTTGCGCTGTGCTGCTCCAGTTGGCGGGCGCGACGACGGCGTTTGCGATGGTTGGTCTCCGCCAGATTTGCCAGCTCGAAATAGATGGCAAAAGCTTTGGTGACTTGATAAGCGCGCGTCAGATCCATTTTTGAAATCGTGGCCTCAACGCGGGCCATGAGTTCATCCGCGGAATTACCGCCGTGGCTCCGCTCGCGATGCCGAATCATCAGCCGCCGCAGCTCTTCGACAGCATCAAACAACTCCTTGCCCGCCTGCTCCACCAGAACTCGCCCCAGCAGGGCGCCGAGCGACCGCACATCCCGCCGCAAGGGGCGATCCTTGGCGGAATCGTCGGACCGCGCCGTAAGTTCCGACAAACGGGCCTTTTGCTCGTCCGCATTCCATAGCGGCTTTATTCGGGTCATGAGGGTGAAGGTGTGAGACGTGATCAGAAAGGATAAATCAAAAGGCAGTGGTCAGTGTCCAGTGGTCAGTCAGTTTATCGGTGGCCTGTAACACTTGAGCCGGCACAATGACTGGCCACTGACCACTGGACACTGACCACTGCTCTCACTTCGGCGATTCGAAGCGATAGCCGATGCCGCGCAGTGTTTTCAAGTACCGCGGGTGGCGCGGATCAATCTCGATTTTTTCCCGCAGCCGGCGCACGTAGACATCGATTGAGCGCGGCGTCACAAACGGAGTTTCTTTCCAAACTGCGTCCAGTAACCGGTCGCGCGTCAGCACACGCCCGGAATGCCTGGCCAGGTACTCCAGCAAGCGAAATTCGCGCACCGTGGTTAGAACCGTCCTTCCTTCCACCTGCACCGTCATCGAAGAAGCGTCGATTTCAAGGTCCCCCAGGCGAAGCACTTCTGGCTTTACCGGCGGCTGGCGCAGACCCCGGAGGACGCTTCGCACTCGGGCCACGAGTTCGCGTGGGCTGAAGGGTTTGGTGATGTAATCGTCTCCGCCGAGCTCGAGCCCTTTCACCCGGTCGGCTTCGGACGTCTTGGCGGTCAGAAAAATTACTGGCGTCGAGAAAAGCGTGGGAGTCTGCCGTATCTGGCGGCAAAGCTCAAAGCCGTCCGCGCCGGGAAGCATTACGTCCAGAAGGAAGAGAGACGGCATCTCCCTCAAGGCTTCAGAAACGACAGAGCCGCCGCTCACAAAGCTTTGCACGTCAAAGCCCGCTGCCTGCAGGTTGTGAGAGATCAGCCGCGCAATGTCTTCCTCATCCTCAACCACGAAGACAAGGCTTCGAGACACGGCCGCGCTGTCCGCATCGCCGCGCGGTTCGTAAGGTTCCATGGGAGAGTGCATCCTCACCTGCAGCGGCTTGACCAAAGTCAAAGGTCGGTTCGGAGCCGGATTCTCCATTGAATGTATTTCGAAATTGTTTCGGGAATGTTTCCCACGTGTTAACGAACGATGAATTTCAAAAGCAGTGGCCAGTGATCAGTGGCTAGTGGCCAGAAAGAGACCCAAATCTCCGTCGAATAAGCGGGCAGCAAGAACTGACCACTGGACACTGGACACTGATCACTGGCCACTGCCTCTAAGTTGCTGCTCGCTTCTTAGGTGCGTGCCGCAGGCTGCGGCCTTCGATGAGGCTGTAGAGATCTTCGGCGAGATTGGTGGTGTGATCCCCG
>Ga0210390_10001364_pt1 | contig 23642 bp, 18 predicted proteins | sample IncBWH11OmetaG_FD_161050 | JGI IMG/M metagenome (GOLD analysis project Ga0210390, IMG submission 161050) | Forest soil microbial communities from Barre Woods Harvard Forest LTER site, Petersham, Massachusetts, United States - Inc-BW-H-11-O ... | reverse complement strand
GTGCCAGCTCAACCGGTCGATGCAACACCATCCAGTGCATTGAATCGACAATGCTTGCGGGGGAGAACTATCTGTTTGCCTGTGCTCGGCTAAAACCTAGCCAGGGCAGCGTTCCACCTGGCCTAACCCTATCAAGCGGTTTACGCATTTGTTTTCAATACCAGGCGGTTTCTAGCTTAGTGTTGCGTCGACCCATTGAGACCACCCGCGTTATCGGACATCTGAAAAACACTCCAAACACCACATGTCCGATGTTCAACATCGGCTGTGCGCATACCGTTTAGTGTCAAAGCAGGCCGCGGTAGCCAGTGTAGTCTTTGTCGACGTCCAAACCACGCTCCTTGATAACCTCGGCAGCCGCAACCAGTGCTGTTGCGATGGCGGGATAGCCAACGTATGGCAGCGCCTGGATGAGAACTTCCTCGATTTCTTTCAATGTGAGGCCGTTATTGAACCCGGCCCCCATGTGGATGGCGAATTCATGGGGCTGACGCATGGCAATCACAACGGACATCGAAACTAGACTGCGGGAGCGCCGGTCCAGACCAGGACGAGTCAGCCTACTTTGGAAGTCCGACGCGCCGCAGCAGATCAGCAAAGCGCGGCTCTGAGCGGAGGCTGTCCAGTCGCGGGTCTGTGGTCAGATAAACGGCCATATAATAAGATCGGTCAGCGTAAGCCTGATCGAGCCACGCGAACGCCTGATTCTTTTCTCCCAGGCCAACGTAAATGACCGCAAAGTTAAACGGCGCAACGTAGGCGTGCGCTGATAGCTCTTTCAAATGTTCAAGTACCTTTAGCGCTTCGGTCCTGTTCCCCGAGACCGCATAGGCGTGTCCAAGGCCTGACCAAATTTCGGGATTCTGACTCTCCAGTTCTAGCGCGCGCCGAAACTCTGAAATCGCCTCCGGCAATCTTCCTTTTTGCTCGTACGCGCGACCCAAGAAACTAGGAGCAAACCAGAAGGTTGGGTCAAGCTCCTTCGCGCGTCGGAGTTGCTCGATCGCGGGATCCCACTGTCGCGTAAAGACCAGAGCGGACCCAATAATGAAATTCGCCAACGAGGAGTCCGGATCGGCCAGTTGAGATCGCTTTGCTTCCGCCAGAGCTTCGTCTTTTTGTCCCATCGGTGCCAAAAACCAGGAGTAATACCCGTGAGCCTCCGAATCATTAGGATTCAATTCGATCGCTCGTTTAAATTCTCTTCCCGCGCTAGCCCAATCCCACTCGTACCAGTGTGCGACGATCGCACGGGAGACGTGGGCGTCTGCGTCGCCATCGTCGATCGATATTGCCCGGTTCGCAGCCTCTCTGGCTTTCGGGCCTGCCTCGCTGGGGCGCATGAACCAGTCGTCCTGATTGATGTAATTGAACGCCAAACCGTTGTAGGCCAGACCATAGTTTGGATCGATCACGATCGCCTGATTGAAGTAGTCGATGCCTTTAGCAAATCCATCTTCGCTTAGCTTGTTCGTGTAGTATTTGCCTTTGAGATAAAGTTGATAGGCCTCGGGATTGTTCGTCGAGCCTTTCTTCAATCTTTCGCGATCCGCAGCAGTCAGTTCCGAACGCAAGCGTTGAGACACCTCCCTGTCGATGTCGTTTTCCACCGCCAGGAGATCGGCCAGCTTGCGGTGATATTGCTCACCCCAAAGTTGTGTCACGTTCCGAACATCGTCGAGTTCGACGCCAATGGTAAGGTCGTCCCCTCGTTGCGTGACATCTCCGGTGAGAACAGCCTGTACGCCGAGCGCGTCGCCAATTTTTTGGACGTCTATCGCTTTGCCCTTGTAGTGGTAGGCGACGCTGTGCGGAACCACTTTTAGGCCGGGCAACTTTGCCAAGCTGTCGTTGATGCTTTCCGTTACTCCATCAGAGATATAATCGGCGTCAGAATTATTACTCCGGTTCTCAAGCGGCAAAACGGCGATCGAATCGATTCGACCAGCTCTGCTAGCCTTCACATAAAGCCAGAACCCAGCGGCGCCAATTATCACCAGACCGAAAACAGCGGCCAATGTGCGCACGAATCGTTTCCTGTCATGGACGAAGCCGGAATCGTCAGGGATAGACGCTACTTCAAGCGCCTGCAGGAGATCGGCAGCTGTTTGAAAACGGTCTTGCGGGGATTTCGAGAGGCACTTACGCACAATCTTTTCGAGTGCGGGAGGCGCGTCGAGAGGCTCGGGATTGCCGTGAATGATTGCGCCAATTGTCGAAGCGGCAGAGCTTCCTCGGAACGCGCGGCGTCCGGCGATCATTTCGTACAATACCGATCCAAACGAGAAAATATCGGAGCGCTCGTCGGCTGCTCTGCCGTCCGCTTGCTCTGGCGACATGTACGCTGGAGTTCCAATGATAGTGCCAACTTGGGTGACTCCTATCGTGTGGGTTTCATCGTCGGCAGCGTCGCAGTCGCTGGTGTATTTCGCGAGCCCGAAATCGAGAAGCTTGGCAACGCCGCTCTTGGTCGCAAGGACATTCGCCGGCTTGAGGTCGCGATGAATAATCCCCTTGGCGTGCGCGGCTTGGAGCGCCGCTGCGATTTGCTTTGCGAGACGTAGCGCCTCCCCCGGTGGACGAGGTCGCTGTTGATCAGGGTTAACAATCGGCAACCCGTCAACTAGCTCCATGACGAGATAATTCGGTCCGATATCATAAATCTGGCAGATGTTGGGATGATTCAGCGCCGCAATAGCTTTGGCTTCACGCTCGAAACGTTCGCTGAAATGCGCGGCGGATACCTTGATGGCGACGAAACGATTCAAGCGCACATCTCTGGCGCTATACACTTCCCCCATTCCGCCTGCACCGATGGGCGCAATGATTTCGTATGGGCCGAGTTTATCGCCTGGAGCGAGTCGCATGTTCGTGAGTCAGCCGAGTCTATCCTAATCCACAGAGCAGGGTCGGGAATGAATCATGGCGTACTACGGAGCAATCCCGGTCCGTTCAGGCGTCCAGCATACAGTCAGAGAAGCGGGATTAGTAAGTGTAAGAAATGACAATGGGTTCGCAGCCCGGCAGATGTTCTTGTTCCGCGATTTTGAACAAGGTGACCCTCAACTCCTGATGATAAACGCTGCCAGCTCAACCGGTCGATGCAACACCATCCAGCGCATTGATTCGGCAATGCTTCCGCAGGAGAACCGTCAGAGTTTAGGCGCATGTCGCCTCCAGTGCCGCGACGGTGGCAGGCTTTTCCGGACGAGCGGAGAACCAGGACGTTCGGCTCATTCTCGGCCGAAGCTAAGCCGTAGTGCCTGACAAACGCGCCTACCGGAGGAGTGCCCATCCGCAACTTCCACATGACCGGTAACACGACCAATCGGGCGTTGACGATTCACGGAGCGATTCTGCTCGACGACTTCGCATCTCGCACTCCAACAGTCCAGAGCTCACTTCGCATTTCCGAAATAGAAGCTTAGTGTGACTCCTCCTACGTTCCAGTTTGTGGGGCTGCAGGTGTCGCAGTGCTCTCGGCGATAGTAGGTGTCGAGCTGCAGGAGCTGCTTGTACGGCCACTCAATCCCAGCGGTGTACCACTCTTGATCCCAGGAGTGCTTCGGTGAATCATAAAAAACCTCGGCTGACCCATAGGGCGTGAAACGAAAACCGCGAACAAGGAAATCACGTTCGCCCGCCAGCAAGTTCCGGTAGGTCGTGGAGTAAACCCCGTCTCTCCAGCGAAGTTCGATCCAGTTTCGGTCGCGAACCAAGAATCTGGCGGTAGGGCGAAAGCCAAATGTTCCGTCGAGGGTCACGCGATTCTCGTCCGTCTGCTTTCCCGAGTTCGTCGTGCGAAGGAACTCATAGCCGCCTCCAAACAAGAAATACCGCTCTTTGTCGGGGTCAATGTTTAATAAGTGCTCGCGCAAAATGGGTTTGCCCTGGTAACCAAGTGCCGCCGCCGTGTACCACTGCTGAAACGGAAAACCGATTCCTTGCTCCGTGCCGGCAAACGTGAGGATTCGCAGGTTCGACGTCATTTGGATATGGAAATCGACTTCCGGCCACGCCTGGGTGGCTGTATCAGCTGTCTGAGACTGGGCATCCGCGACTGAACAGAAAATCACGAGGAGTGACATCGTCAAAAGAATGCTGAGCAGGCAGCGGTTTTTCATCCGTCCTCGGCGAGCTCGAGGTCAGCGATTTTGAGCGTCCGCTCCACGTGGCATATCATCGCCAGGCGGCACGCCACGACTGATTGATGCTGATGAAAATTTCGTCGGCGTTCGAGTCACCTGCCACTGGGCGGGATAGCGATGTCCTGGAACCATCGCAGGCGCTATCGTCATGACGATCCCATCCGTGGATCTTGAATGCGATGTTCCTGATATCTCGCTTGCCTCCCGCCAACTGAAGGGACGACGCGCCCGGCAGTCGCGACGGGACAACAGAAAGGGCCGCCGCTGTGGCAATAAATGGCGCACTAATCAGTATAAAAGTTCTGCGATCGATGATCATGGTGTTGCTCCAGCAGGCTTGCCGCTTGAAGCGCTGATCTGCGCAAGCGACGAAAGTCCGAAAGCCGTCGTTCCACCCCAGCGACTGCGGGCAGAAACAAGGAGTTCGGATGCCGCTTTCGTTTCTTCAGCTCCAACCGCGGCTTCATACGCCTGCTCGAAAGCTCGTAGCGTTGGGCGGTTCGCAAGGTTAATGGCGGCCAACTCATACGCTCGCCGCGCACCGTTGCCGCTGCCGGAATAAAACTCCGCGCCATGATCGGCGAACGCGAGCAGATGCTTACTCAAAAGCTCTTCGAAGCCAAGTCGAGCAGCCTGCATTCGAGTCTCCGCATCCGCAAATCTATCCATCGCGATCAGCACGTCTGCGAGGCGCCAACTCACTTCTGGATCGCCACTTGAAATTACCGGGACTAACAACGAACTCGCGTCCGCGACATTACCGGATTCCAGGTAAATCTCTGACAAGTGCACGCGAGCTTTCACGTAGCATGGCAAATACTCAATCGCTTTTCGATACCACACGGCAGCGCGGCTCGATTCTGGCTCCGGTACAAGTTCACCCCACAGAACACCCCGCTGAAAGCAAACCCACGCTGCCGCGAACGGCGAGACGTCGTTGTATTCCCGCAGCGCCCGGTCGTAGATTCGGTCGGCCTCATCGAAATTGCCTAAATCCGCGACTAATGAACCCAAGGGCACCAGATCCTCCAAACGTCCCGACTCGGCTGCCATTCGTTGCCGAACTTCGAGAACGGATTCCAGTCGGTTTCCGCATGCTTGATCGATGCTTAATCTCAGGCGCTCGACGTCGGCCGGTAGAGCGCCGCGAGCCGCGGCTTGCGTGAGATGGTCCCGCGCTTCCGCGAAGCGATGCGCCATCGCCGCGACCTGCGCGTGGATTAGCGCAGTTCGCACTGCACCGGCGCTCACACGATCGAGCTGATTTACCAGCATTTCCAGGCGGTCCAGTGCCCTCAGATCGCCAACATATTGCGCCGTCATTTGCTCTTGTTCGACGATATACTCGGCAAGCCCCGGTCGTTGCGGATCCTGCCAGAACCGGCTCCAGGATTGTTGTCGCGCGCTCGCCAAATTAATCACAGCGATTTCACCATCCGTAACCAGCGGATAGTCCAGCACCTGATCAGGAGCTGCGATCACTAGGAGGCACCGAAGCGAGCTTTCAGGCTTTCGAATCCCGTCTTTAGCAGCGTGGAAACTATCGTCCTCACGACAAAATCAGGTTGCCCATCTGCCCAGAACTGTACCTTCCACTCGACGACGCTTCCGGTTCCCTTCGGTTGAACGCTCAGCGTCCCGATGTAATCGATGGCCTGGATGCCGCTGACTAACGTGTAGCGATAGAATTTTTGCGCATCATCGCTTGCGTCCAGGCGTTCGATGATCTGCTTGCCGTCGATCGTTTCGATCGTTCGTAGCTGTCCAACTCCAGTTCCCACCACAGAGATTTTGGCAATCAGGGGATGCCACATGCCACCGAACGACCCGATGAGAGCCCAGACCTTTTCGGGTGGGGCTGCGAGCTCAGCGCTATCAGCAACGGTTTGTATCTCGGTATTAGGCGACGCGAGATAGGGAAATGAGCTGACTCCCAGCTTCGTCGCGCGCAGCGCCCCGCCTTGGATGAATTCGCGGTCGTTGTTAACCATCCAGGTAATCATCATGTCGACGACGTTCGCGTTAACGGTACGGCCGCCGCCTGACTGATAGGCCTTCCCGTGGAGCGTGCTCTTCTCAATCTCGAGAAAACTGGTATCGCTCATCGGTTTCGACACGTCGAAAAGAAGAAAGTCATCCAGGTAGACGTTGGCGGCGGCGGCCAAGTCCGCGGGCGTCCAGTCCGCTTTCTTATCGCGCATGTCCCAATTGGTCAGGCTGTCAACCAGACGCTTGCGAAAGACTGGCTGGAGTTCTTCCGAGATTGCGAACGGAGTCTGCTGATTCCACAAATCGCGTAGATCGTCCGTGCCAAGCATCGCCGGATTATTCAGCCGCATGTTGGTCTGTTCCGGCCGGCCCACCCAGTCAAAACGCGGCGGCTCATGTCCGATCGGGCTAGGCGGCTTTGGGATCGGGCTTGTTTCCGCTATTACCCCGAAAAGGGGGCCTTTGGCCGGATCGAGCACGCTTGCAGTGTCAAACTCGATGACAATGGACAGCACGTTGTCATGCTGCAACAGATTTGGAACTTTGATGAGCGCCGCAGGAAGCCACGCAAGAAAGAAAGGATCCGAGCGCAGGCCGACAAAGACGCGGAAAACTCCATCCGGAGTAGAAGCGCCCTTTTCATCATTCACAACGCAGGAAAGTTCCTGGCCGCCAGGGAAAGTGAAGTTCCCGCGCTGAATCGGACTCCCGCCGTCGCTGCCACGCTCGAGAGCCGTGAATCTGCAGTTGAAGCGGAATTCCTTTTCGTCCGGTTTGAATTTGGCAGCTTCGCCAATCCCCGCGACGGTCATCCGGCGAACCACGATCGAGTGATTGACCACATTGGAGAACATCGCGCTCACCCCGGCCGAGGGGAAGACATTTGCCGCGAGCACCGTGTGTCCGGCATTTGCCGGACTAGTAAACGCAAACAAATCGCTGAGGTCAATCGAAGGATCGCCGATCGACCGCGGTCCGTCAACGTGGTCTGACATGTTCTTCTCCTATTTCGATGATGGTGCCGCTCAGTGTTCGGGCTCTTTCGGCTGTTCTGCCCATTTCGCATGGCCCGTGACCGCGTTTGGCGGACCGCCAAATGGCGTTACCCGGCCTGCCTCTTCCGGAATGGATTTCAGATACTCGACGAGGGCCCAGCGCTCCTCCTCCGTCAAAAGTGGGCCAATGACACCATTTCCTCGAGGTCCATTTTCGAAGGAGTGGCCTCTGTTCGAACTCCCTATCAGCGAGGTATCAATCATGGCGGTGCCGGACTTGCATGAAGTGTCGACTCCGACCTTTACCGGATCGAAGTCTCTTCCCAGACAGAACTTCTTCGTGCGTTCGGCCGCCGGAACGAGCATCTCGTAAAGATTGGGCACCGAGCCGTTATGCATAAATGGCGGAGTCGCCCAAACACCGTCACGCGGCGCTGCTTTGTAGTGGGGTACTTCCGAGGCGCGCGGAGTGGGAAGTTCGCGATAGCCGTGCATCTCGATGGCTTCCTCCGGCGTCTGGTTTACGTTTGACAGTGCTGCATGCAAAATGCTTGCCTGCAATCCGAGGTAGAGGTAGCCGCCTGGAATAAGAGGCTTATCCTTGAGCGGTTCAGGTAGATAGGGAGCCAGATGAGCGGTCTGGACATACGGCCTGACGTCCTGGAACTGCATCGGATCGGTGCCCACATAGCTCTCCGGCACGAGTCCAACTTCAAGGAAGCGCTTGCCGTACTTGTTGGGCTCGGTCCACGTGTAAGGGTAGGAGTTATGGCACTCCGCACAGTGACCCTCGAACAGTTTCTTGCCCTGCGCCGCCTTCGCGCGGTCAATCTTTCCAAACGTCTCTTCCGGCCATTTGGGAGGCGCTAGGTGATTCAGCCAGCTCTCAATCTCTGCAAGATTCTTCAGGCGGGCGTTCGATTGGAAGAGGCCTTCCTCGGGAGACTTGGCGGTCAGGTTCATGGACATGAAAACGCCCATGGTTTCCGTGAGGTTGCGATTGATTGGATCCTGTTGCACGCCGCGCCATTGTGTCCACGTTCCCTGCGGAGAATTCCAGAGGAACGGAGGCTTGGTGGGCGCCATGGCGGCAGACCAGTTCTGGAGAATTTCGGGTGCTACGGAGGTCACGCGGGCGACAATCAGACCAATTGCGTCCATTCGCGACGGTCCCCAAGGGTAGGGAGTGAGCAGAACGGTGGTCCGGAAACGATGGATACGATCGGCATTAGATTCGAAACGTTTGTGCAGGTCGCTCTTTGCGTCCGCACTCGAAACTCCCATGCGCGCCGCCAGACGATCAAACTTTCCTGAATCCTTCAGCGTTTCTTGCACGGCGTCATCGAGAGCAAACACATACGCTTCCAGGTCGAAGTGGTTTCCAACTCCTCCATCAATGCGGACGCGTTTCCCCTGATAAAAGAGCTCTGTATTGTGGCAAGTGGCGCAGTTTATCCCCACGTCTTCGCCTTTCCATGGACCGTCGGGCGTCACGGTTTTACCCAAGCCGATCGGCAGGCCATCGGGATTCCATTGCGGATTTGGCGGATCGGGCGTCAGGCCATACCGTTCGCTGTTGGCGTCCGAGCGAAAAAGTTCCTGGCTGCCGGCTGCCTCCAGGCTGAGAAAGATATCGTACGGCAGCACCGTTGTGCCCTGTGACATGTGGTAGTAGCCTTCGCGAATTTCCGGCGTCCATCCCTGATCGAGAAAGATAACCTTATCTGTCGAGGCCTGAGCCGCCGCCCGCACTGGCCGAGGATGCCGGAACGCATAGGCACCCACAACCAACACCACCACTGTAGCGGCGATCCAAAGCGCCATCCTGGCTCGTTTCATGCGAAACCTCCGAGACGACTTAACGAGAATTCCTCGTCTGTGCGATTGCGGGGCCGATGTACCGGAGTCTATTCGCCGCGCGATTTGCAAGGCATGCGGTCGAACGATACCGACACCCGCCTGGGAGCAATTAACCGCAGAAGGGTTCTATCGCAGCCAATCCAGAAAGGAAATTGTCAAAAATGACAATCCCGCCGGCATCCATCGAACCGAGTTCAAGGATACGCAGCGCTGTGGACAAGTTCTCTCGGTCACATCTCTCAAGCAGATTATTTCCGCGAGACTAAGGCAAGAGTACTGTACTCAATTAGAGACGGTCGGAGTGACATGTCTAAGTCCCGATAACCGCGGTGCATTCGATAGGTCGAAGCAACACCACCTGATGTAAATCTGCTCGGCAAAGGTGGTGTTGGCATGAGACTAGGGATGCGGTTTGGGCTTTCTGCGATCGAGAAGCGTGATGTTTGGAGCCGCTGGAAAGCGGGACAGTCGCTGCATGAGATTGGGCGCGCTTTTGACAAGCCCCACAGCTGCATTCGCGCTGTGTTGTTGCCTCGTGGCGGCATTCCTCCCGCCGCTCGTCGCCGCTCGCGATTGGCGCTGACCCTGGCGGAGCGAGAGAACATCTCTCGAGGGATCGCTGCGGGTTGCTCGATCCGGGAGATAGCGCGAGGTCTGGATCGAGCGGCCTCCTCGGTGTGCCGGGAGGTCGCTCGCCATGGTGGCCGTCCAGCCTATCGAGCTCATGAAGCAGATCACCAAGCCTGGACTTCGGCCTTGCGGCCGAAGCTATGTCTGCTGGGCGCTAACCACAAGTTGCGGGACATCGTTGCGAGTAAACTGATCCTGGACTGGTTGCCCGAACAGATTTCCGGGTGGCTGAAGAACCAGTATCCCAACGACGAGAGACTGCGCGTGTCCCACGAAACGATTTACCGCAGCCTGTTCATTCAAGCGCGGGGCGTATGGAAAAAAGAGCTGATGGACCATCTGCGGTCGAAGCGGCGCATGCGCCGCTCGCGACATGCAACCGTCAGCGGACAGTCACGCGGGCAGATCGTCGATGCGATTTCGATCCGCCAAAGGCCTGCGGAAGCGGAAGACCGAGCCATTTTTGGTCATTGGGAAGGCGATCTGCTGGCCGGTGGAAAGAATAGCGACATTGCGACTCTGGTGGAACGTCATTCGCGCTTTGCCATGCTGATCAAGGTGCCGAGCAAAGAAACCGAAGCGGTGGTTGGTGCTTTAAGTCAACATGTTCGCAAACTCCGCTGCGCTCAAACGTTCGCTGACTTGGGATCGCGGACTGGAGATGGCCAAGCACAAGGAGTTTACGGTGGCCACGAATGTGCAAGTCTACTTCTGCGATCCACAAAGTCCCTGGCAACGCGGCACCAACGAAAACACCAATCTGCTTTTGCGGCAATACTTCCCGCGAGGCACGGACCTGTCTGCTTATTCGCAAGCGCAGCTCGACCAGGTCTCGCTGCGCTTGAACCAACGACCCAGAAAAACATTGGGATTCGAAACTCCCGCGAGTAAACTTCGCGCCAGTGTTGCGTCGACCATCTGAGCCGGCAGCCGAAACCGGACAAGTGCCGGTCCGCCAATTCTCAGTGTCCGGTAACGTGACAAATCAGGCGTCGGTTGCTTGGAAGGATCGAATTCCGAGCGACAGAGAAACGCGGGAGGGCCTCAGCGTGGATTTAAAGGGGAGACACCTTTCATGGCTGTCCCGTAGGACTTGGGCGGTGCCTCCCCGGAAGAATCATTCTGAGTCACCTGAATCACGGCGACCCGTACAGATTGTGCACGACTGGGTAAATCAACGATATTGTCAAAACTACTAACCCTAGCGGTCACTTCTGGTCTAGCGCCTGATTAACGCTGCCAGCTCAACCGGTCGATGCAACACCATCCAGTGCATTGATTCGACAATGCATGCGCGGGAGAACCATCTGCTTGGCTGTGCTCGGCCAAAACCTAGCCAGGGCAACGCTCCGGCTGGTCTAACCCTAACAAGCGATTTTGGCTTTTGTTTTCAATGCCAGGCGGTTTCTAGCTTAGTGTTGCGTCGACCCATTGAGATCACCGCGCAAACCGGACAAGTGGCATCGACCCAAAAGGAGATGTCCGATAACGCGCCTACACTGGGGTTAGCCTTGTAAGCTCTGAACGCCGGAATGACACCTAGGCATGCCTGCGGGCGCCCGGCTACTGGTGATTGGCCTCGCCCAGGTAGGCGTATAGCATTTTCTGTCCGCTGGGTTGCTTGCCGCCGGCTACCGGTTCGACGGTGACAAACACGGAATTGATGTCTTTTACGAGTTCCGGGTTCTCCACGTTCAGTACCCAACGACCTTGTGCTTTGGCATCCTGGCGCAGAATGCCCAAGATGCGCGATGAGTTCTTGTTTCCTTCCGGCACCGCCCAGACTTGAAAACTAGTCTTAGCATCCAAGACGCCGTCTTCGTTCAAGTCGAAGCCGTAAAAGGTGAGTGATTTACCTTCCGTCAAGAAAACTCGGCCAAAGGCCTTGCCCGGATTACCGTTCGGGTCTGTGTCGTGGACATCAATCACGTGCAACTGGCGCGACGCCATCAGTTCTCGAACATCCTTTCCCTGTGCCGCGAGTTGCCGCTCCAGATCAATCGTGGCATTCGCGACGCGTAGCCTATTTGTGAGATCTGCAATGTGAAGCTGCTCCTGAGCCAGCGCGGCTTCGTCGTTGACGCGCAGCTGGCTGATACGAGCCGCATCGTCCCTCGCTTCCGCTAGCAGTTTCTCCTGCTTGCGCGATTCATCCAGCAGCTGAACGTTCTGGCTGGAGGATCGAGCCGCGTCGCCGCTTGCCTGATCGCTGCTGCGTCGCAGGTTCTCAGCGGCAGCGGTAGCGTTTCCCATTTGGGCGCGCAGATTCTGGATCTCGCGCTGGTCCGCCGAGAGCGAGGTGTTTAACTGAGAGATATTTAACGTCAGCTCGGAGTTCTCCCGTTTGAGCTGCTCTGCCTGCTGCTTCGCCTGTATTGACTCCCGCGAGGCCCAGTAGGTTCCGTGGAACGTCAACGCAAGGATCAGAGTGATCAATCCAGTCGCGGCCGCAACCATGAGACCTACTCGTCTGCCGCGATGTGACACTGGTCCTTCGACGTCTGGGGAAAAACGGATGCCTTCGCCCCTCGCACGTTGCAGGAATCGAGAGCGCATGCCTCGATCTGGCCGAGTTCTTAGCTGATCCATCAGTTCACGAACCGGCCTCACAGTCTGCGGCAGTCCGAAGCGAACGATTGTGCGGAACTCCTCCACGGTTTTGCGGCATTCAGCGCAATCTTTGGTGTGTTCACGCAGCGCAATCTGCTCCTCGTAGGACAGGAGTCCGCCGGCCTCCAGAGCAGCCAATTCTTCGAAACGGGAATGATCACTCATGAGCCGCTCGCTGCCTTTTTCTTCTCCCGCGTGTGTCCGATGAACGAGCGCAGGTTTTGAAGTCCCCTATAGTAATGGTGTCGGACATTCACTAGTGTGTCGCCCGTCTTGCTGGCGGTCTCCTGCATCGAGAGCCCGTCATAGCTGACGAGTTCAACCACCCGCTTTTGAGCGCTGTTCAGTGTTGCCAGTCCTTGCCGCAGCAAATGCTTCAGCTCATGCGGGGTGAATCCGCCCAGAGTGGAGGCAGTGTCCGTCAAGCGAGCCTCGACTTCGTCCATCCCGGTCTGATCGTAGAACTGCCTCACGTTCAAGTGTTGCCTGCGGTTGATAGCGCGATGATACGCGTATTGGAGAATCCACACTTTAGTAGTGCCTTTGGCGGGGTCGAATTGTGCCACGGAGCGAAAAATCTCCAAAAACACGTTTTGCGTCACGTCTTCCGCTTCTCCCGGATCGCGCACTATTCTGAGGGCAATGCTCAGAACGAGGCGGTGGTAGCGGTCAAACAATATCGCAAGAGCGTCGTTGCAGCCGGACTGTAAATGAGCCATTAGCTCGGCGTCGCTCATTCCCTTCAATTTCGCGAAAGTCGGTGGAGGATCAGAAATGCCGAATGGAATATTGGCGCGCGGGGCCTCAGGTTTTGTCACGAATCGTGCCTGAGGCCCCAGCTTGGGGCTCGCGAGGATTCACTAGAAAGGCTGTTCATATCCGGAATCGTATAAAAATGCAGTATAGCCCCAGCTGGCACGCCGTCCAAATCTGCCGTCAAATTTTTACAACCTTGCTTGGCACAATTCCCGAAGCGGGCAGGCAGACTTGGTTATTCGGGAGTTCCGGGCTCTAGTCGATAACGATCTTGGGTGGGGTGAAGGTTATGACATGTTTCTCCTGCAGTTCGGAAATCCAGCAACAGTTTCCCTCGGAACTGGCCGTCCATGTTCCCGAGCTAAAGAATCTGAATATGACGCGGGTCTTGGTTGTAAGCGACGATTTAATGAGAGCGAAGGAGCTCGTCGCCCGTCACTGTAAGGAAAGATCATGGGAGCCATGCGGCGCAGCCGGATCTAGCGAACAAGCCATTGAGATGCTTTTTGATCTGCGACCTGATCTCATAGTCATCGATGCGAGCATTTCGACAGTGGAATGCGCTAGAACCGCTCACGAGATGCGCCGCGCCGCGCCAGCGGTCAAGATCTGCCTGTTCGGTCCCTTGCTGCACGGTAGCTCCCTGACTGCTGATTAGTTGCGAAAAAGGGTGTCAAGGAAAAACACTTCGCCCCTGGCGGGAGTTTTGCTTGCCTTCCAGCGCACCCCGGGGAGCAGGAGTGCTCTTGGTTTTCTCTGCCAGCGGCTTTCATCGATTCTGGGAGGCAGACTTGGATATTCGGGAGTTCTGGGCTCGCAGTTGACAACAAACTTGCGTGAGGTGAAGCCTATGGCATGTAATTCGTGCGGTTCGGAAAACCAGCAGCCGTTTCCGTCGGAAATGGTCATCCATCTACCCGGACTAAAGAATGTGAACAAGCCTCCGGTCTTGGCATTCCCAAATCTTCGGATCTGCATGGATTGTGGTTCCACGAAGTTAGCCATTCCAGAATTCGTGGTACGTCAGCTTGGAGAAGGCGCTGCCGCGCCTCGCCTGCAAATATCCTTAACCCAACGGTCGAGTGTTAAGCCATCAGAATTCGTCGCTGAATCGTCGTTCAGTACTGGCGAAATCGAGACGAGCTGGACAGGAGGCTCCCGGCGACGTGGGTGTGAGGGCCACGTGAGGGTAATGGCAGCCGGAGGTATAGGATCATGAGACGCCCACGTGTACTGCTGGCCGATGATCATCAGATGTTGCTAGACGCGCTAAAGGAGCTCCTCGAACCCGGGCACGAAGTCGTGGGCTTGGTAACGGACGGGCGCTCGCTGCTGAAAGTCGCCCAAGATCTTCTACCAGACGTAATCGTAATCGACATTGCCATGCCACAGTTGAACGGGCTGGATGCCGGCCGACAACTCAAACAATTAATGCCGAGCGTGAAACTCATCTTCATGACGATGAATGAAGATCCTTACGTCGTGGGAGAATCCTTTCGCGCCGGGGCTTCGGCATTTCTGCTCAAGCAGGCAGCAGGAATTGAGGTGAGCGAGGCGATTGAAATCGCGCTCAAAGGCGGTAAATATGTGACTCCGCGCGCTGCAACGGGCCTGGCAAATATCTCGCTGCGGAAGCCCACGGTCCGCGAACACATCCCGGGCCCGAGCAATCGGGAGCGGGAGGTCATTCAACTATTGGCCGAAGGTCGTTCCATGAAAGAAGCCGCCGCGATATTGAAAATCACCACGAGGACCATCGCAGCGCACAAGTACAACGCCATGGACATTTTGCAGATCAAGACGACCGCCGAGCTTGTGCAGTACGCGATCAAACACAGAATCATTTCTGTCTAACGAATCCGATTTCTCCTTGTTACTGTCAATTCTGTCAATATCCGGCCGGTTGGATCCGGCCCAAGATTCGTGTGGGTGCCCGCCTCCACGCCGAACGGGATGAACCCGAAGGCCGGGACTAGCCGGCCCTTTTCAAGTTGCACCGGCACACAAACCCATCGTGGAGGGCTTGCCGCAGTTCAGGGGTGTGCTTTCATGAATCGAAAACGAGTTTTGCTCGCGGATGACCTCGCTCCTGTGTTGAACACCGTGGCCGCATTGTTGCGCGAATCCTTCGATGTCGTTGCCACGGTTTCCGATGGACGAGCCGCTCTGGAAGCCACGTTGAAGCTCGAACCCGATCTGGTGATCTTGGACATCTCGATGCCGGTAATGAGCGGGATCGAAGTCGCAGAAGAGCTGAAGAGACAAGTTAACAAAGCCAGAATCGTGTTTCTTACGGTGCACGAGGATCGGGACATCCTAGAAACCTGCCGGGCCGCCGGTGGCCTAGGATACGTGATCAAGGCATTGATGGACACGGACTTGATTCCGGCAATGAATCAGGCGCTTGCCGGTCAGATGTTTACGTCTCTCTTCCCATCCCAGCGGGACACGCCCTAGGGACAAAAGGGCTAATCCGTACTAGTTTCATTTGTTCTGGACCCCTATCCAGTTCAGGTGACCCGGGGCCGTTAATGATGTCATGGCTAGGGTTTTTTCACGCCATTGCATGTGTCTCGGTGAACCATCCATCATAAAATACACGGCGCGGGTTCTCTCTGCACTGCGTGTTTCGACAAATGCGAATCCTGCCTTTTTGAGACATCATGTCCTGCGACCGAGAAGCACCAGGCACCGATGGCGAGGCACGGACCAAATACAAGTAGGTGTCACGAACAGCTCGGCTCAACTTCACAGACAGGCAGATGCTATACCGAGCTTGGCTAGATGGAACTGTCAATACTGACAGTCCGTTGGGCTCTTCGACCGAATCGGTCGATTAAGTGGGCAGGCTGGATAGAAATGAGATTACCGTAGCAGCCGTTTTTTTGTGTTCTGTTACCAGGAACAGATGCCCTGCGCCGGGAATCGGAACCAGCGTGACTCGCGCTCCGAGCTCTTGCTTAAGCAGTTCTCCATTTTCTGGTGGCGCGATCTGATCGTCTGTTCCCTGCACGACAAGATATTTGCTCTGTCCCGGCGGCGCCCACCACTCCGCCAGTGGTGTGTTGTTCATGGCCGTTCTCTGTATGCCCGCAGCCTGGGGAGCACGGCAAGGTTTAATAATCTGCCACGCCATTGGGACATTTGCGGGATTGCCAACCATGTACTTCATCTCATTTAGAATTTCGGCGTCTGTGGATGCGGGGTTGAATATCGCCTTCAACGCCTGCTCCCCGTGCGGAGTGGGTGGGGCTTTTCCACCAGCTGCGAAGAGAATGACGCAGTGAATTAACTCGGGGTGTTCAGCGGCCAGCATGCGGGCCACTCGATTTCCAAATGCGTGCCCAGCGATGTCAACTGGTGGCAATTTCAGAGCCTGGATCACACCGGCGACATCGGCTGCGAAGGTGTGGAGGGTGACACCGTCGCCGGAACCGGTACTTTTTCCTGAACCTCTGAAATTAATTCGAACTACGCGATATCCAGCATCCGCTAAGTCTTGTGACAGTCCATCCATGTAACCGACCGTGAGGCCTCCAAAGGGCAACAGCACGATCGGTTCTCCCATTCCTTGACTGAAGTACTCGATATTGGAATCGGCGAGTTTAATAATACCCTCTCGCGCTGGACCCGCTGGCGCCGCTCGCTGTCTGGCGGATTGTCCGGAGGCCGAGACCCCTGACGTTGACGCGACCAGAATTAGGAGTGTGATGCAGCGGACAAATTCGTGCGACGACGCAGGCATGATCCTTTCCTCTACCGGCATTTCATTTGCCGGTCACCCATTATTCACGCGGCGAATACTCATATCTTGCCGGTCAACCAAACCGTGGCTCATCGAAACGGCAGCAACCCAGAGCTTGCCTCTTCGTCTCAACTCGTCACTGAGCGCAGACTACTCTCCACGAGGCTCTGCTGACAACTGTCACAACTGACAGATGCCAGTGAGGATGAACGGACTGATAATGCAGTTGTGTCATGTTTCGTAAGATCGTGATCTGTCGAATGAACTCCGCCATATCGCTATCGCTCTTGCAGTGAGGGGGAACAAGGAATTTGCGCTGATCTACCCTGGAGGATTCTTATGCGACGAGTAAGGAACATTCTTTCGGCCACTTCCTCATTGGCGCCGTTACTTTCCTGTGCCTGCGTGCTTGCGCTCCTCCGGCTCGTTCCAGCCGCGGCCCACTCCTCGGGCAACCCCGTCATCTATCTCGATCAGGGCTGGTCGCAGGCGGATCGGGAGATGTGGTACCAGGTTTCGCAAGGCTCAACCGTCTTGGACTACGACATCTTCCTGAACCTGGAAATCGCGGGAGGCCAGGAGCTCTTCCGGTCGGACGCGAATAGCAACCGCTATGGACTGATCCCGCAGGGCCCGAATCTGCGGACTAACCCAGACGCGCTGCCGATAGGTCTGACGAAGACGGTGACTACCGAAGGTCGCTGGAAGGGCGAGTACATTGGCTTGACCTGCGCCACATGCCATACCGCACAGCTGACATACAAGGGAAAGAAGATTCGCATCGACGGTGGGGTTGGAAATACATTTGACTTGATGGCTTATGTATTTGCTCTTGACGATGCGTTACAGGGAACTTTGTTGGACTCGGCGAAGTTTGACCGCTTGGCTACACGACTGGGAGCATCGAGTTCAGAAGCCAAGAGCGAACTGCGCGAACGGCTTGAAGCCGACGCCGAGCGTGTGCACGTGTATCGCACGCGCACCTTGGTTACCCCTGTGGCATGGGGGCCGGCCCGTATCGATGCCGTCAGCTTGATCGTCAATCGCGTGACAGCGATACAACCTGACATTCCCGAGAATTGGTCTACCCCTCTTGCACCGACCAAGCCCCCCTTCCTCTGGAATTCGCCACAAGGGTCGTGGACGCAATGGCGCGGAGTGCAACAGGATCCGATCCAGCGCAACCTGACCGAAACCATGGGAGTATTTATGGCCATAGACCTGCGCTCTAAGACACCCGAAGATGGTCTCTTCGATTCAAACGCTGCTCTGCTCAATCTTCAGAAAATCGAAAGTGCACTTCGACGATTGGCGCCGCCGAAATGGCCAGAAGAAGTCTTGGGAAAGATCGATCGCGAGAAAGCCATCAAAGGGAAGGCGCTGTTCGTTAGCATCTGCGCGGGCTGCCACAATGTTTGGCCTTACACGTGGACGGAACCCAACAAATATGGCAAGCGTTTCATCCGCGTGGGACTGGTGCCACAAACCGACGTGGGCACCGATCCAGGGCAGTTCGAAGACCTGAGGCCATTCGCGATTACCGGTCAATTGAGTCCTTATTTGCCGCCACCGTACCAGGGCAAAGAAATAATACCCACGGGCGTTCTGTATAGCCTTCTGCAGGATCGAATCTTGGCCAGGGCGCTGGGACAAATTAAACTGTCCGAGGCGGAAGCTGCCGATCTGCATGGTTATCGCGAGTTCCCGCTACCCACCCCACCGTTGGGCGTATACAAGTCGGCCCCGCGCGACGGCGTATGGGCTACGCCGCCATTCTTGCATAACGGGTCAGTGCCCAATCTTTACGAGATGCTCATCCCGGCCAAGGAGCGCACCAAGAAGTTTTATGTGGGCCGAGAGTTTGATCCGGTCAAGGTGGGGCTGGACACAAGCGGGAAGTCCGGGACCTTTCTTGTGGACACGACTTTACGCGGAAATTCGAACGCCGGCCACTCCTTCGAAGACGGCCCTCGCGGTAACGGTATCATCGGCCCACTGCTGACCGAAGAGCAGCGCTGGGCGATCGTCGAGTACCTGAAATCCATTCCCGAAGAAGCTGGCCGAGTCACGCCCTTCGGCGGTCCGCCACAGTAGTGCACGAGGCGCGGTCCGTGGATGGCATAATGCCGGGAATCGGATCGACCTGTTCGCATCCTCGTCAGAAAACCAGCCTCAGCGAAAGTTGACCAGAGCGCGGACCGCCGATCTGATAAAGCGGGCTGAGAGTCCCCGGACCTCCGGACAAGAAGTTGTTCAGCGTCGAGGTGATGGTCCCAAAGCCATTTCGGGGAAAAACGTTATTAAAATTTGCCGAGGGAGGCGCGAACATCGGATGATTCAAAACGTTGAAATACTCAACCCGGAAATACAGCGAGAAACGGTCGGAAAGACTGAATCGCCGGCTCACCGCGAGATCGGTCTGATCGACCGGAAAACCCCGGAAATCATTGCGCCCAAGGTCTCCTTGCTCACCGGGCGGAGGTGTCGTGAACGCCGCTACGTTCAGGATCCGGCCGTCAGGCTGAGTCGAATCCGGAATGTAGAACGGAACGCCCGGCACAACGTCAGGCCGAGTTTGGTAAGACCCATATATAGGTGATATTGGAAACGCGAAGATATTAAATGGCGGCGCCGAACTGATGTGCAAGATTGCATACGAGGCCCAGCCGCGCAATAGCGCGCGACCGACCGCGTCGCCCTTAGGCGACGGCCACTCATAGGTAACCGCGGCCGCAAACGAATGGCGTACATCGAAATCGGACGGCCCATAATCCCTCGCGACGTCGATATTCTTCAGGCTGTCCGACGTGGTGCACTGGCAGGAGTCGATGGAATTCGTGTCCAAAGCCTTTGCGAATGTATAGGAAGCGAGCGCCTGCAAGCCCCGGGACATGCGCCGCTGAAACTGCACTTGCAGCGCGTTATAATTCGACCAATCGGCGTTGTACGTCGCGAAGATTCTTGGGAAGCCCGTCGGATTGTTCTGGATCACGTCTTCGCGCAGGAGGTTGGCGCCATGCGACCCGACATAGGTCAGCGACAGGGATTGGTTCGGCCCTAAGGCGCGTTCGATAGCAAAATTCCACTCGTAAACCACCGGGAGATGCAACTTTGGGTCCACCGCGTACAGATTCGCGGTCTCGGCGTTCGGGACCAAACTAAACGGCGGCGGCGCGAACGCCGGATTACTGAGGTTAAACGGTACCGGTCCATTTGGAGGCCCGGTGCTCTCGTAGGGGAACCCGTCGATGCCGCCGGGTATTCCGCCCCCGAAACCGATGTCATAATAAAGACCAAATCCACCGCGCACGATGGTCTGTGGCGTCGCGAGGTAAGAGGCGCCCAGCCGGGGAGCGAAATTGTTGAAGTGGGTGTGTCCTAAGGTGGAAACGGGAACCAGGCCAAAGGGCAGCGAGTTGAAGATGCCGTTTACGTTATAAAGCGGTTTTCCCGCAGAAATCGAACCGAGCGGCGTATTGATTTCCCATCGCACACCATACGTCAGAGTCAGACGGCTGGTGGCCTTCCATACATCCTGCGCGAACAGCGAGTTGTTATACGTTCTGGCCGTGATAGCGTCCTGCCCGGACATGTGCACGGAACCCGCAAGTCCGGCCTGCTCCTGTAGGTAGCTGGAAAAAATTAACGCCGTTGCGGTGCTGCCAACCGAGGGACTCAGTTGGCGAACATCGGCGCCGAACTTGAGCTGATGCGTCCCTGCGGACATCGAGAAGACGTCCGCAAATTCGAGCTGCCGCTGGCGGGCGGTGCCACTAGCGTTGCCACTACCGTTTCGGATCTCACCGTCTTGGCCTCCGGGGAACAAAATGAGTGAATATGTGGAGCTGTTATAGCCGGGCGGGTAAAGCTGCGAGACCGGAGGAGGGACGGCGCCATAAAAGCTTACCATGGTAGCCCACGACGTGCTTTGCGCCTGGCTCCAATTGGCGCGCAAATCATTCAATTTATCCGGACCTAAGGTGAGAGTCGCGCCTACCGTCAGGCTATCTACGTTGGCGTTTGTATTCTCCAATAGTGAGAAATAATGCGTTGACTCTATCGAGGGCGAGCGGCTGTAACGGCAAAAGAGCGCCGTACGGCTGTTTACGCTGTAATCAATGCGCAGGCTGTAGCTATCGAAGCGATTTGGATCCGAATAACTCATGGTTAGCGGCGCCGTTATGCCATCTGAATTCACCGGTCCGTTGGGGATGGGCAAAGCCGCCAACAACGGTTGATAAGCTGGTGCGACGTTGGCACGCGCCGCTCCGGTGTAGAAATTGCCCGTGGCCGTCTCCGGTAACAACAAGCGCAGTCCTTCGTAGGAAAAGAAAAAGAACGCGCGGTCCTTGCGAATCGCCGCGCCTAGTGTGCCCCCGAAATCATTCTGACGAAGAGGAGGCTTCGGAAGCGGAGGAGCGTCGAAATAATTCCGGGCGTCGAAGGCATCGTTGCGCAAATAGTCGAAAAGCGTGCCGTGGGGTTGGTTGCTGCCGGAGCGCGTCACGATGGAAATCTGCGCTCCGGGAGTGCGGCCATACTCTGGTGCGAAAGTGGAGGTCAGGACACGGAACTCCTGCGTGGCATCGACCGGCACCAAACCATTGGTGGTACCTTCGACAGTGAACGCGGGGATCGTCCCGCCGGCGCTTTCCCCGAATTCGTAGATGCTAAAATTCCAGCTCATGCCGTCCACCATGAAGTAATTGGCGTCGGCTCGCTGCCCATTAAAGCTTATCTGTCCTAGCGCGGGTCCTCCTTGGGCCACGGAAGGCACCGCCACTACATAGCCTGGCGTAAGGCCCAGCAGCGATTGAAAGGTGCGGCCGTTGAGCGGGACGTTTTGCACAAACTGCTGATTCACCACCGTGCCTACGGCCGCCGAGTCGGTTTGTAACATGGACTCCTCGCCCACAACGGTGGCGCTATCTGACACCGAACCGAGGGCGAGCTCGAAATTCTCATTGACCGCGTCCTGTACGTACAGCTGCAAGCTCGGCTGCACGACAGTACGAAAGCCTTCTTTCTGAATAGTGAGCCGGTAGGTGGCTGGATGCAGGTCGGTCAGGACGTAGATTCCGTCCTGGTTGGTGGTGGTTGAGGTCGAGACGTTCGTCTCGACGTCGGTGATCGTGCATTTGACGCCGACGATCACAGCATCGGTCGGATCCGTCACCCTGCCGGATATGCGGGCGCCTGGTGATTGTGCGAAGGCCGCTGCAACGTACAAAATAAGAAAGGCGACGAGTACAGCAGACCTCATCGAACACTCTCCCCAGCGGTCGCACTTAGCAATTGGCCCCGCTTCTTGCGCGATCGGTTGGGTAGGCTATTCTCGGGGCTGAAGTTAAAGCAATTGGGAAAACTGACAGGTCGTACCGAAGGAAGAGGGTATCCCCGAGACGCGCCTTTCGGCTACGGCGGCAATGGCTGGTAACCGTGCGCTACAAGCCACTAAGGGTGGTTCGCCTCTCCCAAGTAGTCGCGGCCTCAGTGTTGCCTCCGCTAGCCTGTGTTGCGAGCCCAGAGACTTCCGCAGTGGTCAAAGCTCGCGCTGCCGCTCGCAGCCCGTTGGGACTGCTGACTTGAGGAAACATCGCAGACGCACAGAACGCCAAACAGGCAAGAAAACAAAAGCAATGCTGGAATCGCATGTTCCTCACTTGAAGCTTAGAGACGACCGCCGCAATGGTGTTTTACGGCATGTTCGGAGTCACCGGGAATAGTGGCCGCGTAACTCCTGAATAGTCGCGTAACCGGACAATGAGAGTCAGTTTCCGGTAACGGCGTTATCTCTAACGACGCCGACCGTTTCAAGAGATTTCATTCATATTTTTTCCGCGTACGAATACACCTTTCCCGGGGCGCGCCAATCGCGTCTCTGTGTCTGCCTTGTTTCACTTGTGTCACCCCCATCTCTAACGACGCCGACCGTTTCAAGAGATTTCATTCATATTTTTTCTGCGCACGAACACACCTCTCCCACGGCACGCGAATCGCGTCTCGCTGGTTGTGTTGTTTCACCTGCATCACCCCGAACAGCTCGGGCCGTTTCCGCTTCATCGATCCGGTGTTGCCCACCAAACATCTCTTCGGTCACGCTCGACCAGGATGTGTTATGCGAACTCTCCGCAGGGAGGCGGGTCGCCTAATCAATCAGAGGGTGACTCTTCGCACCATAACGCATTCCAGGCATCCCCGCACAGGCACCACCGCTTTTCTGCTGCATCTGTCCACGACGACAGAACTCCTGGTAATCAATCTGGTCCCGCAACATGATCCACAACCGAATCCCCAGTTTTCGTGCTGCGGCGACTCGCGCTTTCCCCAGACCCTTCTGCACTAATTTGCGCCGATAGAACCGACGTAGTTCCGGATCTCGGCGCACCGCGTGTGCCGCCGCCTCACACCAGAGAAAGCGCAACAGCGGATTACCTTGCTTGCTCAAACCTCCCAACCGCTGTCGCCCGCCGCTGGAGTGTTCCCTGGGAATGATCCCGATGTAACTGGCCAAGGCTTTGCTGTCGCGAAACCGTTTCGGATCGCCTAGAAAGACATCAGTCGCCAGGGCCGTGATCGGTCCCACACCGGGATGAGTCATCAGCAGCCTGGCGGTGGGTCGTTGGCCTGCTTGCTCCAGGACTTGCTGGTTCAGTTGTTCGATCTCCGCTTCGAACCTGGCGTACATCGCTTGCAACTCACTGCGCCGATGAGCGGTGTGTGTTGCCAGCGGCAACGACGCGATCGCCCGTTGTCCGCTTTCGCTCCACAGCGAACTCCCTCGCCTTAAACCATTCGCCAGCGCGATCGCCTGCAACGCATTCTGTATCCGCGTACGCAGACGCACCCACTGATGACGGTGCAAGAGCAACCCTCGCAGATCCAGCAGTTCCTGGGAGGGCTGCCAGA
>Ga0210390_10001363_pt1 | contig 23647 bp, 15 predicted proteins | sample IncBWH11OmetaG_FD_161050 | JGI IMG/M metagenome (GOLD analysis project Ga0210390, IMG submission 161050) | Forest soil microbial communities from Barre Woods Harvard Forest LTER site, Petersham, Massachusetts, United States - Inc-BW-H-11-O ... | reverse complement strand
GCCCGAGGCCACCAACTGTGTGCCTCCACATGCCAGCACATTAGGACTGGATGCCGGGAAATCGACGTGATTCAGTCCGTCGGTAACCCCGTCAGTCGAGCCGTCGTCTCCCGCGGCAACGCAAACTGTCACCCCCATCGCGGCGGCAGACTGGAACGCCTCATCCATCGATGTCATCGCCTGCTGTGTCCACGAGGATTCAGGACCACCCCAACTGATCGAGACTACTGAGGGATTGTTGGTGCTGTCGTGCACGGCGGTTGTGATCGCGTTCAGAAAGCCCGCGTCCGTGTTTTCGGCAAAATAAGCGACGATCTTCGCACCGGGTGCGATCGCCCCCGACACTTCAATATCCAACATCACTTCGCCGTCCGGGCCGTTCGGATCTCCGGTGGGATTGTTGCTGCCGTTGCCCACCGAAACCGCAGATACGTTCGGCGTCTTGTTCAGGTTGAGCTGGCTCCAATAATTGTTCAGATCCGTGGGATTGTAGCCGCCACCCAACTCAATGAGCGCGATACATTCTCCGGTTCCATCGACGCCAGTTGGATAATCGTAGAACGCAGCGACCTGTGTCGGCGTGTAGGACGCGCCGGGACTTTGGGCACGGGCACCGGCTCGCCCACGCCTTCTACGAAAATGTGGTTTGGCTTGTGGACGATTGTCGAGGCCGAACACGCCCTCGATCACGTCATGCAGTTCTGCAGGGATGTGAACCGCTCCAGTGCGGCCCCGGTACCGGCCGCTAGGGTGCTGGTATTCCTTCAGTTCAACACCGAACGCCTCGTTGACCGCGGCAACGGTGCCGGAGAGAATGACAGTGCGACGTCCCGGACTCTTTTCCTTTACCGTGAGTTTGTGTTCGTGGGCAAAAGCTTCGATGCGGGCAATGCCGGCAGGGTCGGCCCCATGGCGTTGCTCGAATTCTTTGCGGCTCAGAATGGTGCGCTTCTCAATCGGTTTGGCGAATTCATCGGCGCTGACAATTGGCTTCTTTCCTGCGCGAGAGCGCAGACGAATGGTCACGTCAACTTTTTCGTTGGGGTTTGCTGGACCTATTTCTCGCGCTCCTTCGAGCGGAGCGCGCTCACTACCGGCAATGGCAAGTTTTTTCGGAGTAGACATAAGTCTCCTTTCTGTCGGACCTGGCTGATGGTGAAGAAACGCAGCGGAGCGTTACAACGGAGTCCGTTTTCACCGAACTCCACCCAGGGAAAGGAGCCGAGCTCTCTCTGCGAATCTTATGAATCAGTGCTGGCCCGTTAGATGGCCGCGAAGTTAGCAGCAGACCGAAAAGAATGCAAGCTATTTTTGGATTTGTACCAAAACGGGACAAAGTTGCTCAGGACTAAACCACTTAGCGAAACCGACTATCTCGGTCGCGTTTTTTCCTTGGCTACTATCTAAAGAAGAACGCATTTCTTGGGGTCCAGTGTCGATCTCAGTACTCCTCGCTCGACTAATTGCAGAGAGCGCCCGGCCGCCGAGACACGCCAAAGCCGGGTTCTAAAACGAGGAGGGAAAGACCAAATGAAAAACACGGGAACATCGAAACCTGTTTCAAGTGAGATGGAAATCACTAACAGCAAGGCTGCAATTTTGTGACACACATCACGATGCGAAGTGCGCAAAGTCACAGCGAAACCATGTCCCTGGATCGGATACTGCGACATCGCTCGGACAACAAATCAGGGCGATTTTCGGAGAGAAAAATGAAATTTCAAGGACCAAGAATGACGGCCTCTTCACTTGTGACAGTTCCTATTACGATTTTACTTTTTCTTGCCGCATTGGCTCCTCCCAGTGCCTTGGCGGTTCCAAGCTACGCACGGCAGACGGGGTTGGCGTGCAGTGGCTGCCACTACGCGCCTCCCGAACTTAATCCTGCCGGACGACGGTTCAAGCTGCTCGGCTACGTGGACAGAGCGGATGACACTAAAGTCATAAAATCGGAGTCGGGCAAAACGCATGCCGCGCTTGACCTGCTCAGTTCGCTCCCTTTTTCCGTCATGCTTGAGACCTCATTTACTTCAACCAAGTCCTCAATACCGGGGACGCAGAATGGCAGTTTTGAGTTTCCTCAAGATATCTCGCTGTTCCTTTCCGGTGCGTGGACAAGCCACGTTGGCAGCTTCCTTCAGGTGACTTACGATACGCAGGATGATCATTTCACTAGCGACAATACAGATATCCGGTACGCGAATACGGCGAAGTTGAGTGGCAAGGAATTGGTGTACGGTATCGACCTCAACAACAATCCGACGGTAGAGGATCTTTGGAACAGTACGCCGGCATGGGGTTTCCCCTGGGTCTCCAGCGATTCTGCCCCCGGGCCCAACGCGTCCCCCATCGTTAATGGCGGTTTGGCGCAGGATGTCGCAGGACTTGGCGCCTTCGCGATGTGGAACAATCATCTGTATCTGGACGCAACGGTTTATCGCACAGAGCACGTGGGCGGTGCGCAGCCGAATCCAGGAACAGGTGCAGGCATCAACATCCGCGGGGTTGCTCCGTACTGGCGCGTCGCCTGGCAACAAGGGACAGCGACCACGCAGTATGAGGTGGGCACCTACGGAATACACATGAATTCCAGTCCCAATACGATAGCCGGCCCGGAAGATGAATATACAGACGCAGCCATAGACTTTCAGATTGATCGGACGCTCTTCAGGCACGATGTGCTCTCGCTGCGCGGAACGTATATCCACGAAAGCTCTGACTTGGCGGCCTCCTTCCTCGAGGGGGCGGCGTCATTGCGCAATCACCATTTGAACACTTTTATGGCCAATGCCGAATATCATTTCGGCAATAAATACAACGGTACATTCGGTTGGTTCGATACCAGTGGCACGGTGGATGCGTTGCTCTATCCGCCAGGTGCGGTGAGCGGCAATTTCAATGGAGACCCCAGAGGCGCCGGGTATATCCTGAACTTCTCATATTGGCCGTGGCAGAACCTGCAACTCGCCGCCCAATATACCGGGTATACTCGCTTCAATGGCGGTGGAACCAACTATGATGGTGCCGGCCGCAGCGCGAGTGGTAACAATACAATCTATCTGGACGCGAAATTCATTTTCTAACAGGCGAGTTGGCAGTTACCAAATCGAAAGGAGAAATCCGCAATGAAGCGTAAGGGATTTATATTGGCGATACTCGTAGCGGGGATGTGCAGCGCGGCGTGGGCGGGCGATATCGAGGGCAAGGTCAGTGGAATGAAGGGACCGTCGGTGGTTTACGTCGACACCATCGCGGGCAAAACGTTTCCTGCCCCTAAAGAGCACCCCGTCATCGATCAAAAGGGACTGGTCTTCGCCCCGCACATTGCTGTCGTGCAACAGGGCACAACCGTCGAGTTCCTGAATAGCGACAACGTGCAACACAATGTCTTCTGGACTTCTATCAGCGGCGACAAGAAAGCAGGACACAATCTCGGGACGTGGCCCAAGGGTGAAAAGCGGCCCTTTACCTTCGATAAAGCGGGCGTCGTACCGTTGCTCTGCAATGTGCACCCGGATATGGCGGGGTATCTTATCGTCAGTCCAACTCCCTATTTTGCCCAGACCGACGACAGCGGCAATTACAAGATCAAAGACGTCCCCGATGGCAGCTATACCGTGATCGCGTGGCACGAAGGCGCGAAGAACGGGTCCAAGCCGGTGACCGTAGCGGGAGAAACCAAAGCGGACTTCACCTTGAGCAAATAAGCGCACGCATTGTAAGGAGCGGACGGTCACGTCCGCTCTTTGCCTTCTGCGAGTAGAATGCTTCCATTCAACGAGAGCACTGGGAACTGCCACCTTGCTGAAACGGTATAAAGACAAAAAAGTCGACCGGGATTGGTTGAACACCAACTTTCCCTGCATGATGGCGTGTCCTGCGCACACCAACGCTGGACGCTATGTAGCGCTTATCGCGGAAGGGCGATTTGAGGAAGCGTACAAGTTTGCCCGCGATCCCAATCCGCTGGCGAGCATCTGCGGCAGAGTTTGTGCTCATCCCTGCGAGACCGCCTGTCGTCGTGGAGATATCGATCGCCCAATTGCGATACGGGCTCTCAAGCGCTTTCTAACCGAGCGGCACGGCCCTGAATCCAAGCATCCAGTCGACATCAATGCGGGACGCGGTCAGAACAAACTGCCCTTCAAAGTGGCCGTAGTCGGCGGCGGTCCCGTCGGACTATCCGCCGCGCATGACCTGGCTCTCATGGGCTACGCAGTCACGATTTTTGAAGCCGCTCCCGTCGCCGGTGGAATGCTTTACCTCGGTATTCCCGAATACCGCTTGCCTCGTGATGTAGTGGAAGCACAAGTTCGCGAAATTCTTGCGACCGGCGACATTACTCTGAAACTCAATCAGGCGGCTGGACGCGACTTCACAGTTTCCGACCTGCGCCATCAGGGATTCGATGCGGTGTTGATCGCCGTGGGCGCGCATCGCAGCCGCGATCTTACCATCCCGGGGGTTGACCTCGATGGAGTTTACAAGGGCATCGACTTCTTGCTTAATGTGAATCTCGGATATAAATTCACCATCGGCAAGAAAGTTATCGTGATTGGCGGCGGGAACGTAGCTATGGACGTGGCGCGTTCGGCGGCTCGAGAAGTCGTCCGCCAACATGTCGCCGGTGTCGAAGACCTGGAGCCTTCTCAAGAGAATGTAAGCGCCGTGGCCACGAAGGAGATGGTTGACGTATCGCTCTCTGCGCTTCGATTGGGCGCGCAAGAAGTGCATCTGGTCTGCCTGGAAAAACGCGAAGAAATGCCGGCAGCCCTGGAAGAAATTGAAGAAGCGGAAACAGAAGGCATCGTCATGCACCCCGGCCTCGGTCCCAAGCGCATGATCGGCAAAGATGGCAAAGTTGTGGCTCTTGAAACGCTGAAGACAAAATGGGTATTCGATCAGAACAAGCGTTTCAATCCCGCCTTCTACGAAGGAAGTGAAACGCAACTGGAGTGCGACACCATTATTATGGCGGTCGGTCAGGCGCCGAATTTGGATTTTCTCAAGCCGGGGGACGGAGTGGAACTGTCTCCGCGCGGGCTGATTGCGGTGAATCCGCAAACCCTGATGACCTCAGCGAACGGAATTTTCGGCGGCGGCGATTGCGTCTTCGGCCCGCGGTTGATCATCGACAGTGTCGCCGACGGCAAGCGCGCCGCAGTTGGTATTGATGAGTTTCTGCGTGGCCGGAAGCATCCTGAGCCCATTGTCGAAGTGGAAGTTTTCAAGCGCCACAACATGCCACTGGAGTTGTTGGACTTGGCGCGGCCACCGATTCCGATGCTGCCGTTGGAGCGCCGTACCGGAGTGACGGAAGTAGAAGTTGGATACGACGCGGCTTCCGCCATGGAAGAAGCTCAGCGCTGCCTGCACTGCTGGGTCAATACGGTTTTTGAGGGCACTCCAGAAGATGGAAGCATGTGCATCCTCTGCGGCGGCTGCGTGGATGTTTGTCCGGAAAAGTGTCTGGAACTCGTGTCCCTGGATCGCATCCAGTTCGAGCCGGAAACTGTGCAGCAAATCCGGGAACATCAGGAATTGTTTGGAGTGGAACTCGACGAAGTCGCCGCCGATGAACTCGGCATCGTGACTGGATCAGCCATGCTCAAAGATGAAACTCGCTGCATTCGCTGCGGGCTCTGCGCCATGCGTTGTCCAGTCGGCACCATCACTATGGAATCCTACAATCTGGTTTCTGCCGAGCCGACTGGCTTGATTTCGATTGAAGCGATCGATGGACCGTTCAGACCCAAAGCGCCAGTCATGGCTGGAGGCACAAAGTAATCAATGTCTGAAGAAAAAAAATCGGCACCGCCAGCAGCAGGCAAAGAGTTTGATCGCCGCGCCTTTTTCGCGAAGCTGGGATTGGGATCGTTGAGCATCGCCGCCGCCGGAACTGCGGCGTTTGCCTACCAGTTTCTCTCGCCGAATGTTTTGTTCGAGCCCTCTCCGATCGTCAACGCGGGCAAGCCGGAAAATTATGCGGCCGATTCTGTGACCCTGGATGTGAACTCGGGAATTTATCTCGTCCATGCGCAGGAAGGTTTTTTTGCGCTGAGCGCGGTCTGTACTCACCTCGGCTGCCTGACCGCGTGGAAGCCGGAGTTGGGGATCATCGCCTGCCCTTGCCATGGCAGCAAGTTCAATCGCGATGGGCAGAAGATTGAAGGCCCGGCTCCAAAGCCGCTGCCCTGGCTGCAGACCTGGGTCAGCGACGAGGGAGATCTGATGGTGGATCGTTCCATCAACATTCGTCCTATGCAGTTTGTGAGGGTGTAAGCATGGCGAAGACGATTACGAACTATTTCGAGGAGTTACGCGGCACGCGGGTTTGGCGTTCGGTTTTCCGCAGCGGGACCGGATCCAGTACTCTACACCGCGCCCTCGCCGTGCAGCAGAACGTGTTCCTGCACCTTTTCTCCACCAAGGTGCGGACCCGCATGCTCAGCTTTAGCACGACCTGGTATCTGGGCACTCTCACTTTCGGAACCTTTCTCATATTGGTAAGCACGGGCATTCCGCTGATGTTCTATTACCATCCCTCAGTGCCGCAGGCCTATGCGGACACCAAGGATCTGCAGTTTGTGGTTTCCTCCGGATTATTTTTGCGCAGCCTGCATCGCTGGTCCGCGCATGCGATGGTATTTCTGGTGTTTGCGCACATGTTCAAGGTGTTTTACCGGGGTGCCTACCGTCCGCCGCGCGAATTCAACTGGGTGATTGGAGTCATCTTGCTGCTGATTACCCTGCTGCTGAGCTATACAGGGTATTTGCTGCCTTGGGATCAGTTGGCTTTTTGGGCGATCACGGTAGGTTCTAATATTGCGTCCGCAGTGCCTGTGCTCGGCAACAAAGTTCACTTCCTCATGCTGGGCGGAAATATGGTGAACGCTAACGCCCTATTGCGGTTTTACGTTTTGCACTGCATGATTCTGCCCCTGGTTGCGATGCTGTTTGTGGCGATACATTTCTGGCGCATTCGCAAAGATGGCGGGCTGTACGCGCACCAGAGCGAGCCGAGAACGGTCTCTCAATCGGTTGCAGCGGCCGCGAAGGGAGCACAATAACAATGGCCGACCCGAAAGATTTTGTCGCTGGCATGGACTCGAATGCCCGCAAATCGCCGACGCGGGTTGTCTTCGTCACTCGGCGAACCTCGGCGCAGGTCAAGGTTTCGGACGAAGATCAGATTCAGACCTATCCGGAAGTTCTTTTCCGCGCCGTCGTCGCCATAGAGGTTTTGGCCATCGCACTCGTGGTCGTGTCGCTTCTGTTTAACGCACCTCTTGAGGGCATCGCCGATCCCTCGCATACACCGAACCCGGCGAAGGCGCCCTGGTACTTTCTCGGGTTGCAGGAAATGCTGCACTACTTTCCTCCGGTAGTGGCGGGTGTGCTGGTTCCGACCCTGGTCGTGATCGCGCTGATTGTGATTCCGTATTTCAACATCAACGTCGAGGCCGAAGGCGTGTTCCTCAAGGATCGCAAACGGCGCATCCTTATTTTCTACGTGGCCGCAGCAGTGATTTCTGTGTTTCTGTTGTTTTTTGATGTGATCGTGGCGCTGGTGCCGACGCTGATCGTCGCCGGGTTCATGGTGCTGGCGGCGCAAAGTTCTCCCCAGTCGCCTTCGGTTTTCCGGCGTTATCTGGCTGCCAAACCACTTTCATTCTGGATCATGACCTGGTTTCTGTTCGAACTGGCCGTGCTCACCGCGGTTGGCACTTTCTTTCGCGGCCCAGGCTGGTCCTGGGTGTTGCCCTGGAGAAGCTAATTGCAATCATCCTCCCCAAACACACCGTCCTTATGGCAGACATTGTTCGGCCATCCGGTTCGCGCTTTCGGTGTGGTCAGCCTGCTTCTACTGATTTCGCTGGCCATCGCACCGGCGAAGAATCACTTCAGTGAATGGCGTCACTATCAGAAACAATACCTTGCGTTGGTTCGGACGCGCGGAGACGCGGTCACGTTGCAGCGTCACTTCCACGACGGCATCCAGCAGATATGGCTTCCGCAAATCGGAGTCGTCGATCGCTGCACCACGTGCCATGTGGGATTGAAAGAAGCGAGTCTCGCCGATGTCAGCACACAGCCATTCCGCCACCATCCGGTGATCCCGCACACGTCCGACCAATTTGGCTGCGTGATGTGTCACCGCGGGCAAGGCGCTGCGACTACCGTGGAAGAAGCTCACAGCAGCACGCTTGCGTGGGAGCAGCCTACTTTGCCTGCGCGCTTTGTTCAATCTTCGTGCGGGCAATGCCATCGCGCTGCTTTATCCGGAACGCCGCAACTCAACGCAGGCCGCAACCTACTGACGAAGTATGGCTGCGTGCATTGTCACACTATTAAGTTGGCGGACGGCAGCGCGATCAAACCGACCGATGATCCGCCTTCTTTGGAACACGTCGCGGACAAGACCACGCGGGAGTGGATTTATGCGTGGTTGAAGGATCCTCAGGCCTACGCGGTCACGGCAACCATGCCGAATTTCAAGTTGAGCGATCCGGACGCGCGCGATATTTCTGCTTTCTTGATCGCGAACAGCACGCCAATCCTCGGAGACACGGAGTCGGCCAAAGATTCAAAAGCGGCTGATCCGACTGCCGGGGCCAGTTTGTACGGTGAGTCGTTCTGCGCCTCCTGCCATGCCGTGCAAAACGCTGCCGGGAATGTCGTTGGTGGAGATGTTGGCCCGGAACTGACGCGCATCGGCAGCAAGGCGAAGCCGGAGTGGCTGCGGGCATGGTTGCGCAACCCGCGTGTTTACGATGCGGGAACGGCCATGCCGCACTATCGTTTCACCGATCAGCAAGTTTCCCTGCTGGCTGGCTTCCTGGGAAACAAGGCTGACGCCGACCTGCTCGCCAACGTGCACCTCGACGCTGCCACGCCGGAGCAGATTGCGCACGGCAGGCTTCTGGTGACCGAATACGGCTGCGCCTCCTGCCACGAAGTCAACGGCATCAAGAAGCCGGATAACTTCGCCCCAGAACTAACCCGCATCGGAAGCAAGCCGCTCACACAGATTATTTTCCTGCCAGGAATGGCCCATACTCTGCCGGACTACATTTCAGCCAAAATCCGGCAACCGCGTTCATTTGGATCGGCGCTGAAAATGCCGCAGTACAGCTTCGCGCCAACGCAAATTGATGCCGTGACGACTGCGCTGCTGTCCCTCACGGACCGCGCCCATGATTTGCCGCGGGCGCTAACGGTGCCAACGGAGGCAGCTTCGAACTACGAGCCCGCAGGCAAAGCCGGACAGCTCATGGCGGACATGGCCTGCTTCACCTGCCACGCGATTAACGGCCGCGGCGGCGACATGGCTCCTGACTTGACTTGGGAAGGTACATCGGTGCAGCGCCCGTGGCTACAGGCATTCTTGAAAAACCCCGGCACGTTGCGCCCTGCGCTGATTCGCCGTATGCCGAGGTTTAATCTTTCGGATAGCGAAGTCGCGGAACTCACTGACTACATCATGACCGTGTATCAGACCCCGGCATTTGAGCGTGACTCAATGCCGTCCAGTGGGTATCCGCCTGCGCAAGTGGAGCAGGGGAGACAGCTTTTCTATTCCAAGTATGCGTGCCAGTCGTGTCACATCATTGATACGAAAGTCGACAAAGGCTACATCGGGCCAACCCTCACGCAGGTTGGCTCGCGCCTGAACGCTGCCTGGATTTACCACTGGCTGAAAGACCCACAGGCAATGCGGCCCGGCACCACCGAACCGAATCGGAACATGAGCGATGAAGATTCCCGCGCCCTGACTGCGTTCCTGATGACGCTCAAAGGTTCCAGCAAACTGGAGGCGAAGAAATGAAGAGATACTCGCCGGCGCTCTTCGTTGTCTTTTTCATTCTTGTGAGTGCGGGATGCACGCGAAAACCGGAGGCGGCCTCTGCATTGAAGCCCGCGGGGTTCGGCGCCGCGCTGGTGGAGTCGAGCGGGGGTAAGCAGATCGGCTCAACCGGCATGGTTCTCGCTCAGCCTGTGGTCGTGCAAGTCAACGATGAACAAGGGACAGCTGTCGCCGGAGCACTAGTCGAATTGAGCGGGCCCGCGAGTGTCAGTTTTGATCCTCCGAACGGCTTGACCGATTCCAGCGGCCAGCTCACCGCCAATGTTCAGTTAGGCGGTTTGGCCGGACGCTATCAACTCGCAGCGCGCACGTTCACCAAAAATCAGAAACCTGTCGAGCTCAAGATTGAAGAAATTGCGCTGGGATATCAGCAGCAGGTGGGATTTCAACTCGACGACAAATACTGCGCGCGTTGCCACAATCCAGAGTCGTCGGCGGAGCGCGTTTCCAATTTTGACAATCTTGAAGTCAAGCCGCACCCCTTCACCGAGGGCGACACGCTAAACAAAATGAGCGACGCCGATTTGACCGCGATCATCGGTCACGGCGGGCCCGCGCTGAACAAGTCTGCATTGATGCCGCCCTACGGGTATACTCTCAGCAAGACCGAGATCGAGGCGCTGATTGCTTATATTCGCCTGATCTCCGATCCTCCTTATCATGCTGCCGGAATGGTTTATGCACAAAAATAGGCAGGCTTGATCGTCTTAGTTTGGATCGCGCACCTAGGCTGATTTCAACGGAAACTGGATCTCTAACATCTGATCAAGGTAAATTTCACGTTTCGGACCTGCGAGCCGGTAGCCCCTGACGTTCATCCACTTTCGAACCGCGATATACGCTTGCTCGGCGCTGTCGTCATCCAAACCGGAGTAAGCACAGGCGACAGTGGCTGCAGGAAGTTGCCCAAGGTCGTAAAAACTTCGCAGGGGCATTTTATGTTTCAGCGCGACAAAGGCCTCGCCTTCAAGAGAACCTGAATCCGCGCAACGATGCCAGAGAACACCACGCAGGTCGCCGATGGAGTCGATCGGGAGAGCGTTCAACAACTCTCGCTCGAATTTCAGAATCTCCGTATAGCTCTCCACTTTGGCGCGAACCGACGCGATAAGAACGGCTGGACGACGCTTTACAACTACAGGGATCGGAGGCCGTGCACCCTGCAGTTCTTCAAGAGCGGCGTTAATGCAGTCCAAAGATTGTGCGGCCGTTTGCATCGACAGCTCAATCGTCCGCTTGAGCTCGGTCAAGAGGCCCCGGCGATCCCGGCTGGGTCCAACTCTACAAATCAGATGGCGAACGTCGGCGAGGGATACTCCCAGATTCTTGAGGGCGAGAATCGAGGCCAACTGCTCCAGTTGTTGCGGAAGATAGTGCCGGTACCCGGTGCGAGAGTCCACACTAGCTGGCCGCAATAGCCCAATCTCGTCGTAGAAGCGGAGAGTCTTCGCGGAAACCCCACTCAAATTGGAGAACTCCCCAATGCGATACTGTACAGCCATCGAAAGCTCCTCTTTTCGGAAAGCTTTTGCAAAAAATACGATATCACTGGCTTGGATGACACGATGACGATTTTTGGCTTGAACCTTCCGCCGTACTGGAATGTTTAACTGTTACCGAGGACGGAGAAGAAAATGATTATTCCAACATTGATAACAGCGATGGTTTTATCCACGGGCGCACCACAGTCAGATGACGACCCGAGGGCGGCAATCGAAGGCTATTTTCAGGCACACGCTTTCGGCAATGGTGAATTGATTAAGCAGGTGTTCACGCCGGACGCCAGGATCATGTTCATCGAGGGCGGTCAATTCAGGCAGTGGACGACTGAAGACTTTGCGAAACGCTTTCAGCAACCGGCGTCGGACGAATACCGTCGCGTGCGCCGCATCGAGAGGCTGGACGTTAGCGGAACCGTCGCAAGCGCGGTGCTCACGTTAAATTACCCACAAGTACTATTCACCGATCATATGTCCCTGCTGAAGATTGAAGGGCAGTGGAAAATAGTAAGCAAGGTGTTTTTGGCCGACCGAAGGGACGCGGGGCAGGAAGCAATCCGGGAGACGCTGCAGGATTGGTCGCTTTCTTTTGAACCGAGAAAGATAATCGGTAACGTCTATTATGTGGGTTCCAACCAGATCAGTTCCTTCCTGATCGTCACCCCTGCCGGTCACATTCTTCTGGACACCGGCCACATCAAGATGCTGCCGCAAGTGGAGGCGAACATCGAGAAGCTCGGTTTCAAGGTGAAGGACGTGAAAATGTTGCTGAACAGCCACTCTCATTTCGATCATTGCGGCGGATTTGCCGAATTCAAACGCCAAACTGGTGCGAAAGTCATTGCAAGCAAGCTCGATGGAGACGCGATGATGCGCGGCGGGAAAGGGGATTTTTATTGGGGCGACGACCTTGCCTACGAACCCGTGACGCCTGATCGGATCGTCTCGGATGGCGAACGGATTGAACTTGACGGCGTGAGTCTAACCGCCCACGTTACGCCTGGGCACACCAAGGGATGCACCAGCTGGTCGATGCGAGTGAATGAAGAGGGCAAGGACTACGACGTGCTCTTCGTGTGCGGCCTTACCGCGTCGCTTTACAAGCTGACCAACAACGATCAATACCCAAACATCGTCGAGGACGTCCGCAGCACGCTGCGGAGCCTGCGCGCCACTCATGCCGATGTCATGCTTGCGCCTCACGGTTTCTATTTTGATTTGGAGGGAAAGGCTTCGCGGCAGAAGGCGGGGGCTCCAAACCCTTTCATAGATCCGAGCGAACTTGTGAGACACGTCTCAGAGATGGAGAAGGAGTTTGAAGAAGCTTTGCAGGCGCAGGAAAGGCAGCGTTGACGTCCTAATAGGAACTCAACTGCATGCTGAGAGGCGAACACAAAATTGCGAGAAAGGCAAAGGCATTTTGGGAATCACCTTTAAGGATCATCTAGTGAGGCGATTCGACGGAGGTTTCTTGTTTCGCTTTTTGCTGTTCCAGCCGGCGGATCGTTGCCCGCAGCCAGTCTCCGAGCGCCGCCTCGAGCTCTTGATGGGTTCCGGTGCGATACAAAGAATCGAGAGTCTGTCCATTCGGCGACAAGGGGATATGCGTACACGGAATCTGCTCCTTGCGCGCACTCTCTGGGACGAATTGCATGAGGAGGCATTCCTCGCACGGTTCACGATCCTTGGAGTTGAAGTTCATGCAAGTGGGGGAATCCTCGAAAATGAAACGTGGCCGCCAGGCTTCCCGCGGCAGCCTCCCGTAACCGCCTTGCTCAAGGAATTCCAGTTCAAACTTCAGCACGTCCAGAAGATTGCGATCATCCTTCGGCATAAGCTCACCCTACGTTAGTGTCTACCACAGCCCCGCGGCAACGCCGTGACCGGCATCACAATGCGAGGTGAGGGCTATCACGCGGATTATTCACAGGCGTGCAGGCATTGGCGGCTGAGACCCGTGAATTTGACTTGACCATCACTATGAAATACCGAGCTAAACTGCGTGATTGATTTGTTATTCATTCCGTTGTCCAGTCTCCGCAAACTTAAGCCTGTGACCCGAGTCACAGAACCTTCCCGTCCAAAAAGTTCATTATTGCAACATGAATTGCCGGTCGAACGCTTGGCCGAGCATAAACTCGAATGGAGCTTGAAAATGAAAAGAATAGACGTGCAATCATTTGCCCTTTTAACAGCATTGGCAGTTCTTCTATCCATTTCCTCGGCATCGCGGGCGCAAAACGCCTCCGAGAGCCTCTACAAATCAAAGTGTGCAGCCTGCCACAGTGCGGACGGAAGCGGCTCGGCGATGGGGAAGAAACTCGGCGCCCACGATTTCCAAACCGCAGAGGTGCAGAAAATATCGGACGCGGAGCTCTCTGATATCATCACCAACGGCAAAAACAAGATGCCTGCGTATGGAAAATCGCTGAAAGCGGACGACATTAAGGGACTGGTGGCTTACATCCGCACGCTGAAAAAATAGTCCTGGCCGGTTCTGGCCATCAAGATTAGAGATGGTTCGGAGGGTGGATAATCCGCAGTCAGGCGTGAAGTGTGTCCGCGCAGCGACGATAGAAGGAAGGAGAGGGCGGCCTCAAATGACTCTGCAAGAACGCGTTCGAGAATGGTCACAACCGATCTATTTTCTGGGGCAGAATCCCATTACTCTGACTGGCGCTGTTGTGACGACCAGTACGGCGCTGACGACTATCGCCTTCTGGTTCTATGACGTATTCCTGCCGGGGCCGCCGCATCCTTACATTGGCCTTGTGATTTTTCTGATCCTGCCGGCTATTTTCGTACTTGGCCTGCTGCTGATTCCGCTCGGCATCTGGCTCAGACGGCGAAGTCTGCTCGGGAGCGGGAATCTACCGAGGATTTATCCCGCCATTGACTTGGGCCTGCCCATAGTGCGCCGCACTTTCGAGTGGGTAATGTTGGCGACTGTGCTCAATCTTCTTATTGTGGGTACTGCAACGTACCGTGGTGTCGAATATATGGACTCGACAAGTTTCTGCGGGACGACTTGCCACCGGGTGATGATTCCGGAATACACGGCGTACCAAAATTCCCCGCACTCGCGCGTGGCTTGTGTCGAATGTCATATCGGACCGGGAGCGGGATGGTTTGTGCGCTCCAAGCTTTCCGGGCTGCGGCAGGTCTTTGCCGTAACCTTCCACACCTATTCGCGCCCGATTCCTTCGCCGGTGAAATATCTCCGTCCCGCGCGTGAAACCTGTGAGCAGTGTCACTGGCCGCAACGCTTTACCGGAGACAAGTTCCTGGTCAACACCAGTTACAAGGACGACGAAAAAAATACGCCGCAGACCGACGTCCTGCTGCTGAAAGTGGGCGGGCGGACGTGGCAGGGCTCGGTCGGAATCCATGGGCGCCATCTCGCGGACACCACCCGCATCCGTTACATTTCGACCGACGCCGAGCGCCAGGTTATCCCTGCGGTGTATTACACCGACGATAAGGGGAAAACGACTGAATTCATTTCCACCGACGCCAAGCCAACTCCTCAACAGTTGGCCCAGGGCGAGCACCGCGACATGGATTGTGTCGATTGCCACAACCGTCCCACGCATGCATTCGACATGCCCGATAGTGCAGTGGACAAGGCAATGTCGCTCGGCCGCATTAGCCCGGACCTGCCCTATATCAGGAAAAAGGCAGTCGAGGTTCTCAAGGTGGATTATCCCACCCGCGACATCGCACAGCATCGCATCGTCGACGAATTCAATAATTTCTATCGGACAAATTATCCGGAGATCTATCAGACCCGGCGCAATTTGGTGCAGCAAGCGGGCGAGGAAGTGGCGGCGATCTACCTGCGCAACATCTTCCCCGACATGCGTCTGACGTGGGGAACTCACCCAAATAATCTTGGCCACAACGATTCGCCGGGCTGCTTCCGTTGCCACGACGGCAGCCATACCAGCGCCGATGGCCAGACCATCACCAACGACTGTTCCGCATGCCATGAGGTTTTGGCGGCGGGTGAGGAGAAACCCAAAATCTTGACTGACTTGGGAATGAAGTAGGAGCGAATCGCGGGAGATGGAGCTTGCTGAAAGGGACGGAGCGCGCAGCAGAGATCGACAGACGATGGAGTTTCATTTGTGCCGGCTTGTTGCTTGCGGTTTGTTTTTCTTCAATCTGCGTACTGATCCCGACTCGGGTTCACGCCCAACCAAAAGCGGCCCAACCGCTGAAGCAGGATGAAGGCTGCCTCGCCTGTCACGGCCAGGCCGGAATGACGTCGGGGAGTGGCAAAGGCATCTCGATTGACCCGGCCAAGCATGCCGCCAGCGTGCACGGCACTCTGGGTTGTACTGATTGCCACACGACCATCAAGGATTTTCCGCACCCTGACAAAGTTTCGAAGGTCCGCTGCTCGAGTTGCCACACCGATGAGACCTCGCACGTCGCGAACAGCATCCATGCGGCGTTAGGCGACGGAGCTTGTCAATCTTGCCACGGCGATCCGCATGAGGTTGCTCCCGCCGCTCAAGTTGCGCCGGCAAAGTGCGCACAGTGCCATGCCGACGAAGTAAAGGCGTTCCGGCAAAGCATCCACGGACAGGCGGCCGCGGCAGGCGATCCAGATGGGCCTCGCTGCGAGTCTTGCCATGGACCTGGGCATCAGATTCTAGCCTCGGGCGATGCTGCTTCGCCGGTCGCTAAGAAGAATCTCCCGGAAACTTGCGCTTCCTGTCACAGCAACCAGCAGTTTCTCTCGCGGCACAAGATTCCATTTGCGCACCCCGTGGAACTCTATCGCCAAAGCGTGCATGGACGCGCGGTCGCCGATGGAGACGGAGCCGCCGCAACTTGTTCGGATTGTCATGGGAGCCACGGGATCTTTCCTCCGAAAGATGCGCGTTCCAAGACCAACCACTGGAATATCCCGGCAACCTGCGGCCAGTGCCACTCCGATATCAGTAAAACGTATCTCGAAAGTGTGCACGGCGAAGCCATGAAGGCCGGCGTTTCTGCCGCTCCAGTGTGTAGCGACTGCCACGGCGAGCACCTGATTCTGGGGCCGAAGGACCAGGGATCGCTGGTGAACGCCGGCCGCGTCTCGATGGCCACTTGCGGCCGATGCCACAGCGACGAACGCCTGGCGCTGCGTTACAACTTGCCAGCGGACCGTGTTCCTTCTTACGCCGACAGCTATCACGGTCTGGCCTCGCGAAGCGGATCGCAGGTTGTGGCCAATTGTGCTTCCTGCCACGGCGTGCACAATATCTTCCGGTCGTCCGATCCGCGGTCGACGGTGAATGCAACCAACCTTCCCAAAACGTGCGGAGCTTGTCACGCGGGCGCGGGCGAACGCTTCGTCATCGGCCCGGTGCATGTGCAAACCACGACCGGCCCGGCGCATCCGGTAGTGAAGTGGATCCGTTGGACTTATATATTCCTGATCCCGGCGACCCTCACGTTCATGGTCATGCACAACCTGCTGGACTTCCTAAGGAAGCTCCTGCGGCGGCAGCCGCGGCACGAAAGCGGCGGCCAAGTTTCGCGCATGAATCTGAACTTCCGCATCGCCCATTGGGGCGTGATCCTCAGCTTCCCGACGTTAGTGTTCACCGGATTTGCGTTGAAGTATCCCGAGTCGTGGTGGGCGCGTCCGATGATGCTCTGGGAGGGCCATATCGCGTTTCGCGGGTTGGTGCATCGCAGCGCAGCGGTTGTTCTGCTGGCTTCCACGATCTACCACGTGATTCACCTCTCGGTCATAAACCGGCGGGACGGCGCCCGTTTCCTGAAGGCCATGTTCCCCGATGTGAAAGACGCAACGGATCTGCTGCAGGTGTTCACCTACAATCTGGGACTAACGAAAGCCGAGCCGCACTTTGCGAAATTTAATTATGCCGAGAAAGTTGAATACTGGGCGTTCATATGGGGCACGGTGGTAATGACGGTTTCCGGTTTCTTGCTGTGGTTTAACAATTTCACTCTGCGCTATTTCCCCAAGTGGGTTTCGGATGCGGCCACCGCCGTCCATTATTATGAGGCGCTGCTTGCGACCTTCTCGATTCTGTTGTGGCACTTCTACATGGTGATCTTCGATCCGCTCGTGTACCCGATGGATACGGCGTGGCTCAACGGCAAAGTGCCAGCCGATCATTACCGTCATGCACGTCCGGAGTATCTGCGTGCCCTGGAGCGGGCTCACTTGATCGAGCTACCCTCTGATCCTGCCGATTTCGAGGAGCAGCAGGGAACTGTCGATCCTCCGAACGACAAGCCGCCCATGACGCCGACTTAGTGGCTTTTCGCTGTCGAGGCGCGCGGAGTGCACGGTTGGGATGGAGCAGGTAGCCTCGGGCTGAGAAGATGATTTAGCCCCGGCTACCCGCTCGCGTGACTGCCCTAGTTGACCGTTAGGCTGAAGGTTGTCGATTGCATCACGTTGCCGGATGTTCCCGTCACCGTAACGGTCGAGGTTGTTGACGCAGGAGTAGGAGTGACGTGGCTCGTGCCGCTTCCACAACTCACCACTCCCACTAGCGAACCCATCAATAGCGCCAGGAAAAGTACCGATCCCTTCCGACGCTTACGGGGCACCGCGATGACGGCAATCCCAACCAGCCCTAGCCCGGTCATCGACAGCCAGGCTAAGTCGACCTTTCCTGACTGCGACATCGCTGCCGAGGATGCACTTGTGTTGATGGTCAAGACTATGTCCTTTGCAGCGCTCCCTGCCGGTATCGTGGCGGGTAAGAATGAGCACGTGGCCCCGGACGGCAAGCCGGAACACGCCAGCGTCATTATGCCGGCAATCCCGGGATTCGGAGTGAACGTGATGTGCTCGGTCGCCGGCTGTCCGGCAGTCGTGCTCACGGAGGGCAGCGTGGGAGCGAAACCGAAGCCTGGGTTAACCACGGTTACGGTGGCAATGGCTTGCGCCGTCGCACCTTTTGAGTCTTTGGCGGTAAGCGTCACGCTGGTTTTGCCGACGGCATACGGCCCCGGCGGAGCCTGCGTCAGCGTGACCGCATCGCCGTCCGGATCATGCGAACCATTGTCTATGTTTGCGGTTGCCGTGCCGCCCTTGTTGACCGCAATCACCGTTACATTATGAGCAATCGCCACCGGAACCTGGTTGGGATTGATCACGGTAACATTCGCAGTAGCTTGCGCCGTCCCACCTCTTGAGTCTCGGACGGTCAGCGTTACGCCGGTTTTGCCGAGGCCATACGGCCCCGGCGGAACCTGCGTCAGCGTCAGGGCATCCCCATCCGGATCATAAGACCCGTTGTTTATGCTTGCCGCGGCTGTCCCACCCACCGTTGTGGCCGTGACCGTGACATCGTGCGCAATCGCCACCGGAAGGTGGTTGGGCGGATTATTCACGGTGACATTCGCAGTCGTCTGCCCGGTGGCGCCTTTGGTGTCGACGGCAGTAAGCAGCACGCTGGTGACACCGATCCCATATGGTCCGGCAGGAGTCTGCGTCAAAGTAATAGCGTCGCCATCCGGGTCATAAGACCCGTTGTTTATATTTACCGCCGCCGTCCCACCGAAGTGCACAGCGGTGACCGTGACATCGTGGGCGACCGCCACCGGCAGCTTATTGACGGTGCAATCGATGGCACATGCCGGAATCTGAATCGTGTACTGTTTCGGGGGAGTGTTTCCGGCAACATCATTCACGACAATCGTGTAAGGAGTTGCGACGATCGTGGTGATGCCGAATGACTGAGTGTTCGTGCTGAGACCGGCATCTCCCGCATAGTCGGTGCCAATAGAGCCGGGCGTAAATGAGGGAGTATATGCGGACTCGAAGAGATCGATTCCGGATGTGCCTGCACTCAGCACAGGATGCATGCAAAATGCCTGGCATGCAGTGAAGCTGTAGGAATCGAAAGTGTGGCTGCCTGTGATCGCTCCCGGAAAGGCCTTAGCAGTGCCGCACGCACTGACTACGCCATTGCGATTGATCCTGTTTACCTGGGCGCCGGTGGCGGTGGTGATCCCGGGCAACGAAGGCGGCAACGTTCCCAACGTATTGGTAATGGACAGATAGCCGGTTGGAACCGTGAAATTCAATGCCCGCTGCGGCCCCCCCGTATAGTTCACGGTCAAAGTGAAATCAACCGTCTGGCCACAAGGGAAATCCGAGTCGAGTGTGAAAGTGAATGGAGACAGGTTGTTGCCGCCGCTTGATCCCGCCGACATGTCTGCGTACGTGCTCGTACCCGGAAGAGTGATGTACACCTTTGAAGTCGTAGTGCTCAAGGTCGACGTCACGCCGGTCGCGGCCTTGACTCCGGACTTGTTGGTCAATGGCAGTATAAGGAGCGCTCCTTCGCCGGCTTCGATCGCACCGTTCCCGTTCCCCGGATTCTCGTTCGCAGTGACGGAGCTCAATTCCGGATTGGCGTACGCGGGCACGCCCAGTGAGTCGATGGCCTCCCAGGCCATCACAATTCCGCTGCCTGAATCCCGGTCAAAGCCCACTCCCATAATGTCGATGGCCGTGTTGGTTAGGGCCGTGCGCATCTGTGCGGGAGTCAGGGTTGGGTCCGCAGCCAGAATCAGGGCGGCCACCGATGCCGCCGCAGGTGCGGCCGCCGAAGTTCCGTAGAACGGACTTCCAAATCCGCCAACGCCGGTCACCGAGACGCCATCGGCAGCCGTGATGTCAGGCTTGTTCAACTCTCGCCCACCGGTGGAAGAGAAGTTGCCCGGGGTGATCGCCGTCGAATCGTCGTTAAAGAAAATGTGGCGCAAACCGTCGGAGCTAAAAAATTCAGTCTTACTTGCCGATGTAAACGGGTTAGGAAAAGGTCCGTTAGGCGTAGGCGCGCCAGCGGATAGGGCCGCAGGAGTGGCGGCTACCGTGTAGGCTCCGGAAGCGGCAGAGTGCCCATGGGTCTCGCCCGCAGTGTTCACTGCCAAACCCCCGCGAAAAAGAACGAGATGGAAAAAGCGGTTCAAGGCTCCCGTATTCTGGAAGACGACCAACTGATTGCCATTGACTACGTTCGCACTGCCAATCAGTTCCACCGGATCCTGCGTACCGTTCTGAATATTGGTGGACGCAGCCAGAATAGAGGTGCCCGTGCTGTTGAGCAAATACAGATCATAATCGTTGCCGGAACCGCCTAACGGATCGGACCACCACAGGCCGACAACCTGCTCGCCAGGAGAAGTGATGGCGTCATAGGTCGTGCTGCCGAAATTATTTACGTTACCCGTCGGCAAAGGCGCGCCTGCAGCCACGGGGTTGAAATCCCCTTCGTACGTTCCGGAAGTGCTACCGTCTTCGTTACCCTCGTTCCCTGCTGCGGAGAAATACAGCGCTCCGGATGCGACCACGTCGTTCACCGCTTGCGTGACCACTCCACCCTGGCTGGTCGAGACGACTGCGGGCGTTTGCCCGTCTTGAAACGGGGTTTCGACAAAATAGAAGACATCATCGACGATGATGTCGCATCCCGCAGTCCGCAGATCTCGAATGTTCTGCGCGAAGCTGGTGATGCTGTTGTCAGCGGTCGCAAAATAAAGGCTTGCTCCTGGCGCCATGTCGTGGATGATCTCCATCATGGCTGTGCCTTCGTCGCCAGCTCCTGCCTGCCCGGTCAACACCGTAAGACAGGGAGCCGTGCCGCAAGTCGGCGGAAGATCGCCGGTTGCCTGGCTCAGTGCAATACTGGTGGCTCCATCCGATAGGACGCCAATTTTTAGCGGCGATCCGTTCACCCCAAATGTTCCTCGCGCGTCCAGCGTCCGGTGGGTTAAGTCGCCTTCCGTTTCTACGCTGCCCTGGCCCATCTGAATCGTTCCCATCGAATTCAAACCTGCCGCCAACTGATGGCGCACGCGTGCCGCCCTTTCATCGAAACCGGGCCGCGTATTCCGCTGAGACACCGGATGGCTGCGCCCCGTCCCGTCCTGTTGACCGGTCAGTGAGCCTTGCTTTGGAGAAATGAAGATTACGTCTGGCGATGCAGCGATGGATTCGATTTGTTGTGCAGGAATGCTCGCCCGAATGCTGCGCAAGGCTGGATTTGCGTACAGAATCTGGGCGTTGGCAGCGGTCAACTGCGCCAGCAACGAATCGGTAACATTGGCAACAATGTCGACGACAACGCGGTTATTGGCATCAAGATCTATCCCTGTATACAAAGACGGAATCCCGGGCGCGGCTGGCTGCCCGGCCATCATGCGTATCGTGTAGAGAACATTCGAATCAACTTTCTGTTGAGTCGAAGTGCGGGATGCCTTGTCCTGTTGCAAAGCCCGTATCTGCTGGAGCGCGCTTGCACTGATTCCGCTGGACGAGTTCTCCTGGTTAGAGGTCGGTGCGTTCGAGACCCCTCGCACGCTTTGACCCGGCTGCACTTTGGGCTGGAACTTGTGAAACTGCACGTCCGTGGTTGTCGGGCTCTGGCCCAAAAGAGAGTTCGCGGCCAGGACAAACAAGATCAATACAACGGTGGTTGCTCTCATTGAGCAACGTTTACTGAAATTCGTGAAAACAGTGCGCGCTTGTGACATTTCATCCGCTCCTTGTAGAAGTCTGTATCCGTTTATCGGTGGTTTCTGAAAAACCTTCACGGCCCGGCTCCCAACAGTCACACCAGTCCCTTGACGCTCGCCGACGCCGTTCACATTCTGTTGTTTCTGATTCGAATAGCCGACACCCGTGTCTCTGGTGGGTAGGATGAAGGCGGTTAATAACAAGGCCGGGTTCTGAAGTGTTCTGTTACAAGCTCGACCAAAGTGGATCTGAATGCCACAACGTAGCACGCGACACTAACTACGAGTTAGTTACTAGAGTTCGAAGTTGTGCCCTAATTTGATTTCTTGTGCCAAATTAGGAAATTAGTTGTCGGGTTATGCTTCGGGAAGCTCTGCGGTCCCACCAACTAGAGTCGGAGTCCTCAGCTGAAGGGATCGATTCTCGAGCATGACTGGCGAAAGATCGCTATTTCACTCGTTGACTTTGGGAAAAATTAAGGTCAACTAATGCGCTAGCTTGGTTCAGAGTTTGATGCGGATGGAAGTTAGGACGCCGGTGACCCCGCCCTGGCGCACACTACGGGCCAGTCTGCGGATGCACATTTTGGAGTTCGGTGATATACTCGCCCGCCGAGAGGACTTGTGGTTCCTTCCTGTATCAGCCTCTCAAAGGTGGTGCCTAATGCGGGCCAAACCACGGACGTGTAGTTTACGCAAGCTTGTGAGTCTGATCGCTTTGACTGGGACACTTGCTTCCACTGCTTGGGCGGCGGGTAAGTACAAAGTGTTATACGCGTTCAAAGGGGGGAACGATGGGAACTACCCTTCGGGCGCGCTGATCCTCGATGCCGCCGGAAATCTTTACGGCAGCACAATCTTTGGCGGCGGCGACCAACAGTATTGCAGTGGCCTGGACCCGGGTTGTGGCACAGTCTTCATGCTTACGCCGGGCTCCAAAGGGAAGTGGAAGGAGACGGTGCTGCACCGGTTTCAGAGCGGCAACGACAGTTCCGATGGATCGGCTCCGAATGGCGCTCTGGTTCTCGATGCCGCTGGAAATCTTTATGGCACGACGATCAGCGGTGGAGGGTCGAGCCAACAATGCTCCAGCGGAGCAGGTGCAGGCTGTGGTACTGCGTTCGAATTGGTCCCCAGTTCTGGCGGCCACTGGAAAGAAACTGTACTCTACCGCTTTCAAATCAACGCTGGTGGGGCTGGCCCCAATGGCGGCTTAGTCTTCGACAACTCGGGGAACCTTTATGGAACGGCGGTCGCCGCAGCCAATTGCTGTGCTCCGATCTTCGACTGGGGGGCAGGGGTTGTTTTCCAATTGACGCCCGGTTCCGGAGGCTGGAGCGAAAAGGTTCTGCACAGCTTTTGCGGGAAAAGGAACTGCAGCGATGGAAACGCGCCTTATTCCGGATTGCTGCGCACTTCGGACGGCGCCCTTTACGGCACAACCGCTTACGGCGGCGAGGATTTCTTTCCCTGCTTCAGTCTTGGCTGCGGAACCGTGTTCCAGCTGACGGGCAATTCAAAGGGAAAGTGGAGCGAGCAAGTGCTCAATGATTTCATGGGAAGAGATGGGATCCAACCTTCCAATAGCCTAACCGCCGACAAAGAAGGGAATCTCTACGGGACCACCGCGGTCGAAGGGGCTTTCGGGGACGGAACAGTGTTCAAACTCGCGCCCACCAAGGATGGTCGATGGACATTCAGCGTGATATATAACTTTGACATTAGTTATGCAGGCGCTGGCTCCTTCAGTACCGGTGTAGTGTTTGACAGTGCAGGT
>Ga0210390_10001361_pt1 | contig 23659 bp, 29 predicted proteins | sample IncBWH11OmetaG_FD_161050 | JGI IMG/M metagenome (GOLD analysis project Ga0210390, IMG submission 161050) | Forest soil microbial communities from Barre Woods Harvard Forest LTER site, Petersham, Massachusetts, United States - Inc-BW-H-11-O ... | reverse complement strand
CGCTTTTGCTCGAAAGCGGACCTTCGCCGATTGAACGGCGAGGTCCGGTTCGTGCCAATAGGCGACATCAGTCCGGAGTGAATGCAGGGCTCTGGGAGCCGCATTTCCTACAGCATCCGGGGCTGATGCGCACCGTTGCTCTGATCGGTCAGGAACGCACTTCGAAGATCATGTTGAACGGCGTTTCGGTCGCGCGGCGGAAGCGCATGAAGCCCGCTTCAGTCGCGACCTGCCGCAATCTGCTTTCACCCGCCTGGGCACCGAGCCCCAAGCCTACTTCCTGAGAGAGTGATGCCGGCGTACAAATGAATGTCGAGGCGTGATAGAAGATGCATCCGACCGGGTTGAGATTGTCCTTGAGATTGTCATGAGCAAATGGCTCGACGATCATCCACGACCCATCCTTGGCCAGGGTTTCCTTGACATGCTTGCCTGCACCCACCGGGTCGCCCATGTCATGCAGGCAATCGAAGAACGCCACCAGATCATAGTCTTTCGCCGGAAAATCCTTGGCACTGGCCTGCGCGAACGTGATGCGGTCTCCAACCCCCGCTTCCTGCGCCAGGACCTTCGCGCGTTCAATCGAAGGCTTGTGGTAATCGAACCCAAAGAACTCTGAATTGGGGTAAGCTTGCGCCATCACGATTGTAGAGGCGCCGTGGCCGCATCCGACATCGGCCACCTTGGCGCCAGCTTTCAGTTTCGCTTCGACGCCTTCGAGCGTCGGAATCCAGTTCGAAACTAGATTGGCGTTATAGCCCGGCCTGAAGAAGCGTTCGGTGCCGGAGAAAAGACACTTCGAATGCTCGTGCCAACCAACGCCTTTCCCAGTTCGAAATGCTTCGGCGATCTTGGGTTCGTCAAGATAGGTGGATTGCACGACATCGAATGCACCGGCAAAGAAAGCTGGTGACCCCTCTTCTGCGAACGCCATGGCTTGCTCAGCCGAGAGTGAGAACGCATTTTTTTCGGGGTGGTAGTCGATATATCCAGAGGCGGCCTGCCCGGATAGCCATTCGCGCACATACCGCTCATGCAGGCCAGTCTTCTTGGCGAGCTCGGACGGAGTGATCACAGCACCATCCGCCATCGCCTTGTAGAGCCCGAGGCGATCGCCGAGCAGTATGCTTGCGCCGCCAAGTGAGATACCGAGGTCGCCGACCAACTTTCCGACCAGCGCGTTCAGCTTTTCAAGGTTTGGTTCACGCATTGCAGCCTCCTCCAATCTTCGAGAACAGCCCCAGCGTTAGCTAAGGGAGTGTAGGACGACCGGCGGATTACAAATGTGAAGGGGTTCACGTTTCGACGAACAGCCGTGCTGAAGTGGGTCTGCCTGATTGGCGTGTCGGCTTGGCCCCTCAAAAACGGACATGCGGCGACTACATCGGCGTGTCGGTTTTGTGCCAGACGGAGACTCATGCACCGAAGAATTAGGGCTATTGTTCGATTAAATCATCGGTGCGGCTGAGCTCCGAGGGTGGTACTGTGATGGCCAGCGTCTTGGCAGTAGGGATGTATTTGTTCAGCTCTCCTCGAGCCGATCCATGGTCAAGCAAAAGCAGGTTTGCATCATCGGCGCCGGGGTATCTGGGCTTGCCGCGGCGAAAGCCTTCTTGGCGCGGGGGCATCACGTAACCGTTGTCGAGCGCAGCGGCGACCTCGGCGGCGTCTGGGAACCCGCGAGATCGTATCCCGATGTACAAACCCAGAGCCCGAAGGACCTATACCGCTACACCGATAGGGGCATGCCGAGATCTTATCCGGAATGGCCGACGGGACCGCAGGTTCATGCCTATCTTGCCGATTACGCCCGCGACTATGGAATCAAGCGCTTGATTCGCTTCAATACCGCGGTGTTGCAGATGAACCGACGCCCAGATTCGATACCGGGTTGGAAGCTAGATCTTCGCGGCACCGACAGCCACATCACGCAAGAAAACTTCGATTTCGTCGTGGTCTGCACTGGGCAATTCAACGAGCCGCAGGTCATAAGCCACCCCGGCAAGGATACTTTCGAGACTCAAGGCGGGCGGATTCTGCACTCGTCCCAATACAACGATGCCGCGATCGCCAAGGGGCGCAAGGTCGTCGTGCTAGGTGGCTCGAAATCAGCCACCGACATCGCCGTCAATGCCGTCAATGCCGGTGCTAGTGATGTCACCTTAGTCTACCGCAGGCCGGTGTGGCGGTGTCCCTACTTCATCGGCGGCCTGATCAATTTCAAGCGCATCTTCTATACCCGCGCCCTGGAAGCGATGTTCCGAAGCTGGAGCGTCGCGTCGCTGTTACGATTTACGCAAGCCGTGGCGAAGCCGCTGGTCTGGGTAAGTTGGCGCGGGCTGGAGAGCCTCTTGAAGCTGCAGCTCAAGCTAACGAAATGTGACATGGTCCCTGACGAGCGTGTCGAGGATGGAGTAAACTGTTCGGTGCCCATTGCGACGCCAGGGTTCTTTCCGATGGTGGCGGATGGCCGAATCAAGGCCATTCGCGGCAGCTTCGATCACTACGACGGGAAAACGATCGTCATGACTGGTAGCGAGCGTATCATCGCCGACCTAGTCGTGCTTGCAACCGGCTACAGGATAGGCGTGCCGTTCCTGCCGCAGACTTTTCGTGACAACTTGGTGGATCCAGACGGCCAGTACAGGCTCTACCGTCTGATCGCCAACCCGGACCTGCCGGATTTGGGCTTCGTCGGCTTTAATTCCAGCTTCTGTACGGTGCTATGCGCCGACATGGCGGCGAACTGGCTAGTCCGCTATGCCGACGGTCAGCTCGCTTATCAGCCAACCAAAGATGAGATGCACAAAAACATCGAAATGATGCTGCACTTCAAGCGGGTGGAGCGGCCGGCAGCCGGTGTTTACGGCGGGCTATGCGTGGCACCCTACCAATTCAAGCACTTCGACGAGCTGCTGACCGACATCGGGGCAAAAAAACGCCGCCGCAATCTCCTAGCGGAGACGTTTCTACCGCCAGATGCAGATGCATATGCGCGGTTTCTAGCTTCGGCTCCGAGCTATCACGCAGTAACCTAAATGCGGGGCACGACAGCCCCGAGGCGAGGTTGTCAATGATGGCCTTTGCGCTAGGCTACTTCGGTATATCGTATGTCGACGCGAACAAGCGGCGAACAATCAGCTGATCATTTGAGCGAGACCTCGGCTTTGTTCTTACAGAGATTAATATCTGGCCCCATCGTTACGGGACGGAGCTGATGCTGTGAAGTGTACCGGTTGCGAGCACGAAAATCGGGAGGGCCGCAGATTCTGCGCTTCCTGCGGTTCCGCATTGCCGGTCCTTTGTGGCGATTGCGGCTTTGCCAACGAGCCAGCCGAGCGGTTCTGCGGCGGGTGCGGTCGCCCCCTAGCAGCAGCCGGTGCCGCGACCAAGGAAACCAGGTCTGCGCCCGAGCCCGAAGGAGATCGCCGTCCAGTTACTGTGCTGTTCTGCGATCTGGTCGGCTATACTCGTCTCTCTTCGGTGCTCGACCCCGAGGATGTGCATGCATTGCTGCAACGGCTTTTTGCGCTGGTCGATGCGACCGTCGAGCGGTTCGGTGGAACGATCGACAAGCACATTGGTGACGCGACGATGGCGCTGTTCGGCGCGCCGCTCGCCCGAGGCAACGATGCCGAGCGTGCGGTCCGGGCCGCCCTGGAGATTCAGACAGCCGTTCCGGCACTTGCTTCAGGCCTGCCCTCCGCTTTAGCCGTTCACATCGGAATCGCGACCGGAGAAGTAGTCGCAAGCTCCGTCGGAAGCCAGCAGCATCGCGGATACACCGTTACCGGTGAGGCGGCGAACGTCGCCGCGCGGTTGTTAGAGCGGGCCGGCGCTGGTGAGACTTTCGTTTCCGATGCAGTTTATCGCGCCACCAGTCATGTGGTTTCGTATGAAGCCGTGGGTTCGTTGACGCTAAAAGGTGTCGCAAATCTCGTCGAAACCTGGCGACCGACTAGCTTGAGAAGCATGGCTCCGTATGCTTCCACGCTTGTTGGCCGCCGTTCTGAACTCGGCCAGCTCCGCGCCGTGTTGGATGCCTGCATCAACGGTTCATCCGGCGCCACCGTGCTGATCCGAGGCGAGGCCGGAATCGGCAAAACTCGCCTTACGGACGAATTGCAATCCATCGCGGTCGCATCCGGCATGACCTGCACCGCTGGCTTCGTGCTCGATTTCGGAACCGCGCGGGGACACGGCGCCGCGCGCACCGTCGTTGCAGGGTTACTGGGGCTTGGATCCGGGGCAACGGTGGAGGCAGTCGAAAACGCGATCGACGGCCTGTTGCAAGCGCACCAACTAAAACCGGATGATGCGCTCTTTCTGCGCGATCTGCTTGAGATACCACACTCCGAGGCGGCCCAAAAACTCTACGAGGCGATGGACACCGCGGCGCGAACCCACGGCAAGGGGCGCGTGGTCACGACTTTGGTCCAGTATGCCGCAAGTCGCCGACCGCTTCTCGTCACCGTCGAAGATATGCACTGGGCCGACCCGGAGGCACTGAGCCTTCTCGCGGCGGTCAGCCACGCCACCGCGCTGAGCCCGACCGTGCTTGTCATGACATCGCGGCCTGAAGGTGACATGCTGGACGCCCAATGGCGCAGCCGGGCCGGCGGGGGAACGGTGGTTACCATCGATCTCGCTCCGTTGTCAGCGGAGGAGGCGCGGTCGATCGCGCGGCGCTTCAACGACTTCTCGCCATTCGCTGACCGGTGCGTTGAGCGAGCCGGCGGCAACCCGCTGTTCCTGGAGCAATTGCTGCGTAGCGCAGGCGACTTGATCGACGGACGTCTCCCTGCCTCGATTCAGAGTGTCGTGCTCGCCCGCACCGATCTACTTTCCGGACAGGACAGGCGCGCCATTCAGGCAGCCTCAGTTCTCGGCCAGCGCTTCAGCCTGTCCGATCTCAGGACGCTGCTTCGGGATCCGAATTTCGTCTGCGACAAGCTGGTGCGGAATGTGCTGTTGCGCCCGACGCAGGACGGACTGCAATTCGCTCATGCACTGGTCCGCGAGGGCGTTTATGGCTCACTCACGAACGCCCGGAAAAGGGAATTGCACAGCGCGGCCGCCGCTATCTTCGTCGACGACCCGGTCTTACGGGCCGAACATCTCGATCGCGCCAGCGACCCGGAAGCTGCGCGCACCTATGTTGCAGCGGCAAAAATGCAGGCCGGTCTGTTTCGACACGATCAGGCGATCGCCCTTGCGTTACGAGGACTGGTGCTGGCGGGTCACGGCCGTGACGCGTTTGAACTCGCCATCCTCGTGGGCGATCTCCAGCAGGACGCGGGGCGCGGTACTGAAGCTCTCGAGGCCTATCTCAGGGCGTTATCAGAATCCAGCGAGGATGTTGATCGGTGCCGTTCCCTGATTGGTTGCGCGGGGGCCAATCGATTGACCGATCGCGGGGACGATGCCCTTTCTGCTCTGGCCGAGGCCGAACCTCTGGCGAGGCTGCGTGGTGACAACCGCGCTCTGGCTGAAATCCACTACATTAGGGGCAATCTGCATTTTGCGCGCGGACGCCTTGGCAAGTGCCGCCGCGAGCATGAGTTGGCGCTTGATGCTGCACAGCGCGCAGCGTCGCCCGAATGGCAGGCGCGTGCGCTGAGTGGCCTCGCTGACGCGCAATATATGGATTGTCGAATGGCGACGGCGCTTCGTCATTTTACCGATTGTGTCAATCTCTGCGAGGCGCATGGCTTGACGCGGATTGCGGTCCCCAACCGCATCATGATGGGGGTGTGCCGAATTTATAACTGCGCGTTTGACCTCGCACTGGAAGATATACGCGGGGCGATGGAAGTCGCGCTAAGGATCGGCGACCGGCACGCGGAGATAATGGCGGCGCTCTCGATCGGTTCCTGTCTAAGCGCGGCTGGGCGGTATCCCGAAGCCGAGAAGTTGCAGCCCCAGGTGTTGGACTTGGCGCGCACGATAAAAGCGCGGCGCTACGAGGCCATAATTCTCTGTTATTGCGCGGAGGGTGCGTTGGTAAAAGGCCTCAGAACGGAAGCCCTCGCGTTGGCGCGTGAAGCTCGAAAAATATCGGAGGAGACCGGCCCGGGCTTTGTCGGACCGATAGTGCTCGGTCTGCTCGCTTTGCTGGAAGACCAGCGAAAAAATCAGGAGGCCGCCCTGAGCGCCGCAGAAGCACTGCTCGAGGGGGGATCTGTAGGCCACAATCACTTCTGGTTCCGGCGTTTCGCTATCGAACGAGCCTTGCTGTTGGAGGACTGGAGCGAAGTCGAAAGGCAAGCCGATGCGCTGCTCCTTCGCATGTCGGAGGAGCCGCTGGTTTACGCCTCTTGGGTAGCTCAGCGCGGCAAGATACTTGCGCGCCGCGGTAGGGGCAACACATCCGAGACGGATGAAAACGAACTCAAACAGATTTTGGCATCCGCTGCCGAAACCGACATGCGGATCGATGTACTCGGTGAATCGCTGCGTCGGATCTGAGACCGCGGTAATTGGTTCCATGTCCGGGCCAAACTCGGAAGTCGCTGCCGGTCGGGGTTATGTACATTCGCGGACATGCGGGTGCAGACCTTGAACAGCCATCAACGACAGCGAAGAGCCTATGAACGCCCTGCCGATGCTTTCTTGAGCGGCTATGGCTTGGTCTGGTTTAACTGCTGCGGCCCACAGCTGCTTTTTCGGAATGCCCGCGAGGCTACCCAAACTGAACCTTGGTCCGTAGAGACACGGCCGGCGCTCCCATGTTGGCAAAAGCGCCGGCCGCGCCCAAGGCCGCCAACCAGGCGAGGAAAGCGGCCCCAACTAACAAGGCGACTGGCGTGGGGCGAGTTCCTGCGCAACATAGGTTTCGCCTACAGCGGAGCCACATTGAGTGCATTGGCCGCGCACGCTCTATCGAGTACGTTGCTTTCAACTAATTGGAGCCTGCGGCCAACCACCGCCTGCACTTCATGAAATCGCGCACTTCATCGCTGGAGCCTCAGCGGTATACGTGAAAGATGTTGGCAACTCGCTGGCAAAGACGGACTGTTCGCGGCGATAGTTTTTGGATGTTCCCCCACCATAGAACTCTTCGTATATTTGAGCTTCGGCCCGTTGTCGTGCATGGTCAGCTCCTGGTCCAAAGGAACGAACGACTCCTGCAGCAGATAAAGCTGGGGAGTACTGTCTCAGATTCTGTATTGGTTATCGGAAGCTCGCCTAGCCTACTAACAAAAGCAATCGACAAGGAATGCCGCCACCGCCGCGCACGGGCGGCCCTCCCGTGACGACGCGATAGCAGTCCGGCAGCTTGGCGCGCCCAGAGAACACCAAGAACCGAGAGACAAAGAGCTATTGCTCACCGAGAAATGTTTCTAGAGATGACAAGAATTTCCTATTTGAAATAGTCCGCCTTTTCTTCAAAGCGCCTTTAGAACGTCCTCTGGGAATAAACACGGATAGCCTGTGTTTCGAATTCGGTGATCACCAAACCGAAGCGTCCTGCCCACCCCACGCATTTCACCAACGCACGGAGACGCGCGCCATTTTGGCCGTTGGTGTGGCTCGTTGTGACTGGAGTTGCCACAGTCGGATGGTTGGTCGCGACAGTCTGGGCCGCTACCGCCCCTCTCTCAATGGCTTTTGGACTAGAAGACCTGTTCGACCGCATCATCGCTAACGGCAAGTGAGTTGAGATTCAAACATGGACACTCCTGCGTCTTGGTCACCGTCGATCGATTGGACTCGCTTTGCTCAAGGTGCCGTGTCTGATCACATGTGGCACGCCTTTTTGGATCTGGTGAGGCTGTGTCACTGCGTAGAGCATTGGCGCGAGGCTGCCCGCTCCCTTCGAATGACACGCCCAGCCAAGCCGATTTTTTACCAGGAAAGTAGCTACAAGAAGCTTATCGATGAATGGAGACAGGGAATCGCGGACTGCGAAAACAAAAGGCACCGCGCCGCACATCTGGCCGACGACAAGGTTAGGGAGATGTCTCGCATAGCTCCGACTCCGACCTACGAAGGCGATCCGGATTGGCACTTGGGCGCTGCTACTGCCCTTTCGATGGGTATATCGCTTGGTCGCGCACGGACCCGCTACGAGAGCTTAGCTCTAGACGCTTTCGATGCTGCGCAGCTCACCAATTCTAACCCGATCGCCATAGCGACCATTTGGCTCGAAAGCGCCGGCTACACTGGTCACCTTCCACAGATCTAAATTCGCGGCATGAAAGCCCCCAAGACGCTCGATCTTCCGGCCACCGTCACCCCGTGCCTTCGTCAAGGACATGCGCGCTGCGGCTTAGCTGTCGCTATTGCAAACTGGCTTTTCCAACAGTTGAGACATTAACATGAACACTTTTGACTCTTGGTCACCATCGATCGATTGGACTCGCTTTGCTCAAGGCACGGTGTCTGATCCTATGTGGCACGCCTTCTTGGATCTGGTGAGCCTCTGTCACTGCGTAGAGCATTGGCGCGAGGCTATGTCCAACGCCGAAAAACAATATTTTGAAGGAAAACTCCGTTCCAGCATCTCAATTGCGGAGAACAAAAATAAAATGAATGTTGTCGTCGATCTAGCTGAAAAGACGATTGAGGAGATGACCCGTATGGCTCCGAAAAACGAAGATGAGCCGGACTTTAAATTGTGCCACGCCGTTGTCGCTGCGGTGAAGGGTATGCCGTACAAATTCGCGCAGAGGGGCTACAGGTGCTTAGCGTTAGACGCTTTCGACGCTGCACAGCTAACCAATTCTGACCCGATCATCATATCGAAACGCTGGCGCGAAAACGCGGGCTATTCTGTTCCGTTCCCCTAACGAGGCCCTTTCGTCGACCCATCGAGGATGGCTTCCTGACGACATCGCCGAATGCCGTGGTCGAGGCGAGAGCCGTCATCCTTATAGGCATCAAGGACGGGTGTTACAGTGTTATAATTGTACCATATGGAGGTCGATCGCGTTCCTCGTTGAACGCGCTTTACCGCTTCCCGCAAAACGACTGTCCCGCACCGTATGGTCGTGTAAACCAACCATCCGATCCTGGAATTAGTTCAAGACCAACCTCTGAGGTTTCGCTGGTCGCGTTCGACCGATTGCCTTCAGCGTTAAGAAACGATGATGCTGCCCGATGCGGCGAACAGGAATGATTTTGAGCGTGGTCGACTCGAGCGCGGTCTAGGTAGGAAGGATTCGATAAAACGCAGGCTTGCCTTCGAAAGCGGCACAACTTGTTTACAGAGAGAACTCGGTAGGTGTGCGAGGCGGCTTGCCGGATACCTTGAAGAAGACAATGATTTGCTTGCATGGCTCGCACCGGAAAGTTCGGCCATCGGCCTTCATTGGTTCGTTGCAAGCCGGGCATCGCGGCGTTGTCATTAGGATGATTCAACGCGAACGGCTGCTAGCGGTCCAATCACACTCAGGTTAGGACCGAGTCGTCCGGCGAGTTATCAACGCCGGCAATTTGCGGTGTGCGGTCGCGCGAGAAGCCGGTTTGCTTGTCGGACGTTAAACAGATGTTTCTAGACATGAAGGGGATTGTCACTCTCTCGCTTGCATTTCGGCGCTCTGTGCAAGCTTGAACCATTCGCCAGCAACGCGAAGCCATACTTCTCTATCAAGTGGATTTATAGATTTCTCGGCCAACTGTAGGGCTTCATCGGCCCGCTCTAGGTATTGCGTGGCATCTTCAGACATATGGCGGCCTTACTGGCTGCCCCCACCTAAACGGGTTCCACTCAAGAAAAATACTAAATTCAAATTTGGAAATTATCTCCAGGATTTAAGGTGAACCGGTTTTGGACAGATGCGATCTTAGATTGCTCTGTCCATCGTTACCCCCTAATGCCCTGCGGTCAACGGCTCCGATCTTATAGACCGGGGCCGTTTTATTTTGGGGGCGTTCGGGAAGGCGAACTAGGACAGTGCTGTGGCGGACTCGAATATAAAAATAATAGCCTCTTTATTTTTGAGAAAATCAAACCAGGCCAGTGCGCGACGAAGGCGGTCTTACTACTTGATGCGGTTTCGTTCCCAAGCGTCCTTGATTTCACAGACGACGATTATCAATATGGTCAGCACCACGATAGGAGCGGTCAACGTTGCCAACGTCGTAAGCATTGTTTTGCAGCCCTCCGAGCGACGATGCCCGAAACGTGCAGCGCGAGAGTTTGTTCCAAGGTCGCTGCGAATATTCGCAGGCTGGAAGTGGGCCACCATCTAGTTGCGGGTGGCGTTAGCTAAGGTCGTAAATGAAAAAACCCGTCGTCAATCCATCGGAGCGCGAGTGCCCGGAATGTATGGGGGGTGGCTATACGGTTGCGCCACACCCAACGCGGCCCGGAGTCAAGATTTACAGGGAATGCAAGAAGTGCCACGGCAAGGGACGTGTTGCCGCTGATTGACTTACTTTACGCCCTCAGCCCGAAACAGCCCTTCCGCGTTCATGGCGGAATCGTATCTCGCGGACGGATCGAATTTTATCCAGCCTAAAATCTTCGGAAGCCATTCGTCCGTGATTGTGTATTTCAGACCCTCGCCAGTCTTTCGGTTCTTGATAACGATCACTGCCATGTCGCCATCTGGCGCTTTGTCGGAAGAGATTTGCAGCGTGCCTTGGCCCGGACTGGCGTGGGTGGCAAGCATGACGCCATCTGCGACACACGGGCAGGGTGGCTTAGTGCCGTTGTAGTAGATTACAGCGATATCGCGGGGTGCTTCCGGTTTTAGCTTCTCAACGGCATCTAGCCCGATCCTGATGCCGACAGGGATGAAAGGGCCGAACGCTCCATGAATCCGCGCACCTAATGCGATCCATTCGTCTCTAGTATCGGCGTGGAGGGTGGCGGGGATCTGAAGGGCGAGAACGAAAATGACATGGCGAGTTTTGAGCATCGCTTTATCTACCTGCAAATGAGGCCCGAGCCTTTAAATACGGTCAGTACCCTAATTTACATTAGGAACATCGCACGAACTCACTGCACGGATTTTGCACGCTACTGCACGCCATTTCATGCTTCGTTCTGCGTGCAGATGCCAATTGATAACCGGCACCGCAAATCACCAGCCCGAAAAGCATATGATTTTATCGATCTAAATGGTGGGCGCACAAGGGATCGAACCTTGGACCTCTCCCGTGTGAAGGGAACGCTATCCCGCTGATCCGAGTTTATTAAACGGCGGCGGCTATGCCAAACTGGGCTTTTGGCTGACTGATAAGGAAATTCTACAAACCTTATCAGTCGAACGACGAGCTTCCATTGGTTTGGCGCCATGTCCGTGGCGGTGAACGCAGGCGACCGCCTCAATTCACCATCAGCCCTAGCCCTTTCGCCACATCGCCGAGCCGCGCGAAATCCTCTCGCAGCAGCTTCGCCATTTCAGCCTGCGTACTGCTCGCGGCTTTAGTGCCTTGGTCTTCGAATAATCTCTTTACTTCTGACAACGTCGCGACCTTCGCGATGGTGAAGTTGAGCTTGTCAATAATCGGTTGCGGCGTGCCGTTCGGCACGAAGATTGCGCCCCAGCCAGTCGCCTCGTAGCCGGGATAGCCGGACTCCGCCACGGTCGGTACGTCGGGCAGGAGCTTCAGCCGTGACGGGCCGCCGATTGCAAGCGCCTTGAGCTTGCCGCTCTGCACATACGACATCCGCCCTCCAATCGGGGCCACCGTCCATTGCGCGTCGCCGTTGACGACCGCGTCAATAGCCGGCCCGCCACCTTTGTAATGTGTCACCTCCGGTTTGATCCCGGCCATGGCGATAAGCATCTCGCCGGCAAAATGGCCAGCGGTGCCTTCCCCCGCCGTCGCCATTTTGATCTTGCCTGGGTTTGCTCTGATCAAGGCCACCAGGTCCTGCAGTGTCTTCACCGGGAGCAGCGTATTGCTCGCGATCAGCGTCGGCTGAATCACGAAGCGGCCAACCGGGGTGAGATCGCGCATTGGGTCCCACGTGACTTTTTTGACATGGGGCAGCAGCGCCACATTGCCAGACGACCCATACATCAGCGTGTAGCCGTCGGGCGCGGCATGGATCGCCTTCTCGACACCGGCTTCCAGAAACAGGTTTTCGTAGTTCACGGGCTGGCCGAGCGCTTCACTGATGCTCTTGCCAATGATCCGCGACAGCAGATCGGCAGCTGAGCCTGGCACCTCCGGCACGATTATCGTGATCGTTTTAGCCGGATAATTTCCTTGTGCTTCTGCTGTCAGCACTGATCCCAAAAGGATCGCGCCGACAATGCCTAACACGGTGATGTTGCGGTGCTTCATCCGCCGGCCTCAGCGTGAGCAATCAAATAGCAGCTCTGCGAGCCCAAGTGCCTGGGCTATATTTTTCTGCCCGATCGACTCATCAACAAGCTCTCAAGCTCAAGCACGGTGTTTTCTTCGCTGATGTTCTCAACGAGGGCGACTTCTCCAGATATCCGATCAAGCGCCGCCGCGTAGAGCTGCCGCTCAGTGTAGTTTTGTTCGGAATCGGTGGACCGCCGATATAGGTCACGCATCACTTCAGCCATAGCGACGAGGTCGCCCGATTTAATCTTTGCTTCGCATTCTTTGATCATTCGAGGCCAATTGGCCCGTGCCTTAAGGGCCGCTTGGCCAAGGCTCCGTCGAACGTGTGCGATTGTAGCGGGATCGGACAGACGGCGCATCCCGACGCTTGCCGCCTTTCGCGTGGGTACGCGAACCTTCATCTTGCTCTTTGCAAAGTAGATAACAAAGAATTCCAGACTATCCCCCGCGACCGTCTGGACTTCGATGGCCGATATTTGTCCAACGCCGTGGGCCGGATACGCGACGAATTCGTTCGCCGTGAAACCAGGATTATTCTCGGGCCATGCCGTTTGGCTGTCATCGGGTTGAACGGAGAGACGGGCTTGCGGCGCAAGAGGCCGATCCGCGTTATCGAAATCGGGCCTTCCAAGTTCTGAATCCATGTCAAATAAATCCGGCTTTATCGCGCAAGCATTCAACCACCAATAAGCCATGAGTCAGATCGCCACAAAGGACAAGACGTTTGTGCAATCAATACTTCGACGGGGTGTTGCTTCGCAGCAACTTGTTCCCGACTGCCAAATTCAGCAAGACAGCCGTAGATGCACAAAGAAAGCCGTATCACCGGCACCACGCCGACCATTTCTCCAGGGAGCCAAGACGAGATCGTTTCTCGATCGCCGCTTATATCTGAAGGTCGAGACCTATTCCGACGGCCAAGTCAAAGCTCGCTAAAGGTGATGAACACGGACTCAGAAGGGACTGGGGTCGTGTTCGCCGAAGATCCCGCGGTCCTTTTCGACGAACTCGATCAGATTGCCATCGGGGTCACGGACGAAGATCGTTCTGATGCCGAAATCGAGCGATTGGTCGGTAGAACGTATCTGTCGGTGCTCGCTTTGCTTCACGTCAGACTGGAAGGGAATGTAACCATGCTCGAGCAATCGAGCGACGACTTCCTCCAACCGGTCGACACGCAATGCGACATGCCTTGCCGGGTCGTCAGTGTCGTCGCCGGCACGGGTACGCTGCATAAGATGGATCGGGCATCCCTGGTCGTGTCCCAGCCAGTTGGATTTCTGCGGGTGAGGAACAAGCCCGAGTACGCCAACGTAGAACCGCTGCGCGCGCTGGAAATCCGCGACGCGCATGCTGACATGCTGAATGCCGGCGAACTTCATCTTCCGTTCTCTCCAGGGATTGCTGCGAGTTGGGCGACTAGAAAGGCTGGATTTTCGCCCGACAACCGGTGCCCGGCGGTATCGCCGATGACGTCAATCGCGAGGCCTTCCGCCATCATGGGGCCGACTAGAAGCGCTATGGCCGGCGTGCTCAAATAGACGACCGCAAAATGGTTCATCTAACCTCCGATAGCGCAGACGACGACCGCAGCTGCATCAGGCGGTTCCGGGCAGGCGCTGTTAATTAGAACTAGCGGAATCGCCTGAAGAACGCCATGCCCGTCGAACACCTGAACCGCCCGCTCCCCGCGGACTAAGAAGAGAGTGCGAACGTCGTCGGCAACCAATCGACAAGGCGCAAGAGGCCTTGTACCGGGCAAAATGGTGCACGAGGCGAGGGCGGTCGGCAGAATTCTTAGGTTACGCATGGCTCTAGAATCTGGGCCGCCGTCGCGCAAGCGGCCGTGAGTGGATTCAGGGCCGCCGGCGGACCGGCGGCTTAATCTCTCGATGCCCCTGTCCCTTATGAGGGCAAGACCGGCGGCGTCTCCGGATATAAGTTGAGCTCAATTTGTACTACGTCCTTCGAGGGACTTTGAGCTCGATAAAACCTGAGCTCCTGATTTTGCAGAGGGCACCGAAAGGTGACGGCCGCGCCATCCTCCCAGCGACTGAGTTCGGCCTTGAGTTCACCAACGGTTATGATGGGCGGCCCTTCGGAAGACTGGCTGGGTACTTCGCTCATTTTATACACTCCGGCGATCGGAACTACTTTCACTCACTACCTGTTGAGGCCGCGCTTCGTTCCATTTCTGCGAGGATGTATAGTCTCTCAATGCCCACGCTCTTACTGGAAAATTTTGCTGGGAACCAACCGCCCGCCCGGCGCCTTGTCTCCGCGGATGATGGGAGGCAGCAATGCCGCTAGATCTGATCGATCGTCCCGGTGCCACCGACAATTCAATCGGGCTTGTGACGTGCCCGAACTGCCAAGTCACGATGCGGCTTCTCGGTATGAAGCCTGTCAAGGGCGAGTATGAATTGCGTGAAGCGGTCTATCGCTGCCCCCGATGCGACACCAAGACCAAGCGCTGGGTGAGGCCATAGAGAGGGGCCTGGGGCCAAGACGCCAGCACTGAATGGATGGTAAACCAGTCGCATGCTAAGGCGATTTTTTTTGGCGAGCACTTGATCAAGTGATGCCGGACGGTCCGCCGGTATTTCTGTCGTGGCTGATTGTGACGTTGCTCATCCTCAACGCGATCATTGCAATTAGCCGGTGGTAGCGTCACCTCCCGCAAGTAGGGTTATTCCTCACAAAGAAACTTCTCGGACCTGCTCCACTTCGGGCATCGGAAGGTGACGAAGTCCGGATGAAGATTGTGAATTGGTTCACATTCGCGATTCACCGAATCGGGTATCTCAAGCCATCACAATCGTAGGGAGTCCGCGAGTGGTTGCTCTGGCTAAGGTCGTCTTATCTCGTGTTTCTGGTACCGATGTTGATGTCGACACCATCAAAACTATCATCATGTTCTGTGCTGTAGGGCTCACAGTGTCCCTGATGTGTGCCAGTTACGGTCTGGACCTCAGCGCAGGCTTTTTCTGATATGCCACACACGTGGTCCACACCGATGGACCAAGGCGTCGATCCGACAGCCCCTAGCGACAAACAAAGAGCCCGCCGGTCTCCGGCGGGCTTTACTACTTTTTGCTAGTTGCCGCCTCTCGTCCGCCGGCGGCTTCGCTCGCGTCGATAGCCATGTGCCAGATATTCTCTCGACGCTCGATCAGCTCGTTCAGTTCATCAACGATGGTCTCGGCCATGGCGTCGAGAGCTGCGCTCGGCTCTTTCTGCATCTCGTCCGAACTTGCCAGCATTCGCACGGCATAGGCTAGATCGCGGACGCGCGCGAGCGGTTCATCGAGGTCGGCTAGTTCGTCTTTGATTTTGGCAATGGATTCCTTGGCGTTGTTATTGGTCATGTAATTGTCCTTCCGAAGTGTGGCGCTCCGTTCCGAAATATTCCGTGAGCTCCTTCGCGAACGATTGGAGAAAATCAATCTGCTCTCCATCAAGCACGCTGTGCTCGCCGTCTCCCAGCATTAGGGCTTCAAAGGCCGTAGACTTAGCCCTCATCTCGTCAAAGCTCAGAGCCTGCTTGCGGGCTGCGCTAAGCGCGACAAGCTTGCCAAGCGCATTCCTGGCGCCCGCTAACACCGCTTTGCCGAGTGGCGCTCCGGCGCCAGCGTGCTCAGTGTCGTTATTGTCTGCGCGACATCCCACCTCGTAGGCCGCCGTCATCTGCAAATAGATGACGCATTGCTCAATCGGATCGTTTGGAAGATGCCTTCGGTTTTTTGGACACAGCTGTCCGTTGCGTGCTACGCACGCGATCAGCCTGGGCCATTGGATCGCCTCCGTGTGGTTCGGGTTGGAGCCGGGGCCAGATGGCCGTCTTGCCCCGGCTTGCTATTTCTGTATACTGAAACTATGGCCGGGTCAATTTCTGTAAACAAAAAATCTATTGGACGCCCCAAGAAGAAAGGTGGCGTCTATCCAGTGATCGCAGTCCGACTTTCCCCTAACGTCCTTGATGCGGTTGAAACCTGGGCCCATCGGCAGGGTGATAAGCCCGGCCGCTCCGAGGCCATCCGGCGACTGGTCGAGATCGGATTGCGAGCAAGGAAATGAGCGCCGCTGAGACATCGGCTTTTCTGCTGATGGCTGGCGGCGCGGTTTGGTTGATAGTTGGAATCATCGGTCTGCTCTCGCGCGATGAGACCCTGGCGCCGGTTGATCGAGATGGGGTTGAAGGTGAAGAAGTGACCAACGATGACGAGGACGACCTCAAGCTGATCCGTCAGATTGTTGCCAGCGACGGCCGCAAATACACCGCCGGCAATATTGATCGCAGCAGGTACGACCGGCTGGTCGACATGGGATGGCTAATGCCGTTCAAGACGAACATTGGCGATGTCGAGTATCAGGCCACGGAGAAGGGTCGGGCGGCGGCCCGTGGCCGATGAATAGACCGATCCGCCGACTGGTCGAGCTCGGACTCAAAACCAAAAAGTAGTCGGATGGCTGGAAAGCGGGGACCTGGGCGATTCACTTGGAAAGAAGAGCGTGAAGTGATCGCAATGGCAGCGAGTGGTGCAACCGTTTTAGCGATCGCTGAAAAATTCAAAACGTCGAGTGAAACGATTGAGCGGAAGGCTCGACAGCTTGGGATCTCATTGAGCGAGATCCGCGGCGAACGGCCGAAGAGGAAACGCAGGCTCGTCGAGCTCGGGCAGAAGGCGAAGGGAAAGTGAACAGACCGCTTAAGGAAAACGAGATTAGGCGCCTGCTGAGCAGAGCGTGGAGCCTACGGCCGCCGCCGTACTTCGAGATGCGACCGGTCCAATCGACTTCTCCGCCACTAAGCCCTTTTCCCGTCTTGCGAGACTTAGTGATCGACAGAACGGAAGTCGACGGTCAATGGTGTCCCGGCCTCTCGAAGCCGGCAAGCTCCGCCTCGACGGTCGCTTGGTGACGCAAAATCAGGCCGAAGGCATTTCGGCTTGAGCCGTAGCAATTGAGCTGCGATCTGAGCGGCGGAACAGTCGAAAGAATCATGTCGAAGCGCGAGCTCTTTGAGGGGCTGTGCGCAACTCGGTCCGAAACTTGATGTGTTCTCCGACTCGCCGTATTTCGTACATAGTCAGACGCGAATCGAGAACGGATCGTTGTTTCCATCCATGCAGAAGATGGTTTCTAATTTCCCCGCAAGCGGCTACGCGCTAGTTATAGACGGCCGCATCAAAACTGAGTTCAGCACCAAGGAAGGCGCCGAGCAGGGTGCTTTCGATCTCAAGCGACGCTTCCCGTCGCTGCAGATCGGGGTCTACGATGCGCATGCCAAGCGAACCGAGGTCATCAAGCTCTGACCGAAAACCGGTCGAATGCCGTCAAAGCTTGGAATCGAGGATCGAAATCGCGCTGGCAGATTTCCCTTTTGAGGAAAGCGATCTCCTCCGCCAGTCCGTCTTGATCGACGTCGACGTACCAGGATCTTAGCTACGCTCCCCTTGACCGTCGGGCCTGCCTTGTCGGTGCCTCTCCGAGCGCTGGCGTCTCCGGATCCTCGCCGACGTCCATCGGCGCGTCGTGAACGTGCGCGAGCATTTGGGCCAAATCGCGCATGTCGAATAACGCCCGCACACAACCATGCGGCTCGATTCTATATCGCGTTTATAAATGGACGGCTGAATCATGCTCGCATTCCTATGCCGTGATGCGCATCTCCCTGCGATCGGGATTTTTGACGCGACAAGGAAACAGAGCCATGACGAGAAATCTCAAGAAAGGTCGGCGTATCGGCCGTACCCCGAAGACCGGCGCCGAGCTGGCGATTTCTCGGCATCGCGTGATCGTGTTCAAGCCGTCGACCATTCTGAAGCAGCGGATCAATGGCCACAGCCCCAGTGGAGCCGCGTGAGCAGCTGCGATGGCCGCAAGACGATTGAGCAGCCAAATGAACAAATGGAACACGCTTAAAGTTGCGATGTACGGAGCTTGCCTAGGACTGCTCTACGCAGCCTCTCTGGAGATTGGGCTTTGGAAACATCCCGATGTGTACGGGCAAGCCGGTGGCGGATTAATTGTTGGCACTATGACTGGAGCCATCCTAGGCTTACTTATTTCGGGTTTTCGGAATCTCTTTGTTCGGTTTTTTAGCTGACGCCATCAGTGGGGTTTTATTGTCGTTCGCATGGTGTCCTGAGGCCATTCGCACCGGCTCCTTCGCCTTCAGCCACGCGGTGTACCTGCCCGTCGCAATGAAGCCAGCCCGCCTCCCATTATCTCGCCCGAGTGCAGCACGGAGCGCCAATGCATTCCACGCCAAACCCGAAAGAAATCGATCCGCGCGATTTCCTTATAATCGCGCCCGAGGATAAAGAGCTTTCCAATCTGGCGCACGACGCCATGCGCTGTTCTTCGGCGCAGACCCGCATGGGGTCCGACTTCTCCGCTGGCTCCCCGATTCCCCCGGTCGATCTGAGGTTTCGCCGTGCTGCCGTCAACAACGTCGAAATCCCGGGCGACCGGCCGTCGATTGGCAGGCGGGCGGTACGCGCCTTCATTCGCTTCCTATGGGTAGCATGCCTCGGTGGCGCGGGCGTCGCCTGGCGGTTCTACGGTGATGAGGCCAAACAGATTATCGTCAAGTCGGCGCCGCCGTTCGCCCTGATTTTCTCGATGCCGCTGGAAAACCCAAGACTCCCAGAGCTACCGACCTCACCTGCCGTCCAGGCGTCCGCGACGAAGGCAGCACCACCGCAACCGGCACCTCTGGCTCGGACCGGTACAGTAGGCATTGCGCCGACCGCCGCCCTATCTCCCGAATCAGCGCAGTCGCTTCAGTCGATGGCGCGTGATCTCGCAACCACAGAGCAAGAGATCGAGCAGCTCGAGGCCAATATTGAGCAACTTAAGGCCAACCAGGAACAAATGTCCCGCGATGTTGCCAAGGCTTCCGAGCAGAACCGGCGGCGCAAGGTATCAGCGTCTCCGCCCCGGTCGGCCGCCGCGCCGCCGCGCAAGCCGATGCCATTTCGCCCTTCGCAAGGCGCAGTGGCCTCGGGGCAGCGATTTTCGTCGAGAGCCGTGATCGCCAGGAAAGCCTCAATCAGTTTCGCGATCGGGGCCCTCGGAGAAAACCCTGAGTTCCGCTTGTGAGGAGCCGGCGGTCGGTTCTCGTCGCCGTTCGGTGACTACGACACCGGGGCTGGCCGTGCTCAAACGCCTGGTGACGGTTGAAGCGATTTGGACCGTCTCGCAAATCAATGTGCCCCCTTAGTGCCCCAGCTTTCTCGGGGCACTCTCGAAGGGAATCGAATAGTTAAATCATTGATACCGATGCGCAAATGGTGGGCGCACAAGGGATCGAACCTTGGACCTCTCCCGTGTGAAGCGAGCGCCGGACGCTAGGCGGCTTTTCGTTGCCGTATGATGGGGTAAACAAGCGGGAGGGGGAGGGGGAATCAGATGAATCGCCCCCTGACTCGCGCCCTCCACGAGTCGCGATCCGCTTTGCCTGCGCTCGGGTCAAACCGAGACCCATCATTCCGACAAAGTGGAAACCTATTGAGGGTTCAATGCAGGTCTAACGGCTCAGTTGTCGGAATGGGCGTTGATTTTCCTAGCAAATCATACGCCTCTTAATCAGCGGGTCCCAGGTTCGAGCCCTGGTGCGCCCACCACGCAGTCTCCAGGGCTCGAACTCCGTTCGCCCTGGTCGTACTTAGCGCGCAGGAATAGGGGTTTTTCGAATCTTTCCGAATCTCTGACCCCGGTCTCCGCTGGCGAATAGGCGGCATTTTCGGGTTTGTCTCTGCGGTCTGAAATTCCGTTCCCGGCACTGAGCGGAGACTGGTTCGATGACTGGGTGGTGGGTCACCAGTTTGTGCCCTACAACCTCCACCACGCAGTCTCAGGGTTCAAAACCCGTTCATCCTTCTCGGACTTGTTGCGCCGGAATGGCGGCTTTCTGCATTCGTTGGCGTCTCTGCATTCGGTCTCTGCTCCCAAAAAGGCGGCATTTGCGGCTCCGTCTCTGCAGCGTGAAATTCCGTTCCCGGCACCAGGCGGAGACCGGTTCGATGACTGGATGGGGGTCTTCAGATTGGGCCCCGAGGCTATTCCGGACTAAGTCCGAGAACCTCGAACTGCGCGCTCCATTCGGGCGGCAGATCGCGGAGGCGTTCGATGCCGATGCCGCGGGGCAGACGACCTTCGATGGCCGCTTTGACCAGATTAGGCGCTAGGAACGCGAGCGAGATGGTCATGTTGACCTGCCGCGCGCTGCACTTTTCTCGCGCGCAAAGTTCTGCGACGGTGGTCATCCGACCTGAGACGACATCATCGAGCCACTGACGACCTCGCGCGATCGCGCTGACTAATTGTGCGCGGCGCTCAAACTGTTGGGGCCGGACTTCGCTGCGAGACTTGTTGTTGGGAAGCAGGATTTGGCGACGCCTTTTCGATGGTGGCTTTTGCCATGGTATTTTGATGGATCGATCGTCCGGGTTGTCCGATGCTTCTTCCGGGGCCTTCGATTTGAGGCGAACGACGAGATTGTCATTGTAAATTGTAATCTCGGCGACGAGCTGAGCGATCGCTTCGCGATCGTCAAAGCGTGCGGCGTTGGCCGCCGACCCCTTTTGTTGTTCGGCCAGATGATCATTCAGTGATCTGACGACCGCTTCTTCAACCTCGGCAGCCGGAACACGGGAGATCGATCCAGCCAATGCGGTCTTGGCGTCGCCATGGAGGACAGGTGCCGACACGTAGTAGCGATAGCGGATGCCTGCTTTGGTCGCGTGGGTTGAAGCCATACGATGACCGGCATCATCGAAGAGCAATCCCGCCAATAGATGACCGGACCTGCTGCGAGCGTGGTTACGGTGGGACCATTGGGCAAGTGCCTTTTGCCGGACAGCTTCAAACAGGGCTCGATCCAAGATCGGCGGCTGCTCGCCCGGGAGTATCTCGTCTTTGTATTTGACCTCGCCGATATAAAAGTGGTTGCTGAGTAAGTAGTAGAGCGCGCCACGGCCGAAAGGAATGCCGCCGCGTGTTTTGCCGGTGGACAGCTTCTTGAATTTGGTGTTGATGTTGCGCTTTCCGAGATCCCGGGCCAACTCGTTGACGCCGCCGAGTTCGAGGTAGCGCCGGAAGATGAATCTGACCCGCTCGGCTTCTTCCTCGACAACGGCGATCTTGCCATCCTTCATCTCGTAGCCCAGAGGAAGGTTGCCGCCGACCCATATGCCTTTCCGTTTTGAGGCTGCGATCTTGTCGCGGATTCGCTCCGAGGTGACCTCACGCTCGAATTGGGCAAAGGAAAGCAGCACATTAAGGGTCAGTCGTCCCATCGAGGTCGTGGTGTTGAACTGCTGAGTGACCGAGACGAACGAGACTCTATGGGCATCGAACAGTTCGACCAGCTTTGCAAAGTCGGCCAGCGATCGCGTCAGGCGATCGACCTTGTAGACGACAATGATGTCAATCTTCCGGGCGCGGATATCGTCCAGCAATCTCTGCAGGTCGGGACGATCGGTGGACCCACCGGAATATCCGCCATCGTCGTAGCGCGACCGGATCAGGGTCCAGCCGGCGTGGGCCTGACTCTTTATATAAGCCGAGGCCGCTTCATACTGAGCATCCAACGAGTTGAAATCCTGGTCCAGCCCTTGCTCGGTGGAGACTCTGGTGTAGATCGCGCAACGGACCGATTTGACCGAAGAGGTTTTCATGGCTGGGCCTCCGTCTTCGATCGATCGTCCCTATCCCGGAGACCGAAGAAGCGCGGACCGTTCCATTTGGTTCCGGTGATCGCGAAGGCGACCTTGGAAAGGCTGTCATAGGTCTGACCGTTCCAAGCAAAGCCGTCGGCCAGCACCATTACCCGCTGTGACTGCCGATCCCATTCCCGGACCAAAACAGTACCGGGAGTAAGCTTGGCTCTCTTTTGATCAAAGCTGGCCAAGCGGACGGATAGAGCCGGTCCAGCTTCCTTCGCGGCCATCTTGTCCAGCATCTGCTTGGTCGCATGGTCGAGGTCACCAAAGCGATCGGCCTGGATTCGATAGGCAATGACGGCGAACAATAGATGCTGGGTCAAATGAGCAGGGGCGGGCGTTTGGAAAACACCTTGCCATCGTGATCGGAGGCTCTTGAGATCGAGACCGCGCAGATGCGCGATCTCATCTTTGATGGAGGATTGGGCCGTGCCACGACCGTTACGACGTTGCGTCTGCATCACATCAGGCCGCCTGCTTAGCCCGGCTCGCGGAGGAGGGTGCCGCGTTGCCATCCTTGATACGATAGACGCGACCTTTATCGGTCAGCTCAGAAACAAGATTGAGCCCGAGCTTCTTGCGGACGATACCAGCGAGAAAGCCACGTACTGAATGTTGCTGCCAATCGGTGACTTTCATGATCGTCGTGATCGTTGCACCGGCAGGCATCCGAAGCATCGCAATGATGCGGGCATGCTTGGTATTGGATCCTGCTTTTGGTTTGGACGATGCAGCAGGTGAGCGCTTGCGCGAACCGGCTTTGGCGGTCCTTCGCGCGGGGCGGGCAGCAGCTTTCGGCTCGGATTTGAGCTTGGTCATGGAATCCTCTGAGGTTTGCGCGACGCCATCCGCCGCACCACCTCAGCCCCGCCCAAGCAAATGCTCAGGCAGGGCCGGACCCCGAGGGCGGTCCAAGCCGCCCCATGTCACCACAGCAACGCTCGGTTCGGAGCCGAGTGCCAGTCAAATCTGAGGAAGATTGTTGCTCATTTCTCGGTGACGATGGGGCTGGCGGGACGGGAGCCTGCACATACTGCTAATGAACTGGATTCTTCAGCTAGATTACCATTTCGCGCGATGGTTCTTCGCATACTCCCGTTCAAGGCTGCTTTTGCGCGCGTCAGGAACGATTAGCGCCCCAATCATCGATATGCTGAGCGGCTTGCCAATTCCAGTGAAGGTGCCCGTCTCGTCGATGAAGATGTACACAGGTCAGCTTTCGCGTGCGGCTTGGCGAGCGACCATACGCGCGCGGGAAATTCGCCTCTCTTCCGATGAAGGCTCGGCGAGACACTTCTGAATATCAACGTCCCGTCGCTTCGCCCGGCCCATGATTTTCAACCCTCAAAAGGTAAGATATACTCCAGGTTGAGATGGCAATGTAAAGCCGCCTCTGTCAGAGGCGGGCGTCGCCGCCTTTCATTGCTGACGGGCGATCGGGCCGGGCTTGGAGAAGTCCCTCTGCGCCTGCACCGAACCATGGATTACCGCATCCGGCGGCGAATACCGGCCTCAGTATCTTCGCGGTTCGCTTCATGCTCATAGGTGCGCGCGAGGCCCATCAGCAATTTCGACGCGACGAACGGATGCGAGAACTGCAAAGCCTCGCCCCACTTGCGGTACTTCTCCGCGAGCTCCCGCTCCTGATCGCCGCC
>Ga0210390_10001360_pt1 | contig 23670 bp, 22 predicted proteins | sample IncBWH11OmetaG_FD_161050 | JGI IMG/M metagenome (GOLD analysis project Ga0210390, IMG submission 161050) | Forest soil microbial communities from Barre Woods Harvard Forest LTER site, Petersham, Massachusetts, United States - Inc-BW-H-11-O ... | reverse complement strand
GCCGTCACGTCCTTTCCACGCCTCAGAAATGAACGATGATGTCTGCCGAACCGATCAGAGCGGTGTTCTTGTTCGGCGCGATGCCCAGGTTGGAGTTACCGTTGAAGGCAAACCCGTTCAGCGATTTATAGAACGACACCTCCGGCCGGATTTCGATCTGCGGCGAGAACCAGTGCTGCCAGCCGATGCCGGTCTCCAGGTAAGCGGTTTTGACGCCGGTGCGCTGGCCTTCCATGTCGTCGAAATATTCGAGACGATAGGAAATGTTATCGAGCGGAGTTACCCTGTAGTTCACGTAAGTCACCGCCGCACGGACTTCGGCGGTACAGGAAATAATCGCCGCGTTGGCGCACTGCGCCAGGAACGGCGCGTTGAACGGCATGTATTGCGGCGAGAATGGTGTGCCGCCGAGCGTAAAGAAGCCGTTCGGACCGGTGACCGCCGGATTGAGCGCGTTGGCGACATTGTTCTGATGCTCGTCGTACATCTCGAACGAGATGTGCCACTGGTCGTTGAACTTGTGGTAATAGGTCATGCCGTACCACTGGAGGTTATTGTAACCCCAGACGCCGCTGTTGATGCCGTTGGCGACGATGTTGATGTCGTCCTTGCCGGAATCGCTGGTCCAGCGCACGCCGGCCGTGACACTCGGGAATTGCGCGCCCGGATCCTTCAGCATGGTCGAGTTGGGATAGAGCGGGTTCGGGTCCGGATTGGCGATGCTTTGACCAACATGCCAGGGCAGCGCTTCGGTGCCGACCGTCAGACCGAGCTGGAACATCCAGTTCTTGTTGGCTGCGAGCGTGAAGTCGATGCCGGTGTTGGTGTAGTTGTCGAACGTATACGTCATCGAGTGCGTATACATATAGTTGTTGGGCGCCAGCTGGGCCTCGATGTCCGGGATCGAGATGTAGCGGCCGAACCGGATCATCAAGCCTTCCAGCACCTGCGGAATGAAGATCTCGCCGTAGGCCATCGGAATGTCGAAGCCGTTGTTGGCGTTCTGGTTCAACAACTGGCTCGAGAACAATCCGTAGGCCGTGGTGTAGCGATAGTTTTCACCGAAGATCGGCGCGACGCGGAAACCCCAATCGATGTGGTCTTTCTGCACCGTGTCGGGCAGCCGCTCGATATAGACGACCGCCTGGTCGAGCTGCACCGTATTGGGATTGTAGTCATAGGCCGCCGGCGCATTGCCGCCCTTGACGGTGTTGTTCGAGAGGTTGCCGCCGGCATTGACCCACCCGTAAACTTGGAGGTGGTTGTCGTTCATCCAGCTTCCGACGCTGGTATTGCCGAGCGCCGACATCAGCGGACTGTCGACCGAACTCGGCCGCGTCACGCCCAGGCTGGTCGCACCGCCATAGGGCCATTCGGTGAACGGATAGGGAGGAATGCTCTCAGGCGTCGCCGGCCAATAAGCACGCCGCGACGGCGGCGCCTTCGGATCGGCGGGCGCCGCATCATGGCCCCATTCGAGCCGGTAGTAGTTGAAGAAGCGCTCCAAAAAGGTCGTGCCGAGATAGGCGTCGAGGCACGCATAGTTCTTGTAGGGATCGATCGCGCCCCGGCACGCCGGCACTTTCGTCGGCAGGTTCGCGTCGGCCGCTTGCGCGCCATTAAACAGGCCCATCGCCGTGAATGCGACACCTGCCAATAAAGCTCTCTTCATAGAAATCGCCCCAACTGTTGCGAGAAGCAGCACTCCCCCGAGCGCTTGTTCCGCGTTTGTTAACGAATGATTTCTGTCACAGGCGAGAGAGTAAGATCGATGGGAGGAACCGCATCAATAAATAGGAATAAAATAAAGATCCGGGCGATTTATCCCCGAGATGCACACACTCGCGCCACTTGCTCGTGGCCATGCCCAAACTACCGGCGCGGAACGCCATATTTCGGCTAAGGTCAGTGATTCGCTGCGTTAGTTTTTCTGGCAGTGAGACTTTTTTGCCATACTTGCCGCGGCGCATGCGGCACATTCAGGCGCATCGTAAGTCGCCGGTAAGTTTCAGCCTATTTTTTTGCTATTAAAAAACGCTCCGCCATCCATCGAAGATATATGCGCGGGCTCGCTATGCTGCGTCGTTGAGCAAAGTTCATTGCCGGACGCGGGACAAATCGATGGAAGAGGCAGCACAGGCAGGCCGTGGAAGCGGCGATATGCTTTCGGACAGCAATGACAGTCCCGACTTCGACTTTCTTCCTCAAAAACTGCGCAATCAGTGCCGAAGCCTGATTGAAAGTTATCACGATCTGCACGGCTATAGTTGCCTGCCGGATATCTTGTGGAAGGCGGGACTTGGCCCTTTCATCGAAACCCATCGTGAGTTTCGCCAACTTCTCAAAAAAGCTTCGACGACCCGAAGTGCCAAGAAATCCAACGAAGGCTTCACGCAAATTGCGACCACGCTGCTCTCGCTCGAGATCCTGGCGAGCAATTTTGCCGGCTGGAGTACGATCTATCCACGCGCCGCCTTCACGACGAAGTCGATTTTGAAGCGGCATGCCCGCCCCACCTCTACGCCGCTGATGGAATCCTATCTGTATCCGCCGAAGTATCTCAGTTCGGCGGCGATCGCGACGCTGGCCCTTCCCACCGAGCACGACGTCGCCGAAGCCGAGGCTTTACAGCCACTGCCGTCCTCGGACGACCTTCGCGCGGCGAGCTAGCCAGTCGGCGGGATTTCGGCGGGCCCCTCGGCCGCTTCGTTCCGGCCAACCTCGCGACCCATGGCTTGAGACTGCGCGCTATTTGGTTTCCGCAGCCACAACAACCGCGGGCGCAGACTCGGGTGGATCGCCCAGCGCGCATGCGCGCCAGTCGGGCACGGTGCAGTTCGAGGGCCAGTTGCCGCCGAGCGCCATGAACAAGGCCGCCGTATCGGCCATGCGATTGGCCTCCGTCTGCACCCGTATCACCGCCGCCGTCAGATAGGTCTGCTGCGCATTGAGCACGGCCAGCTGATTGACCTGGCCTTCGTTGAGCTGCTTCTCGACGATGTCGAGACTGGCCTTGGCGGTGTCTTCCGCGCGCCGCGCCGCGCGCATCGCCTTGGCGTCGGCCTGCAACGCCCGCAGGGCATCGGCGACGTTCTGGAAGGCGGTGATCACCGTGGCGCGATATTGCGCCTCGGCCTGCTCGAGCGCCGCCTCAGCCGCCTTCTGCTTGTGGTAAAGCGTCAGGCCATCGAAGATCGGCGCGGTGGCAGCCGCACCCAAGGTGAAAAAGCCGGTGCCCGGCGCGAAAGTCTGCGGCCAGTTGAATGCGGCCGAGCCGCCATTTGCGGACAGCGTGATATTGGGCAGGCGGGCCGCGATCGCGACGCCGATTTGGGCTGCCGCCGAATGCATATTGGCCTCGGCCGCGCGCACGTCCGGCCGCTGATCGACCAGCTTGCCCGGCAGGCTGATCGGCAGATTGGTCGGCAGTTTCAGGTGCGCCAGATCGAATTTCTGGCGGATCTCGTCCGCCGCGTATTGCCCGGCGAGCGAGGTCAGGAGGTCGCGCTGCTGGGCCAACTGCTTCTCAAGCGGCGGCAGCAATTGTTCGGCCTGCGCCAGCGCCGCATCCTGCGCCAGCACGTCAGCCTGTGCGGCCTGACCGAAGCTTTGCTGCCGTTTCAGGATATCCAGAAGATGTCGCTCGATCGCGATGATGCGCTGGGTCGCCTCGATCTGTCCGCGCAGCGAGGCCTCCTGAATAGCCGCGGTCACCACATTGCTGGTCAGCGTCAGATAGGCGGCCTCGAGCTGGAACAATTGCTGCTCGGTGGTGGCGTCCAGGCTCTCGACGGCGCGGAAGTTGCCGCCCCAGATGTCAGGCACAAACGACACCGTGAGCTGGTTGGTGACCAGAGAGAATTGGTCTTGCGGCCCCTGGGTCGGAATCGTCGGTATCTGCTGCGGATTGGCCACCAGGATCTGCTGGGTCGACGAGTTGCCGGTGACTTGCGGAAAGAACAGGCCGCGCTGGGCGAGCGCGTTGTAACGGGCGATCTTGATCGCGGCTTCCGCGGCCTGCAGGTTCGGATTGTGATCGACCGATTCCCTGACCAGCTGGTTCAGCGGTTCCGATTTGAATGCCGCCCACCAGCGCGTCGAAACGTCGGCACCGCTGAGGAAACGCTGACCGGGCACGGACGGCGGTCCCTTTCCGGGATCGGCCGACGTCAGACTTCCTTTGACGTAGCCGGTCACGTCGGGCTTGTCCGCCGGACTGAAGTTCGGCCCCACCGCACAGCCGGAAATAGCGAGCGATATCGCGGCGATCGCGAGCGCGCTTGCCGCGGAGCGGAGCTTGAGTTTCGCTGTGCGATTGCCGCTAGCCATCGGGATTGCCTTCGGTGACTACGGCCGGATCGCCGGCGATCGCAACATCTTCGGCGTCTCTCGAGAGGAAAATCTTTCGCAGCGCCGGCGCCACGACCAACAGAAGCAGCGGCCCGACGAACATACCACCCACGACGACGGTTGCCAGCGGCCGTTGCACCTGGCTACCGATACCGTGGGATATCGCGGCCGGGAACAGGCCGACGCCGGCCGACAGCGCGGTCATCAGCATCGGCCGCATGCGCTGCTCGGCGCCGTGGAACACCGCTTCGGCGATCCCCATGCCCTGCGCACGGAGCTCACGGAAATAGGTGATGTTGAGAATACCGTCCATCACCGCAACGCCGAACAGCGAGATGAAGCCGATCGCCGCCGAGACGGAAAAATCGAGCCCGACGAAATAGAGCGCAATCAGGCCACCGCCGATCGCAAAGGGAATGCCGGCGACCGCCAACAGGCTGTCGCGCAGCGAATTGAACAGCCCGTACAACAGCACGAGAATCAGGAGCAGCGTGATCGGAACCACGATCATCAACCGTTGTTTGGCGGCCTGAAGGCTGTCGAATTCGCCGGCCCAGACGAGCTGGTATCCGTTCGGAAGCTTGATGGCCTTGCCGACCCGCTCCTGAGCTTCCGCAACCGTGCTGCCGAGGTCACGGCCGCGGACGCTGAACTTGATCGGAATGTAGCGCTGGCTGCGCTCGCGGTAGATAAAGGAAGCCCCGGTATCGAGCGTGATGTCGGCAAGCTCGCTGAGCGGAACGTAGCCGTTGGTGCCCGACGGCGTCGAATAGGCGACCTTGAGGTTGCGAACCGCATCGATGCTGCTGCGATATTTTGGATCGAGCCTCACGGCGAGATTGAACTGCCGGTCACCTTCCAGAATCGTGGTCGCCGTGGTGCCTCCGAGCGCGGCCTGAACCACGGTGTTGACGTCGCCGGTGTTGAGCCCATAGCGGGCGGCCTTTTCGCGGTCGATCTTGATGTTGAGATTGGGCTGCCCGAGCAGATGGAAGATTCCGAGATCGGCGACGCCGCGGATCTTCGCCATCTCGTCCATCACCTGGGTCGCGAACTTCTCGAGCACTTCGAGATTGGGGCCGATCACCTTCACGGAATTGGCGCCCTTGACGCCCGAGAGCGCCTCCTCGACGTTGTCCTGGATATATTGCGAGAAGTTGAAGCCGATACCCGGCAATTCGTCGGCGAATTCCTGCTGCAGCTCTTCCGTCAGCTTTTCCTTGGTCAGGTTGGGCGGCCACTCGTCGAACGGCTTGAGCGGCGCGAACAGTTCGACGTTGGAGAATGGCGAAGCGTCGCTGCCGTTGTCGGGGCGGCCGTGCTGCGAGACCACGGTGACCACTTCAGGGTGGCGCAACAATATCTCGCGCATCTTGCCGGTGACGGCGGTGCCGGCATCGAGCGACATCGTCGATGGCATCGCGGCGCGGATCCAGAAATTGCCTTCTTCCAGCGCCGGCAAGAACTCGCTGCCGAGGCGGGAGGCCGCGAGCACGCTCAAGCCCAGAAAGACGATGCCGACCGTCACCGAAACCTTGAGATTGTTGAGCGACCAGCGCAGCACCGGCGTATAGCTCTTGCGGAGCATCCGCACGATAACGGTCTCGGTCTCCTCGATGTGCTTGGGCAGCAACAGCGAGGCGAGGACCGGCGTCACCGTGAAGGTGGCGAGCAGCGCGCCGGCGAGCGCATAGCCGTAGGTTCGCGCCATCGGTCCGAAGATCTGGCCCTCGACCCCTTGCATCGTAAACAGCGGCACGAAGGCGGTGACGGTGATCGCAGCGGTGAAGAACACGGCCTTGTCGACCTGGAGCGCGCTAACGAAGATCATGCGCAGCCGCTCGGTCCACTTCGGAGCGCCGGAGGTCTGATTATGTGAGGACGTGGGATCGTCGCCCCAATATCCCTCTGAGAGATGCTGAAGCAACGTCTGCCGGCTTTCAGGCGAGGACTGAAAATTCCGGTAGATATTTTCCATCATGATCACGGCGGAATCGACAATGATGCCGAAGTCGACCGCACCGAGCGACAGCAGGTTGGCGTCTTCGCCCTGCAGCACCAGAATGATGATGGCGAAAAACAGCGCGAACGGAATGTTGGCGCTGACGATGATGGCGCTGCGCAGATCGCCGAGAAACACCCACTGAATGATGAAAACCAGCAAGCAGCCGAAGATCAGGTTGTGCAGCACCGTGTGCGTGGTGATCCCGACCAGCGAGCTTCGATCGTAGTAGGGAACGATCTTGACGCCCGGCGGCAGGCTGCCGTCGCTGTTGAGCTTTACGACCTCGGCCTGGACTTTCGGAATGATGTCGTTGGTGTGCTGGGTTCGTCCCATCACCACGATGGCGGTGGCGACGTCGTCATCGTGATCTCTGCCGCCAATGCCGAGCCGCGGCACAAAACCGACGGAGACGCTGGCGATGTCCTTGACCTGGATCGGCAGGCCGTTCACCTGGGTCAGGACGACGTTCTCGATGTCCTTGACCTTGTAGCCCTTGGTGACGTCGTCGGCGCCGCCGCTATCGACGAGTCCGACGCCGCGGATGTTGACCGATTGCTGCCCGATCGTGATCTCACGCCCGCCGACATTGATGTTGGCATTGCCGAGCGCGGTGACGAGCTGGGGGATCGTGATGTTGTAGGCTTCCAGCTTCTGCAAATCGGCATCGACATTGAACTGCTTGGTCGTGCCGCCCCATGCGTTGATCTGCACCACGCCCGGAATCGTCAGGAAGCGCCGGGCCACGACGTAATCCTGCAACGTGCGCAGATTGGTCAGGCCGAAATGCGGGGGACCGACGACCTGATAGCGATAGATTTCGCCGACCAGACTCGATTGCTGGATTTGCGCGACCTGGTTGCCCGGCAGGTTGACGTTCTGCTGCAAACTGATCGAGGCCTGGGTCAGCGCGAAGTAGAAGTCGGTGCCGTATCTGAACGTCACGCGGACGAACGCCAGGCCATAGAACGAGGTCGAGCGGATGTTGACCACGCCCGGCGTCGGATAAAGGCCGACTTCCATCGGGATCGTGTAGTATTTTTCCATTTCCTCGGCGGAAAGACCCGCAGCCTGCGCGGTGATCTCCAGGATGACCGGGGCCGGATTGGGATAGGCTTCGATGTTCAGCTTTGAAAACGCGACGAGGCCCGCGGCGCAAAACACCACAAGACCCAGCACGATGATCGCGCTGCGCGTCAGGCCGAACTCGAGCAGGGACTTAATCAACTGATACCGCCATGTACGCTGGGATTAAACCGATCGCGTTTGCTTAACCGGCATCGCCCAACAAGAGCTTGTTGCTCAGGAACACCGCGCCATCCATGACGACGGTCTCGCCGGGCGTGAGTCCTGTCAAAATCTGTGTCCAGCCATCCTGCTGCAATCCGGTCTTCACCGTTCGCTTGATGAAATGGCGGTTGTCCTTGGTGGCCCACACCGACATCGTGCCGTCGCCTTCCCGCACCACGCCCTCGGCCGGCACCGCCAGCGAGCTGACGGGATCGCCGACATGAATGACGAAGCTTGCGAACATTCCCGAGCGCAGCAGATGCTCGGGATCGTCGATCTCGGAACGCACCAGTTGCCGGTGGGTATTGGGATCGATCATTGCTCCCAGCGCCGTCACGTGGCCGGTGAAGATCTTGCCCGGATAAGCAGGAACCGTGACCTGGACCTGTTGCCCGAGCTTGTAGGCCGGCGCATCGGTCTCGATGACGTTGGCGAGCATCCACATCGTCGAGAGATCGGCGACCGTGAAGGGCGCCGGCGCGGCACCTGGCTGGGTCAGGAAGCCGGGCGCCGCGTTACGGGCGACGACGCGGCCCGCGATCGGGCTCGGCACCACGAGTGTGGAATCGACCTTGCGGTCGACCAGGATCTGCTCGATCTCCGCGTCGGCCTTGCCGAAGATACGAACCGCATCCTTGGCGGCCTTGAAGTTGCCTTCCGCGGTCTGCTGATCGGACGTCGACTGGTCCACATCCTTTTGCGCGCTGCCACCCGCCTTGAGGAGGTTGAGAGCGCGCGCAAGCACCCGCTTTTGCAGTTCGAGAACGCCGGCGGAGGCCAGCAACGTCGATTCCGCCTGAAGCAGATCGGGGCTGTCGATCGTGAACAGCGCGTCGCCGGCCTTAACTTCGTCGCCGATGTTGTAGAAGGCTTTGAGAATTTTGCCCTGATATTGCGAAAATACCTGAACGAGAAGATTCTCGTTGAAGTCGATGGTGCCGACCGCCGTTTTCAAAAGCGCGAAGTCGCGGGCGGTGATGGCTCCGACCTTGAGCGAAGCCGCCTGCTTTTCCGTCAGGTCGACGGCCTGGTCGTCGCTGGCGGCTGGCCGGACGGGTTCGGTCGAGGCAACGCGTTCCTTGCTGCCGGATTGCCCGTCAGCCAGTCCGATGAAGCCCCGGCCCCACAGCAACGCGGCGCCGCCGATCACAATCACGGCGAGCAGAATCGCACGGGATCTCGACAGCTTTCCGAAAGCACTCACGCCAAAGTCCCCAAAATCGCCACCCGTTTTTAGAATGCTGTGTGACAGCATCCTTGTGATGCTGTGTGACAGCACCTTATCAATGCTGCATTACAGCATCGCGCTTACACTAGCCTTACGCGTTGTTCGAATTGAACAATTGTTTTAAGACGGTTTCATATAATAAAAATAGCCAGAACAACGAGATAACAGCAGATTTGCTCAGATATTCTTCGCTTGCGTGGCCCCTGGGCAAGCAATTGCCAAAGATGTCAACAGTCAAAGATGCGGACCTCTCGGCTCTGCCTGCCGGAGTGCCTGTTTTGCTCTGTGCCGCCCGCGGACCCCTGGCAATTGGTGCGACCGGCGGAAACCGATTCTCGCGATTCAGATGTGAATGAGCATATCCGCCGCGCCGATAATCGCGAAGTTCTTGTTGGGCGCGATCCCGGGATTGAATGCAAATGCATCTAGCGACCTGTCATCTGGAAACCTCGGGCCGGATTTCGGTTTGGAGCGAGAATTCAGTGCTGCCAGCCAAGCGCGTGATCCAGACATCGCATTCGAATGGCTAATTCGCTGCCGGGGCGCGCCAGATCGGAGACTTCGGTCCGCCGTAGTAGCGCATCGGGCCGAGCCCGGACTGATGCTCCGGTGAGACTGACGGAGCGGCCGCCAGCCGCTGGCTGCGAGCCGCCGCTTGACGCGGCTGATCTGAGTCGCGTTCGCCGGCCTCCGCCGCGCCCTCGCAGCAGATTCCGCAAACAAGAACCGCAGCAAGCAGCGCGATCGCGCCAAGCCGCACGCTTCCCGCGGCCATTCGATACATCTCAAGCCCCCAACCTTGTCCTCGCGCAGAATGAATTCGGCATGCCACTCCGAAAAGATCAGCCCCGGCGCCACATCAGCATTCCGCAACGGCCCAGCGCCGCGAATCCATTCGCGCTCGGGTTGATCTTTCATGACGGGAGCGATGAAATCGATGCGGCCTGTCGCGCCGTTTCATTAAAAAAAGATATCTGTTTTTTTCGATTCAAGCGCGGTTTGCGCAACGATGCGTCAGTTGCCCCGCGGCGTGCCGCGATGGTCGGCAACCCGATCGCGATCGGTTATCTCGGCGCAATATGGCCGCTGGTTGTGCCAAACAGCGCGGTGTCGCGCAGCCGCGTTCGAAATATATATCTTTTATATCTCTTCGAGGGACAAACGGCATAGATTTTATACGCCGATATGAAGAATGCTGCACCTGCTGGGTAGTTGGCGACATCGGAGCAAGGATTGATCTGAGGACGGTGGAACATCGGGAGGTACACCTTGAGATTGTTTGACCTCGCGAGCTGATTTTTTTCGCCGTCACTATCATTCACTGCCGGGGCACGATTTTTGCTGCGGTCTTTAGTCTAAGGCTTCATTTGAGCTTACGGCTCCTTTGAGCTTGGGCTTTGGGCCAAGGCGACGATCGACCGATGTTCACCTCTACAGAGGCATGCGCTTTTGCATTCACCACTGCCGATCACATCGAAGCTTGCCAAGCCCGGGCTTTCCAACGGCCGGCATCAAGACGTTGCGTCGGCGTCGACCCTGGCTCCGAAAAGCTTCCTGCAAACGGACGTCGTTCCCCTATTGCTGTCGTTCGGCGGCGTCAGCCTGGTCACGGCAGTGTTGTTGCTGCTGGAACAGGCCGCAGCCAGCAGCCTCGTTCCGATCGCCTATCTCGTTCCCGTTATCATCGCCGCCACCCGATGGGGAATCTGGCCGGCGACGCTCGCCTCCATCGCCAGCATGGCGGAAGCTGATTTCTTTTTCTTCCCGCCCATCTTCAGTTTCCAGGTTGAGGATCCGCAGGAAGTTATCGACCTGTTGCTGTTCCTCGTGGTGGCGCTCGTCAGCAGCAATCTCGCCTCCCGCCTGCGCCAGGAGACCGAGACGCTGCGTCAGCGCGAACGGGACATTCACAATCTCTACGATTTCTCGCGGCGTCTTGCCGCTTGTTTCACCGTCTCGGAACTGGTCTCGGCGATCGAGAACTACCTGTCGCAAACGCTCGGCCAACCGGCGGTCTTCTTCGCGGCGAAAACCGACGCTCAGCTCGAGCCGCCGAGATCCGGCCCGGTACCGAAGGTGGTGAAAGAACGTGCCGTCTTGGCCATCGCCGCGGCCGACCGATCGGCTCGCTCCGTGGTCGACGCTTCGACGCAGGACGCCTGGCTATTGAGGATGGTGAGTTCGGAAACCGCGATCCTTGGAGTTGTCGCGATCAATATTGGCGTCGGTTCAACAGAAACGCTGGAGAACAGGACACGCCGCGTGGAGGCGATCATCGAGGAAGTATCGCTGACGTTGCAGCGGATCGACATCGAGAAGGCGATGGAAGACGCCCGCCTCCGCCTGCAAGCCCAGCTATTGAGAGACGCCTTTCACGGCACGCTGTCGCATGAATTGCGCACGCCGCTCGCGACGATCCGCGGCTCGGCCAGCGTACTCGATTCCATTCCGCTCATTCAAAAGGACACCCGCGCCCGCTCGCTGGTGGAAGCCATATCCGACGAGGTTACCGAGCTCGACCGTTTCATCCAGAACCTTCTCAACGCCACACGCGTCACCGCCGGCGGCGTGACCCCGCATCTCGAATGGGCCGATCCCAGAGACATCGTCAACGCCGCGATCAAGGCGCGCTCACGCCGGCTCTCGGCCCACACCATCGAAACCGAATTCGCCGACGACCTGCCGCTGGTCCATGTCGATTCCGGTTTGATCGAAGAATCCTGCGGCCAGCTGCTCGAAAACGCCGCCAAATATTCTCCCTCAGGTTCAACGATCCTGGTCAGCGTCAAAAGCAGGCACGACGACATCATCCTGTCGATTTCCGATCAGGGCGTCGGCATCACCGCCGACGAGCGGCCCCAGCTCGGCCGCCGCCTGTTCCGCAGCCAGCGCCACCAGGCGACAATTCCGGGATCGGGCCTTGGCTTCTGGATTGCATCCATTTTTGTCGGAGCCAACGGCGGTAGCATCGACATCGCCAGTCCAGGACAGGGGCTGGGCGCAACCGCAACCATCACGCTGCCCGGCTCAGCGGCGAAACCATCCGGGATCACGGTGGCATCCGATGAATAGGCCCGCCAACAATGTGCTGCTGATCGAGGACGAGCCCAAGATAAGGCGCTTCCTGCGTGCAGGCTTCGAATTGCAGGGCTATTCGGTGATCGAGGCGGAGAACGCCACCGACGGCCTGAAAGCGGCGACCTTCAGCGCCCCGGACCTCATCATCCTCGATCTAAACCTGCCGGATCTTCACGGCGCCGAAGTGCTTGAGCGGATCCGCTCGTGGTCGAATGTCCCGGTCATCATCCTGTCGATCGTCTCGGGCGAAGACGAGAAGGTCCGGCTGCTGCAGGCCGGCGCGGACGACTATGTGGTCAAGCCGTTCGGCATGGCGGAGCTGCTGGCGCGAAGCGAGGCGGCGCTTCGCCGGTATTTCAAGAGCGCAACCGAAAATCCGGTCGTGGTGGCGGGCCCCCTCTCGGTCGACCTCGTGACCCGGACGGTGTCGTTGAACAAGAATCCGATCCGGCTGACCCGGAAGGAGTATCGCCTGCTTCATATCCTGGCCACTCATGTCGGGCTTGTGGTGACGCACGACCAGCTATTGAAGGACATCTGGAGCGGCAATCAGCGGGACAACATCCAGTACCTGCGCATCCTCGTGCGCAAATTGCGTCAGAAAATCGAAAGCGACCCCAATCGTCCGCGTCTTCTCGTCACCGAATCCGGCGTCGGCTACCGTCTTCAGGCCCGCTTCGAAGACATCGCGGCCGACTGATTTGGCCGGCCCCCCGGGTCGCGCCGCGGCACCATTGCCGAATGAAAATATAAAAATAATATATTTTTGAAGCCGGAACGCTTAATCTTGCGTCTTGCACGGAAAATGGGGGCGCGGGGGCGTTGCACTTTCTGGTCGAGCACTTTTCCTTTTTTGGCTTCGAGGGCCAATACTGGATGATCATTGTTCTTGCGATCGTCGCAGGTTTTGCCGTTCTCGTTCTCGGCGCCCGCCACCGGAACTGATTTTTTGGGATCACGTAAGCATCCGGTAACTTGATTTTGTCGTGCACCGCACGCAATCTCTTTCCGTACCATCGCTGGTCCCATCACCGAACAAGCCGACTGGAATGACCATGAAGTCTGTTATTGCTGCGGCAATCGTGATCGCGGGCGCGACATTGGCTAGTGCCGCCGCGCATGCGCAAGGGGCAAGAGAGACGTTACGCCCTTGCACCGCGCGCGTGGTTTATTCCGAAGAGTTGCCGTTTGCACCGATCGATAGCTGGCTCGTCAAGGTGACGCTCGAAATCACGCCGCAAAACGGGGCCCCCTACACCACGACGTTGCACGACCGGATGCCATGGCAGGGCCCGCCGCCGCGGCGTGGACAGGCGTTTCGCCTGTGGTGTGATCCGGCCAATCCGGGCCATCTGCAGCTTGCGTCCGGTGCGGTCATCAAGTCCGCATTCTGATCGAGACGCTCCGTTTCGTTAAAGCTCGCGTCGCGCGCACAATGGCTACGGCCGATGACTGCGCCCTCCGTATATGAATAATTTATATTTTCGGCCGCGGGCCAACCTCGTTTTCCAATGAGCCTTTATCCAAATTCGAAACGCCGCCACGTGCGGCGGGACGGATCTGACCTGTCATCTGGCCCAAGCCTTGCAGACAAGCCTTGCAAACAAACCTTGCCAGCAAAAAAGCAACTCAACGAATTTCACTCTCGGAAAATCCAATCATGCTTCCGTTCGTCGCAAGCCGCGCCCGCAAACTGACGCTGACGTCGAAATCGACGCAGGTGATGCTACGATTCGGTCTGCGCATGGCCGCCATCCTGGCATTCGCTGTGGTCGGCGGCATCGGCTTTGAACGCGGCCTCACGGTGATGCTGTGGATGTCGACCATCCTCAGTGGCGTCATTGCGGCGTTCGATCACGAGGAACCGCTGGCTGCCTCGCTCAATCACTGGGACGAGGCGATGGCCTTCGCGGCACTGTGCTGCCTCGCCTGCACGTTTGAATCCTCCGTGCAGTTTGGCTGAAGCGGCGTCGCGCGGCTTTATAGAGCCTATATGAGATTGCGGACTTTCCACTCTCGAATTCATATCCGCCACCGAAGATATTGGCGGCATGAGTCAAGCGTTCTCCCGCCTTGCCGGCAGGATTCGTGACGCCGATGCTGTCACGGCCGAGCTTTTGTCCGAGGTTATCCGCGAGGCGTGCTCGCGCCTGCCGTCTGTCCGGCGGACGCAACGCTTCAAGCAGCTCGAACAGTACGTTCAATCCTGTGCCTGGACCGACGCCGCGCTCGTCCTGCTCGCGCTCGAATTGCCGCAATGGCAGGTTCGTCGCATTGTCTATGACGCCGGTGAATGGCATTGCGCTCTGTCGCGCCAGCGCGAACTTCCGGATTGGGTTGATCAATCGGTCGAAGCTTGTCACCCGGATCTCGCGCTCGCGATTCTGAGCGCGCTCGTCGAGGTGCAGTGCGTCGGCATCGTCCCGACCGAAACCGCCAGCGTCCCACCTTTTCGCCGCACGGAGCCGCTCTGCATGCCGTTCTGCTGCGACAACTTCGCGTAAGAACCGACCTGCGTGGCCCTGCAGCCGAACACGAATTTGACACGTGAAGCCCAAACGATCCGGGTCATTATCCGCTTCTGGCTGCGAATGATCGTTCTTCTCGTCTTCGCCGCGTTCAGCAGCATCCGGTTTGACCAAAGCCTGCTGCTGTTGCTGTTGATGTCTACCATCCTGAGTACGGCGCTGGCCACGCTCAAGCGTGAACAGCCGCTGGCAGCGGTCCTCAATCACTGGGACGAAGCGATAACCTACGCAGCGTTGAGCTGTCTGATCATCGCAGTCGGCTTTCATGTCCCAAGTTGACACGCCTCACCCGACCCTATGCCGATCTTATGAGATCGCCGGCTTGCCTCAATCGAATTCATACCCGCCTCCGCAGATATTGGAGACACGAGTCAGGTCAGTTTCCGGCTCCCGGTCCCCGCCGCTTTCGCCCACCGACTGACGGGCACTAGCGGCAAATCCGGAGAGAGCGGAACAGGCCTGCCTCACCAACAACAAGGACTACCAACGTGAAACTCGTCGAACCTCCCTCGTGCAACTCTGCATCGACTATTACGTTTATCGGCAAGAACAGCCGCGGCAACTGGGTCGCCCAGGAGCAACATGGACTTTACGGCGGGCTATTCGTCAATCGCGCCCAGGCCTTCAAATTCGCCCTCTTTGAAAACGGGCGCCACCCCGAAACCATTGTCGAACTGGCGAGCGGAATCGAGCTCGACGTCAAGGGCGCACGAGCCTCCGCAAATTCTTGAGCCCTACGGCGCCGGCTGCATGGCCTGAAAACTCCGCCTGGCGCGCCGGCCGGCCATCATCCCAGGAGAACGATATGGTTCAGCTCCATTCCGCTTCAGATCAAGCGCAGGTCCTCGACACGATGATCGGGCTCACGCGCCTGACAAGCCTGCAGCGCGCGATCATCGCCGGCGGTGGCGGGATGGAGCTCTATCTCGGACTTAGGCGTCGCGGCTTCATGCGCGTGGCTACCATTTCGACGCACTGGCTTCCGCGGAGACAACACGCCATCGGCCTGCTCGCGGATCGCAACTCGGCATCCGTCGAGAAGGCTTTGAACGAAATATCGCCTTTTCTCTGCGCAAACGCGACCGTTGCCGTTCTCGTTGATTCCTACAATGGCAGCTCCAGTCTCAATATTCGGGCGAAACTTCAGCAGATGGGATTTCGGATCGAGGCCGGTGTGAGGTGTCACCAGGGACTCGTGCTGTCGGCTTGCCGTCAGGGTTTCAGTCAAATCGAAGCCGCCGCGTGACGTGCGATGATGCCGTTCGCAAACCCGAACTCCTGGCTCACCGGCTATATCCCGGACATCCCCACGCCATTCGATGAGACTGGCGCGATCGATCTGAAAGCCCTTGCCTGGCTTTGCGAGCGACAGATACAGACAGGCGTCACGGCGATCGTCGTCGGAGAGACATCAGGCGAATTTTCCACCCTGACATCGGACGAGTGCGCCACCATCATTCGGACCGCGGCCAGTACCGCCCGTGGCCGCGTCCGCATCATCGCGGGCGCGGGGTCAAACTCGACCGATCAGGCGGTGGAGCAGGCCCGGCGGGCAGAGTTGGCCGGCGCCGATGCGTTACTCTCGGTCGTGCCTTACTACAACAAACCGATGCAGTCGGGTATTGAGGCCCACTTCCGGGCGATCGCCAATTCGACGGCATTGCCCGTCGTGCTGCATGACATTCCCGCACGAACGATCCGGGGATTGGCTGACGAGACGATCTTGAGGCTTGCGGAGACGCCCCAATTCGTCGGACTGAAGGATTCGACCGCTGACCTCTCGCGCCTGCTGCGCCTGCGGTCGATGGCGCCGGAGCGATTCCGCTTGATGTCGGGAGATGATGCGACGGCTCTCGCTTTCCTGGCAGGCGGCGGCGATGGCTGTATTTCGATCGTATCGAACATCAAACCTTCGACGTGCCGGGATATCTTTTCAAGCCTCAAGCAAGGCCGAATGCAGTTCGCGCGATGCCAGCATCAACGGCTTTTGCCGTTGGCGATCCTGATTGCAGAAGAGAATCCGGCCGCGGTCAAATATGCGCTGAGCCTGCTCGGCCCGATGCGTCCTGACACCCGCCTGCCCCTTGTCGAACTATCGGATCAGGCGAAGACCAGAATTGCAGACGCGATCGCGACGATCGGGGAAAACGACGTCACGCCGGACGAGACGAATGCTTCTCGCGCCATTTCGGCCCGGGACCGCGCATATAATAACGCTCCGGGCGATATTTCCTGACGTCCCATGACGGACTCAGCACGCCCGCGACCTTTCGGATCCGGGAAGCCAGAACAGAAATCAGAAACGAGAATTGCTGCATGGGTACTCCGTGACTCCAGCATCAAACGAGACCGGTACATGCACGGAAAGCGCATAGGAATTCGAGACGAGCGCCGGCGCGCTTTCATAGACGGACAATAAATACCGCCAACAGCGTTCATCCGCGCGGGCCTCCGCGATCCATCTTTATTCCTTTCTTATGAAATGCCGCCTCCGCCTCTCTGGCAATCCTACGGCAATCAAGGACACATAAGGCGTACCAAGTTTCATCCGTTCGTGGTCGCCGTGCACGCTCATGAACTGCAGGTCACTGGTCACGCCATGATCGCCATGTCGCTCACCTATCCCGGATTTTCAAAACAGCAGGCTTCGAAGCCCACGACTTCGCCGGCATGCTTTCAGCCGCTCGATCCCAGCGTCGTCAGCGCATCGATTCCTACCTTCTTTGTCGGCCGCAACCGCGACGGCTTTTGGCTCGCCCGCGACGCCAAAGGCGAGAATGGCGGCATCTTTCTGCTCAAGAGTTCAGCGCTCGCCTTTGTGCGGCGGGCTTCAGGGCAAGCGGGCTTCGCGACCATCTTTCCGTCAGAGCGGTTCGAACTCGACGTGGAAAATCGGGGCAACCCGCTCGTCGACTATCTCAAGCCGCTTTTGCGGCTGGCGATGACCGGCTGGCGACGAACGGTTGCCGTGACTGGCCGGATCGCCAACGGCATCAGGCCCTGATCGAAGGTTTTGATGTTCGTTGGATTGACGTAGCCGCCGAGCATCAATGGTGACGATCGTCCCTTACGAGCTTGCAATGGCGTCGGTACTCGGCTTCGGGACGACATCATCTTCTCTTCTGGGAGCCGCGATAGGCCTGTACGTCCCGCTCTCAAAACGTCCCCTTGCGTGCCTGCTGGCTTTTGCCGCCGGCGCCCTGATTTCCGCGCTGGCGATTGAGCTTGCGTATGAAGGGGCGCTGTCGCTCCATCAGCAGGGCTTCGATGCACGCTCGGCCTGGGTGTTTGTCAGCACGGGGTTTGCGGTAGGCGCGGTCATTTACTACTCGGCGTCGCTGGCCCTGGAGAAGAAGGGAGCCGCCGTTCGCTACGTCACCCAGTTTCGCGAATATGCGCTGGCACGCAAACAAGCGGATGCGCGGGAACGGATCAAGCTCCTGGCGAAGAGCGATCTGATGCGTCATTTGCCGGCCGAGCAGATCGAGCAGATCCTGCCGCGTATTCATGAACTGAAGCTCAAGGCCGGCGATATTCTGTTCAGGGCCGGTGACGCGGGTGACGCCCTCTACATTGTCGCGCACGGCAAAGTCGAGGTTCTGACCGAACCTGCAACCGACGGCAAAATCGCGACCGGCCTAATCGCCGTGCTCGGCGAGGGTCACGCGTTCGGGGAAATGTCCCTGCTGAGCGGTGATCCGCGCACCGCGACAATCCGCGCCGCCGAAAATTCGGATCTGTTGAGAATTGGAAAGCAGGACTTCGAGGAGCTCATCGCGGCGGATGGCGAATTGGCGGATGCAGTGAAGCGCATCAGCCATCAGCGGGCGATCAGCAACCTCAGTGCGGGAGGAGCGGATGCCGCCCTGTGGGCCAAGGTCGCGGGCGGAAGCCTCGACCACCTCAACCGGCGCGAAACCGGCAAAATGCTGGTGGAGGCCGCCAACGGCGCGGGAATGGCGATCGTGTTCGGAAACATTCTCGACACCATTCCAGGCTGCCTCGTCATCGGCGCGAAGTTCACGGCCATCGGAAATCTGTCGCTGACCCTTATGCTGGGAATGTTTCTTGGAGGAATCCCGGAAGCGGCGGCGAGCGCATCGATGCTGACCAAGGCCGGCTATCGCCCGGCGGCGATCTTCGGTCTTTGGTCAACCGTATTGATTGCAGGGGTGGTGGCTGCTGCAGCAGGAAAAGCCTTCATCGGCAGCAGCGACGCACTTCTGGCAATTTTCGCTCAGGCCGTTGCAGGCGGAGCCGTGCTCGCACTCGTCGCCCATGCGATGATTCCCGTCGCGCTGGAAGAAGGCGGTTCGCTCGTGGTGCTCCCGACGGTCGGCGGGTTTCTGTTTGCGCTCTATCTGGCGCTGGCCGAATCGTTCGTCTGACGGCAGCGCACCAGGCGATAACGGCTAACCCCGCTCCATGCAGTCCGCGATGTAGAACCAGCGATCGTCGCCGGCCAACCCTTTGGCTTTCACCTCGGCGCGGCAAGCCTTGAGCTTCGGCCGGTTCGCTATCCACTTGGCTTTCATCTCCTTCAGCTTGGCCACCGTGAGCTTCATCCTCGAGGGTTTGGCGTCGGTGGCCTGCGCCGATGCGTAGTGAACGTTGCCTACGACCAGAGAAGCTGCGACGAGGCAGGTGGCGAGACGAAGCATTGGGATTCCCCTGAATAGATTCTTTGATGGAAGACGCGAATACCGTGTGGCGCGCAAAACGCACACCCCACGGCCGCGATCAGAATATCTTCGCCGCGCTCTCGAGCGTCTTGTACACGCCCCAGGCCAGCGGAATGCCGACAAAGAGCCAGAACAGCGCTGCCTTGATGTCGACCCCGCCTTTGCCGATACCAAACGATCCACTTTGCACTCCGCCTGAGCTCTTGGCGCCGGCCTGAAGTTGGGCAACCTGCTCAGAACTCATATGCCATTTCGGATCAACGGGTTTGATTAGATAGTTGCAGACGAACCCGGCCGCCAGCATCGCACACAGGATGTACATGGTGGTGTTGTAAAGCTGATCGCGCGGAACGCCTGCAGCAAGCTGGAATTCGCGGATGTAGTTCACGACCACCGGTCCGATGATGCCGGCGGTCGACCATGCCGTCAGCAGCCTTCCGTGAATGGCGCCGACGAATTGCGTACCGAACATATCGGCAAGATAGGCCGGCACGGTAGCGAAGCCGCCGCCATACATCGATAGAATAATGCCGAAGCCGAGAACGAAGAGGAGCTTGGAGCCCATCGTCGCAAACGTCGGCGCCAGCGCATAGAGCACGATGCCGAGGACGAAGAACGTGTAATAGGTGTTCTTGCGGCCGATATAGTCCGACAGCGACGCCCAGAAGAAACGGCCGCCGATGTTGAACAGCGACAACAATCCGGCAAAGCCCGCCGCAATGCCCGCGATCACGGTCTTCTGCTCGGCCGACAACTGGCCGAAGGTCAGATCAGGCAAACCGATCAGTTTGCCGGCGAAAATCTCCTGCAACATCGGCGAGGCCATACCGATCACGCCAATGCCGGCAGACACGTTCAAGCAGAGCACCCACCAGATCAACCAGAACTGCGGCGTCCTGTGCGCGTTTTCGAGATGGACGTTATGTTGCGAGATCATCGTTTTGTTCTCGCTCGGCGGCGCCCAGCCATCCGGCTTCCAGCCGTCCGGAACGACGCGATAGGCGAAGGCACCGATCATCATGAAGACGAAATAGACCACCCCCATGGTGGCGAAGGTTTCCCACACGCCGACAGAGTTCGCGGTCTTGAAGTAGTTGACCAAGAGGTTAGCGAGCGGCGCGCCGATCATGGCGCCGCCGCCAAAGCCCATGATGGCCATGCCGGTCGCCATGCCGCGACGATCGGGGAACCACTTGATCAGGGTCGACACCGGCGAGATGTAACCGAGGCCAAGGCCGATACCGCCGAGGACGCCCGAACCCAGCCACATGATCCAGAGCTGGTGCACGTAGATACCGAATGCGCCGACCAACAACCCGCCGCCCCAGCACAGCGCGGCGACGACGCCGGCCTTGCGCGGACCGGCGCGCTCGAGCCAGCCGCCCCAGATTGCGGCTGAGACCCCGAGCACGACAAAGAACAGCGTGAACATCCACCCCAAACTAGCCACCTTCCAGTCGCAGGTGGTGGTGAACAATTCCTGCCACAGCGACATATCGGGACAGGCTTTCGGAGCCGTGAGACCGATGGCGCGCGACAGCGGCAGCCAGAACACCGAAAATCCGTAGGCCATGCCGATGCAGAGATGAATGCAAAGCGCAGCTGGTGGCACCATCCAGCGATTGAAGCCGGCTTTTGCGATCGTATGCTCGCGATCGAGGATCCCCGATCCGTTGCCCGGCGCCGTCCCCGCGCTGCTGATTGTCGTCATTTAGTTAGTCCTCCCTGCAGCCACCCTTTGCCGGGCATGTCTGCGTTTCCTGGTGGCCTATAAACCCCGCGAAACACCCAGCCTTCCGTTGTGCTTTGCACAATTTCACGGTGTACCGCCAAAGTATGGCGTTCTCCCCGGAAGGATTGGGGCAGAAGCTCGCCTCAATGTCGATAGGAAAAAGGTAGACATCGTCAGCGTGCAAGACCGTTTCGTCTCGCGAAAGGTGCGATTAATTGTCTCGATCCTGCGCCAAATATTCGCATCTTCAATCGACCCATTTGTTTTTTCGATCATGAAGATGGTCCGCCGATCGCTTCAGGCCCTGTTGGGGCTTGCGGCGAGCACGTCTTCCACCGCGATCGCATACGTTTGCATCATCGCAGCCACGGCCGGGATGTCGTCGAGATGAGCCACCGGAAGCGCGGTTTCAATTGTGACATCGGTCGCAATACCGGCAATGGCCGGATCCTCTGGAAATAACGGCGGCTTGCCGCTGGCCTTGCGATACACCTCGATCTTGCGGTGCGGCTCCGACTTGAAGCCTTCGATCACCACGAGATCGACCGGCGACATCTTCCGGATCAACTCCGGCAACGACGGCTCCGCCGCGCCGCGCAACTCGTGCATCAGCGCCCAACGATTGGCCGACGATACCAACACCTCCTCCGCGCCCGATTGCCGATGCACCCAGGAATCCTTACCCGGCACGTCGACGTCGAAGTCGTGGTGAGCATGTTTGATCACGGAGACACGCAATCCCTGCTCACGCAGATAGGGAATGACGCGCGATATCAGGGTCGTTTTCCCCGCGCCGCTCCATCCCGCTATGCCGATCACCTTCATTTTTACGCTCCAGAACCAGCCTTATCTGCCGGCCATCTTGATGGGAAAGCCTTATATCGGCGGTGACCGAATGTCATGCTAACCTCCCGCAATGGTGAAGATCGGCAAAGCGGCGGCTGGCGGCACTGGACGGAGGCTAGCTCACGCCGCGAGCGGCGTGGTCCAGGCATCGTAAGCGTAGACCCAATCGGTATCGGTCTTCTGCTTGAGCCAGGTGTTGGTCCGCGAGGTCTGCTGCACGCGCGCGGTGCGTTCCCGCCGTGTCGCCTCGAACCGGCGGAATGCGTCCGCAATGCCGTCGCGCGCGATACCTTCGAGACAACGCGACAGCACCGCGGCATCCTCGATCGCCATCGCCGCACCTTGCGCCATGTACGGCGTCATCGGATGGCAGGCATCACCAAGCAGCGTCACGTTGCCCTGCGCCCAGCGCGCCAGTGAATCACGGTCGACGATCGCCCATTTGTGCACGTCGGGGCACGCGGCGAGCACGGTTTCGACCTGAGGATCAAAGCCCTTGAAGGCGGCGCGTAATTCCCTCACGTCGCCTTTCGCCGACCAGGATTCGATCCTGAACTCCGGCTCGGGCTGGCTGGTCACGAAGTACACTTCGCTGCGATCCGGCTTGACGTAATAGATCACGATATGCCGGTCCTCGCCCCACCATTTGGTGCAGTCGTCGATCTTGAAGCCATCGAGCAGCGCGGCGGGGTATGTCGTGCGATAGGCGATCCGCCCGGTGAAAATCACCGGCGACGTGCCGAATAAAATATCCCGCACCAGCGAGTGAACGCCATCGGCGCCGATGACCGCATCGGCCGTGACGGTCTCGCCGTTGGCAAAACTCAAGCGGACGCCGTCCGCAACCTCATCGAGCCCGACGAGCTTGTGGTTCAGCCTGACACATTCGGACGGCACGGCACTGGCAAGCGCGGCGTGCAAATCGCCGCGATGCGCCAGCAGATAGGGCGCACCGAATTTCTGTTCGGCGCTCTCGCCGAAGATCATGTCGAATTTGATGTCGCCGGTCTTCCAGTCGCGGTTGTTCCAGGAACGCGGATAGAACGACTGCGCGCGCAATCGTTGTTCGAGGCCGAGCTGGCGCAGCACCTTCATGGCGTTGCAGCCGATCTGAATGCCGGCGCCGATCCGGGCGAATTGCGACGCCTGCTCGTACACCGTGACGTCGATGCCGAGGTGCCGCAGCGCGGCTGCGGCGGCAAGCCCGCCCATGCCGGCGCCAACGATGGCGATCGAAAGAGGTTTTGCCTGGCTCATCATTGGCTTTGTCTCTTGCCAAATTCCGCTTGTTCAGCACCTGGCCCAATCATGCGCGTTGCCGTCCCAAATGCAACGGCTTCGCGTTGACGGCGCGGGCGGAATGGTCGAATGAATGCAGCAAAGGGCTTTTCGAACCGGACCAGCTTTCGGCCGATCCGAAAAATGAGGAGGAAACCACGCGATGTTCGCCAAGAGCTTGATCCTCGCTAGCATGATCCTCGTTGCCGCGGTTGTGGCGGCAGTGCCCGCATCGGCGCAAATCTCGGACGACGTCGTCAAGATCGGCGTTCTCACCGACATGAACGGTCCGGCCTCCGCGGCGACCGGCAGGGGCTCTCTGATCGCAGCCCAAATGGCGATTGACGATTTCGGCAAAAAAGTCGCGGGCAAACCGATCGTGCTGATTTCCGCCGATCATCAGAACAAGCCCGACATCGGCGCCACGCTGGCCCGGCGCTGGTACGACGTCGAGCAAGTCGACCTGATCGTGGACGTGCCGGTGTCGGCGGTCGGGCTCGCCGTCCAGAACGTCGCCAATGAAAAACACCGGCTGTTCATTGCGCAGTCGACCGGCACGTCCGATTTCCACGGCAAATACTGTTCGCCTTACGCGATCCAATGGGTGTTCGATACGAGGGCACTCGCCACCGGCACGGCACAGGAAGTGGTCAAGC